>Ga0114951_10000258_pt1 | contig 77967 bp, 75 predicted proteins | sample AM7aDNAmetaG_FD_88677 | JGI IMG/M metagenome (GOLD analysis project Ga0114951, IMG submission 88677) | Freshwater microbial communities from Finland to study Microbial Dark Matter (Phase II) - AM7a DNA metaG | ecosystem: Environmental > Aquatic > Freshwater > Lake | place: Finland: Lake Alinen...
CCTCCCCGTCGGGACCTCGCCGAGCTTCACGACGCTCACGGTCTTGCCGGCCGCATCCGCGATGCGCACCCGAACCCGGGCCGTCGGGCTCAAGTTGTCGCGCACCACGAAGCGCAAGGTAGCGCGCCCACCGCTCGCCGCGCTCAGCGCGTCGGGAGCCAGCGTCACGGGGCCGAGCGTGTCGAGAATCGTGGAGACGTCGATCTGGAGCGGGTCGCCGGGGCTGCCGGGTTCTCCCGGATCCAGCCGGGTGCCGGCGAGCTGGATGTGGATCACGTGAGCGCCGTCGTGCCGCGGCAGCTGCACCGTTTGCGAAGAAACCAGCGGCAGCCACTCTCCGAAGCCGGCGTCATCGACGGCGAATCGCACCTCGTCGAAAAGGCCGAGATCGGCGACTGCCGTCAGAAAGACGGTCACCACGCGGTCGGTGGTCCACTCGCTCACGGCGCCGGGGTCCCCCGGACCACGAGCGATCTGAGCGGCGGACGCAGGCCCCGCCGTGAGCATCGTGGCCACGCAGATGGTCAGCGCGGCGAGCAGCACCACAGGCGCGCGGGGAAGCCTCGCGAACGCTGGATTGTTCATAGGGCGGACCTCCCGGCACGCGGTTCGCCTCCCGCATCGAAGGGCATGGCGTTCAAAACAGCATACTCCATCGCCGGGAGGCATGGCGGCGTCATGACACGCCGAAGGGGCGGCGGCGCTTTCGCGCCGCCGCCCCTTCGGGCGACGCGGCCGCCGGCAGAGGCCGGCGGCGGTTCATGTCTGCGGATCTTCCGGAGCAGCCGGAGGCTCCGGCGGCGGCGGAACGGGCGCGCCGGCCAGCGGGTCGGCAGCGGCTTTCCACGCGTCCGCGTCCGCCTCGGCAGGCACCGCCCCCGCGACCGCGGCTGTGCCGGCCGTCACGGCGCCCGGGGCGGCGGGCGGCGCTATGGGCGGCGGCGCGATCGGCTGGTACTCCTGGCCGCCGGCGGGCGGCGTGAGGTAGGGAGCGGCGGCGTAGGTCGGCGGAGCCGGCGTGCCGTAGCCCGCCGCCGGCGCGATCACCGCGTCGCCGGCGGATCCCAGATACATCGTGCTGACGTAGCAGATCGCGAAGGGCCCGGCGGCGATCTCAAAGATCAGCGTCAGGATGGAGCTAAGAGAGGTCGAGGCCCGGCCGATCACGGAGATCACCAGCCCGATCACGAAGAACGCAACCCCGAGCACGATGATCGTCCCGAAGGTCTTCCACCAGCCCACGTCCCTGACCATCTGGCGGCTCGTGCGCACCGCCTCGCCGAACGTGAGGTCGCGGTCGGCGATCAGCGGCAGGGCGTAGAGCCACGTGGTACCGAGCCACGCGAGAAAGACGGGGACGGCGATCCAGCCGATGATCGGGATGATGAACACGATGCCGCAGACGATGCCGATGCCGGCGATCACCAGCCAGAGGACGATGAAGGAGCCGAACTTGCGAAAGCCGCTGAACAGGTCGCCGAAGTTGACGCCGCGGTTCTGACGGGCGGCGCCGAGAACCATTTCGAACATGCCGCCGTAGAACACCATAGCCAGGACCGAGACGATCAGGTAGCCGATCACGCCGACGATGATGGCGACGATGAGCGTCCCGACGCCGAGACCGGTGATGCCCGTCGACGAGCTGTTGCTGCCGACGGCGATGCCCCCGATGCTCACCGCTGTCATGCCGAGAACGATGGAGAACACGACCAGCGCGACGACCCCGACGATGAGGCCTACAACAAGACCCGCGAGGATCAGCCAGCCGATATCGCGGCGCCACAGCTCCCACGCTTTGGCGAACACATCACCGATACTCATACGTTCCTCCCCGTGTGTGCGCCTTTCGGCGCACCTCTCTGGCGATCGTGCCGCGAGCTAGCCTCTCTCAGATTCGCCCCGTTGTCACGTAGTCTGCCCAAATGAGCCCGCCTCGCCCACGTCTCATGCCCCCAGGCTCGACGCCGGAGGCTCGGGCGCCGGCGGCGCTTCGGGGGTCACCGGCTGCGCCGGCGCTTCGGGCGCCGCCGGCTGCGTCACCGCCGTCTGCGCCGCCGGCTGCTCCGTCGCCGGCGCCTCATAGGCAGGATGGGCCGCCGGCGCGAGCGGCGGCGGGGCCGGCGCGTACGCCTGCCCCTGGTCGACCGCCGCCGGCGGCGGGGCCGGAGGGGCGCCGTACGCCGGCGGTGGTGGCGGCGGGGCGGGCGCCATGCTGTACGGCGCCGCCGTGGCCGAGTAGGCCGGCGGCCCGGCCGGCGCCTGCCGCGGCCAGCCGAGCACCGCGTCGACGAGCTGCCCCTCGCCGCGCGCCTGGAAGTACATGGCCACGATGTAGGTCAGCACGAAGGGGTACAGCACGATCATGGCGATCGCGCCGGCAAACGGGATCAAGCCCAGCACGAAGCTGACGCCGCCGATGACGAGCTGCAGCAGGAAGAGCACGAGGAAGGTCCACCACCAGCCGGTGCTGTGGACGAGGCGGCGACTCTCGCCCATCGCCGCGGTCACGCCGAGGCCGCGGTCGACGATCACCGGGAACACGTACGTCCAAGCGATGCCGAGGTACGCGGAGGCGACCATCGCCGCCAGCAGGACGACCACGCCGAGCACGGCGAGGATCGCTGAGCCGGCAGCCGCTCCGCCGGCGATCACGGCCGTCGGCACGACGAAGATGGCCGTGAAAATGAGGCCGAGCAGCACCGCCGCCCAGATCACCTTGCCGAACATGCTGAAGCCCGTGAACGCGTCGCCATAGGCCATCTCGCGACCCTCGCGCACGCGCCTGAACACGCCCGAGAGGATGCCGACGTACAGCGGCACCGAAAGGAACAGCGTCACCACGACGATGGCGACGGAGCCGCCGATGAGCAGCCCCAGGCTTATCGAGCTGGCGCCTGTCACGTCGCCCTGCGCGTTGGTCTGCAGACCGCTGAGGCTCGCGCCGAACGTCACGGCGGCGATGATCACGACGGCGACCGTGGGCACGATGCTGGCGATCAGGATGCCCACGATCAGAGGGCCGATGTCCTTGACGAACAGCCCCCACGCGTCCCTGAACAGCTTGCCGATGTCCACGGTCTCAGCCTCCCGAGCCGGAGGATGCCGGCGCCTGCCCAAGGGCCGCGTCGACCAGATGGCTCTCGCCGGTGGCCTGGAAGTACATGCTCAGCACGTAGGCCACGCCGAACGGCGTTGCCACGAGGCCCAGGATGACCCCCACGACGGGGATGATGCTGAGGATGCCGACGACCACGCCGACCACGATGGCGCCCACCAGCCAGGTGATGAAGGTGGTGAAGTACCCGGGACGCGCCGCCATGTCCTTGCTCTCCGACATCGCCTCTCCCACCCCGATGCGACGGTCGCCGATGAGCGGCAGGGCGTACAGCCAGATCGTCGTGAGGATGAGCCCGGGCACGATGAGGATCATGTAGCCGACGCCGACGATCACGCCGAGGATCACGGCGGCCACGGCGAAGGCGCCGATCTGGTCGAAGCTCTGCAGATCGGCGTACTCCGCGGCGCGACGCTCCCGGACGCGGCGGAGGATCATGTGATACGTCACGGCGTACATCCAGGCATAGACGATCACCCAGACGACCGCCATCAGGAGGGTCGCGGAGAGCGCGGACACAAAGCCGAGCCCGGTGAAGCTCACCGCGGTGACGGCCCCGAGGCTGCCGCCGACGGCCAGTCCGACGACCAGGCCCACCACCTCGACAACGACGGCCGCGATCAGCGCCGTCACCACGAGCGGCCCCCAATCGAGCCTGAAGAGCCCCCAGGCGTCCTTGAAGCACTTGCCGATGTCCATGTCGTCAGCCTCCGCCACGAAGTTTATCGTAGTGCCCGCAAACGCTCAAAAGGGTGTCTTCGCCCCCGGGCGCTGCTACCCTTGTGTCCATCATGCGCGAGTGTACCCGTGGAGACTTCCTGAAAATAGTGGGCGTAGCGGCCGGCGGCTTGGCCTTGGCCGCGGCCGGCTGCGGCTCGCAGCCGGCCGCGGCGCCGCCGACGAGCGGCCGCCTTTCGTCGCCGGCGCCGCCCAAGGGTCACCGGCGGCCGCCGCTGGCCGTGGCCCGCGGCGGCGACGCCGCCGACATCACGGCCGCCGCCGTAGCCGCCCTCGGCGGCATGAAGACGTTCGTGAGGCGCGGCGACGACGTCATCATCAAGCCCAACATCTGCACGGGCTACCACGGGCCGGAGTACGCGGCCACCACAAATCCCGACGTGGTCGGCGCGCTCGTCGGGCTGTGCCTGGCCGCCGGCGCCGGCCGCGTGCGCGTCATGGACTCGCCCTTCGGCAGCCAGGCCGACGAGGCCTACCGCGTCAGCGGCATCCAGGCGGCCGTGGAGAAGGCCGGCGGCCAGATGGAGATCATGGCGCCGGCCAAGTTCCGTGAGTACACGATCCCCGCCGGGCGCGACCTCAAGAAGTGGCCCATCTACTCCGACATCCTGAGCTGCGACGTGCTCATCGACGTGCCCATCGCCAAGGATCACGGCACCACCCGGCTCACCCTGGGCGGCAAGAACCTCCTCGGCGTGATCCTCGATCCGGGCGCCCTGCACAGCAATATCGGCCAGCGCACGGCCGACCTGGTCAGCGTCTGCCGCCCCACGCTGACCGTCATCGACGCCTATCGCGTGCTCACCGCCAACGGGCCCACCGGCGGGGACCTGAGCGACGTCGAGAAGCTGGACACGGTGATCGCGAGCCCCGACATCGTCGCCGCCGACTCCTTCGCTGCCACGCTCTTCGATCTCAGCGGCAGCGACATCCCCTACGTGCAAGCCGCCTACGACATGGGCCTCGGCGAGATGGACCTGAGCAAGGTCGACGTCCGCCGCGTGTCGGCCTGACCGCCGCGGCCGGGTAGAATCCGGCCCATATGAGCGACTCCCCCACCAGTCTCCTCCACGACGGCCCCCTGAAGGCGGCGACCTCTCGCCACGAGGACATGATGGTCGAGGCCCGGCGCATCGTCGATGCCGGCAACGACCGTGGCCTCGTCCTGCGCCTTACGGGCGGCCTCGCCGTGCGTCACTACGCGATCGACCTCGAGTTCGCTGAGAGGCACTACAGCGACATCGATCTCATCGGTCTGGCGCGCCAGGCCGTGGCGATCGGCGCGCTCTTCGCCGATCTCGGCTACCTGGAGAACGCGAGCGTCGCAGCGGCGACCCTCGGCAGCCAGCGGCAGTACTTCAAGCGCCCGCACAGCGTCGAGTCCCATGCCCACATGCACAAGAGGGCGCACTTCGCCCCCCCGCTCTCGGGCCCGCCGCTCCTCGACCATGTCGACGTCTTCCTCGACTGGATGAAGATGGATCACGAGATCGACTTTCGCGGCCGTCTGGACATCAACACCTACGCCATCGACCCGGCGGACCTTTTCCTCAGCAAGCTGCAGATCCAGAAGCTCAACGAGAAGGACGCGCACGACGTGATCACCCTGTGTAAAGACGTCTACGTCGACTTCGAACCGCACCCCGGCGTCCTCGACCTCGAGCACGTCGCCGACACCTGCGCCCGCGACTGGGGGTTGTACATCGATGTCATGACGAACATCGACAAGGTGCTCGAGCACCTTGCCGACTACGACCTCAGCCCTCGCGAGATCGCCCGCATCGGGCGCACCCTGGAGCTCGCCCAGAACATGATGACGGAGCACGCCAAGAGCCTGCGCTGGCGGCTGCGGGCGCGCATCGGCAAGCGGCTGCGCTGGTACAACGAGATCGAAGAGCAGTTCGCAGGCCGCAGCGACGACGACCTCGTCGGATCGCGCGGCGAGGCCGGCGGCCCCGGCGCGGCCGGCTGAGCCGGCCTTCTGGGGCCGCTTCTCGCCGCCATCTAGGTTGTTCACCCGAGGCACATCCCGCTTGCCGCTCGTGACGAGGGGCACACTAGGAGTGAGCCAGCCGCGCCCGGCGGCGCGCTCGAAGGGGGGCGCCATGGAATCCGTCGAGATCCTCAAACGGGAGCACCGCACTGTCCTGCTCGTCGTCACGGCGGCGCGCCGCGACCTCGCGCGCGCCGTCGAGACTCAGGAGATCGCGGAGGTCCAGGTGGAGCGCCTGCTGGATTTCTTCCGCTATTTCACCAACTCATGCCACGACCCCAAAGAAGAGGACCTGCTGTTCACGGCGCTTCACCGGCGCGGCCTGTCCTGGGACGACTACCCGTTGCGGCAGCTCGTCCGGGAGCACGAGGAGATGCGCGTCGTCCTCGACTCGGCTTCAGACCTGCTGTCGCGAGTCAAGGCCGGCGACGGCGCCGCGGTGCCGTCTCTGCTCCACGAGCTTGGCGTCTACCTCGACCTCGTGCAGCGGCACATCGCCGCGGAGGAAGAAGCGGCCTTCCCCCTGGTGCAGGAGCTGCTCACGGCGCAAGACCTGAAGGAGCTCAGCGACGCGTTCGCGGCGGTCGCCTGCGAGGAGCTCGAAGAGGGCGTGCACGCCTACTACACCGACCTCGCCCACGAGCTGACCGGGACGCCGGCCTCGCGCCCGGCCTGAGCGGGCAGCCCGGCGGGCGGCCGCCGACGGGGCGCATCGTGCGGCGCGCTCGCGCGCGGCAACGGGCGATGCGCCGCCCAGCGGCGGCGACCAGCGGCCACCCGGGCAGCCGCGAACCGCCGCGCCTGCGCTGGCTGCGGCGCGGCGCCGGTGGTATCCTGCCGCTCCCGTCCCCGCACGTATGCGCGAGCCCAGCCACTCATGAGCATCGTCACCTTCAACAACGTCGAGAAATCCTTCGGTGGGCAGCGCCTGTTCACCACTGTCGCCTTCGCCATCGACGGACATGACCACGCCGTGCTCGTCGGTCGCAACGGCACCGGCAAGACCACGCTGCTGCGCCTCATCTCGGGCGACGAGCACGCCGACTCGGGGACCATCGCCCGCGCCCGCGGGCGGCGCGTGTGGCTGCACGAACAGACGCCGGAGCTCGAGCGTGACCGCCCCGTGCGCGACTACCTCCTGGAGGCGTTCGGCGAGGCCGTGCAGCTCGAGGAAGCGCTGCGCGCCACCGAGGAGAGCCTCTCCGGCCTCGCCGAGCACAGTCCCGAGCTGCGCGACACGATGAAGACGTATCAGCAGCTGCAGCGCCGCTTCGAGGCTGCGGGAGGCTACGCCTACCGCAGCCGCCTGAGCGGCGTCGTCGAGGGGCTCGGCCTGCCCGACGAGATGCTCGAGCGCAACCTGCTGTCGCTGTCCGGCGGCGAGCTCACGCGCGTAACGCTGGCGCGCGCGCTTCTCGCCGACGCCGACCTCCTGCTGCTCGACGAGCCCACCAACCACCTCGACATCGACTCGGTGGAGTGGCTCGAAGGCTTCCTTGCCGACTACCCGCGAGCCTTCGTGCTTGTCACCCACGATCGCCGACTGCTCGAGAAGGTCGGCCAGCGCGTGCTAGCCGTCGAGCACGAGCACGTCGAGGTCCAGGGCGGCGATTTCGCCACCTACCTGCGCGAAAGCCAGGCGCGTCTCGAGCTCATGCGGCGCGAGCACGAGCAGGACATCGAGAAGATCGCCCAGTTGCAGCGCTTCTACGACCGCTTCCACGCGAAGAAGAACAAGGCGAAGCAGGCCAAGGCCAAGCTCACGCAGATCGAGCGCATCAAGCGCGAGCTCCGCGAGCCGCCCAAGCAGACGAGGAGCTTCAAGCTGGGGCTGCCCCAGCCCAAGCCCTCCGCGCGCGTGGTGCTCGAGATGAAGACGCCGGCTCTCTGCGTCGGCTCCGCCGACGATCCGGCCGGCGTGCGCACCCTCGTGCGTGACGTCGACATCGTGCTGGAGCGCGGCGAGAAGGTCGCGCTGCTCGGGGCCAACGGCTCGGGCAAGACCACGCTGGTCGAGACGGTGGCCGGGCTGCGCAGCCTCAGCGACGGCGCCGCGCACCTCGGCCACAACGCGCGCGTTGCCTACTACTCGCAGCAGGGCCGCGAGCTCAACGAGACGGACACGTGCCTCCAGACCGTGCTCCCTCTCGTCGGCCACGACGAGGAGCAGGCGCGCAAGCTGCTCGGCCGCTTCCAATTCGGCCCGGACGAGGTGGAGAAGCGCGTCGAGATGCTGTCGGGCGGCGAGCGCAGCCGCCTCCGCCTGCTCACCCTGCTCGTCGGCGACGCCAACTTCCTCCTCCTCGACGAGCCCACCAACCACCTCGACATGGGTTCCGTCGAGGCGCTCGCCGACGCCCTCGAGGACTACACCGGCACCATCCTCCTCGTGACCCACGATCGGCACCTCATCGACCGCGTTGCCTCGCGCGTTCTGGAGATTCACGACGGCGAGCTGCTGAACCATCTCTCGTCGGGCCGCTACTGGGAAGCGCGGAGCTCCCGGCTTCTCGGCGAAGGCGACGAGGTGGTCGAGGCCGGCGGCGGGGCCGCCGGCCGCACGGCTGCGGCACCCGCCGGCGCCGCCAAGGCCCGTCAGGCCCGTGAGACCGCGGAGGAGGCGCGCCGCAGGCGCGCCCGCCTGCGCGGCGTCGAAGCCGCCGTGCTGCGCGCCGAGAAGCGGCTCGGCGAGATCGACGCCGAGCTCGCCGAGCCCCACACCTACGCCGATCGCGACGTGCTCAACCGCCTGCTCGACGAGCGCGGCGTCGTTGAGGGTCAGCTTCAGCGAGAGTACAAGGAGTGGGAGAAGCTGGTCGACGAAGCCGGCTGAGTCGCGCGTCGCTCGCCCGGGTCCCGCGGCGAGGGCTCACCGTGCTACGCTGGGGCGATGGCCCCGCGCACCACTTCCCACGGTCAATGTCACGTCGATCCGTCGACCGTCGCCGCGCTGCAGCGGCGCGTCTTCGACTGGTACGCCGCCAACGGCCGCGATCTGCCGTGGCGGCGCACGACCGACCCGTACGCCATCCTGGTCAGCGAGATCATGCTGCAGCAGACGCAGGTGCCGCGCGTGATCCCGAAGTACGCGGGCTTCCTCGCGGCCTACCCGCGCCTCGAGGACCTGGCGAAGGCACCCCTCGACGAGGTGCTGCGCCTCTGGAAGGGCCTCGGCTACAACAACCGCGGGCGGCGCCTGCGCGACTGCGCGGCCGTTGTCGCCGCCGGCGGCCGCGGCGAGCTGCCGCGCTCCTTTGACGGCCTTCGCGCCCTTCCCGGCGTCGGCCCGTACACGGCGCGCGCCGTGCTCGTGTTCGCGCACAACGACGATGTCGCCGCGGTGGACGCCAACGTCCGCCGCGTGCTCACGCACGAGCTCGGCCTGCCGGCCGGCCTCGGCGACGGGGAGCTTCAGAGGGTCGCTGAGGGCGTGCTCCCGCACGGCCGCAGCCGCGACTGGCACAACGCTCTCATGGACTACGGCGCCCTGGTGCTCACGGCGCGAGCCACGGGCCTCGCGCCGCGCACCCGCCAAGGCGCTTTCGAGGGGTCGCGGCGCTGGTACCGCTCGCGCCTGCTGCAGGCGCTGCTCGACGACGGGCCGCAGCGCCTCGACCAGCTCGCCCTCGCACTCGAGGTGACTCCCGACGTCGTCGCCGCGCTCACAGACCTGCTCTCGCGCGACGGTCTTGTGCGCCGCGAGGGCGATTGCGTGCAGGTGGCGTGAGGGGAGGCCCCAGTGGGTAGCTTCGCCGCAAGCAGCGCCGCCGGGGAGGCCCGCGTGATCTACGATGTCGATATCGTCGCCGTGCCCGCTCAGGCCGCCGTCTGCCTGCGCCGGCGCGGGCCGCTCAGCGAGATCGGCGCGCGCATGCGCCGCCTGCGCGCGCTCGTCGCAGAGGCAGGCCTCACCCCCGCGGGCCCCATGACGGCGCGCTTCTACGACGCGGACGCGGCGCGCCTCGACCTCGACTACGACGTCAGCCTGCCCGTGCTGCCCGCGGAAGACGGCTCCGTCCCCGACGCCGTGGGTGAAGCCCGCGGCGAGTGGATCCCTCTTCATCACGCGCTGCGAGCCGTCCACCAGGGTCCGTGCGACGCCTTGCGGGACGCCTGGCGCGCCGTGGACGAGGCCCGCGCGGCCCTGGGCTACACGGCCTCTGGGCCGTTCACCGAGGTCTACGTGAAGGGCCGGGAAAGCGGAGCCGCGCCGGCCGAGCTCCTCACCGAGGTGCGCCTGCCCTACGCCCGCTGAGCGGCGTCGTCAGGTGCGAAACATGGTGAGGAGGAACACGAGCTCCTCGCGCGCCTGCACGGCGTGCTTCAGATCGGCCGGCATGTAGTAGAGCTTGCCGGGGCCGGCCTCGTGCTCCACGCCGTCGAGCACCACGATTCCGCGCCCGCGCAGGATGTGGATCACGGCCGGCACGCTGGCCGTGTGCTCGCTGAGCTCCTGCCCCGGCGCAAAGGTGAAGTGGACGATCTTGTGGTGCTCGTTCTCGACAATCGACTTGCTGACGATGCCCTGATCGGCGACCTGGGCCATGGCCTCGAGGTCGGCGACGATCGGCTGTTCTGCTTCCATGTGTGCCTCCGCAATCGGCTCAGTAGTCATCTCTTCGTTCACAGTACCAGGGGAACGCACCGCATCGCCTTGACCTTGGTCAGGTCCTGAGGCCAGTTTGACAGAACCGGCAGGCGGGCATATACTCTGTGCAGCGTTACACAACATGATTGTTTTTCATTCGAAGGAGGGTCGCCATGTCGGTTCAGTTTCTCCCCACGATCAAGCGCTTCTTTGAGGGTACCGCCGCTGTGGTGGCCACACCCTCGGGCGATGCGCGCGGCCATCTTCGCCGCAACGACTTCATGACTCACGACCTGACCGGGAGCGCCCGGTTCTACGCACGCTGAGCAGAGAGACGGTGAGCACCATGCAGAACCGAGTATTCCGCACGATCGGCCGCTTTTTCGAGGGCACCGGCGACGTCATCGGGACCCCGTCAGGCGATGCCCGCGGGCATATCCGTGTCTACACGCAAGAGACCGTGACACGGGGCCGCAACTTCTAGCACCACCCATCACCCTCCGACCCGCACGCGACTTCCCCCGGTCGCAACGGTTCGACGTACGGCCTCCCGCTCCCTGGCCCGGCCCCGAGTTGCCAGGGAATCAAGCGGGAGGCCTTTTCCTCTTTCGGCGGCCGACTGTTCGGCCGGCCGGCTACAGGGAGAAGTACGCGGGAAGGCGGCGTGGCTTGTTCTTGCGCCGCTGATAGGTGCGCGTCAGCTCGATGAAGATCCCGACGTCGCGCTCCAGGTCGCCCTGGGTGCCGTCGAAGTAGAAGGTGCGGATCGGCATGTTCTCGAGGTCCTTCTGCAGGCTCGGATACACAGCCTCGGTGACGATGCCGTTCATGCACGTGAACGGGCTGATGTCGATGATGCCGTCGGCGCCCTTACCGTAGAGGTAGATCGCCTTACCGCTGCTGAGCACCATCTCGCCGAGGGCGCCGGTGTACGGCAGGTAGGGAAAGCTCATCTCGAGCACGTCGCGCACGTCGGCCGGCTCCTCGTAGCCGACGAAATCGTCGGCGAACGGGCCGTACAGCGCGTGCTCGTCGCGGCGCATCACCTTGCTCTTGAGGAAGCGGTAGGCGTTGTCTTTGGAGATGCGCCGCCCCTCGTCGATGAGCCGGCGGCGCTGCTCGTCGTCGGTGTACCACACCCATTCGCCGATGTCGGACAGCCAGCACTCGCCGCCCTGCTCCTCGACCACGCGAATAAGGTCGAAGTTGGAGAAGGTGTTCTGGCGGCAGAAGATCTCGCCGACCACGCCGATGAGCGGCCGCGGACGGTCGTACCGCGCCGGCACCGCGCGGAAACGGTCGCGGGCGCGCACGATCGCCGGGACGAGAGCGGCCATGCGCTCCTTGTGCGACACGCCGTTCAGGCTGACGGCCGCGCCGACCTCTTCCAGGCTCAGCATATAGGCGGCGTCGGCGCTGCCCTTCTCGGTCTCGTAAGGCCGCGTCTTGAGCAGGAGCTTCATGAGGATGTCCTGCCCGAGCACGGCGCGCCAGGCGCTGCGGATGAGATCGCTGGAGTAGCTGCCGATCGACGAGTACCCGTCGCCCGAGGTGATGCTGATGACCGGCACGTCGTTGTAGCCGAGCTCGTCGAACTTGCTGCGGATGAGGTGCAGGTACTGGCCGAAGCGGCAGGGGCCGTTGGACGACGGCATCAGAAAGGCGACGTTGTCGCGGCCCTCGTCCTCGATGATGCGCAGGAAGTCGCCGATCGTGATCTTCTGCGGGTAGCACTCGTCGCCAGAGGTGACGCGGCTGCCCAGTTCGAGCGTGCGCTCGTCGGAGTCGCTGGTGACCCAGGCGTCGAAGCCGATGGAGCGGATGGCCGCCGCCAGCAGGTAACTGCCGCCGTAGGGCATCTGCGGCAGGTACAGGCGGCGGCCTTCGAGGCCGAAATCCTTGATCGCGCGCTTGAGCTGCGCGTCCTGGACGGGGTCGGGATGCGGTGCGGCTACGCCGCCCTCCACCCTAGCCCCGCTACGAGGGCTATTCGACGACACCGGCCACCACCTCAACTGGGGCGCAGGCGTGCTCACGTTCTTCGCCGGCCTGCGACCACCAGCGCAGAAAGCCCTTGCTGTCGAGGTAGGCCTCGCAGCGCGTCATCGCTCCGGCGTCATTCTGGTGCTCGTCGAACTGCAGCGTGAGGAAGGGCTTGCCCGAGGCCTGGCGCACGTAATGCTTGATGTACGAGTCCGGCCCGCACTTGAAGTTGGTCATGTAGATGAGGTGCAGGTGATCCTGGTCGCGGACGTAGCTCGCTGTTTGCAGGATCTTGCGCCCGTAGTTCCAGAACATGTTGGGCACCACGGGGTCGATGTCGATGCCCTTGATGGGCAGGAAGTCGAGGGGGATCACGTTGACCCCGTAGAACTTGCGCAGCTTGCGCGGGATGTCCATGTTGATGCCCTTGTCGTACATATTGTACGGGCGGCCGACGAGGATGATGCCGAGCTCGCCGGCCGACTTCAGCGCTTCCAGCGCCTGCAGGCCGGCGCCGAGCAGCGCCTCACGAAAATCGTCCTGGGCGACGTAGGCGCGGCTCAGCGCGGCGCGCAGCCGCGCCTTGCTCACGCCCAGCTTCGCGGCCATGCCGGCCATGTCGCGCTCGAGGCCCTCGCGGCCGTCGCGGAACATCACGCGAGGCATGAGGATCTTGTCGCGGTGCTCTTCGAGCCCTGGAGCCGTGCGCACCACGAAGGGCAGCGTCTGACCCCAAGGGCAGGCGTGCGAGTTGTAGGCCGTGAACTCGGTCTCTTCGTTGACCTGGTTGGGCAGAAACACCCAGTCGACGCCCTCGCGCAGCAGCCACTGCACGTGCCCGTGCGCGACGCGGATGGGGAAGCACGGCTCGGCCACCGTGAGGTCGACTCCGGCCTCGCGGATCTGCTTGTCGCTCTCCGGAGACAGCACGGGACGCAGGCCGAGCTCGGCGAAGAACGTCGCCCAGAACGGCAGCCGGTCGTAGGTGTACATGCTGCGCGCCAGGCCGACCGTGGGCGCCGACTCGCCGACGCGCTCCCTGGCGGCCTCGTAGGGCGCCAGGAGGCGCTCCTCGCGGAAGGCGACGAGGTCGGCGATCACCGGCTCCTTGTCCACCTTGGCCGGCTTGCGGTAGCGGTCTGAGCACTTGTCGCCCCAGTAGGTCTTCTGGCCCTCGATCGTGAACTGGCGCACGTCGCACTCGTTGGAGCAGGCCTTGCAGACGAAGTCGACGACGGTGTAGTCCACGGCGCCGAGGTCCCAGCCACGGAAGGAGCTGGGCTCGCCGGTGCGCTGCGTGCGCTCGCGAGCGAGGAGCGCCATGCCGAGCGCGCCGATCACGCCGTTGTACGGCGGCACGATGATCTCCTTGCCCAGGATCTGGCTGAAGGCCGCGGCCACGGCGTCGTTGTAGGCCGTGCCGCCCTGGAAGAAAATGCAGTCGCCGACGGTGCGCCCGCGCACGAGGCGGTTGAGGTAGTTGGTGGCGATCGAAAAGGCGAGGCCGCCCACAAGGTCTTCGCGGCGCGCGCCGCGCTGCTGATACGCCATGACGTCGCGTTCCATGAACACCGTGCAGCGCTCGCCGAGCCTGATGGGCGCCGGCGAGCTCAGCGCCAGCCGGGCGAACTCGTCGATGATGTCGATGCCGAGCTTCTCGGCCTGCTCCTCGAGAAACGAGCCGGTGCCCGCGGCGCAGGCCTCGTTCATGGCGAAGTCGACGACGATGCCGTCCTGCAGGCTGATGAACTTGGAGTCCTGGCCGCCGATCTCGAAGATGGTGTCGACCTGGCGGCCGATCTGGCGGCTGATGAAGTCGGCGCCTGTCTTGTGAGCGGTGATCTCGTCGGTGATGATGTCGGCGCCGCAGAGCTCGCCGATGAGCTCGCGGCCGGAGCCGGTGGTGCCGACGCCCAAGAGATTGATGCGCCCCCCGATCTCACCCTCGATGTCGATGAGACCCTTGGTGACCACTTCCACGGGGCGCGCGTCGGTCTTGGTGTAGATCTCCTTGATGACGCGACCCTCGTCATCGACGACCACGAGGTTCGTGGAAACCGAACCGATGTCGATGCCCATGTAGGCGTCGATGACGCCCGCGCCCGCGCCGAAGTCGAACGGCTGCGCCATGTCGCGGAGCAGGACGACCTTGTCCATGCGCAGCGGCTCGCTGACGGGGAAATCGGCGGCCGGCAGACGGCCGGCGTCGAGCGCTCCCAGGGCGGCGCGCGCATCCTCGTAGTCGGCCTCGATAAGCGCGGCGCCGACGGCGCTCAGCGACGCGTGAAACTCCGGCACGAAGAGGTCGCCCTCTTCGAGGTCGAACGCCTCTCGCAAGGACTGCACGGCGCCCCTGTTGGCGGCGACCCCGCCGATAAACGCGATCGGCGGCTGCACGACCTTGCCCTTGGCGATCGTGCCCTTGAAATTGCGCATCACGGCGTCGCAGAGGCCGCGCAGGACCTCGGGCGGCTCGTACCCCTTCTGCTGGGCGTGAATCATGTCCGACTTGGCGAAGACGCTGCAGCGGCCGGCGATGCTTGCCGCCTTGCCGGCGTCGAGGACGATGTCGCCGACGTCCTCGATGTCGTAGAGAAGGCGGCTCGCCTGCTGGTCCATGAAGGACCCCGTGCCGGCGGCGCAGTCGCCGTTGGTCTGGTAGTCCACGATGCCGGCGCAGCGCGCCTCGTGGCCGGTCTCCAGACGGATGAACTTGGACGTCTCGCCGCCCATCTCGAAGATCGTCTGCGTCTCGGGGTGCAGTGCGGTGATGCCGCGCGTGATGGCCTTGAACTCGTTCTCGAAGCTCGCCTCGAGCGCCTGGCTGATGAGCCTGCCGCCCGAACCGGTGACGCGCACGCCGGCGATCTTGCCCTCGGGAAGCACGGCCAGCAGCGCGTCGAGAAGTGCCTGGGTGGCCTCGCCGGGGCTGCCCTTGATACGTGTGTAGCGGGCGACGAGGACCGGCCTTCCCTCGGCCACCGTGAGGCCCTCGCGAGGAGTCTGGAAGAGGTCGGGATTCCGTGTGAGCAGATCGCTGTACAGAGCGTGGTCGTCAGCCTCGCCGGCGAGCGCGGCCTTGAGGCTGATGCAGCCGATGTCGATGCCGAGTGAAGTCATGGGTGGTTGACGTGTACCTCCTGCGGGCGAAGCCCGCCTCGTCGCTCCAGAGCTTACCGTTCGTGGCAGGCCGTCGCAAGCTGCGCGAACAAGACTACTTTAGTCTTCAATCGCAGTCAACGCGGTCTCCCCGCGGCCGCGAATTGTGTACCTCGCGCCGCCGCGGATGTCACCCACGGGGGCGCATCGTGAGCCTGTGCGTGCGGCCGGCGTACCGCTAGCATGCTGTCATGGCGCGCCGGCCGGCCGCTCTATGTCAACCACACTGCTGGGAGCATCCGTGAACGACTCGACCACGCTCACCAATCGTGAACGCCGCGAGAACGTCGCCTTTCTCGGGCAAGCCTTCGCCGCCGCGCAGCGCCAGCCGGCCGAGGTCCTCGACGCCGACGAGCGCGAGCGCTTCGCCACCGAGCCGGCCGCTCAGCCCGGGCTCTTCTTCAAGCTGCTCTGCTACGGCGCCCTGGCCGCGCAGCCGGCGCCCGAAGCGGTCGTCGACGCCGACTGGCGCCGTCTCGAGACGGCCGGCGTCGTCGACGCCCTGTTCGCCGACGAGTTCGACCTCAAGCGCTACGCCCTCGACCCTCCCGTGTCACGCAACGACAGCAAGGGCAAGGTGATCGACTTCACGCGGCTCGCCGAGGCCCGCGAGACATGGAGCAGGCTCCTGCCTCAGCCTGCCGATCCAGACGTCACCGTCGACGTGCTGCACGCGGCCTCGGGCGGAGCCCTCAAGTCGCGCGCCTTCTGGACGGTGCGCGAGATGCGCCGTTACGGCCTCTGGGACGACGGCGCCCTCGACCGCTTCGCCTGCGTCCCCGACGGCCGGGTGCGCAAGCGCGCCGTGCGCATGGGGCTCATCGACCTGCCGGAGAAAGCCGACACCTTCGCCGACATGAAGGCGGTGTCGCGCGCCCTGCACGCTGTGCTTCGCCTCGGCGAGGCTCCCGACGGCGCCTTCGACCTGCCGATAAGCATGGCCGCACAGCGCTGCGAGATCTGCGACGCCGCGCGCATGGCTGCCTGCCCCATCCCCCACTGCCGGCGGCGGCGCGAACAAGCCGCCGCCTGAGCGCGAGCGCCCGCGCAGACGGCCGGCCGGCGAGCTTGCTCGCCGGCCGGCCGTCCCTGAGTCGTGCGAGCTTCGCCGGACGGCCCATTCAGGCGTGGGCGTCGACTCCGCTTGTGAACTCAGGTACATGCCCCACCCCTGTCTGGTGTGCGCGCCCTATGCGCTTCCTGCCGAAGAAAGGTGATAACTACTAAGGGAACCGCATCGAGCGGCTCCAGAGCAGCGGAGAAAGGGGGCATCATGGGCGGATGGGAGATCCTCGCTTGGCTCGCCGTCGCACTCGTGACCGTGCTCCGCGTCGCGCTCGTGGTCGGTATCGTCGCCATCGTCGTCGCCATCGTGCGCGGCGTGCGGGCGTACCAGCCGGCTTCGCGCGCATCCTGAAAGCTGAAGTCGTCGAGCACGGGCCCGGTCCCCGGGTCCGTGCTTTAGCGAACCTCCAGCACCGTAACCCCCGCAGAGCCCTCCGCATTGCCTCCGCGATCGACTGCGTGGAAGGTGAGCGTGTAGGCCCCTTGCGCCGGCGGCGCCCACGAGAAGGTCGTCGTCTTCCCCTGCGTGACCCATCCGCACTCCACGGTGGCCGCGACGCTTCCGGCGCCGTCGCTCACCGTGACCGTCACCTTCACAGCCGGGCTGTACGGGTCGCGCACTGAATAGCTGACCTTCGCCGTCTTCCCCACGGCCGCCGACGCGGTGGCGGGCACCGTGAAACGCGGCGTGAAGCGATCGACGGTGACCGGCTCCGAGACGGACGTCACGCCGATGCTCCCGCGCGCCGTCACGCGAAGCTCGTACTTGCCGCTGTCCGCAAACGCCCCACCCTCGACCTTGCCGTCCCAGGTGAGTGACTGCGCTCCGGCGACAAGCTCGCCGGCCTTGACGGTGCGCAGCACATCCTCTCCATGCACCAGCGCCAGGGTGACGTCTGCCCGGCGGGTGAGCTTGAACGCCATGGCGACCGAGTCGCGCACGCCGTCGCCGTTCGGTGAACTGATGTGCGGAGTGACGCTGGGGAAACCGAGCGTGCGGTCGACCACCACCGCACGCTGGATCGTGGCGCTGTTGCCCGCCGGGTCACGCGTGGCGATCTCCACAGCGACGCTGCCCTCCGGCGCATCCACAAGCTTGCCGCCCTCGCTGATCCGTCCGTCCCAGACCACGGACTGCGGCGCCGCGGTGATAGGACGCCACGCGGTGAGCCGGCGCAGCACCTTGTCTGCGTCGCCGATCACCGAGACGCGCGCCGTCCCGCTCTCGCCTGGCTGGAAGCTCACGGTGACGCGGTCGGCCTGGCCGTCGCCGTTCGGGCTGAACGGGTTCGGTGTCACGGCGGCGCTCTCGGGGCGCGGCGGCGTAGTGTCGAGGTGCACGTCCGCCGTCGCGGGCCGCGCCTCGCCGCGCGCGTTCTTGGCGCTCGCGATCAGCGTGTACGTGCCGTCGGGCAGGTCGCTGCCGTCCGCCGCTTTGCCATCCCAGGTCGCGGCGGCGCTGGAGCCCTGGCCGCTCATGCGCCGCACCACGTCGCCGTTCGAGCTGTGGATCTCGATGCTCCAGTCGGCGGCCTCCGAGACGGTGAAGGCCACCTCGGCCGTGTCGCGCACGCCGTCGCCGTTGGGGCTGAAGTAGGCGCCGGCAAAATCGAACCCGTAGATCTTTGGCTGGCCCATGGCGGCCACGGCCCTACGGATCGCCGGGAGCTGGGTGTAGAGCCTGTCGCCGGGACAGTCGGTGTAGTTGGCGTCGCGGTGGCCGGCGATCACGGGGAACACCACGTTCTGGCCGGTGGCGTACTTCTGCCCGTACCCGCACACCAGGGTAGCCGTGCCTTCGGGGTCGACGTGATGCACGTCGAGATTCCACGCCAGAAGGCGCTCGAGCGCGTTCACCGCCGCCTCGGGCGGCGCCACCTTGCTGAAGGTCCCGATCACCGAGACGCCGATGCTGCCCGTGTTGAAGCCGAGGGTCTGCGCGCCGATGGCGCCTTTGGTCACCCCACCGTAGCGGCCCTCGTACACGGTGCCGTAGCGATCGATGAGGAAGTTGTAGCCGACATCGCTCCAGTGCAGCGAGCGGGTGTGATAGGCGTACACGGCGCGCACGATGGACGGCGCCTCAGCCTGCGTGTAGTCGTTGCCGCTATCGGTGTGATGGACGAACACCATCTTGACCGGCGCGAACGAAGGCGACCCCGTGCGCAGCGACTCATCGGCGCCCCATTCGGCGCGCGTCACGATGGTGGGCCTCGTGGTCATGGCGCTCACCGGCGCGACCAACTCGAGCCCGGCGACGGCGGCGGCCGTGCGGCGCACCACGCCGAGCAGGGTGGCGCCGCGGTCGGCGTCCTCGGTGCTGTTGATCGCCACGACCTTGACGCCGCGCAGCGCGACCGGCGCGGCCGCGCCGCCTCCGGCTTGCCGCGCCGCGACCTGGACGTAGCGCGCGACGCCCGTCCACAGCGGCTCGGTGAAGGCCTGCGGCGTCGAGCCGTTGCCGTCGGTGGCCACCTCGAGCGAGGCGGAGTACCAGTCGCCCCACGAGCTCCCGTCGAGGCTGGTGCGAAGCTGCACCACCACGTCGCCGGACCTCGCCGGGGGCCGGCAGATGACGCCCACGAGATTGAAGCGCAGGCCCGGATCGATGGTCACCGCATCCACCGCCGCCGGCGCGCCGCCGGCCTTCCCGGTCGCGCCGGGCGTGTCCACCGGCAGCGCGGCAGTCAGAGCGATCGTCTGCAGGCGCACGTCGGGGGTGCGCAGCCACGCCGCCACGGCGTCGCTAGCCCGCGGCGCCAGCCAGACGGCGGCCAGCGTCGCGATGAAGGTGACTATGGATATGGTCGCCGCGCGGGCGACCCGCTTGTGGGGATGAGCTCTCGCCATATCGGTTCGGCAGTCTCAGTTTCGACAGGGTAGCACGAAACCCTCAGGCCGCCACCCCGCGGCGGCGTACGCGGGACGGGCGGCGGGGCGCCATCGGCGCCCCGCCGCCCGCTTTCTCGCGGCCGAGTGAGTGATACCTACCCGACCGGCGCCGGCTCGTCGATGCCTTCGTCGATCTTGTCTGCGCTGAGGCAGCTCCAGATCGGGTTGTACAGGCGATTGACCTCGTGAGCGTACAGATCGAGCTCAGCCTGGAGGTGCGTGAGCATGACGTCGCCGCCGGGGTGCGTAGGCTGGGCGCCCGTGGCCGCCATGATCTCGCGCGACTGCTCGGGATTGTCGATCCACATGCACGGCATCAGCAGGTTGTGGTTGAACGGCTGCCGGCTGCGGATCTCCCGGAAGAACGGCGAGTTGAACGCCTCCAGGAGGCTCACATCGCGGACGTTGTCGGTGGCGAAATGCGTGAAGATGCACGGCTCCACCCAGCCGCCGCTGTTGATGTGCATGTAGTGCCTGCCGGCGATGCACCCGTTCACCCACGGAGCGTCGCCCCAGAAGTCGACCGGGAAGATCGACTTGGAAGCACGAATGCGGTGGATGTCGATGCGGAACTGGTTGCGCTCCTCGGGCGTCAGCATCATCGTCGTATCGGGGTCGCGACCGATCGGCATATACAGGAAGTGCCAGCTCAGCATGGCGCCCTTGGCGATCAGCGGATCGATGAACTCGTCGCTGACGATCGCCTGCCAGTTGTTTCTGGCGACCGTGCAGGAGTAGCCGAACAGCACGCCGGCCTCACCGAGATGGTCCATGATCTGCATGACCTGATCGTGCACCCCGGCGCCCCGGCGCTTGTCGGTAAGCTCGGGTGAGCCCTCGAGGCTGAGCATCGGGGCGATGTTGCCGACCTTGGCGAGCTCGTCGATAGTGTCGTGGTCGAGGAGCGTGCCGTTGGTGAAGACCTGAAAGTAGGCGTCCTTGTTGACGCGCGCGAAGTCGAGCAGCTCGTCCCACATGAACGGCTCTCCGCCGAGCAGCGTGAACAGGTAGACCCCCATGTCGTTGCCCTCGTCCACGATCTTCTGCATGAGATTGCGATCGAGGTCCTGGTCGGGCGAGTATTCGGCTGCGTAGCAGCCGTCACACGTGAGGTTGCAGCGCATGGTGGGGCTCATGAGGATCGTCAGCGGCGCGTGCATGCCAGACGTCTCGACCAGCTCGTTGCGCTTTGCCGAACCGCGAAGAAGTGTGTTCACGATAAGACATTCGATGAAACGGTCGCGGCAGCGCGGGCTGAGCTTGGACGTGACGTGCCTTGCGATGTTGAGCGCCGGGTGGTCGTCCTCGATCTTGTCTGCGACGAATCGCACTGAGCCCTTGTACTGATCCGGGGTAATCTTCTCCGCCAGCTGGAACGCCTTGACGATCTTGGTCTTGTCGTCGCTCGCGGCCATCTTGAGCATCTGGTTGATCACCTGCCTCTGCATGGCAGTGTAGAGGCCGTCCGCACGGCTCATCCGCATCCTCCTTCCTTCGTGCGCGACCGTGCCCGGCGGGCGCGCGCTCGCGGCATGGAGAACGTCGTCGAAAGAGCCGACTCCGGGCGGCAAGGCGGAAACGAAGACCGCCTCGAAACGTCGGCTCCCCCCCGACGGTCTCTGGGCAACCATGGTCACATACTATCACCGCGGTCGCCCGAAAAGATGAAGGCCGACGCCTGACGCTGCAAGTACGTCGCCCCAGGCCGCATGAGTGCGTCTCCCTCTCGCGGGGATGCAGCCGGCGCCGCATCCCGCCCCGCGCCGGCCACTGTCGCCACGGCGGCAACACTTCAATGGCCAATTCGTCTAGAAAGCCCTCATGTTTGCAGGGGGGGCTACCGATAGGGACATTGATAAGGGCAAACCTGTCGTGAGGCAGGGACGCAAAGCCAGAGGTCTTGAATGATCAAGATAGCTCGGTTGCCGGATCCGATCTTCGCCCCAGCGAACCTCGCTTTCTGCCTCCTGCCTCAAGCTCGCGTCCCCGCCGTCCGCCCCAGGTGAACCCGGTCAACGTCCGCCGGCCCTGAGCAAGCCGGCAGGCCGAGGGAGTACCGAAGTGGAGGCGAGTGTGATGAAACCAAGACCAAGGATCCTCGTCCTGACCGTCGCGTTGCTCTGCGTTCTGGCCCTGCCGAGCGTGGCACTGGCCGACGGCGAGCCCGCTGGCGCGATCGACCAGAGCGTCGTGACGGTGCTTGAGGTGACCGGTGGCACCGTCGCCGTCCCCGTCATGGTGTACGCCCCCGGCGCTCTCGACCAGGTGACCGCGACGATCCCGCTGGGCGTCGATGTTACCGCCTTGCCGTTGGTCGACAGCGTGGCCGCCTTCCTCACGCCCGCTGAGATCACGGCGCTGGGCCAGGCAAGCTTTGTCACCGCGATTGTCGCAGATAACCTCGTGCACGGCTTCGACTATCGCAGCTCGATGGACATCACCAACCTCACGATCGGCCTCGCCGACGTGCCCGCCGCCGCCGACGGCAGCCGCCCGGCCGGAGCCGGCGTCACCGTGGCCGTCCTCGACAGCGGCGTCGCCACGACCACCGACCTCGCCGCCAGCCGCATCGTCGGCTGGAAGGACTTCGTAGACGGCCAGCCGCTGCCCTACGACGACGCCGGCCATGGCACCTTCGTGGCCGGGATCATCGCCGGCGACGGCACCGCGTCTCTTCCTCTGGAGAGCGGCGGCCTCGCCACCGTGCAGTTCCGCGGCGTCGCCCCCGCCGCCAGCATCGTCGGCATCAAGGTGCTCGACGAGGCCGGTCAGGGGCGCTCTTCCACGATGATCGCGGGCATCGCCTGGGCGATCGCGCACAAGGACGACTACAACATCCGCGTGCTCAACATCTCGATCGGCGGCAACCCCGTCGGCCCCCTCAACCACGATCCGATGGCCTGGGCCGTCGAGGCAGCCTGGAAATCCGGTATCACGGTCGTCTGCGCCGCCGGCAACGAGGGCGACTTTGGCACCGGCGGCATCCTCTCGCCCGGCAACGACCCGTTCGTCATCACCGTCGGCGCCACCGACTCGCGGCAGACCGCCGACCCCAGCGACGACACCGTGGCCTCCTACAGTTCGGTGGGTCCGACGCTCTTCGACGAGATCGCCAAGCCGGACCTCGTGGCGCCCGGCAACCGCCTCATCTCCCTGCGCGCGCAGGGCTCCTACATCGACGCGAACTTCGCGGAGAACATCATCCCGCTGGCCGACTTCGCCCCGACGGCACCAGTCGGCACGGTATCCAGCTACCTCAAACTGTCCGGCACGAGCGCGTCGACGCCGCTCGTGGCCGGCGCCGCGGCGCTCATGATCGGCGCGGACCCGAGTCTGACACCCGGCGACGTGAAGAAGCGGCTCATGAAGACCGCCGATCCCGTGGCCGGCGCCACCGTGAACCAGGCGGGCCAAGGCACGCTCGACGTGGACGGGGCCTTGGCTTCGACCGTGATGGCAGGCGGGTGGGCCAAGTCCGACTCCCTCGGCGACGGCAAGAAGTTCTTCAAGGATAACGACTACAAGAAATGGGAAAAGAAGGCTTGGGAGAAGTACGGTTGGCTCAAGTACAAGTGGGCGAAGTATAAATGGGCGAAGTATAAATGGGCGAAGTACAAGTGGGCGGATATCGCGTGGACCAAATACAAATGGGCGAAGTACAAGTGGGCCGAGTACGACTGGGCGAAGTACAAGTGGGCGGTCTTGACCCAGGGACAGTAACCGCGGTGGAAACCCGTGGATGACGTAGACGAGACGGCCGGGCGGCAGCGCCCGGCCGTCTCGTTCTATGTAGCCGCTTTCACCGTCACGGCGGCCGCGAGCTTCGCGTGGGTCTCCTACCGCGACGGCATGTCGCTCTCGTGGGCTCTCCTGGTCTTCGCGCTGCTCGCTATTGTCGCGGACCTGCGCGAGGTCCGCCTGCCTGGACTCGGCCACGTAGGCATGTCGTTCGTGCCCATCCTCGCTGCTCTTGCAGTCCTGGGACTTTGGCCGGCGATGGTAGTCGCGGTCGTCTCCGGTGCGGCGGACATCGCAGTGACCAAGGATCCGCTGAAGATCGTGTTCGATATTGCGAACTGCGTCTTGTCGACCTTCATCGCAGGGCTCGTCTATCTGGCACTTGTGCCCGCCGATGCCGGCATCCTCAAGATGGTCGTTCCAGCGTTCGTGGCTACTGCTGTGGACTTCTTCGTCAGCACCGCAGGGGTGGCAGGCGTGATTGCACTCAGCACGGGCGGCAGTCCTATGTCGATATGGCGGAAGAACTACCAGTGGGGGCTCCCAAGCTACCTCACCGGGGCAACGTTCGCGCTTCTCGCTGTCTGGCTCTACAGCCTACTGGGCATCGCCGGGCTGGTCTTGGCGGTGCCCCCGGTCGTGCTCATCTACTACTCCTATGAGATCTACGTGAGCCGGGCGCGCGACCGAGTCACCTTCGACGCCGAACGAGACTCGTTCCAGGACGAGCTCTCCAAGTCGACGGAGCTGCACGACGAGCTGCGCAGCGCACAGCTCAAGGTCGCCGCCGAGATCGAACGGGCGCGGCGCATCCAGTCGGACCTCCTCCCCACCTCCATGCCGCAGGCCGAGGGGCTGCAAATGGCGCAGCGCATGGAGTTCCTCGGCGAGATGGGCGGCGACTACTACGACTACATCCCCTTCGGCGACGGCCGCATCGGCATCGTCTGCGGTGACGTCATGGGCAAGGGCCTCGCCGCCGCGCTGATCATGGCGATGTCGCGTTCGCTGTTGCACAATGCCATCGCCCCGGGCAAAGGGCCGGGCGAGGTCCTTGCCGAGGTAAACGACGGTCTGGCGCGAGACCTCGAGGGCCAGCGCCTGCCGTACTTTCTGACGCTGGTCCTGGCCGTATTCGACCCGCAGCGGCGCAGCATGGCGATCGCCGGCGGCGGCCACAATCCCGTCCTCGTCGCCGGCTCGGGAGGCGTACGCCAGGTGCCCTCGCGCGGCGCGGCGCTCGGCGTGCGCACGGGGCTGCAGTTTCCCGAAGACCAGGTCGAGCTTGCCGCCGGCGACACCGTGGCGCTCTACACCGACGGTCTCACCGAGGCGCGCGACCCCAGCGGCGAGCTTTTTGGCATGGAGAGACTCGAGAGGGCGCTCGAACGCTGTCATCAGCGCCCACTTGATGAGACACTGGAGTCTGTGTGGAGTGACGTCGCCGCTTTTCGCGCCGCCACATCGCCCGGCGACGACGCTACACTACTGCTTGCGCGTCTCGCCTGAACGACGGCGACTCGCCATGGCATGCCGAACACCGAAGCGGGGGGAAAGATGGCTGATCCAGCGGCCGAGTCACCGGCCTCGTTGCAGGTGTTTCGCTACGTCGCCGGCGACGACACCGTGCGCGCGGTCATCGGCGAGGTCGAGGCCGGGCTGCCCCTCGAAGACCTGGTCGCGCACGCCACCGAAGCCCTCGAGAGCGAGACGTTCATGTGCTTCGCCGTGTCGCAGGCCGGCGACTTTGTCGCCGACGAGCTCTGCTTCGTGCCTCAAGGTGACCGCTGCGAGATCCTCAGCATCCGCACCAACGGCTGGCAGCGCCACCACGGCGACCACCGCCGCAGCCTCGTGGAGATCCTCAACAACCTGGCCGCAGCGATCGCCTGCGGCAAGCTGCACATTCTCGACGAGGCCGAGCTGCTGCACGAGGCCGATGCCGGCGCGGAGCTCCTGCACTTCGCGATAGACGACTCGGCCTCCCTCGCCGCGGCGCGCGAGGCCGTCGACGCCGTTCTTCAGGAGTCCGACATCGCCGACCTCACGAGGCAGCGCACGGTCCTCTGCATCTCCGAAGCCGTGACCAACATGCTCCTGCACGGCGGCGGCAGCGGGTCGATGACGCTGCGGCGCCTCGACGATCGCCTGCGCGTCGTGGTGGCCGATGAGGGACCCGGGATGAACTTTCTCAACTGGATCGAGCCGCCGACCAAGAAGGGGCAGGCGTCGATGGGCTACGGCTTCAAGATCATCCTCGACTATCTCGACGCCGTCGGGCTGCGCACCGGCCGGACGGGCACCACACTGGTACTGGACCGCAAGACCGACTGAGGCAGGACAGCATGCTGCGGACAACGATCACTCCGGGCCCGGCGCCCATCGTATTTCTCGCCGGCGAGATGGACCTCGACTGCGCCGACACCCTGCGCGAAGCCGTGGCGGAGGTCGCCCGCGGCGCGCAGACCGTCGTCCTCGACTTCGCGGACGTGAAGTTTATCGACTCCTCGGGGACCGGCATCTTCGTGCGGCTCAGCCTCGACCTGAAGAGCCAGGGGACGCCCATGGTGGCGCGCAATCTGTCTCCCGCCGTGAAGGGCGTCTTCGACATGCTGCGGGTCCGCGACCTGGTGGGCGACGAGGTCTTCCCGGACTGAGCACGGCCCGCGCACGACCTCACCGACGCGCGGGCCGCTCGGCCTCCTCTACTTGACCGTCAGCTTGGCGGCGACCATGTCCACTGCCTTGTTGCCGGCGGCGTCGGTGGCCAGCACCCTCCAGGTGTAGGCCCCCTTCTTCAGCGTGGCCTTGTACCTATAGGTGAGCGCCGCGTTGGTCGCCTGCGAACCCACGGAGATGGTCGTCACGACCTTGCCGCCCTTCGCGATCTGGATCTTCACCGTTGCCGCGCCGCAGCTGACGTCCGCGTCGGTGACTCTGTACTTCAGCGTCACCGTCTTGCCGGCGCGGACGGCGGCAGGCTGCGCCGTGGTCGTGGGGACCGCCACGTCGATGTTGACGTAGCCGGTCTGCGGCAGCTCGACGTTGCCGGCCTTGTCGGTCGAGAAGTAGGTCACGGCGTGGCTGCCGGGGGCGCTCACGGTGAAGGGAGCGCTGTAGACGAGCGTGGCGCCGCCGTCGATGCTGTAGCTGGTGCCGGCGACGCCCGAGCCGGCGTCGGTGGCCGTGAGGGTCACCGTCTGGGGGCTGCTGCGCCAGTCGCTGGTGGCGCTGCTCGCCAGCGGCGGCGTGGCCGTGGTGACGGGCGGCGTGGCGTCGAACGCCGCCGTGCGGATGATGTTGTTCGACGTGTCGGCGACGTAGACGTTGCCGGAGCCGTCGCAGGCGACGCCCCCCGGGTAGTCGAAGCGCGCGGCGTCACCGCTGCCGTCGGCGCTGCCCTGCTCGCCGACGGCGCCGGCCAGTGTGGAGACCCCGCCGGCCGCGGAGATCTTGCGGATCACCTGATTCGACGTGTCTGCGACGTAGACATTGCCGGCGGCGTCGCAGGCGACCCCCTCGGGAGAGCCGAGGCCGGCGTCTGCGCCCACGAGGATGCTCACCCCGCCGGCAGGCGTGACCTTGACGATGGTGTTGTTGAGCGTATCGGCGACGTAGACGTTGCCGACGGCGTCGCAGGCCACGCCGCCGGGAGAGTCGAGGCCGGCGTCCGCGCCCACGAGGGTGCTCACCTCACCGGCGGGCGTGATCTTGCGGATGGCGTCGTTCTCCGTGTCGGCGACGTAGACGTTGGCGTCCGCGTCGCAGGCCACGCCGCCCGGGTAGCAGAAGCGCGCGGCGGCTCCACTGCCGTCGTCGCTGCCCTGCTCGCCGACGGCGCCGGCCAGGATGCTGACGACGCCGGCAGGCGTGATCTTACGGATCACATGATTCCACGTGTCCGCGACGTAGACGTTGCCGGAGCCGTCGCACGCGACTCCCCCCGGAAGATTGAGGCCGGCGGCCACTCCAACAAAGGTGCTGACCACGCCCGCGGGCGTGATCTTGCGCACCGCGTTGTTGCCGGTGTCCGCGACGTAGACGTTGCCGGCCGCGTCGCGGGCAACGCCGCAGGGTCCGCTGAAGCTCGCCGCGGCGCCGGCGCCGTCGGCGCTGCCGACGACGCCGGCGGTACCGGCGAGCGTCGTCACGGTGACGCCCTGCGCCCGGGCCGGCGCCGCTGCTCCCGACCAGACGATGACCGCCAGCAGAAGCGCCGGGAGCAGGGCCGACGCTCCGCCGCAGATCGTTCCTCGCTTCAAGCTTCTCATGGGGCGACCTCGATCAGTGGATGCCGGAAACCGAGCCGGCGCGCCCGGTGGCGGCGCAGAGGCGGTTGCGAAGGCGCCGGACCCGTCGGTCTCGCTCTCTCCCTGTATCGGCAGAAGTGGCGCCGTGCCTGAGGCCGAAGCAGGGTGCGACGCGATGGCGCAAGGACCTGCTCTACGAGCTGCGCAGCGGGCCGATCCCCGTCAGGGTCACGATCGTCGCGGCGTCGATGCAGTCGCTGACGCTGGCCACGCACGCTTCGCCGCGTAGCTGGTCGCCCTCACGCGTGACCATCGTGAGCACCATCGACGAGCCCTGCGCGAGATGGGCGCGAAACTCGTCGACGTCCGCGGGCGACTCGACGCGCAGGCACCACGCGGTCTCGTAGCCCTTCTCCTCAACGACACGCGCACTCAGGAAGCCGATGTCGTGGTGGTCGTGCTTGATCCTGAGCAGTCGCCCCGAACCCACAGCCAGCAGCCCCCTTGTGCTCAGTCGTCAGCGCCGTCTGTTGGTAGTGTGCCCAACGACGCAGCACTCTGACACGAGCCGCCGCGCAGAGAGGCTGGGAGAAGAGGCGGATGTGGTGGCGAGGATGGTGCCGCCATCGCTGACCGCCCAGCCGTGGCGGGCGTCGGTGAAGGCGACGTCGCTGCGGTTCGCACCGCTCCCCGAATCCTGCGCGGTCCACGTGCCGACGGCAGCGCGCTCTTGCCAGCGTGGCTCGAGCTCATCCATCGGTCCGCATTCCCTGACTACCGGTACTGCGGTCCGCTCCACGTGCCGCTGTACACCGGCGAGTAGGCGCCCGCGTAGCCGGCGTATGACTCCACATAGAAGCGGTACTTGAACGGGCCCCGCCATTTCTCGGCGGCGTGTGAGGTTGACGGGACGTCGCCGCCGGGGAAGTTCTCAAAGGGGCGCACCAACGCCGTGAAGTGACCCGTCGACCGGACGTCGATCCCGTTGCGGGCATCCTTCCCATAGTCATATCCGATCCACCAGCGCGTCTTGCCGCCGTACGTCGCGTAGATATCGACACGCAGCCAGCACAAGCCCGTCCAGGCCGCCACCGGGTCAACCGTGCCCTGGCAAAGGTACTGCAGGGGAACGTGGCTCTGGGGGTTATGCTCGGACTTGCGGCTGGGCACCGCGATGGAGAACCGCCCGGTGCCGTGAGTCACGCCCCAGTCGACCCTCCAGCCGTCATTGAAGGACCGATCGGAGTCGCCTTTGGCGGCGTAGAGGATGTAGTCGCCGGAGGGTCCGTCCGCAGGCACCTCATAGACGAACCCAGCGCCCTTCTCGTTCCAGAGTGTGCGCTTTGCCTGTTGCGCCAGTTGACCGTGGATCCCGGTCGTGCCCGGAGGGAACAGCACCATCGTCGCACGCGGCTCGGAGAGGAAGAGGTCGAGCACGTCTCCGGGGTCGAGATGCACGCTGTAGGCGTAGGGCGCGTATTCGGAGTCGAGCCAGAAGGAATGCAGCTTGAGCGGGGTCGGCGCGGGAAGAGGCAAGTAGGCTACCGCCTCGGTGGTGGCGACCGGGCTCCACTGCTCGCTCGACTCGTCGTTCGCGATCGACACGATCCCGAAGAAGACCGAGAACTTGTAGGACTGGCCCTCGACTACCGTGAGATTGAGATTGTAGCCATCGTCGCACACGAACGGGCCGGGTGCGTTCGGGCAGCCAAAAGTGGTGGTCTCGCCAGGCAGCAGGTCTGATGTCGGGTCGCTGAAGTAGCGAGTCGGAGAGATCATGACCAGGACCTCCCCATAGCCGTCCTGCGGGGGCGAGAAGTCGGGTACGACCATCGACACATTGAGCGTCGGCGAATCGCCGCTCTCGGTCCCGGGACCGATGGCGGCGGTCAACTGGGTCACGGGCGGCACCGTCGCCAAGGCAGAGGGCGCAAGGGCGAGCAGCGCCACCATCGTCCCAGCAGCCAGAACGGTCCCCATTTTCAGCAGTCTCGTGCGCAAAGCAACCCCCCTCAGTCAGCCGAGATCGATGGCCTTCTGCGTGTCGACATCTCCCCCGGATCACCTGTCCCGACCTTCGTGGCGTGGTGATCTTCGGACCGGCCTCACCGCTTCACCTTGAAGCTCTTGCCGTTGCTTGTGCCGACTGCGGTCGTGACCTCGACCTTGATCCTATCGGACTTCGCCTTGGCCGGCACCTTGACCTTGATGCGGGTGGCACTCCACGACACCCACTTGGTGCAGACCTTAGCGTCGAACTTCACATCATCAGCGCACGGCTCGGCCACGCCATCTCGATCATCACGAGGAACATCTGCGCACACTGCCTGCCGCGGGCACAGCAAGGCGCCGAGCAGGTTCTTGAGGGCATGGGCGCGGAGCGCGCCCGGTGACGAACTGTTGTTGGCAGATGTTGGCAGAGGGCACACAAGTGGAAACTGTGGCGCTACCAGAAACACTTGATTTGCGGGGGATTTTGGTGGCGAGGGTCAGAATTGAACTGACGACACCACGATTTTCAGTCGTGTGCTCTACCAACTGAGCTACCTCGCCACCGAGAGAACGCGGCCCTCGGAAGAGCGCGCCCCATGCTACCCGCGAGGCTGGGGACGGTCAACCGGCGCCGGGCCCCACCGCCCGGCGCCGGAACCCGCCGTCAGGGCGGTGCGCAGCGCCTCAGCCCTCGGAGGTGTCGAGCTCCGACTCCTCCTGCACGCGCTCGGGCTCTTCTTCCGGCAGGAAGACCTTGATGAGCTCCTTCTCCTTGCCCGGCGGCAAGAGGCACAGCACGTAGTCGCCGGGCAGGATCTCGGTCGAGCCGCGCGCCACCAGGGCGTGACCGGCGCGCACGATCGCCGCCAGCACCACGCCTTCGGGCAGCGCGATGTCCTGCACGTACGTGTGGGCGAACGGCGAGTTCTCGCCGACCTCAAGCTCGACGACCTCGACGTTCTCGCGCTTCAGCGAAAGCAGATGCACGAACTTGTGGGTCGGCAGCTCGTGCATGATGAGGTTGAGCATCGCCGTGGTGGCGCATACGGTGTTCTCGACGCCGAGCAGGTCGAAGGTAGGCTGATTGAACGGGTTGTTCACGCGGGCCACGACCTTGGGCACGCCGAACTTGAGCTTGGCGACCTGCGAGATGATGATGTTGTCCTCGTCGTCGCCCGTGACCGCGACGACCATGTCGGCGCGGCCGATGCCGGCCCTCTCGAGGACCCAGATCTCGGTGCCGTCGCCGTACACGAGGGCGTCTTCACCGAGCCAGCCGGCGATGAGATCGTAGCGCGTCCGGCGCTGCTCGACCAGAGCGATCTCGTGGCCGAGCTGCGTGAGCTGGCGAGCGGTGTTCAGGCCGACCTTGCCGCCGCCGATGATGAGCACGAACACCGCTCAGCCCTCCTGATGCGGCAAGGGGATCTGACAGGCGCGCACGGCATCGAAGAGCGACACGCGGACGTCCCGCGTGGGGCACACGGTGCGGATGCCGATCTGCGCGAAGAGCTCCGCGCGCAAGGGGTCGTAGACGCGCGCGACGACGCAGTGGATGCCGTACTTCTTCTGCGCGATCTGCGCGATGACGATGTTGGTGTTGTCGCCGTCGGTGCACGCGACAAAGGCGATGGCGTCCTCGATGCGCGCCCGCCGCAGGGTATCCCAATCGAGGGCGCGCCCGACGACGAACTCGCCGGGAAAATCGTCGCCCAGCAGGTAGAACGCATCGGGGCTCTCGTCGACGATGGCGACGTCGAAGCCCTCCGTCACGAGGTCGCGGGCGAGGCCGGAGCCGACGCGCCCGCACCCTGCGATCACTACGTGCATGTGTCACCTCTCACTTGGTCGCGGGTGGGCCCTGGCGCCCGCCCGCGGAGGCGGGAGGCTTGGGCCGGGGGGGCTGCGGTCCGCTCTCCGGGACCGCCGAACCCTCGGACGGATAGTCCTTGGGCACGAGATTCAACAGCACCTCGCAGGGGGCGTGGTCGAGGACGAAGTCGGCGGTGCGCCCAAACACGAGGTTGCCAATGCGGCGCTTGCGCACGGTCCCGAGCATGATGACCTCGGAGCGGCGCTCAACGGCCTCTTCGACGATGGCCTTCCCGGCCTGCCGCGCGGTGACCACGTGCGGCGTGAACTGCACTTTGAACGCATCGGCGACGCGACCCGCCGTGGCCAGCACTCTGTCCGCCTTGGCGCGTTCGTTTGTCAGCCGCGCGCCCAGAGGCAGGTTGAGCGGCACCTCGATCACGTAGAGGCCATCGATGGACGCCTTCTTCTCGGTGGCGAGCTGGCAGGCGAGGACCATCATCTCGTCGGAAATGCGCGAGCCTACGATGGGGACGAGAATCTGGTTATAGTCGATGTCCTCATTGACCGATGCCGGCAGCGGCATGGTCCTTACGGTCCTCGTGAGCGAGTAGCCCTTGGCGCGGCGATAGAGGATGTAGACGATGATGCCGACGGCCATCCAGCTCAGACCGACGGTGCGTCCGGCGGCGTGCGTAAGCACGACGACGACCCACACCGTCGCCGTCCCCAGGCCTCCGAGCACGGCGAGCACCGGGATGCTCTTGCCGCGGAACGGGATGTTGATCGGCGTGCGCCACGGCCGCTCGGCGTCGGGCATCTTGAAGCGCAAGGTGACCACGCAGATGTGCGCGACGGTGAACGAGATCATGGCCCCGAAGGCGTAGAGGTCGGCGAGCGCCGCGATACTGCCCGGAGCGACAAGCACGGCCGCGATGATCCCGAAGAGCGCGATGGACACGTAGGGCGTGAGGCGCTTGGGATGCACGCGGCTGAGAATGGGCGGGAGCTGCTTGTGCACCGACATGGAGTAGGCCAGCCGGGACGCCCCGATGATGCCCGCATTCGTCCCGATGACCAGGATCGTCGCCGCCAGGATCGCGATCCAGGGCGACAGTACGATCTTCATCCAGTCGAGCTTCGCGGGCAGGTTCTGCACGATGCCTTGCAACGGATCGGCCTCGTACACGGTGGCCAGCTGCGTCCCCCACAGCTGGGTGACCCACTGGCCGTCCTGCTGGTAGACGGCGCCCGTCGCCAAGGTGGGGTCGATCTTGAGGTCTTTCACGTTGGTCTTGTCGACAGCCACGTACACGTCCTGCTTGGGGTCGCTCTTGAACACCCAAGGGCCGGTCTCCGCCATCTTGCCGGGGGCAGCCTGCACTGGGACGGGCAAGGTCATCTTGGTCTGCGGGTTCACCGGCAGCACGTTGTAGTGCACGGTCATGGCCGACAGACCAACCATCGAGATGGCGAAGTAGACTCCAAGCACCGCGACGAGCACCAGCTTCACTGCCTTGGGCACGTCGCGGCCGGGGTTGGATGACTCCTCGGCCATGTTGGAGATCGTCTCGATGCCGGTGTAGGCGACGGTGCCGATGGAGATGCCGTAGATGAGCTGATGCCAGGTTGGCGCGGTGCCCAGATGGATCTGCGTGATGAGGATCTTCGGCGAGAGGAAGACGAAGAGCCCGACGATGGCGAGCAGCACCTGCGTGCCCAGGTCGAGGATCGCGAGGATGACGTTGAGGCGCGCCGCCTCCTTGATGCCGAGGATGTTGATGGCGACGAGGAAGACGATGGTGAGGATGCCGCCGATGGAGTTGTACGGCCACAGCTTGAGGATCGGCCAGAACGCGGCGAGGTAGTTGGGCACGAAGAACGCCGAGATGGCGATGGTGATGATGTAGTCGAGCATGAGCGCCCAGCCGGCGAAGAAGCTCACGAACTCGTTGAAGGTGTGGCGAGCGAAGCTCGACGAGCCGCCCGCCTCCGGGAACATCGTGGTCGCCTCGGCATACGAGAAGGCCGTGGTCACGAAGAGAAGGCCGGTAAGCATGAACACCACCGGCGTGAGGCCCATCGCAGAGGCGGCAACGACGCCGAGGGCGTAGTAGATCGAGGAGCCGACGTTGCCGTAGGCGGTGCTGAACAGGGCCGGTACGCCGAGTACCTTGCTGAGACTCTGTCCTTCCCGCTTCTTGCGTCGCGCCATGTGAGGTCAGTCCCGGGTCAGGTGATGTAGCGCCAGCGCAACACCGCAAGGGTGAGCAGAAGGACTCCGGCGATGAGCTGCACGGACAGCGGCCAGAAGCCGCCAATGAGGCCGCGGACGATAAGCGCTATCCCCACGACCCCCATGATGTACGTGATGATCTTGCGTGTGGTCCACATAGTCCAGAATCCAGAAAGGCCGACCCGAAAGCGAGCCTGCCAAAGCAGCGACAGTACCACCGGGTGATGCCATGCACAAGCGGCCGTGATGGCCCGCGAACGACCTGCAAGATGGGCCAAAAAGGCGAAGGCGCGGCGGGCGGCCGGAAGGGCCGCCCGCCGCGCTCTCAGCGGCGGAGCGCGCGCTCCGCCGTGAGGTCTACTTGACGAGGAACGGGATAACGAGCAGAGCCACGATGTTGATGACCTTGATCATCGGGTTGATGGCCGGACCCGCCGTGTCCTTGTACGGGTCGCCGACCGTGTCGCCGGTGACCGCAGCCGCGTGGGCGTCGGAGCCCTTGCCGCCGTATTCGCCGTCTTCGATGAGCTTCTTGGCGTTGTCCCAGGCGCCGCCGCCGCTGGTCATGGAGATGGCCAGGAACAGGCCGGTGATGATGGAGCCCATGAGGACGCCGCCGAGCACCAGGTACGCATGGTTCCAGAACACGAGGGCGATGATGATCGGCGTAAGCACCGGGATGGCGGCCGGCAGCATCATCTCGCGGATCGCCGACTTGGTGACGATGTCGACTGCTGTGCCGTACTCGGGCTTGTCGGTGCCCTCCATGATGCCGGGCAGCTCGCGGAACTGACGACGCACCTCTTCGACGACCTTGCCGCCGGCGCGCCCCACGGACTGCATGCAGAGCGAGGCGAAGAGGTAGGGCAACAGACCGCCGATGAGCAGGCCGACGAGGACCCAGGGCTCACTGACCTTGAACTCGTTGATCACCCCGGACCCGAAGCTGTCTTTGAGGTCGTAGGTGTACGACACGAAGAGGATGAGGGCGGCAAAGCCCGCAGAGCCGATGGCGTAGCCCTTGGTGATGGCCTTGGTGGTGTTGCCGACCGCGTCGAGCGGATCGGTGATCGCGCGCACGCTATCGGGCAGGCCGGCCATCTCGGCGATACCGCCGGCGTTGTCGGTGATTGGGCCGTAGGCGTCGATGGCGACGATGATGCCGGTCATCGAGAGCATGGCCATGACGGCCACAGCGATGCCGTACAGGCCGGCGGTGCCGCCACCGGCGGCCGAATAGCTGGCCAGGATGCCGGCGGCGATGACGAGCACCGGCAGAGCCGTGGACTGCATGGACACGGCGAGGCCCTGGATGATGTTGGTGGCGTGGCCGGTGAGGCTCGCCTTGGCGATGCTCTTCACCGGGTTGTAGCGCGTCGCCGTGAAGTACTCCGTGATGACGACGAGGAGAGCGGTCACGACGATGCCGCTGACCGCGCAGAGGAACAGGCGGCCGACGCTGGGGATGCCGGCGAGGCGGTACTTCTCGGCGCCGAGCATCCAGTTGGTGAGCGGGTAGAAGAGCGCGATGGCGATGAGGGCGGCGATACCGAGGCCCCTGTACAGAGCGTTCATGATGTTGGTGCTTCTGCCGCCGAGGCGCACGAAGAAGGTGCCGATGATCGAGGCGATGATGGAGGCTCCACCGAGGACCAGCGGATACGTAAGGGCGGCCGTGACGTGTGGCCAGAAGAGGTACGCCAGCAGCATGGCGGCGACGGCCGTGACGGCATAGGTCTCGAAGAGGTCGGCCGCCATGCCGGCGCAGTCGCCGACGTTGTCGCCGACGTTGTCGGCGATGACGGCCGGGTTGCGCGGGTCGTCCTCAGGGATGCCGGCCTCGAGCTTGCCGACGAGGTCGGCACCGACGTCGGCGGCCTTGGTGAAGATGCCGCCGCCGACGCGCGCGAAGACGCTGATGAGGCTGCCGCCGAAGCCGAGCCCGATGAGCGCGCGCACGGCGTGCTCGGGCCAGAACTGCGTGCCCAGCCAGTAGTAAACGGCCACGCCGAAGAGCGCGAGGCCGACCACCAGCAGGCCCGTGACGGAGCCGCCGCGGAAGGCGACGGAGAGCGCCGGGCCCAGGCCCTTCTTGGCCGCCTCGGCGGTGCGGATGTTGACGCGCACGCTGACCATCATGCCGATATAGCCGGCTGCCGCGGAAAGGGAGGCGCCGATGACGAAGCCCAGGGCCGTCTCCCAGCCGAGGCCCCAGCCCTGCTTGACGCCGAGGGCGACGCCGATGATGAGGAATACGACGATGCCGACCATGGCGATGGTGCGGTACTGACGCCCGAGATACGCTTTGGCGCCCTCCTGGACGGCGCCGGCGACCTCGCGCATCTTCTCGTCGCCCGACGGCAGCGCCAGCAGCCAGCGGATGAGCAGCACCCCGTAGACCACTGCCCCGAGGGCGCAGATCACAGCGATCAGCACCGCATTGTTGGAGAAGAACGAACTCACTTGGCTGACTCCTTTCTTGGCTCCACGTGGTCGCAGCCCGGCCCTTCAGGACCTCAGCGCAGCCACCCCAGACTTCGTGGGCGTCCCACACGCCCGTGACTCTCTTGTCTCGCGCACGCGCCGCCCCACGAACAGGCCGCGGCGCGTCAGTGCAGGTACTTGCCGATGAGCAGGTCGAGCTTGTCTTTGGTGACCTGCGGGATGAGCTCGGCGGGTGTGTTGATGGCGAATTCCACGGCATGGCGGCAGCCGCAGTCGCAGCCGAGGTCGAGAGCGGGGATGGCGCTGCGCACGATCGCCTGCGCCGTCTCGACGTTGCGCCTCACGTTGGACAGGACCTGCTCCAACGTGACGTCCTCTTCGCCCTCGAACCAGCAGTCGTAGTCGGTGACCAGGGCCATGGTGGCGTAGCAGAGCTCGGCCTCGCGGGCGAGCTTGGCCTCCTGGAGGTTGGTCATGCCGATGATGTCGAAGCCGAGCTGCCGATAGACGTTGCTCTCGGCGCGCGTGGAGAACTGCGGACCCTCCATGCACACGTAGGTGCCGCCCTCGTGCACGGTGGCGCCGACCTGGCGGCCGTGCTCGACGATGACCTTGGAGAGCACGGGGCAGAACGGATCGGCGAAGCCCATATGGACGACGACGCCGTCGCCGAAGAACGTGCTCGGCCGCGCCTTCGTGCGATCGTACAGCTGGTCGGGCACGACGATATCGAGCGGCTTGAGCTCCTCGCGCAGGCTGCCGACGGCGCTGGCGGACAGCAGGTAGTTGACGCCCAGCGCCTTCATGCCCCAGACGTTCGCACGGTAGTTGACCTCACCGGGCAGGAGGCGGTGCCCGCGCGCATGACGCGGAAGGAAGGCCACCGGCACGCCGCCGATCTCGCCGAGGAAGTAGGAGTCGCTGGGCGGCCCGAAGGGCGTGTCGATGGCCACTTCGCGAGCGTTCTCGAGGAGCTCGTAGAAGCCCGACCCGCCGATGACCCCGACCTTGGCAGAATCCTTGATGACCGACACCGTACCCTCCCTTCGGACCACGCGCCGCGGGCAGTATACAGGATGCGGATGGAGTGACCGCAGGACGAAACGGCCAGTGACGCCGCGCCTCCCCCTCCACGCCATCCCGGCGCTCGAACGCTCTCGTGCGGCGTGGTAGCGTAGCAGCTGACCCAACAGGCTACGAGAGCGGCGAGGTGGAGCAGTGCGACAGAACAAGGTGACCCCCCTGGAAGAGGCGCTCTCCTATCTTGAGTCCGGCATGACGATCGCCGTCGGAGGGTTCATTGGGCAAGGCGATCCGCTGACGCTGATCGACGGCATGAAGCGCATCCGGCACCTCAAAGACCTCACCCTCATCGCCAACGACGCGGGCTACCGCGAACGCGGCCTCGTCGAGCTGGTACGGCGTGGCATGGTGCGCAAGATGATCACCAGCCACGTCGGCACGACGCCGTACATCGCCGAGGCGATGAACTCCGGGGCCCTCGAGGTGGAGCTGAACCCCCAGGGCACGCTGGTGGAGCGCTGCCGCTGCGGCGGCGGCGGCCTGGGGGGCGTGCTCACGCCGGTAGGCGTGGGCACCGAGGTCGAGAACGGCAAGCAGAAGATCGAGGTGGACGGCCAGGTCTACCTTCTCGAGACCGCCTTGCATGCCGACGTGGCGATCGTGCGCGCTCACAAGGGCGACTGGCGCGGCAATCTCATGTACCGGGGCACCTCACGGAATCACAACACCGTCATGGCGACCTGTGCCGACCACGTCATCGCCGAGGTCGAGAACCTGTACTGCATGGGCGAGCTGGACGCCGAGGCGATCCAGACGCAGGGCATCTACATCGACACCGTGGTCCGCTCGGATCTGCTTTACGCGGTCGAGCGGCCGGTCGAGCCCGCCCACTACACCGACCTGCCGATCAAGGAGGTGTGACGTGGCCAGTAACAAGGAGACCATCGCCCGCCGTGCCGCGCTGGAACTGCATGACGGCATGTATGTCAACCTCGGCATCGGACTCCCGACGCTGATCGCCAACTTCATGCCGCGCGACGTCTACGTTGTCCTCCAGACCGAGAACGGGGCCTTGCACCTGGGGCCGCGACCGGATCCCGGCTGCGAGGACGTCGACCGGGCCAATGCCGGCAACGACCCGATCACGCTGCTCCCGGGGGGCAGCTACTTCGATTCCATGACGTCGTTCTGCATGATCCGCGGGGGGCACCTCGACGCGACCTTCCTGGGCTGCTTCCAGGTGGACGGCGAGGGCAGCATCGCCAGCTACATGATCCCGGGCGCGCGCCTGGCCGGCATGGGCGGAGCCATGGATCTCGTCGTCGGCGCCAAGCACGTGTTCATCCTCACTGAACACGTGGCCAAGGACGGCACCTCAAAACTGATGAAGCGATGCACGTTCCCGCTCACCGCCGCCGACCAGGTCGACGTCATCATCACGGAGCGCAGCGTCTTCCGCCGCGATAAGGGCCAGCCGTTCGTGCTCACCGAAGTGGCGACGGGCTACTCACTCGACGACATCGCCGCGTGCACCGACATGGCGTACACCGTGGCCGACGACGTCAAGCTGGAAGCGTTCGGCCGGTAGAGGGCGCGGCAGGCTTCGCGATCGCCGAGAGGCGGCGGCTCGGAGCGAGCCGCCGCCTCTTGCGTTTTCGCACTGCGTGCTTGCGGTATCTCTGCAGACGAAGGGCCGACAGACCTACCCAGGGGAGCGCCGCGATGCCCGACCTCAAGAAGAAGTTCAGCCGCAAAGAGTGGAAGGGCTGCTGCGGCAAGGGCTGCAAGAAGTGCGAGATCGCTCAGACCTACTTTGGCGTCTACGGCAAGAGCAAGGGCCTCGACAAGCTGAGCGAGGACCGCAAGGAGATGCAGGCCAAGAAGGGCGGCAAGAAGAAGGGCGGCAAGAAGCAGCGCAAGTCGTGAGCTTCCCGGCCGGCTGTGCGGCGCCGCGCTGAGCCGCCCGTGATCCTGGCCCGCTCAGAGGTCGACGCCGCGCCGCAGATCGCCGGTTTTCTCGACATCGGCACCAACTCGGTGCGCCTCATGGTCGTGCGCCTCGAGCCCGACCGCTCGTGGAGCACGATCACCCTGCAAAAGGAGTCCGTACGCCTTGGCGAGGGCGAGTTCGGCGCCAAGAGCAACCTGCAGCCGGCGGCCATGGACCGCGCCGCCCTCGTGTGCCGCAGCTTCGCCGACCTGGCGCGCACGCGCGGCGCCCAGACGGTCGTCGCAGTCGCCACGTCTGCCACCCGCGAAGCCGCCAACCGGGCCACCTTCGTGCGCCGCCTGCGTGACGAGGCGGGCCTCGACGTACGCGTGGTGTCGGGCCAGGAGGAGGCTCGCCTCATCTTTCTCGGTGTCCTCAGCCGGGTGCACCTCGGCGAGCGGCGCGCGCTCGTCGTCGACATCGGCGGCGGCAGCACCGAAGTCGCGCTCGGCGACAGCACGGGGGCCGACTACCTGGACTCGCTGCGTCTCGGAGCCATCCGCCTGACCGGCGAGCACCCCGAGGCCTCCAGCGGCGCCCCGGTCACCGGCAAGGTCTACGAGGCCATGCGCCGCCGGGTGCAGGTGGATGCGGCGCGCATCCAAAGGCACCTCGCCGGCGAGCGCATCGACGTCGCGATCGGCACGTCGGGGACGATCCGCAACCTGGCGAGTGTGGTCGTCCGCGCGCTTCGCCGCGGCACGCCGCAGCGCATCGACACGCTGAGTCGTGGCGAGGTGCGCAAGGTCGCCAGAATGCTGCGCACGCTCAGTCTGGAGGAACGGCGCGCGGTCCCCGGGCTCAACCCGTCGCGCGCCGACATCGTCGTCGCCGGCGCGGCCATCCTCGACGCCCTGATGGAGGACCTCGACCTCGCTGAGATCCAGGCCGTGGCCGAATGCGGGCTGCGCGAAGGTCTGGTCGTGGACCATCTCGCGCGCGGGGTTCGCGACGCGTCTCCGGACGCGCCCACGGTGCGCGAGCGGAGCGTGCTGCAGCTCGCGCGCGCCTGTGCTTTCGATGAGACTCACGCGCGCCATGTCAGCGGTCTCGCCCTGGAGCTGTTCGACAGCGCCGGCGGCGCCGGTCTGCATCGCTACGGCGACGAGCAGCGCGAGCTCTTCGAGCACGCGGCGCTGCTGCACGACATCGGCACGTTTCTCAGCTACAGCGACCACCACGTGCACAGCTCCTACCTCATCCGTCACGCCGACCTGTTGGGCTTCGACGAGAACGAGACCGCCACGATGGCGGCCACGGCGCTGTTTCATCGCAAGGCCAGCCCCGGCACGCGTCATCCTGCCTTCGCGGAGCTCGATCGGCCGACGCGCAAGGCGGTGCGCCTGCTCAGCGTCCTGCTGCGCCTGGCGGAGTACATGGACCGCAGCCACGCGGGGGCCATCGCCCACGCCGCGCTGCGCGCGGACGGGCCGGGCACGCTCGTGCTGGAGGTCCGGCCGGCCAAGGATTGGCATTTGGAGCGCTGGCGGCTGGAGAACCGCCGCGGAGCCATCGAGAAGGGGCTCGGGCGCACCCTGACCGTAGATGCGCTCGAGCCGTAGACGCGGGGAGCGCCGCGTTCAGATCTCGGCGATCACCGTGGCCAGCTCGCGGCTGAAGCCGCTGCCGGCAACCGTCGGCCACACCTCGGGGAAGGTCAGGATCAGGCGCTCCATCTCGTCCTGGCGCGCGGCCAGGTAGCGCGCCGCCCCCGGCGCCACGATGACCTCGACGGGGCCGGGGAGGTCGTGACCGCCGTGGCGCCACGTGCCCCACGTGAGGTAGTCGCGCAGGACGCCGCTGGTGACGACCGCGTCCTGCAGGTCGCCGAGATGGTCCTGGAGACCCTTGACCTTCTTGATCAGCGGCCGCGCCCCGGGGCCGAGCACGTCCTCGAAGAACTCGAGCGTGTAGCGCAAACCCTTGCAGCCCTTGCGCAAAGCGTGGAAACGCGGCAGCGGGGTCTCGAGGCCGCCGAGCTGACCCTCGAAGGCCCACACCACAGCCATGTCCTTGTACAGCACCCCGGGCAGGACCTGGGCGACGCGCTGCGGACGAGGGTCGGCGGGCGGGCGTGCCGAGAGGTGCTCGAGCGGCCCGTCCAGCAGCTCCTCGAAGCGCTCGACGAAGGCGCGGTAGTGCCCGCCGTCGAGATAGTCGACAAGGCACTCGCGCTGGCGCTCGCGTTCCGCGCGGCAGGCCGCGAGCAGGCCGTCGAGATCGCCGGCGCGCGCGGGCGGCAGAGCGTCGAGGTAGAGCTGCGTCTTCTCCTGGAAGACGTCGAGGTCGCGCACCGCGCCCAACGTGCGTCCCGTGCGGCGCAGGCCTTTGAGGACGGGGCGCATCGCCTGGCGGTCAAGATACTCGTCGAAGACCCGCAGGGCCATGCGCATGCGCCGCGTGGAGACGCGCATGACGTGCAGCTCCTCCGAATCCTCGCCGAGACGCGTGCCGGCCTCGTGCTCGAGCATGCGCGCCAGATGAAAGCGCAGCGTCTTGACCGCGGCCTCGGCCATGGTGTCGGCGGGCAGGATTCCGGGGCGCTTCTTCTTGTCGTCGCTGCCCTCGTCCGCCGCCGCGACGGCCTCCGCCGCGCGCCCCCACGCGGAGGCGTCATCGCCGGCAGCTGCCGCAAGCGCTCCGTAGATGCCGGTGCCCTCGGCGCGGTAGCGCTTCAGCCAGTAGCGCACGCGGCGGCTGGAGAGGCCGGCCCGCGTCCCGGCCTCACCCTGGGTGAGGCCCTCGTCGAGGGCCAGCAGCGCCGCCGCACGCCGGGCGCGCGCATCCTGACCGCCGGCAAACGTCTCGTGCACGGGCCGCTCGCCCGGCGGCAGCAGGCTGCCGTCGCCGCCGGCCTCCACGATCTCGAGGGCGCGCGTGAACTTGGCGCGGCACTCGGGCGTCAGGCCGGGCTCGGCCCGCAACGCGCCGGCGAGCCGCTCCAGATCGTCGTCGTCGCCGTCCCCGCGGAGCTCCAGCTCGGCCTCGAACCAGCGGCACGCCCGCCCGCCGCCGGCAACGCTCACGTCGTCGAGGCTGAGCTCGGCCACTTCCCGGGCGCCGTCGAGGACGCGCCGCGCCAGCCGTTCCTGCTCCAGGAACAGGAACGGCTCGAGCGGCGCCCCTTGCGCGATGCCCTCGACGCGCTCGCGCAGCTCGCCCGCCGGCCACTCGGCCGGCGGCGCGTCGGCCGCGACCAGCGCCTCGAGCTCCTCGCGGCGCAGCACGCCGGCGTCGCCGGTGACGATCTGCTTCAGCGTGAGGCGCACGCCGCCGCCGGTCTCGCGGCGTCGCAGGTAGTACCCGGCGGCGAGAAAACGGCGGTCGGCCGAGTCGAGAAAGGTGTCGCGGTCGCGGCGGCGCTCGCCGGCCTCGATGTCGTACCCGGCAAGCGCCGGCGCTTCTGCCAGGCGGGCGAGCGCCGCCGCGTCCGCCACGGTGTACTTGGCCTCTATTTCCACGCCGTCACTCTCCCGTGATCTGGGCAGGCGTGAGCAGCCACGCCAGGATGCCGTCGTCGAGCCGGGGACCCCTCACGTCGACGCGCGCCAGGCCCCCCTTCTTGAAGTCCAGGCGGCCGCCGCCCGTGAGCTCGGCAACCGTGGCGCTGAGGTCGGGCTCGTGGCCCACGACCATGAGGCTCGCGGCCGCGGCCTGACCCTCAACGATCTCGGCGAGCCGGCCGGCGTCGAACCCGGGCGCCAGGCGCCGGTCCTCGACGACCCGCGCGCTCACGCCCAGCTCTTCGGCGACGATCTCGGCGGTGCGGCGCGCCCGCGCCAAGGGGCTGGTGACGATGACCTCGGGAGCCAGCCCCATGGCCTTCATGGCGCGCCCCTCGGCGCGCACGACCGTCTCGCCGGCGTCGGTGAGCGGTCTCAGATCGTCGTCCTCGCGCCAGTCTGCGCGCGAGCACGCCTTGCCGTGGCGCAGAAAGTACAGGCGGAGCGTCACTCGTCCTCCTGCTTGCGCACCGCCTCACGTGCCTGCGCCACGAACCACTCCTGGGCGTTCAGCGGCTCCTCGCCGTCGGCCGGCCAGATGTGCTCCCAGGCGCCGTCGGGGCGCAGGACGCGGGTCTTCATGTTGTCGCTCAGGTAGACCGTCAGGATCTCGTCGCGCAGACGGCGCAGGATGCCCTTGTCCTGCACCGGGAAGAGGATCTCGACGCGCCGGTTGAGGTTGCGCGGCATCAGATCGGCGCTGCCCATGAGGATCTCCTCGTCGCCGCCGTTGCGGAACCAGTAGATGCGGCTGTGCTCGAGAAAACGGCCGACGATGCTGCGCTCAGTGATGTTGTCGCTGATGCCGGGGACGCCGGGCCGCAGGCAGCACATGCCGCGCACGTTGAGCTCGACCTTGACCCCCGCTTGCGACGCCCTGTACAGCCGGCGGATCAGCGGCTTGTCGACCAGCGAGTTCATCTTGAAGATGAGGTGCGCCTCTTCCCCGCGCTGCGCGTGCGCGATCTCGCGGTCGATGCGCTCCTCGATGCCGCGACGCATTGTGGTGGGCGCCACGAGGAACTTGCGGTAGTCGCCGCTCGTGGCGTAGCCGGTAAGCTGATTGAAGACCACCGAGGCGTCGGCGCCAAGGTCCTCGTCGCAGGTGAGATAGCCGAGGTCGGTATAGAGCTTCGTGGTGACGCTGTTGTAGTTGCCCGTGCCGAGGTGCACGTAGCGGCGGATGCGGTCGCTCTCGCGGCGCACGACGAGCATGATCTTTGAGTGCGTCTTGAGGCCGACGAGCCCGTACACGACGTGCACGCCCTCGCGCTCGAGGGCCTTGGCCCAGCCGATGTTGCTCTCTTCGTCGAAACGCGCCTTGAGCTCGAGGAGCACGGCCACCTGTTTGCCGTTGGCGGCGGCCTCCATCAGCGCATCGACGACCGGCGCGTTGCGGCCCACGCGGTAGAGCGTGGTCTTGATGGCCAGCACGTCGGGGTCGTCGGCAGCGGCGCTCACGAAGTCCACGACCGGGTCGAACGAGTCGTAGGGATGATGCAGAAGGATGTCGCGCTGGCGGATGGCGGCGAAGATGTCGGCCGCCTCGGCGCCGTCCAGCACCGCCGGCGTGGACTGCACGAGCGGCTGATACGACAGCTCGGGGCGGTCGATGCGCTGCAGATCCCAGAGGCTGCTGAGGCCCAGCGGCGACTTGACCGTGTAGATGTCGGTCTCGCCCAGCTCCAGGTTCTCGCTGAGGATGCCGCGAATACGCTCCGGCATCTGCTCGTCGATGGTGACGCGGATCACCGAGCCAAAGCGCCGGCGGCGCACAAAGCGCTCGATGGTCTCGAGCAGGTCGTCGGCTTCGAGCTCCTGGATGGCAAGCTCGGCGTCGCGGGTCACGCGGAAGGGGTGAGACTCGAGGATCTCCATGCCCGGGAACAGAGACTGAAGATTGGCGGCGATGAGCTGTTCGAGCCAGGTGAACCATTGCTGAGGCGGCGCGGCAGCGTCCGCGCCGGGTTCTGCGGCCACGCCGGCCGGGGGCGGCGCGGGCACCAGGCGCGGCAGGGAGCCCGGCACCTTGACGCGCGCGAAACGCTCCTCGCCGCTCTGGTCGCGAATCAGCACGGCGAGGTTGTGACTCATATTGGAGATGTGCGGGAAAGGCCGCCCGGGGTCGAAGGCGAGCGGCGTGAGCACCGGGAAGACCTGCTTGTCGAAGTACGCGACGAGAGCCGCCTTCTGGGCGGCGTCGAGCGTCGCGTAGTCGACCATGTGGATGCCGACGGCGTCGAGCTCCGGGCGCAGCTCGCTGAAGCAGGCGCGCGCCTCCTTCATGAGATCCCAGGCGCGCTTCTGGACCAGGGGCAGGAGCTTCTGCGGGGTGTACCCGTCCGCGGAGACCTCTGTGACGCCGGCGTCGACCTGCTGGTGCAGGCCGGCGACGCGCACCATGAAAAACTCACCGAGGATGGAGCCGAGGATGCCGACGAACTTCACGCGCTCGAGCAGCGGGTTGTTGGCGTCGCGCGCCTCGTCCACGACGCGCTCAAAAAAGTCGAGCAAGCTGAGCTCACGATTGACGTAGAGGCCGGGGTCGCGCAGGTCGGCATCGGCCTTCTCGGCGGCCAGCGTGGTGTCGGTGGCGAACTCCTCGTAGGCGGCCTCGGTGCTGCGCTTCACGGCCTCGCGCCCGTGGTACTCGTCGGCGCGAGAGTGGTCGTCGGTGCCTCGCATGCAGCCCCTCCTTGACGGCCCGGGTCGCACGGATCCGGACTTGTGATCGTGGAACTATAAGTATATGCCCTGCACGCAGGGAAGGGCAGACGCGCCGGCGGCCGGGCGACGAAGATCTGCTCGCCACCCGGCCGCCGAGGAAGTACCAGGGTTTCAGCCCGCCATGTTCTCGACGCGCTCGACGCCCGGCACGACGTTCTTGAGGTGCCGTTCCACGCCGTTGGCCAGCGTGAGCTGCGACATGGGGCAGCCGGCGCAGGCACCCTGGAGGCGTACCTGAACGACCCCGTCCTTCACGTCGACGAGCTCGATGTCGCCACCGTCGGCCTGCAGGGCCGGACGGATGTCGCCGAGAGCCTGCTCGACCTGCTCTTTGAGTTCAGTCATCTGTTGTCACCTCCTCGTCGCTTGCGGGCGGCCGCGCGAGCCCGGCGCACGGCACCGGGATTCGGCGAGGGCCGCGAACGTCACTGTCTGCAGCTCCTTGGTGAGGAGCGTCTCGACACCGTTCCAGAACGCGTGGGTGTCGCACACATCGTCGCCGCACGGTTCTACCCGCTGGCGACACCGGCAAAGCAGGATGGGGCCCTCCACAGCCTCGTATACGTCGCGCACCGTGATGCGCTCGGCGGAACGCGCGAGCATGACGCCACCCTGCTGACCGCGCTGGGTGCGCACCAGATCGGCGCGCGCAAGCTCTTGCACGACCTTGGCGAGGCGCGCGCTGGGGATGTGCTGCGCGGCGGCGATGTCGCCGGTGTGCAGCACGGCGCCGGGTTCGTGGCGCGCCAGCTCATACACGGCGCGCACGGCGTAATCTGCTTGCGTAGAGAGCTTCATGCTCCCTTTGTACACGAAGTGGAAAAGAATGTCCAGTTTGGCCGGCAGCCCCGCGGCCGGCTCAGACCTCGTCCCACGCCCAGGCCAGGTTGCCGGCATGCGCGCGCGCGTAGACCTCGTCGACAACAACATCGGCGGCCAGAAATGCCGACGCCGGCATCACGAGGTCGTGGCGCCCGGCGCCGGCCCTCTTCGCTGCGGCAACGACCTCGTACACCTCGGTGATGTAGCGCTCGTTGGCGTCGATGAGCGCCTTTCCCATAGCCGGGCCATGGCTGGGCACGATGACGTCCACGGGGAGCTGCTTGAGCTGGCGCAGGGTGCGCACCCAGACATCCTTGCCGTCGCGCTGAGCGAAGTTGGGCAGCGGCCACTCGAGCGTGTCGCCGGCGAGGAGGAGGCGCGCGCCGGCGAGGAAGACGACGAGCGAGTCCTCGCTGTGCCCCGGCGTATGGATGAGGTGCACGGTCTCGGGCTCGTCACTGTAGGTGAGGCGGTCGCCGAAGGTGATGCCGGGCAGCGGCACGCCCTCGGGCGGCTGCAGCGGCACGGACTCGTCGGCGGTGCTTCCCTGCGCGAGGATCAGCCGCGGGCAGGCGCGCTGCGCGACGATGTCGACGCCGGGGAAGGCGGCGTTGCCGTACACGTGGTCCCAGTGATGGTGCGTGTTCACCACCAGCAGCCGGCGCTCGCCGGCACGCTCGGCGAGCAGTTCGAGCACCGGGCTCATGTCTTGCGGCCGCATGAGCGTGTCGACGACGAACGCCCTGGCGGGCGTGAGCACCAGCGCCGAGATGGTGGGGAAACCCTCGACGTCGATGCGGTGAACCCAGACGTCCGCGCCGAGCTGCTCCACGACTCCTCCTGCTCCTCTTCGCGGCGGGAAGCGTGCCCGACGCGCATCGTCTTGCCCGCCGCGGCGGCCCTCAGCCGACCTCGCGGATGTGCTCGGGGGCGTCGGTGATGAGCGCCAGGCCGGTGGCCGTGACCAGCCAGGTGTTCTCGACGCCGATGGCCCCCAGACCGGGCAGCACGAACTTGGGTTCGAGGGCGAAGACCATGCCCTCGGCGAGCTTCAGGTCGCTGGCCGTCAGCACGGGCAGCTCGTCGAGCTCGAGCCCCACCCCGTGGCCGATGAAGCGCACCTGCCCGGCGCCGTGGCCCATGAAGAACGCGGCCAGTCCCTCGTCGTCCGCGGCCCCCAGGGCGAGATCGTAGAGAGCGCGGCAGGTGACGCCGGGCCGGGCCGCCGCGACCACGGCCGCCTGGATTCTCAGGGCGGCCTCGTAGGCGCGGCGCAGCTCGCCGGGCAGCTCGCCGAGCACGAAGATGCGCGTGAAATCGGCGATGTAGCCCTCGCGCACCGGCACGAAGTCGAAGACCAGGTGATCGCCGCGAAGGACGGGCTTGAAGCTCACGCCCTGGGCGATCGCCGGGCTGAGGCCGGTGCCGGCCAGCGGCGTGTCGAGATAGCTCGCCGCCGTGCCGCTGACACCCGTGAGCATCTGGCCGTAGAACATCTCCTGATTGAAGCCGCGCATGCGAATGACGCCCTCGTGGCCGAGGCGCCGCGCCTGCGCCTCGACAAGGCCCGCGAGCTCTGCCTCGGTGAGGCCCTCGCGGAGGATGCCGGGGATCAGCTCGCAGACCGCCACCGCGATGGCCGCCGCGGCGCGGATGCGCTCGACCTCCCAAGGCGACTTGACGGCGCGCTGCCGCACGACGTCGCGGCCGACGTCTTCGAAGGCCGCCGCCGGGAAGAGCTTCTGGAGGCGCCGGTACTCGGCCACCGGCAGCACGTCGAGCTCGAGCCCCACGCGGCGCGGCAGGGCGCCGTAGCGCTCCCGCAGGAGCCGCGGCAAGTCGCGAGGGCTCTCAAGCTCCACGATGCCCGTCAGCGGCGACTCGAGACGCGCGCGCGCGGCGAGCTTGCGCACGAAGAGCGTCGCCGCTCCGGCCACCGGCACGTAGAGGAACGAGCGCTGCACGGTGCCGCTGAAGTAGTAGAGGTCGGCGTTCTGCACGATGAGGGCCGCCTCGAGGCCGCGGGCCGCGAGGCCGGCCTGCAGGCCGGCCAGACGGCCCGCCACCTCGGCGGCCGGGACGAGCGTGGCGCCTGGTTCCACAAGCGGCGGCGGTTGCACGTTGTCTCTCGAGGGCAGCGCCCTGCTCGAGTCTGTCGGCTCACGCGCGCCGCCCGCGACGCTCACGCGAGGGGGAAATTGGCCGTGCGCCAGATGACGGCGACAACAAGGACAGCCGCTACAGCCGCCAGCATGGCGGCGTCGCGCGCCCCCCACGGGGCGCGCAGGTCGCGCTGCCCGAACCACGTGAGCGCCTCCACGGCGAGCACGCCGCCGATGAGGCCGCCCACATGGCCCTGCCAGGAGATGCCGGGCACGACGAACGTGATCGCCAGGTTGATGAGGATCACGGTGCCCATGCTGCTGAGGGCGCGGCCCACGGCGCTGTTGCGGTTGTGGAGGCTGTACGTGAACAGGGCGCCAAAGATGCCGAAGATGGCGGTGGAGGCGCCGATCGTCACGGAGATCGGCGCGGCCAGCAGATAGACAACGACGTTGCCGGCGACGCCGGCCAAGAGATAGATCGCCAGGTACTTGCCTTTGCCGGCGATCATCTCGAGGTACGAGCCACCGATGTAGAGCGCGTACATGTTGAAGGCGACATGAAGCAAGCTGCCGTGCAGCCACATGGCGGTGAACAGACGCCAGTAGTCGTGCTTCACGGCCACGTAGGCCGGGACCAGCGCGCCCATGTCGACGAGGACCTTGGTCGAGCCCCCGCCCATGGCGCCCACGGCGCCGAACAGCAACTCGACGAGAAACAGCGCCACGTTGATGCCGATGAGGACCTTGGTCACCGGCGCGCCGCCGCGCATGGCGCCGCCGGCGGCGCCCCAGCGCGAACGCACCTGCTGGCGCGTCACGACCTTGGCGCGCGAACCGCCCGCATTCTGCTGCTTGACGCACTCGGGGCAGCGGAAGCCGACGGGCGCATCGATCATGCACTCGTGGCAGATGGGGCGCCCGCAGTTGGAGCACGACACGCCCGTCTCGCGCTGGGGATGCCGGTAGCAGTGCTGAACCTCGAGATCGTCGGGCAGACGCGTCTCGAAATCGGGCGGAAGGTCGTCGCCGGACGGCGGCTGCGGCGCCTCGGGCGCGTTCGGGGGATCCGGCGGGAACACGCTGCTCATGAGCCGCTCCCTGCCGTCGCGGGGATGCGCTCAAACAGCTCGCGGAGCCAGCTCGGCATGGGCATCGCCCGGCCGGTGTCGCGCTCGCAGACGGCCAGGCGCGTCCAGCCGCTGACCAGCAGGAGCCCGTCGCGGCAGACCTCGTAGTCGAAGGCGAACGAGGCCGGGCCGACGGACTCGACGCTCACGGACACCTCGAGGAGGTCGTCGAGGCGCGCGGGACGCAGGTACTTGAGGCGCGCCTCGACCACCGGCAACTGCACGCCCTGCTCCTCGATGGAGGTGATGGGGTGGCCGAGAGCGCGGAGCAGCTCCACGCGCACGACCTCGAAGTAGGTGAGGTAGTTGCCGTAGTAGACGACCCCGGCGGCGTCGGTCTCGGCGTAGCGCACGCGCACGGGCGTCGTGAAGCGGGAGGCTGGCGACTCGGGAGAGCTCATCGCCCGCAGTGTAGCACGCGGCCAAGCGTGACTCGAAACGCCGGAGGGGCGGGGCGCCGAAGCGCCCCGCCCCTCCGGGGACTGCCCGTGACGGGGCGTCTCGATCAGGCGAACGCCACCTTGGCGGCTGCGGTGAAGATGCCCATCGCGACGTCGATGTCGGCGTCGGGGATGTTGAGCGGGGGGAGGAAGCGCACGCAGTTGCCGTAGACCCCGGCGCCCATGAGGATCAGCCTCTGCTTGCTGCACTCGGCGATGAACGCCTTGGACGCAGCCGCATTGGGCTCCTTGGTACCAGGGTTCACGCACTCGATGGCGAGCATGAGGCCCATGCCGCGGACCTCGCCGATGCACGGGTAGGTCGCCTGCATGTCCTCAAAGAACTTCTTGAGCTTGTCGCCCTGCCGGGTGGCGTTCTCGAGCATGCCCTCGTCGCGCATGGCGTCGATGGTGGCCACGCCGGCGGCGCAGGCCACAGCGTTGCCGCCGTAGGTGCCACCCATGGAGCCGGGCAGGCACTTGTCCCAGAGATCCTTGGACGCCGCGACCGCGCCCAGCGGGTAGCCGCTGGCGATGCCCTTGGCGATGGTCATGATGTCGGGCTTGACGTCGTAGTGGTCGCGGCAGAACCATGCGCCGGTACGGCCCATGCCGGCCTGGATCTCGTCGATGATCAGACAGGCGCCGATCTCATCGGCGATGGTGCGGAGCTCGCGGATGAACTCGGGCGTCGGGACGACGAAGCCGCCCTCGCCCTGGATGGGCTCGACGATGATGCAGGCGACGTTGTCGCCGTAGATCTCGGCGCTCAGCACTCGCCGCACGTCTTCAATGGCGTAGGCCGTGGGATCCTCGCTGGCCGGCGTGCGATACGGATAGCAGTAGCGCGCGTGGTAGATGCTGCCGACGAGCGGCTCGAAGTGGCCGCGGTAGTGCACGTTGGAGTCGGTGAGAGCCATCGTGAGGTGGGTGCGACCGTGGAAGGCGCCGTGGAAGGCGATCACGCCCGGGCGGCGGGTAGCTTGTTTGGCCAGCTTGACGGCGTTCTCGACGGCCTCGGCGCCCGAGTTGGTGTACACGAACGTATCCATGCCCTCGGGGACGATCTCGGCGAGCTTGTCGCTGAGGTCGAGCATCGGCTGATGGCGGTAGATGTTCATCTGCGCGTGCGAGAACTTGGCCGCCTGAGCCTTCACGGCCTCGATGACCTTGGGGTGCGCGTGGCCGGTGTTCACCACGGCAATCCCCATGACGAAGTCGAGCCATTTGGTGCCGTCGGTGGCGTAGACCCAGGTGCCCTCGGCGTGGTCGATAACGATGGGCGCGACCGGAGCGACGAAGTCCGGCATGTGCCGCATGTGGATGGGCCTGTCCGTCATGGATGAACCTCCAAAGAAGACTGTGCTACCGACAGTGACGGCGCGGCGCGCGAAGCGCCTCCGCGCTGGGAAGATCCGCTCAGACTGACGCGCGCTCACGTTGCCGCGACGGCTGACCACTTCTCCCCATGACTCCGCCCGATACTAGCAAACCGGCACCCGCGTCCCCCGGCCACGTCAACAGACGGAGGACACGTCTTACGGCCTTCGTTTGGCCATCTTGTCCAAGATGCTCCGTGTTGACAGGCGCCGGCCCCGGGTGGAGAATCGTGACAGATTTCACAGCGTTTGTTCTGTAACGAACGTAGTATGCGTGTTTCCCCGGGGAGCCGGAGCCGACATGGTATCGAGGAAGACAGTGTCGCGGATGAGCCGCTACCGGCGGCTGCTGTCGTCGCTGCGGGCGGAGGGCCTCGAGAGCATCTACTCGCACCAGCTTGCGAGGCACGCCGTGGTCAGCGCCGCGCAGGTCCGCCGCGACCTCATGGTGATCGGCTACTCGGGCAGCCCCAACAAGGGCTACGACGTCGACGCCTGCATCGCCAGCATCGGCAGCTTCCTCGACGGCGCCGAGCGCCAGGAGGTCGCCCTTGTCGGCGTCGGCAACCTGGGGCGCGCGGTTCTGGCTCACTTCAGCGGGGAGTCGTCGTCGGTCGCCATCGTCGCCGCCTTCGACATCGATCCCGCGCTCACGGACACCGACGTCCACGACGTGCGCTGCTTCGACGCCGGCTGCATGGAGACCCTGGTGCGCGATCTCGGCATCGAGATCGCCGTGCTCACCGTGCCGGGAGGCGCGGCCCAGGAGGCCGCCGACACGCTGGTGCGCGCCGGCGTCAAGAGCCTCATCAGTTTCGCGCCCGTGCCGCTGCATCTCGCCGGCGATATCTTCGTGGAGTACATGGACATCACCGCGGCGCTCGAATCGGCCGCCTACTTCGCGCGCCTCGGCGGCGGCGAGGAACCGGAGACCAACGGCGGCGAGATCGAGCCGATGGTCAAGAAACTCGAATCCCTGCTCGCGAGGTCGAAGATGAAACTCGAAGATCTGGCAGACAACATCGGCGCCCGCGTGGTCACGCCGGGCCGGCCGGGCGGTACCGAGGTCGCCAAGATCTATGCCGGCGACCGGGTCAGCGACCTTCTCAACGAGGCCTCCGACCAGACCCTTCTGGTGAGCAACCTGGCCAGCGTGCAGATGCTGCGCGTGGCCGAGCTCATGGACGTGCCGGGCATCTGTTTCGTGAACGGCGTCGAGCCCGACGCCGAGGTCGTGGAGCTCGCCCGCCAGAACGGCACGCTGCTGCTGGTCTCCCCCGCCGGAGTCTTCGAGACCTGCGGGCTCATCTACCGGTATCTCTCCGGGGAGAAGCAAGACTGATCCATGGAGCACCTGGCCTACGACATCCAGAGTGGCGACTTCGGCGGCGCCGGCGCCGCCTCGCGCGACCTCAAGCAGCACCTGAAGCGCATCGGCGCCGAGTCCGACGCCGTGCGGCGCGCCATGATCGCCGCCTACGAGGCCGAGATGAACGTCGTTATCCACACCGAAGGCGGACGCCTGGAGGCCACGGTAAGCGACGGTCAGCTCGACGTCGACGTCATCGACCGCGGGCCGGGCATCCCCGATGTGCCGCAGGCGATGCGCGAAGGGTTCTCCACGGCCTCGTCGGAAGCCCGCGCCCTGGGCTTCGGAGCCGGCATGGGCCTGCCCAACATCGAGCGCAACAGCGACCGGCTGCGCGTCACGTCGGCGGTCGGCGACGGCACCCGCGTGAGCTTCTCGATCATGCTGCGGCCGGAGGCCGCCGACCAGGGCGCGCGGCCCTCGTCGCTGGGGATCGCCGCCGAGCTCTGCCGCGACTGCCGTCACTGCCTCGTGGCCTGCCCTACCGCAGCCGTGCGCGTGCGCGAGGCGCAGCCATCGGTGCTCTACCACCTCTGCATCGACTGCACCTGCTGCATCGCCGCCTGCGACCCCGGCGCGCTGACGCTGCTGGACGCGCCCGACGGGCTCACCCCCGGCGCCGACGCCGTGCTGGCCGTGCCGCCGGCGCTGCTGGCCGGCTTCGGCGACCACGCCGTCGGCACCGTGCTCGAAGAGCTGCGCGCGCTCGGCTTCGCCGCGGTCGTGCCGGTCCAACCGTACGAAGACGAGCTGCGCCGCGGCGTCCTCGAGCTGGCCGCGACGACGGCGCTGCCGGCGCCCGTGATCTCGCCGGTCTGCCCCGCCGTCGTGAGCCTCATCGAGGTCAAGTTCCCCTCACTGGTGCCGCACCTGGCGCCGCTCGCCTCGCCCTGGGAGGCATTGCAGCGCGACCTCGGCGAGCGCGACGTCACCTACGTGGTGTCGTGCCCCAGCCAGCGCACCGCGCTGCTCGCCCAGCAGCCCACCGCGCAGCGTCATACGGTCACGCCGCGCCTCGTGCGCGCAGCGGTGCTGCCGCGGCTCGCGGCGCGAAGACGCGCTGCGCACGGGACGCCGGAGCCGCGGCCGCAGGCGGCCGGCGCCGGCGAGGGCGACCTCCTCGTGGTCACGGGGGTCTCGCACGTGCTGGCGGTGCTCGAGCAGATCGAGGACGGCAGGCTCGGCGACGTCGCCGGCGTCGAGCCTTTCATCTGCGACGGCGGCTGCTTCGGCGCGCCGCTGCTCGGCGAGGACGCCTGCGTGGCGGCCTGGCGCTGGGCGGCTGCGGCCGGCGCCGCGCCCGGCGAGGGACGCAGCTTCGAGCGCGCCCGGCCTTACCGACCGCGACCGGGCATCCGCCTCGACCCCGACATGGCCGTGGCCATCCACAAGCTCGCCGCGCTCGATGCCGAAACCCAGGCTCTGCCCGGCAAGGACTGCGGCGTCTGCGGCGCGCCCACGTGCGCCGCGCTCGCCGAAGACATCGTCATGGAGCGTGCCGCGCGCGCGCTCTGCCCGTACGTCACACCCGAGGAGGGGAGCGCGTCATGAAGCTCGAGGACATCGCTCGCGAGCTTGGCCTCGCCGAGCTCACGCCCGAGGTGAGCGGAAACGTCGAGGCCGAGATAGAGCGCGGCTACGCGTCCGACCTGCTCAGCGACGTGCTCGCGAACGCGCCCGAGGGAGGCGTGCTCGTCACGCTGCAGGTGCATCTCAACGTCATCGCCGTCGCCAGCCACGCGGAGCTGGCCGCCGTGATCTTCGCCGGCAGCCGTCGCCCGGACGACGACGTGCGCGCCAAGGCCATCGCCGAGGGCATCTCGCTGTACGTGTCGCCGGCCGACACCTTCGACATCGTCGGCCGTCTGTACGCCATGGGCGTGAAGGGGAACCATGCGTGAACGTCTGCGCCGCAGACCTGCACGTGCACACGGCGCTCTCCCCCTGCGCGGAGAACGACATGACGCCGCCGGCGATCGTCGAGAGGGCCCTCGCTGAGGGCCTCGGCATGATCGCCGTCTGCGACCACAACAGCGCCCGCAACGCCGCCGCCGTGCAGGAGGCCGCCGGCGCACGCCTCGCGGTGCTCGCCGGCATGGAGATCACCACCGCTGAGGAGTGCCACGTGGTCGCCCTCTTCCCCGACGCCGCGGCGGCGCAGGTCGCCGGCGCCGAGGTCGGCGCCACGCTGGGCCAGGTCGACGACGACTACGAGACGTTCTTCGGCGAGCAGCACGTCCTCGCCGCGGACGGCAGCGAGCGCGCCCGCGAGACCCTCGCCCTGGCGACGGCGACGCCGCTCGACGTCGACGCCGTCGTCGCACTCGTCCACAGCCACGGCGGCCTGGCTATCGCCGCGCACATCGACCGCCGCAGCTTCGGCGTGATCGGCCAGCTCGGCCTCTTCCCGGCCGACGCCGGCTTCGACGCGGTCGAGCTCTCGCGGCACGTCGCCGCGGGCTCCCCGGACGAGGCGGCGTTCACCGTTCACGGTCTGCCGCTCCTGCACTCGTCCGACGCCCATTACCGGAGCGACATCGGCGCGGCGCGCACCATCGTGCACTGTGAGCGCCCGACGTTCGCCGAGCTGGCGCTCGCCCTCGCGGGCGCGCGCGGCAGGAGCGTCGGCGATGCATGACCTCTCGCTCTACCTGCTCGACATCATCGAGAACTCGGTGCGCGCCGGCGCGACGCGGATCAGCGTCGGCGTCACCGTGGAGAGGGCCGCAGACAGCCTGGAGATCACGGTCGAGGACGACGGACCCGGTCTGCCCGTGACGCCACATGAGGCCCTCGATCCCTTTTTCACGACCAAGAAGGGCAAGAAGACCGGCCTGGGGCTGAGCCTCTTCCGCCAGGCGGCTGAGGCCGCCGGAGGCGGCCTCAGCGTGGGCCGCTCGGCGGACCTCGGTGGGGCCTTCGTGCGCGCCTGGATGGGCCTCGGCAACGTCGACCGCCCGCCCCTCGGCGACGTGGCGGCCAGCATCTTCACGATGGTCGCCACCAACCCCGAGGTCGACTTCGTCGTCGACCTCGCGGACGGCGACAAGCGCACGTCGCTGCGCGGCAGCGAGCTGCCGCAGCGGCTTCCCGCCCTCGTCGCCTATCAGGAAGCTCTCACATGACCGTGATTACCCGCACAGCGGATCGCAGTCGAATCAAACGGAGGACCAGCGGATGAGCGAAGAAGTCAAGACGTGCGCGTGCGGCTCTGCCGAAGAACCGTCAGAAGAGGAGCTCATCCAGCGCCTCGACGCGGTGATCGGCGAGTACCGCGGCAAGCCCGGCGCCCTGATCCCGGTGCTGCAGCTCGCCCAGGGCATCTTCGGCTACTTGCCGGAGGTGGCCCTCAAGCACATCGCCCGGGAACTGCGCAAGCCCTACAGTGAAGTCGCCGGCGTCGTCGGCTTCTACTCGTTCTTCACCACCGTGCCGCGCGGCAAGCACCTCGTGCGCATCTGCATGGGCACCGCCTGCTACGTGCGCGGTGCCGTCCAGGTCCTCGACGCCTTCAAGAAGGAGCTCGGCATCGACATCGGCGGCACCACCGAGGACCGCGAGTTCTCGCTGGAGATCGCGCGCTGCTTCGGCGCCTGCGGCCTGGCTCCGGTGATCACCGTCGACGACGACGTGCATCACCGCGTCAAGCCCAAGCGCGTCAACGAGATTCTCGCCCAGTACGCCGACGAAGCGGTGCTCGCCGAAAGGAGCGCTTGACCATGGCCGACAAGATCACGAGCCCAGACCAGCTTCTTGCGAGAGCGCAGAAGGCGCAGGCCGACCTCGACCTGCGGCAGGGCCGCAAAGACACGCAGGTCACCGTGCACATGGGCACCTGCGGCATCGCCGCCGGCGCCCGTGACGTGGTGGCCACGTTCATGACTGAGTTGAGCGCCGCCGGCGTCACCTCGGCAAGCTTGCACCAGACCGGTTGCGCCGGCCTCTGCGAAGAAGAGCCCATGGCCACCATCACGCTGGCCGACGGGACGATGTACCGCTACGGGCTGCTCGACAAGGACAAGGTGCACACGATCGTCACTGACCACCTCGTGGGCGGCACTCCCGTCGACGCGTACCTGATCAAGACCTGAGAGCGAGTGACACGACTATGGCTGATGTGAGAACCCAAGTTCTGATCTGCACCGGCGGTGGCTGCATCGCCTCCGGGGCGCTCGAGGTGAGCGAGGCCGTGCGCGCCGAGCTCGCGACGCGTGAGCTCGCCGGCGAGGTCGCGGTCATCGAGACCGGCTGCCTGGGACCGTGCGTCCAGGGCCCGGTCGCCCTCGTCTACCCGGACGGCGTCTTTTACCAGAACGTGCACGTGGAGGACGTCCCCGAGCTCGTCGAGGAGCACCTGCTCAAGGGGCGCATCGTCGAGCGCCTCGTGAGCCATGCGCCCGGCACCGACAAGAACCAGGCGGAGATGAACGACATCCCGTTCTTCAATCGCCAGGTGAAGATCGTGCTGCGTAACTCGGGCATCATCGACCCGCTGAAGATCGACGAGTACATCGCCCGCGAGGGCTACCAGGCGCTGGCCAAAGTGCTCACGTCCATGACCCCCGGACAGGTCGTCGACGAGGTGCTGGCCAGCGGTCTGCGCGGCCGCGGCGGCGCCGGCTTCCCCACGGGGATGAAGTGGCGCTTCGCCCAGCAGCAGGACAACGAGACCAAGTACATCCTCTGTAACGCCGACGAGGGCGACCCCGGCGCCTTCATGGACCGCTCGGTGCTCGAGGGTGACCCGCACTCGCTCATCGAAGGCATGGTCATCGGCGCCTTCGCCATCGGCGCACACGAGGGCTTCGTGTACGTGCGCGCCGAGTACCCGCTCGCCGTCGAGCGCCTCGAGCATGCGCTCGGCCAGGCGCGCGAGACCGGCCTGCTGGGCACCGACATCATGGGCACCGGCTTCGACTTCGACCTCGAGATCCGCATGGGCTCCGGAGCCTTCGTGTGCGGCGAGGAGACGGCCCTCATGACCTCCATCGAGGGCCATCGCGGCGAGCCGCGGCCACGGCCGCCGTTCCCGGCGGTCTCCGGTCTGTGGGGCAAGCCGAGCGTGCTCAACAACGTCGAGACGTTCGCCAACATCGCCCCGATCATCCTCAAGGGCGCGGCCTGGTACGCGAGCACCGGCACCGAGAGCAGCAAGGGCACCAAGGTGTTCGCGCTCGGCGGCAATGTGCAGCACACCGGTCTCGTCGAGGTGCCGATCGGCATGCAGCTCGGCGAGCTCATCTACGAGGTCGGCGGCGGCATCCCGGGCGGCAAGGACTTCAAGGCCGCCCAGCTCGGCGGGCCGTCCGGCGGCTGCATCCCCAAGCAGCACCTCAACGTGCCGGTCGACTACGCCACCCTGCAGGACCTGGGCGCCATCATGGGCTCCGGCGGCGTGATCGTCATGGACGAAGACACCTGCATGGTCGACATCGCGCGCTTCTTCCTCGAGTTCACCCAGGAAGAGAGCTGCGGCAAGTGCCCGCCGTGTCGCGTGGGCACCAAGCGCATGCTCGAGATCGTCGACCGCATCTGCAGGGGCGAGGGCGAAGAAGGCGACATCGAGCGCCTGATCGCTCTCGGCGAGAGCATCAAGCAGACCGCGCTCTGCGGCCTCGGGCAGACGGCCCCCAACCCGGTGCTCTCCACGATCCGCCATTTCCGCCACGAGTACGAGGCGCACATCAAGGACCACTACTGCGAGGCCGGCGTCTGCGCGACGCTCTTCAAGGCACGCTGCTCCAACGCGTGCCCGGCGAGCGTCAACATCCCCGGCTTCGTCAGCCTCGTCGGCGAGCAGCGCTACGAAGAGGCGCTCAGGCTGCACCGCGAGCGCAATCCGCTGGCCAGCATCTGCGCCCGCGTCTGCTTCCACCCCTGCGAGAGCAAGTGCATGCGCGCCGGGCTCGACGGCGCGCTCGCCATCCGCCACGTCAAGCGCCACATGGTGGAGCAGGAGAAAGACCCTGTGCTGCCCGAGATCATGGTGAGCGAGGAGAACGCCAAGCGTAAGGTCGCGATCGTGGGCTCCGGCCCCGCCGGCCTTTCTGCCGCCTTCTTCCTCGCCCGGCTGGGCTACAAGCCCGTCGTCTTCGAGGCCGAGCCCAAGGCCGGCGGCATGCTCGTGCAGGCCATCCCGGCCTACAGGCTGCCGCGCGTCGAGCTCGAGCGCGAGGTCACGATGATCGCGGCCATGGGCGTCACCTTCGAGTACGGCAAGGCGCTGGGCCGCGACTTCACCCTGCAGAGCCTGAAGGACGAGGGTTACGAGGCCGTGTTCGTCGGCGTCGGCGCCCCGCAGGGCATGAAGATCGGCGTGCCCGGCGAGGACGGCCCCGGCGTCTACGACGGGCTCTCGTTCCTCAAGCAGTACAACGTGCACGGCACCGGCGAGGTCGGCAAGAACGTCGCCGTGATCGGCGGCGGCAACGCGGCCATCGACGCCGCCCGCTCCGCCCTGCGCCTGGGCGCCGAATCGGTCAAGATCCTCTACCGCCGCACGCGTGCCCAGATGCCCGCCTGGGGCGAGGAGATCGACGCCGCCGACCTCGAGGGCATCGAGATCCTCACGCTTGTCGCCCCCGAAGAGATCGTCCGCGACGCGAGCGGCAAGGTCACGGGCGTGCTCTGCAAGGAGATGGCGCTCGGCGACTACGACAAGAGCGGCCGGCGGCGCCCTGTGGCGGGTCACAACCCCACCTTCGTGGTCGCGGCCGACACCGTGATCGCCGCCATCGGCCAGTCGCTCGACGCGCCCGCTATCGTCGACGGCACCCCCATCGAGCTCAACCGCTGGGGCTACTTCGACGTCGACCCGAACACGGGCAAGACGTCGACCGACTGGGTGTTCAGCGGCGGCGACGCTGCCACCGGCCCGTCCTCGGTGGTCGAGGCCATCGGTGCCGGCGAGCGTGCCGCGGCCGGCATGGACGAGCTTCTGACCGGCGCCAACCACGCCTTCTGGCGCCGCGACATCGAGCCGCCCGTGTTCTTCGATCCCGACCTCGACCCGGTGGAGATGCCGCGGCACGAGGTCGAGGAACTGGCCGTGGCGGCACGCGTCACGAACTTCGACGAGGTCGAGCTGAGCTGGGCCGCAAAGGTAGCCGTCGCCGAGGCGAGGCGCTGCCTGCGCTGCGACTACGGCAAGTACGGCTGCGAGCAAGGAGTCTGAAGGATGCCAACCCTCACCATTGACGACATCAAGGTCGAGGTGCCGGAGGGCACCACGGTCCTTCAGGCGGCCCGCCAGGCCGGCGTGAAGATCCCCACCCTCTGCTACCTCGACGACCTCCAGTCCATCGGTGCCTGCCGCGTCTGCCTCGTCGAGGTGGAGGGTGCGCGCACCCTGGTCGCCTCGTGCAGCCAGCCCGCCACCGACGGCATGGTCGTGAAGACCAACACCGGCAAGGTCCGCGACGGCCGCCAGATGGTCGTCGAGCTGCTCCTTTCGGAGCACGACGGCGACTGCCAGGTCTGCGGCCGTTCGGCCGACTGCGAGCTGCGCACCCTGGCCCTCGACCTCGGTATCGGCGAGCTGCGCTACCAGGGCGAGAAGACCTTCAAGATGATCGACGACAGCACGCCGGCGCTCATCCGAGACACCGGCAAGTGCATCTCCTGCCGGCGCTGCGTCACGGTGTGCAACGAGGTCCAGCAAGTGGGCGGCCTGTTCGCCCAGGGCCGCGGCTTTGCCACGCTCATCGGCCCGGCCTTTTCGCAGAACCTCAGCGACGTCGTCTGCGTACAGTGCGGCCAGTGCGCCGCCGTGTGCCCCGTGGGCGCCATCCAGGAGCGCAACCAGATCGACGAGGTCTGGGACGCGCTCGAGGACCCCACCAAGACCGTGATCGTGCAGACCGCGCCGGCCATCCGCGCCGCCCTCGGCGAATGCTTCGACTATCCGGCCGGCACTCTGGTGACCGGCAAGATGGTCGCCGCGCTTCGCCGCCTGGGCTTCGACGCCGTGTTCGACACCGACTTCACCGCCGACCTCACGATTATGGAAGAGGGCACGGAGCTGCTGGTGCGTCTAAAGAAGGCTCTCGTGGACGGCGAGCAGGTCGCTCTGCCGCAGTTCTCCAGCTGCTCCCCCGGCTGGATCAACTACATGGAGCACTTCAACCCCGACATGCTGGACAACCTCAGCACCTGCAAGAGCCCGCAGCAGATGTTCGGGGCGATCGCCAAGACCTACTACGCCGAGAAGATCGGCGTGAAGCCGGAGGACATGGTCGTCGTCTCGGTCATGCCCTGCACGGCCAAGAAGTACGAGGCCGCGCGCCCGGAGATGAACGACAGCGGCGTGCGCGACGTCGACATCGTGCTCACCACCCGCGAGCTCGGCGCCCTGATCACGCAGGCCGGCATCGACTTCCGCAGCCTGGCCGACGAGGAGATGGACGCACCGCTGGGCATCAGCACCGGCGCCGCCGACATCTTCGCCAACACCGGCGGCGTCATGGAAGCGGCGCTGCGCACGGCCTGGGAGATCGTCACGCAGACGCCGTTCCCCTTCCCCAACCTGCACGTCGCGCCCATCGAGGGTCTCGAAGGCGTGAAGGTCGCGACCGTCAAGGTGGAGGGCGCCAAGGGCGACTGGGCGTTTCTCGAGGGCGCCGACCTCAAGGTGGCCGTGGCCCACGGCCTGGGCAACGCGCAGAAGGTCATCGACCAGGTCAAGAGCGGCGAGGCCGAGTATCACTTCGTCGAGGTCATGACCTGCCCCGGCGGCTGCATCGGCGGCGGCGGCCAGCCGCGCTTCACGACCAACGAGGTGCGCAAGGCGCGCATGGCCGCGATCTACCGCGAGGACGAGGGCCGCGAGGTGCGCAAGTCGCACGAGAACGCGGCCGTATGCGCCCTGTACGAGGAGTATCTCGGGGCGCCGTGCGGTGAGATCTCGCACCACCTGCTGCACACGCACTACTTCGCCCACGACCGCGTCTGAGACGCGAGCTCACGACCGGGCGGGGCGCTCTCGAGCGCCCCGCCCGCTATACTGAAGGCAGACCATGACCGCGGACCAGGCACTCATACTGATCGTCGACGACGACTACGACTTCCTCGAGATCAACCGCTTCATCCTCGAGGGCGCGGGCTACCGCGTGGTCACGGCCACCAACCCCGCCGAGGCGCAGCAACGCATCGCCGCCCAGATCCCCAACCTCGTGATCACCGACCTCATGATGACCAGCGTCGACGCCGGCTTCGCGTTCTCCGCCCAGCTCAAAGGCGACCCGCGCACGGCGGCTGTGCCGATCATCATCTCCACCTCGGTGAGCAGCCAGCTCGGCCTCAACTTCCGCCCCGAGACAGACGCCGACCTCGCCAAGATGCACGTCGACGCGTACTTCGACAAACCCATCGACGCCGGCGCGCTGCTGGCCAAGGTCAAGGAGCTCCTCGAGCGCGGTGCCTGACATTCCCGCCGCCTCCGGACCGCCCATGAACGACGATCGCGTCGCCCACCAGCAGCTCGTCACGACCATCCGCGAGAAGTGCCGCACCTGCTACACGTGCGTGCGCGAGTGCCCCGCCAAGGCCATCCAGATCCTCGACGGCCAGGCCAGCGTCATCCAGACGCGCTGCATCGGCTGCGGCAACTGCGTCACCGTGTGCAGCCAGAACGCCAAGCAGGTGCTCAGTGGCATCGAAGACACCGAGCGCCTTCTCGCCGGCCCCGCGCCGGTGGCAGCAATCATCGCCCCCAGCTACCCGGCGGAGTACACGGAGTGCAGTACCTCGACCCTGGTCGCGGCGCTTCGCGAGCTCGGCTTCACTTACGTCCACGAGGTCGGCTTCGGCGCCGACCTGGTGGCCGCGGAGTACGCGCGGCTCCTCGAGCACGACCCCCGGCGCTACGTGGCCACTACCTGCCCGGCGGTCGTGAGCTACACGCGCAAGTACCATCCCGACCTGCTCGACCGCCTCGCCCCCATCGTCTCGCCGATGCTCGCCATCGCCCGCGTGCTTCACGTCAAGTACGGCCCCGACCTGAAGGTCGCCTTCATCGGGCCCTGCATCGCCAAGAAGGGTGAGGCCCTGTACGAGCAGTTCGAGGGCGAGGTCGACGCCGCGCTCACCTACGTCGAGCTGCGCGCCATGTTCGAGGCCCAAGGCATCACGCTGGCCGAGCGGCCCCCGACCGACGACGACTTCGACACGCCGCACAGCAGCCTCGGCGCCCTCTTCCCCATCACGCGCGGCATGCTGCAGGCGGCGGGCCTCGACGAGGACCTGCTCAGCGGCGACATCGTGACCGCCGACGGACGCCACAACCTGGCCGACGCGATCACCGATTTCGAGCACGGCAAGACCGACGCGCGCCTCCTCGACATCCTCTGCTGCGAAGGCTGCATCATGGGCGCCGGCTTCAGCTCCGAGGAGCCGGTGTTCAAGCGCCGCGCGGACGTCAGTCGCGAGACGCGTTCGCGGCGCGCCTTCTTCGACCAGGCGACCTGGGACGCAGCCGTCGCCGCCTACCGGGACATCGACCTCTCGCGCACCTTCGCGCCTTTCGACCAGCGCTTCGACGACATGCCGACGGCAGAGGAGCTGCGCGAGATCCTGGCGCGCATGAACAAGGCCTCGGCCGAGGACGAGCTGGATTGCGGCGCCTGCGGCTACATGAGCTGCCGCGAGCACGCCGTGGCCATCTGGCAGGGCCTCGCGGAGGTCGAGATGTGCCTGCCCTACGCCGTCGAGGAGCTGCGCAAGACGGTCAACGAGCTGCAGGAGTCCAACGACTCGCTCGAGACCACCAAGGTGGCCCTGGTCAAAAGCGAGAAGCTCGCCAGCATGGGCCAGCTCGCCGCCGGCATCGCCCACGAGGTCAACAACCCCCTCGGCATCCTGCTGCTGCACGCCAATCTGCTGCTCGAAGACTGCGAGGACGACACGGCCGTCGCCGAGGACGTCAAGCTGATCGTCGATCAGGCCAACCGCTGCAAGAAGATCATCTCCGGGCTGCTCAACTTCGCCCGCCAGAGCCGCGTCGTGCGGCAGCCCACCGACCTGCCCGCCCTCGTGCGGGAGGTGCTGCGCACCATCCCCATCGACGAGGGCGTCACGATCACCGTCGACGACCGCCTCAGCGACCCCATGGCCGAGCTCGACGCCGACCAGATCGTGCAGGTGCTCACCAATCTGCTCACCAACGCCCAGCACGCGCTGCCCGACGGCGGGCGCGTGCTCATCACCCTCGACGGCACCGACGAGAACGTCATCGTCATGGTCTCCGACAACGGCACCGGCATCGCCGAGGAGCACCTCGACAAGCTCTTCAGCCCGTTCTTCACCACCAAGCAGGTGGGCAAGGGCACCGGTCTCGGTCTCGCCGTGACGCACGGGATCGTCAAGATGCACCGCGGCCAGATCAGCGTGGAGTCCAACGCCGACCCGTCGAGGGGCCCTACAGAGACGACCTTCACCATCGTCCTGCCTCGCTACGAAGCCGAGCTCAACGCGCCGGCCAGCCTGCAAGAGATCATGGGAAGCTGAAGCGATGACCCCCGAGGTCGCGCCGCGCGAGACGCTCATGGACCCACAGCAGGTCACGCTGCAGGTCGTCATGGTGGACGACGAGGAGGCCCTCTGCAAGGGCGTGCGCCGCATCATCGAGCGCTACAGGGTGCACGTCGCCGACGTGCTCGTCGACGCCGCCTACACGTTCCGCTACTTCACGAGCGGCGAGGACTTCCTCGTTCACCTCAGCGAAGGCGGCGAGGTCGACCTGCTGCTGCTCGACCTCAAGCTCCCCGGCGTCGGGGGCATGGACGTCCTCGACGCCATGAGCAGCCAGGGTCGCCAGGTCCTCACCATCATGATCACGGCCTACGCCACCTTCGAGACGGCCGTCAAGGCGACCAAGCTGGGCGCCTACGACTTTCTCGCCAAGCCGTTCACCCCCGACGAGCTGCGCTATGCGCTGCGTAAGGCCACCAGCCAGCTCATCCTCAGCAAGCAGGCGCGCAAGCTCGCCGAAGAAAAGCGCCAGGTGCGCTTCAATTTCATCTCGGTGCTGGCCCACGAGCTCAAGGCGCCGCTGAACGCGGTCGAGGGCTACCTCAACATCCTGCGGACCACCGAGGCAGACCAGAATCTCAAGATGGTCGAGCGCAGCATCGTGCGCGTGGACGGCATGAAGAAGCTCATCGGCGACCTGCTGGACCTCACGCGCATCGAGTCCGGCCAGCGCGAGCGCGTCATCAAGCGGCTCGACCTGCGCGAGCTCGCCAAAGCGTCGATGGAGCTCTTCGCCGTCGACGCCGAGCGCCGCGGCATCGCCATGGAGCTCGACGCCGACGAGGGCCTCGAGCTGTTCGCCGACGCCGGCGAGACCGAGATCGTCTTCAACAACCTCGTCTCCAACGCCGTCAAGTACAACCGCGACGGCGGCAAGGTCACGGTCCGCATGATGCGCAAGGGCGACGCCGTGCGCATCGCCGTCAGCGACACCGGCATCGGGCTCAGCCCGGAGGAGGCCGGCAAGCTCTTCCGCGAGTTCACGCGCATCAAGAACGAGCACACCGTCAAGATCCTCGGCAGCGGTCTCGGGCTCTCGACGGTGCGCAAGATCGCCAACATGTACGACGGCGAGGCCACGGTGAAGAGCGAGCCCGGCGTGGGCAGCACGTTCACGGTCACGCTGCACGACGCGCCAAGCCCAGGGACGAACGCGACGGGCGGCGGCGACGCTGCGCCGGCCGCCGCCCCCGCCCCGCTCACGTAGTCGCCGCCCGCGCGCCCGGCCGCACTCACTGGGCCAGGGCGTCGGCTTTCATCATCTGCTTCATCACCCTGATGGCGGTGTTGATCGGCACGGCGAACCCGATGCCCTCGTTGCCGCCGGACATCGATTCGATCTGGAAGTTGATGCCGATCACGTGCCCGGTCGCGTCGATCAGCGGCCCGCCGGAGTTGCCCGGGTTGATGGCGGCGTCGGTCTGGATGCCGCCGCTGATCGTGGCGCCGTTGGGCGACTCCAGGTCGCGGTTGGTGGCCGACACGACGCCGAGGGAGAGCGAGGAGCCGAGGCCCAGCGGGTTGCCGATAGCCACCACCGCCTCGCCGACGCTGGCCTTCGAGGAATCACCGAGGGGGATGGGCACGAGCCTGGGCGTTTGGCCGGGGTCCACCTTGATGAGGGCCACGTCGTGCGACTCGTCGGCGTCCACGACGGTACCTTGGACGCGCCTCCCCTGCGAGCCACCGCCATTGAAGATCACCGTGACCGTGCTCACGGCCTGGCCGTTCTCGCTGACCACGTGGGCGTTGGTCAGGATGTAGCCGTCCTTGGAGACCACGAAGCCGGTGCCCAGCGCCTCGCCCCCGCCCGTCTGCTCACCCCAGATGTCGTAGGTCTCTGGAAAGGTGGTCTGGATCTCGACGACGCCGCCGACGTGTTTTTCGTAGATCTGCGTCGGGGTGAGATTGCCTCCGCCGTGAAGGAGCCGCGGTGCGACTGCGGCGGCGATCACCGCGACGACGATGAGCCCGGCGACGACCATCAGCAGCAGGCGCTTCGAGGGCGCGCGTCGGGGCAGCGCGGGTCGCCTGTCCGCGACGCCCGGCGCGGCTCTCGCCTGGCTCGTCGGCCGCGTCGCCGCGGCGGATGCTACGGCAGTCGGAGGGGCGGCAGCACGCGAAGTCCACGGGCCTGCCGCCTTCGCTCCGACCCACGCCCGCGTGCCGTCGTTGGCCCAGACGAGATTCCCTTGACGATCGTGTTCCATGATGTCGGCTGCGGAGATGGGACCGTGGCCTTCAAGAATGAAGGCGTCGCCCTCACGAGTGATCGTCTTTCCGTTCCATCCCGTCGCCGGTCCAAATGTGGCGATCAACATGGTCACTCCACGAGCTTCGCCTTGAAGGCGGCGAACTCATCGTCGGTCAGGATTCCTTTGGCGCGCAGATCCGCGAGCTTCACGATCTCGTCGGCGACGCTCGTCGCCGGGAGGTCGCTCGCGGCTTCGGCGGTCGCTGGGCCTGACGCGAGAGGCTCGACCGAAACCGGCGGCTCGGCGGCAGCAGGCCGCTCCACGAGGGTGTCGGCGAGGCGCGGGTCGGCCTGCGCCGCAGTCGCCGGGCCGGGAGCGCGTGGCTCGACGTCGGTCGTCTGCGCGCTCCTTGAACCAGGGGCATCACCCGGCGCCTGGACGGCAACGGGCGACGGCGTGACAGCGACGCTCGCGGCCGGCATCGCGTTGCCGGCAAACACCGGGGCCGCCACCGGCACGGCGGCGACAGGCTCACGCATCTTGAGAGCGCCGCCGCCAACGACGGCCACCGCGCCGAGAAGCGCGACCGAGCTGCCGGCCTCCCAGCCGCGCGCCGTCTCCACGATCATGCCGATGAGAACGACCAGAAGCGCGACCGCGCCCAAAGCCATGATAATGAGCGGCGAGCGACCGCTCATCTCGTAGCGCCGCTCGGGGATCACGCCCGACGACAGAACGACCACGACGACGGCAGCTATCGCGGCCAGCATGGGGAACCAGCCCCCGGCAAAGTTGTAGACGTCCGCCGTCCAGGCCAGCAGCATGCCGAAGAACATGGCGAGCGATCCGGCGACGACTACCCAATCACCACGCGACACGCCCTCCAGACCAGTGGACCTTGGCTTGGCAGCGACGGCAACCACAGGAGCCGGGCGTGCAGTGGGGCTGGCGATTGCCCGGGCGGCCGGAATCCCGCTGGTCGCGGGCGACGCTCCAGCGCTTGCAGGCAGAGCGACTTGTGACACCCGTGAAGCCTCGGCCAGCGCTTCGACCCAGGCGCGCGTGCCGTGGGTGGCCCACGAAAGGTGCCCCTGACGGTCGTACTCCATGACGTCCGCAGCGGAGATCGGACCGTATCCTTCGAGCGCGAAGATCTCGCTCTCGAACGTGATCGTCTTGCCCGACCAGCCTGTGGTCGGGCCGAACGTGGCGATGATCATGGTGCCTCCACGGTTTGCGCCGCACCATTATCGACCCGAAGGGTGACGGGCGATGCTTCCGGCCGTTGGAGTGGTCGTGCCGAGCGGGTCACGTGGAGGCTCAGTGCCGCGAATGAGCAGGCGGTCACGGCGCTTGCCCGGGCCTTCGGCCCAGAACCGGGGTTATAGCGGTCACTAGAAAGCCCGCACAGCGCGCACCCTGTAGAGGAAGTACTTGCCCCAATGGCCCTGGACGCCACTGGCGAAGTTCTGGGACCACGCAGCGGTCGCGCTGTTCAAGTCCAATTCGTAGTTGTCGGAGGAGCTCCAGTAGTCGGTAGGCGCGTAGCCGCCAACCACGTCCTGGCTCAGGTACAGCTTGTTGAGCTCATCCTTGCTGGGCAGGAACCAGTCGTCATAGCCGCCCTCTGACAAGCCATCACAGAGGTAGGCGGCGCCACCCGTGCATTTCACGTACTGACCTTCGATGGTAGCGGTCTGGTTGACGATGCCAGTGGTGTTCGCCTGACCGGTGCCAATCGCTTGGCCTGGCCCTGCGGGCCTGATATCGGTGCCTCCTCCGGGCACGGAGCCGATGGTGCTCCAGACGACACCTGCTATCCCTGCGCTCTGATCTGCCACTGCAGCGATCAGGCCGTGGGTCTCTCCTGCGACGAACCCGGGGTCTCCCGCCTGGAGGATGTAGGAGACGATGCCGCCCTGATAGAGGTCGCCGATCTCCAGGGTGAAGGCCGCCACCACGTAATCCTGGGTCGAGCCGTCTCTGGCCGTGACCGTGTAGAGGACCGGGAAGGTAAAGTCGTTGGGCGTCACGCCGCAGACCTGGGGCGCTCCGAATGCCGCGACAAACGCCCCGCTCGTGACGAAGGTCGCGATGAGGGCGCTCCGGTCGGTGCCGGCGGGCAGGATGATGTCAATGGTATGGCGCGTCTCATCGATGTCACCGACGGCGTAGGGCCATGCGAAGCGGAAGTCGGTGATCGCCTTGAGGGAGTCGGGCGCTACCCTGAAGGCAAGGGTCTTGCTCCACGGGCCCGCGCCGTGGGCGTTGCTGGCGCGGACCTTCCAGGTGTGATCGATGTTCTCGGTCAGGTCGAGATTGCTGGTGTACGAGAGCGTCTTGATGTCGATCTTCTTGATCCGCTGCGTCTTGCCCTCGTAGACGCGAAGCTCGTACTTGACAGCGCCTTTCACCTCGCCCCACATGAAGGTCGGCGTCGTGGAGGCGATGATGCCTTCGGGCGTCTTGGCCGTAGGCTTGCCGGGCTTGGCGCTGCCGGCAAGCGAAGCGGAGGCGCCTGCGAGGAGCACGACGACGAGGGTGAGCAGGAACAGCGCCAAGGTGAGGGGCTTGCAGGCGCGCCGCCAAGTGGCCGGCTTGCCGGTGAGCGTGGCGGACTGCGGCATGTGTGCCCCTCCAGACATTACGAACCCTGTCGTTCTTACCTACCATTGTCGACAGCGCGGACGGCGGACTTGAATCAGCCGCGACCGAGGCAGCACGCGGATTCGGCTCGCGGGTCGTTCTCGTGCCAGCCAGCCCACCGGCAGCCGGCAGAACTGCCGCGGCCGCCGCCTACACGTCCCTGCCGCTTCACAGTGAAGCTCATGGTGTTGCTCACGCCGTCCGTCGTCGTCACCGCGACGGTCACAGCGCCTTCCTCGGCCTTGGTCGGCGCCTTGAGCTTGATCTGCGTGGCGCTCCAGGAGATGGACGCGGTGCACGACTTGCTGCCGAACTTGACGGAGTTGATACCCTGCGCCGCGTACGCATGACGCCGTGTTTGCGCTGAGCTATTGTGGGTCATTAACCACTATTGCTACCAAGCATGCGCTTCTGGTTTGGAGCGCCGGTTCGACTTCTAGAGGAGAGCGATCATGATCATCATGGTGCAACATACGGTTAGCGACTACGATGCTTGGAAGGCTGTCTTCGACGAGCACCAGGCGGTGCGCACGCGGCACGGCGCCACCGGGCATCTGCTCTACCGGGGCGCCAACGATCCCAACGAGGTCACGGTCATCAACCAGTTCCCGTCGAGAGAGCAGGCCGAGGCGTTTGCCGCCGACCCTTCCCTGAAGGACGCGATGGAGCGCGGCGGCGTCATCAGCGAGCCGCGCCTCACCTGGGCCGAGGAGACCGAGGCCGCCGACTATCGGCAGACCAAGGCCGCGTAGCTCCATAGACGTCGGGCGGCGGAGCCAGCGGCGGCCACAGAGGTGGCCGCCGCTGGCTGACACCGCCGCAACGAAGTGCGCGTCCGAGGATGCAGTCGTGGTCTCGAACAGCAGAGCGTTAGCGGTCGTGTGCTCGACCGATCTGCAAAGAAGCCCGGACTTCGTAGAGCACAACGTCGGCCTTCGGCTTTCGTCCGCGGCCATCAAGAATCACCTGGTGTTCGAGGGCGGTGGCGGCACCATCCTGCTCGCCCACAGCCGTCCGGCAGCGAACAAGGGCGATCACGACCAGGTCCGCTTCTGCTCCACCGACATTGCGGCGGCATGACCATCCCTTTCGTCCGGCTGCGACATCGGCCTCCGGATCAACGAGCGGCGAGAAGGCGGACATGGCGCGCCGCGCGCGCCGCGCAGCGCCGCCCGCCGCGGAGCTCATCGTAGGCATCATCGCCGGCCGGGCGGCCTCCCGCCTCCCGCCTGCCGGTGGCCGACAGGGAGCTCGCTCAAAGGGTCAGCCAGTCGTCTGGATAGTGCCCATGTACGCAGGCTGCATGTGGTGCGCCGATCGACCATGCCGGCGTTCAACGCGCCGAGCATCGATCTCTCGGCTCCCGACAGCCTCCTTCACCTGTGCATCTGCCCGCCGCCGACCGAAGCTGCGGGACGGCCGGCGGCGCACCACGCCGGCGCCTCCGCCCAGAGCCTCGCCGAGATCACAACGTCAACCCTCCGCACCTTGCTTCGTTTGTCGCGCCCAGCTACTCTGCAGACGGGTGCGGGTCACACACACGGTGCGGGAGTGGGCTTGATGGCTACAACAATCACGAGAAGCCACGTTTCGTGGAAGGGGCGGCGCTTCGATCTTTCCAGTGCGCTCACCTTCACGCTGGAGCTCGACGACGACATGTGGTGCTACGACTGTCCCTCCCTCGGCCTGTTGGGCTGCGGCCCCAGCCGCGAGGCCGCGATTGCCCGCTTCGAGAGCGAGTTCGCCTTCTTGTGGGACGAGATCGCCTGCGAGAGCGACGACGCTCTTCTTCCGCAGGCTCAGGAGCTCAAGCGCAGACTCACCCGCCTCGTGTCCAGCGTTAGGGAAGCTGCGTGACCTCCATCCAAGCCAGGACCGTCAGACGTGGCCTGACGTCCAGTCGGGCATCCACACGATGATGAGCCACGGCGAGATCTACTGTGGCACCGCGTACCTGACGACGATGGCCCGGCAGCTTGGCCTCAAGCGCGACGAGTTTGTGGGCCTCGTAGAGTGCTCGCTCTCCCGCGACGAGTACGAGAAGCTGCTCCGAGAGCGCGGGAAGCTCTAGCAGGAGCCCACCGTCGCACGCCGTTTGAGCCGGTCCTCCTGCAGGAGCGCCCCGACCTCGTGGCCGGCAGCGGACGTTCAGGAACTGGTCGCTCGCGGGGTCGTCTTCGATGAGCTCGAGCTCGGAGAGATGAAGCTCGTCGCTCACGTCATGACCAGTCCGGGCATCGGCAAGTCGGCGTGGGTCAAGGACCCGGACGGCACTACGCTGGCCCTGTACCAGCCCGAGTAGCCGTCGCGGGCTTGGGGACGCGAGCAGCCGGCGCGGCGTGGGGCTTGGCGTTGCGCTTGCGTCGCTCATCCAGGTCTCACACGGTGATGACGACCTTGCCTTGAGCGTGCCCCTCGCCGAAGGAGGACACGGCCTCCTGAGTCCGGCTCAGAGGGTACGTCCTGCCGACGATCGGCGTCAGCTTTCCGGACTCCATGAGCCCCTTCAGGACGAGCAGGTCCTTCTGCTGCGGGCGCTCCGTGCACGCGCGGATCCGCTGCGGCACGAGCAGCGAGAGCAGAGGCGCCTTGATGAGGAGAACGCCCGTGCTGCCAAACCAGCGCTTGTAGAACTGGCCGCCGTTGGGGACGAGCGTCCCGCTCCGGCTCAGCGCGCGCAGGAGGCGCGACAACGAGTGCTGCAGCACGTTGTCAAGGATGAGGTCGTAGCGCTCCTCACCCTCGGTGAAGTCCTCCTGCGCGTAGTCGATGACGTGGTCGGCGCCGAGCGAGCGGACCAGGTCCAGCTTCGCCGCGCTGCACACGCCCGTCACGTGCGCGCCGAACGACTTCGCGATCTGCACGGCGAACGTGCCGATGCCTCCGCCGGCGCCGACGATGAGGACCTTCTGCCCGGGCTGGATGCGGCCCGAGTCGCGGAGCGCCTGCAGCGCAGTGAGCCCGGCCATCGGCACGGCCGCGGCCTGCTCGAACGTGATGTTGGCCGGCTTGGGCGCCAGGTGCTCTTCCGCGGCGACCGCAAGCTCGGCGAAGGTGCCGCGGCCGGCGCCGAAGACCTCATCCCCGACCCGGAGGCGCGTCACGCTCTCGCCGACAGCCGCGACAGTGCCCGCTGCATCGGTGCCGCGAACCGCCTGCTTCGGTCTGCGCAGCCCGAATGCCAGACGCACCACATACGGCATGCCGTGAACGCCGGCCCAGTCGGGAGGGTTCACGGCGGCCGCGCGAACCCGCACGAGCACCTCGTCGTCCTTGATCACCGGCCTGTCGATGTCCGTGAGCTCCAGGACTTCCGCTGAGCCGTACTCGCTCTGAACGACCGCTTTCAATGCGTTCCCCCGATACCTTTGTCATGACGTCAGCCCGCTACGTGGCGCGTGACCCCGCGCTGTTCGCCTCACTCGTAGTGGGTCCACATCCTCAGCACCTTGACCACGTGCTCCTCCGGGAGGACCTGATACACGAGGCGGTGCTGGATGTTGATGCGCCGCGAGCAAGCCCCGTTGAGGTCGCCGACCAGCTTCTCGAACGGCGGCGGCGACTGGAACGGGTCGTCCGCAAGCACGGCGAGCAACTCCTGCGCCTGCGGCTTCAGCCCGGCCGCGGCGAGCTTCTTCGCGTCCTTGCGCGCCTGCGTCGTGTACAGCAGCCGCCGGCTCACCAGTCGGGCTCGTCCTCGAGCTCATCGGCCGGCGTCGCCATGCCCTCGCGGATGGACTCGCGCATGCCGGGGATCGAGACCAGGTAGAGCGTCTCCTGCACTGCCCGCCAGTCGTCCTCCGAGACGAGCACGGCATTGCCGCGCTTGCCGGTGATCTGCACGGGCTCGTGCGACTGCGAGACGTCGTCGAGAAGCTTGTAGAGCTGCTTGCGCGCTTCGGTGGCGCTCATGGTCGTCATCGCTGACCTCCTGGTGCGTACGGGAAAGCGTACGCGCATAGACGCCGGAAGTCAAGTGAGCGGACGGCCCCAAGCGTCAGCCCGCGCCACTCCACGTCTCGACCTGCAGTCCAGGAACCCTCTCGAGCTCCCGAGCGTTCGCGGTCACCATCATGAGCACGTGCGTGATGCGCGTGGCCGCAAACCACAGGTCGCGCGCATCGACGGGTGTGCCGGCCAGCCGACGGGTGCGACCACACCTGCGCGTGCGCACGTGGGCCCCTGAGCGACCCGGCGCGGTCCCCCGTCCGCAAACGCCTACGCTCATCGCCGCACGGGCAGACATGTCAGAATGGGAGAGTCCCGCGACGTCCAGGCCTTCGCGCGGGAGGCTGAGATCCGCCGGACGTACCACGCGTGGCCGCGAGCGGTCCGGCGTGGAGGAACTCGTGAGAGCGGCCCGCCGGCCCGTTTCGCTGCTGCTCAGGGGGGCCAACCAAGGCACATGGCACCACGACGCAGTGAAAGGGGACGGCGATCATGACAGGTCCGATCGATGCAATAACGGCGATGCACAACGCATTCCGCAAGGATATGGAGGGCATCGACGCCGCGGCGCTCGGCGCTGCGCGCGGCCAGCCGGGGCTCGAGGCAGCGCTGGAGCGGTTCCGCTTCTGCAACGAAGTGCTGGTGGTGCACGCTCACGGGGAGGAGATCGCCGTCTTCCCCGCCGTCGAAGCTGTCGCGCCCTTGGTCGCCGAAGCGTACGAGAAGGACCACCGCGGCCTCGATGCAGCGTTCGACGCCTTGAACGAGGCGGTGTCCGCGGGCGACGCCCTCGCGACCGCCCGCGCCACCGCCGCCTTCAAGTTCCATCTCGACGTCCACCTCTACAAGGAGGACACGCACCTGTACCGCATCTTCAAGGAGCGCATCCCCGTGCCCGACCAGGGCAAGGCGGTCGGCATCATGGCCGCGGAGATGCCTCCGGAGCGTCAGCCGGAATTCATCGCTTGGCTGTTCCCGCTGATCGGCGACGACGACCGTGAGAACATGCTGCGCATCCTGCAGATGGTGTCGCCGCCCGAAGCCTTCGCGGGAGTCGCGCAGCTCGTGAAGCGGGCAGTCGGCGACGACTGGGCAGAGCTGACCCGGCGCATCCCGGAGCTGCCCGCGTAGGACCGCTCAGCCCAGCAGGACGTCGGCCATGCCTGCGGCCATGGTCAGAGCCGCCTCGCGGACTGCCTGGGAGCTCTGCGCTTCTCCCACGGCGTCGGCACGGCCGGTGGCCACGACGACGGGCGGGTGGCTCGGCGCAATGAGGTCGAGGTAGCGCTGCATGGCCTCGATGGTCGAGGTGAAGACGTGCACCCCGATGGCCAGGAGGCCGACGGTCCTCGGGGTGAGCCACTGCTCGTTCATGTAGCGATCGTTGGTGGCGTCCATGAACGCCTTCATCTGCGCGCTCACATTGGAGAAATGGATGGGCGTGGCCAAGATGAGGCCGTCGGCCGCCCACACCCTGTCGAGCGCCGCCTCCACTTGTTCCTCTGCGCTGGTCCGCGCCCCCTGGTCCGCCTCATGATCGGTGAGGCTGATGGGCAGGTCGCAGAGCAGGACCGTCTCGCAGCGCACGCCGCGGCGCTCAAGCTCCTCCGTGGCCACGCCGACCGCGAACACCGTGTTGCCACGGCGACGCGGGCTGCCGACCAGTGCTACAACCCTCGGATCCGAATCCACGTCACGTCCTCCTTGCCGGGCGACTTCGGGGCGTCCCGCGCCCACGCACTCGCCGTGACGCTTCCCGCCATGGTCACCCTCAAACCGTGGGTTCGGCCGGCCGTCGCGGGACAATCGGGTCGTCCTGACCCGACGCCCCCGGCATCATCCGCAGCCACGCAGCGACTGGTGGGTGGCTGCCGTTGCTGGGCGGAAAGCCGGGACGAGCCGGATCTCGGCCTCGCAGCCGACGGACGTGTGCATGATCGGCGGCCCGCCCTCGCAGCAGGACGCCGGCGTGGTGCCCACGGCCCTGCCGTTCCGCGCATCCGCGAAGTCCACGGCACCGAGGCGACCGGGCGGCACGCCGACCGTCGCCCGATCCCACGTCTGCCCCCCGTCCTCGATCAGCACGACGGCTGCCGCGTACTGAGCACCACTTCAGGCGGGGCCGCTCAGCCCACGTTCGCGTCGCCATGTCGATGCCGTGCAGCGCCAGCGTCCCACCGCTCACCGTGATCGCGGAGCGCTGCCAGCCGTCGTCCGCCAGTCTGCCTGCTCCAGGTGGCGCCACCGACGACAGGGGCGACGAAGGCGCAGGCGCCGGCGGGCAATGTGCCAGGGCGACGGTGAGAGGGAGTAGGATCAGCGATGGGCCGAGGAGTCCGCGGATGCACCGCCGAGCGCGCGGCTTGCCGCTGCGGGTCGCGGACTGCCACATTTGACACCCCCCTTTGCAGGCGTCACGCCGGGAGCATGGTGATACCCTCGGGCGCGGGGAGAAGCAGCCTGCCCCAAACGTCATATGCGAACCGCATGCTGGTTGTGGACGCAGAGGCGAGAAAGGAGTGCGTGTCCTCCATGGAGACCGTCGAGAGACGACTGCCCGGCGATCCTGTGGCCTTCGTGCGCGCATGCGTTCGCGAGCGGCGCATCCTCTGGACGTATCACGTGAACATGCGCCTCGAAGGGCGGTTCGTCGCGCGCCAACCTATCCTCGATGCCGTCGACTCCTATGAGCTCGTCGAGTCGTACCCGCACGACAAGTACCTGCCAAGCTACCTGTTCCTGGCTCGACCTCTCGGCGACGCGATCCACGTCTTGTTTGCAGCGGACGTCGAGGGAGACAATGTCAGGGTCGTCACCGCCTACCGGCCAAGTGCGGACGAGTGGATGGACGATCTCAAGACCAGGAGGGTCTCACGATGAAATGTGGAGTCTGCGGAGCCAGGATGACGCAGGTCGCAAGCGACCTGCCCTTCAAGACGTCGGACCACACGATCGCCATCCTCAAGGACGTCCCAGTTCTGCAGTGCGGCAACTGCGGCGACTACCTTCTGGAGGACGCGGTCATGAGCCGCGTGGACGAGATCCTGTCCGGCGTCGCCGGGGCGGCGGAGCTCGAGGTCATCCGCTACGCAGCCTGACGTCGAGGCCGCGCCCGACCGACCTGGACCGAGCGCGGCCAACCGGCGATCGCGGCCGGCATCGGCAGCTCCTCGCACGGGCAGGACCGCTGTGGCCACAGAATGACTGGAGTCTCCGCGCCACATGGATGCACAGCCCCTCTTCTCTGACGACCACCTGCTCTCGCTGTGGCTACGGGAGCTCGACCAGTACCGAGATTCTGGCGCGGATGCCGACCTGCGCGACCGGCTGATTCGCTGGCACGATCGCGTCAGCGATCGCACCGAGACGCAGCTTCAGAGCCAGTTCATCGACGTCTTCTTCAAAGGCATCTGGGGCTATTGGGGTACGGGCGAGCGAGACGTGGACGAAGGCCTCTGTCTCGACCCCCAATACGCCGTGGCCGGTGCGGGCCAGGGCGGAGGCACCGGCGCCGCGGACCTCGCGATGGGCTGGTGGCGGCGCGCTGGGGTGGCTGAGATCGCGCAGGTGCTCTGCGAGTTCAAGGACATCCGCTCGGGCCTGGATGCGCCGCAGCACCGCAAGGGCAACGACCGCTCACCTGTGAAGCAGTGCTTCGACTACCTCAAGCACGAGTTCGATCAGGCGGACGTTCATCTCGGCGTGAAGCCCTCGTGGGGCATCGTCACGGACATGAACGAGTTCCGCCTCTACGCGCGCAGGGTCGGCGATTCCCGCTCTCAGCGCTTCGTGCTCAAGTCTCTCGAGGGGGCCGTTTCTCTGGTCGACTCCAGCGACGAGGCCGCCTACCAGCGCTTTCTGTTCGCGAGGCTCTTCGGCCGCGAGATGCTGCTCGCCGCATCGGGCGAGAGCAGTCTGGGCAGGGTTCTGGACGGCCAATGGGTGCTGGAGCGAGAGTTCGAGCGGGGGTTCTACCGGGAGTATCAGCAGTACCGTGAAGCCGTCTTTCGCGCGATCGTCGCCGCCAACCCCGGCTTCAGCGGCACCCGCGGCAAGCTCGTCAAGCTCACCCAGCGGCTCCTGGACCGCTGCATCTTCATCCTCTTCTGCGAGGACATGGGCCATGCGCTCGAGTTCCCCACAGATCTGCTCAGGTCGATGCTCGTCGAGCGCAGCAATGACACGTTTTACGATCCCGACAGCGATGATATCTGGGCGCTGCTGAAGCGGCTGTTTCGTGCGATGCGTGACGGCGGCGCGTTCCCTCCCTCTCACACGATCAACAGGTTCAACGGCGGTCTGTTCGAGGAGCTGCCGGAGCTGGAGAGCCTGGTCATCCCGAATCGCGTGTTCTGCGCGCGCGGCCAGGGCCGAGACGCGGCGTCGCTGTCGTCGGACAAGGGCACCCTGCTGTACTTCTCCGCGCACTACAACTTCGGGGCGCAGGGTGTCGGGCATCTGCGGACGATCACGCTGTACACTCTCGGCCGCATCTTCGAGCAGTCGATCACCGACCTCGAGTACATGGAGGCCGAGGCGGAGGAGCGCGAATCGATCGCCTCGCTCACAAAGCGCAAGCGTGATGGCGTCTACTACACGCCCGAGTGGGTGACGGCGAACTTGGTGCGAGAGACCCTCGGTGCGCGGCTCGCCGACATCCGCCACGAGCTCGGCTTTCAGTACGGTCGCGAATTGCCCGACGACGACGTTCAGGCCTACCGGACCTCGCAGGCAAGACTCGCGAGGCGGCCCCCAGAAAACGCGGCCACCCGCCACCTTCGCTTGCTCGACAAGTACGAGGCGGCGCTGGGGAACCTGCGCGTGCTCGACCCGGCCTGCGGGTCCGGGGCGTTTCTGATCCAGGCTCTGCAATTCCTCTTGGCCGAACGGAGCGCCATCGCCCAGGAGCGGGCGCGCATCACCGGCGCCGCCGGCCTGTTCGATGATGAGGCAAGTGCACGGGAGATTCTCGCGAACAGCCTCTATGGCGTGGACATTAACCCCGAATCAGTCGAGATCACCCAGCTGGCTCTGTGGCTGAACACCGCCTCACCGGGCAAGCCGCTCGGGCACCTGGACGCGCACATCCGCTGCGGCAACAGTCTGGTGGGCCCTGACTTCGCCGACTTCTGGCAACGCAAGCATCCCGGCTCCTTGTTCG
>Ga0114951_10000260_pt1 | contig 77226 bp, 39 predicted proteins | sample AM7aDNAmetaG_FD_88677 | JGI IMG/M metagenome (GOLD analysis project Ga0114951, IMG submission 88677) | Freshwater microbial communities from Finland to study Microbial Dark Matter (Phase II) - AM7a DNA metaG | ecosystem: Environmental > Aquatic > Freshwater > Lake | place: Finland: Lake Alinen...
CCGATAGCTATCGGGATCACCATTTCACTATTTCGCTACCTCGCTACCTCGCTACCTGTTATTTATGGAACTTCCTAATAAAATCCTCTACCTCAGGCACACCGCCCTGGTAAATCAGGTACCCGTTATATGGTTCGCGTGGGGTTATTTCATCGTTGATCGGGGTTAGCATAATCTCTTTTACTTTTGCCAGGTCGCTAGTCTGCCCCAATGCCCAGCTGAGTTTGATGAAGGCTGTTTCAGGCAGCATATTCTCAGCAGGAATGATTCCCTTTGCCATCAGGTCACGGCCGGTATCGTACACGAACATATGAACATAACCCCACAGGGTCTGTACTGTCATGTATATGGCAACTCCTTTGGCTACAGCACGTTCGATGGCCGGGTAAATGGGTTTGTTTACGTGGCCCAGGCCTGTGCCGATGATGATGATCCCTTTATACCCGGCATCTACCAGCGCATCAATCACATCGGGCTGCATGTTGGTGTAGTAATAAAGCATGGTGACCTTTTCTTCATAAAAGGGCATGATCGTCACGTTTTTATCAGAACGCCTGCGATGATAATCCTGTTTGATGGGAACAACGCCCTGCCTGGTCACGGTAGCAAGCGGGGTATCCCCGATCGTCCGGAAGGTAGACCGGTACGAGGAATGCATCTTCCTTACGCGGGTGCCTTTATGCAGGAACCCGTATTCATCGGAGGTAGGGCCGAACATGCATACCATCACCTCCGCGATATCGCCATGGGCTGCGGCGGTGGCTGCGTGCATCAGGTTAAGGGCTGCATCGGAACTGGGCCGGTCGGATGAGCGTTGCGAGCCAACCAATACGATGGGTACCGGTGAGTTCTGAACCATGAAGGTCAGGGCTGCTGAGGTGTAATGCAGGGTGTCGGTACCATGGCCGATGATAATGCCGTCGATGCCTTTTTCAATTTCGTTTCCGATGGCGATGGCCAGTTTTTTGTACTGTTCAGGGCCCATGTTTTCGCTAAAAACTGCGAAAAGCTTCTCCGTCGTGAGGTTGCATATATCGGCCAGTTCAGGAACCGCGCCATACAATTCTCCCGGGGAAAAAGCAGGAATCACCGCTCCCGTGCGATAATCGAGCCTGGAAGCAATGGTTCCCCCCGTACCAAGGAGTTTCACATTCGGCTTGTCTTTGGAATAGGGAAATTCCTTTTCAGGTATTTTATATACCGCTTTTTTATACCCGAGTTCAACAATGTCGGTAATGCCGTCGATATCCACGCCAATGTTGTACCCGGTGAAAAATTTCATGACGATGTGCCTGTCGTCGGTATTTTCAGCACGGGGCAAGATGGTGCCTTCAAAAACACCTCTGTTACTGTCGATCCTGACTTTTGCCCAAACCCTGGCATTGAATTTCTGTAGTACTTCGAGTGCGCGTCCTTTGTAACCCTGGAATATATCTTCGGTCATATGTCAAATGGTGAAATGGTAAAATGGTGAAATGGTAAAATGGTGAAATGGTAAAATGGTGAAATAGGAGTTTTTGTTTTATAGTTTGATGGTTTTGCTGAGCTCGCTTAGGGATATATTTCCCATGGCAATCCTGCTGAGGTTTCCCATAACCCAGCGGATGCCGGCCGAATCGTCAGACGAGGTCCTGATCTCCTTATATTTTTTAACAAGGTAAGGGATCTTACCAAGAATTTCATCCTTAGGAATTTCTTTGAAGGCGAGGGTGACGAGGATGGAATCAAAGTCCATTTTTGGATGCTGGTAAAGATGGAACAGCATTTTCCTGGCAATGGCAAGATCCAGTTTTCTGCCGGAAAGAAATTTCAACAGGTCAAACACTTTTTCATAGGTAAAATCGGGAAGCCCCGGATATTGTCCCTGGAGGTGTTTCAGCGTGTGGGCCAGCAATGACGCGGTAAAGCGGGCAGGGATCTTCAACTCGTCTTGCACGCGTTCGATCAGCGGAACCAGGTTGTTTTTAAACAGGTAGGTGTGAATTCCTTCGGGGACCTCCCATTCTGCAAGTTGATGATACCGCTCGGAAACGAGAACTGGCAGCCGTTGCCTGGCTTCGGCTATTGCATCATCGTCAAGCGGGATGGGAGCTGAGTCGGTGTCGGGATACATCCGGTCGGCACCGGGAAGTACGCGCTCAAAAATGGTGGTACCATCTTCAAACGATTTCCTGGTTTCGTTCGGGACACCGCTAAAGGCCAGTTTGCAGCGCTCTTCAATGGTTTCAAGTGCGGTTTTGATATCGTCCTCCGGACCCCAGAAAATTAGCTGCGCATCGTCCTCTTTGCTGCCAAGCATGGAGCGAATCTTTACCCATGCTTTTTCACCAACGACATCTTCAAACATCTCTGAATGGACCATGTTGGGCTTCTCAATGCAGGCGATCACCTTCAGGCGGTCGGAGAGATCATCGGCAAACATCCTGCCAGGCTGTGTGAAATGAGACAATATCCCCATAAATTTGGGCAGGTTGACAATGTACACCTTGACCATGGAATCCTTTGGCACCCCGAGGTTCTCGAGTTTGAAATCTTTTGACTTTACCTCTCTCGACGAAATCTTCCATTCGCCCGGGTTTGTTACCCGTTTAACGAGCATATCCTTCACAGCAAGCAACGCCCACTGGCGGAAGCATTCGTTGTGGGTCAGTTCGGGCATCCAGGCGGTATGTGCAACCCCCTTGATTTCGATCCGGGTTCCTCCGGTGCAGCTCACATTCACATCGGCGCGTGTTGAACCGATGCCGCTGCGCACCTTGCCAGTGCTGCGATTCAGGAAACGGATATAATCGGCACCCTCCTTTACCTCGTCCGGGTTTTTAAAATCAGGATAGGTAACCGTTTCAATGAGCGGCATGCCCAAACGGTCGGTACGATAAATGCGAACGTGGCCGATGTCGGAAACTTCGCGGCAGGAGTCCTCTTCCAGGCTTAACTGGATTATCCTCACTTTTTTATGTTTCAGCTGGATCTCGCCCTCGATGCCGATGATCGCGGTTCGCTGAAATCCGGTCGGGATTGAGCCGTCAAGATACTGTTTGCGGGTGATGTGAACTTCCCCAACAACCTTGAGTTTGGTAAGAAGTGAAATATCGATCGCCTGCGACAGTGCTTCACGGTTCAGCGGGAATGGCGGCGTATCATCTACATCGTATGTGCATGCCGTTTTGTTTTTAATGCGGTAAACGATATTTTTCCGGGTCCTGAATTCCATCAGGGCCGTTCCGTCATATTCACCCAGTTCACTCAGGGTAGGACGCATATGCCGCACAAGTTCAGCATCAAAATCATCAGCCTTCTGGAAAATCCCGGCAGGACAGTGACAGAAAAGCTTTTCTTTGGTTTTCAGTTGCTGGTGAACTTCCAGTCCCGACATGAACCCGATTCGGTCGTAGTCAGCCTGGGTTGCCTTTTTGCGGGGGATGTAACCAATTTTTTGTTCTGTTTCAGCATGGTTGCGTCTGGGGTCGAAGTTTTGTTTCATTTTATCAGCTGAGATAGTTTGTAATAGTCTTCAAATTTAGCCATTTTGAAGATATCGTGAGTGAAATGTTCATTTCTTTTGGTAACATTGACTTTAGTATCTTTGCAGGTTCAATCAGGTTTCATGCAGCGAATCTTCCGGTATTTATTCATTTTTCCGCTTTTATTGCATCTTTCCTCGTTTTCCCAGCAGCCGCAACCAAAGCCGCCGCAGGAGAAGACGAAGATCCAATATTCAGGCGACACATGGCAGTTTAACAAGGATATTTACAAGGACGGCCCCAGGCTCCTCGGGCATGTGGTGATGAACCACGACAGCGCCTATTTATATTGCGACAGCGCCTATGTAAATGAAACCGAAAACAAGGTGATCGCCTATGGCAATGTCAGGATAAAACTCAGCGACACCCTGAACCTGTACAGCGATTCCCTCAAATACGACGGGAACACCAAAATAGCCCATGCCAACAGCAATGTCAAACTGATCGACAACCAAACCACCCTGACAACCGACACCCTTGTTTACAGCCGGATTACCCAGATTGCCCAGTATGACTGCTGGGGAAAGATCATCAACGACAAGAACATCCTGATCAGCCATCACGGTTATTACTACACCGATAAAAAGCAGTTCTTTTTCAAGGAGAAGGTGCTGATGCTCAACCCTGAGTACACAATGAATTCCGATACGCTCATGTACAATACCGTAACGGAGACCGCTTTTTTCTTTGGTCCTTCGCACATCATCAGCAAAGACAAGCTTGATTCTATTTATTGCGAAAACGGATGGTACAACACACACCTTGATATAGCCCGGTTCCGTAAGCGGGCGAAAATCTATCACGAAACAACCTTTCTCACCGGAGATAGCATCTATTATGTCCGCAACACGGGGTTTGGCCAGGTATTCAGGCACGCGCAACTCATTGATACCAAAGAAAACATCCTTCTTCTAGGCAATTACGGCGAGATGCAGCGCAACCATGGCTTTGCATTCATGGTCGACAGTGCCATGACCGTCATGGTGGATAAGAAAGATTCACTTTTTATGCATGCAGATACGATACGTGCCACGTTTGACTCACTGGAAAAAATCAGGAACGTGTTCTGCTTTTACAAGGTTAAATTCTTCCGTCACGACCTCCAGGGCATGTGCGATTCATTGACATGGTTTAGCCGCGATTCAACGATGAGCATGTATCACGATCCTGTCATCTGGTCGGAGGCGAACCAACTATCGGCCGACTCCATCAAGCTGCTCATGCGCAACGGGCAGGCCGATTCGCTTAAAATGTACAGCGCTGCATTTATTGTATCCAGGGATGATACCAACAGCTTTAACCAGGTCAAAGGACGAAACGTCCTGGCCAAATTCCGTGACAATGAAATGTATAAGGTGAATGTAATCGGCAACTCGCAAACCATCTATTACGCAAGGGAGGAGGATAAAACCCTGATTGGCATCAATGTTGCGTTTTCAAGTGACATGCTCATCTTCCTGGAGAAAAACCAGTTTAAAAGCATTACTTACCTCACGGCACCCGATGCCCATATCTATCCCGAAAAAGACCTGCCACAAAACGAACGGAAACTGAAGAACTTCAAATGGGAGGAAAAACGCCGCCCCACAAAAAAATCCGACATCTTCACCTGGTAACCTGTCACCCTTTTACCTTGTCACCTTGTTACCTTGTCACCCTGTCACCCTGTCACCTTGTTACCTTGTTACCTTGTTACCTTGTCCGCCTGTACCCCATCTAAAACACCGACACCTTCACATACCTCCCGGGGTTCGCCTTTATATCCTCCAACAGCAAATTCAGATCCCGGGCCGCCTTTTCAACCTCCTTATAGAGCTTGTCATTGTTGAGAAATTGTCCGACAGAACCTTCGCCCCTGTTGATTTTCTGCAATACCGAATCGAGGTCGGTGATGGCCTTGTTTGCCTGCGAAATTGTATAAGGAATGCGTGCCTTTGCCAGTGAATCGCTCAGATTCGAAAAATTGGTGAGGATGTTTGTAATTTTGGCGTTATTCTGCTGCAAATTGCTGCTGATCGACTCCACATTGGTAATAATCTTGCTCAGGTTGTTCCGTTGCGAGATCATGAGGGTGTCGAGATCGTGTGTGGTATGCGCAATATTGGAAAGCGTTTGCTTCACATGTTCCATTGCCTGGACCAGGTTGTCACGCGTGTTTTTATTCAACACCTCCTGGATGATCGTTGCAACAGTATCAATGGAACTGATCAGGTTTTCGGCTTTGGTTTTAAGCGGCAGAAGCTGCTTGTTGACCTCCTGTCCCAAAGTCGATTCAATGGATGAAAGGAGCGTATCGCCTGTTTTAGCCATAACGCCAGAGTTCCCGGGTATGATCTCCACCTCGGGTGCCCCCAGGAGACTTGAACTGAAAATGCGGGCACTTGAATTTTTCGCAATGGGATAATCGCCAAGGATATACAGTTCTACTATGATATTTTTAGGATTTTTCGTGTCAAAATAGAGCTTTTTAACCTGGCCGACCTTAAGTCCCTTGATTGACACAGGATTAGCTGCCACCAACCCGTTAACCTGATCATAAACGGCATAGAAGGTCCGGCTGGGTTTCAACAGTTCAAGCCCTTTAAGGAACATCAGTCCCCAGATGAGAATGGCAGTAGCTAAGACAAATACGACTCCGACCTTTATTTCTTTCCTGATTTTCACAACAACAGTTTTATGCAAAATTAAAAATAAAACCCGTTACTTTCGCAGCAACCGGTTTGCCTCTTCCTGAGGGATACGCTGTCCGTTCCTGAATATGACGATGAATGCATCCCGGGCACCTTTTTGCCTGACTTCGCCAAGCAGCCGTTCGGCAGCGCCCAGGGTCGATTCATCACCGACTGTGTATTTGTAAAATCCTCCGTTTTTGTACACATGAACCTGGCCAAAGGGAACGATCCGTGCGTCGCTGTCATCAAGTTTGCTGGCTGAGGCTGCAATCTGAACCCGATAAGATAATCCCGCAGACGTGGCTGCTTTCCCATTGGCGGTGCTTTCCCTGCCGGTCTTGTGCACATCCGGGGCGGTATCGGATTTCTTTCGGAGGCCTGCATCCTGAATGTCTGGAGCAACTGAATCGGATTTACCGGCTTTTGACTTCGGCCTCACTGGTTTTGCAACGCTTTCCCTGAACGTTTTTAATGCCCTGAAGATGGACGATACAATCTGATCCTGTCCTTTATCCGACATCAGGGATCGTTCCTCCTCCGGGTTGCTGATATACCCGGTTTCTATGAGCACACTGGGCATCGTTGTTTTATACAATACCATAAACCCGGCCTGGCGCACCCCATGGATCGCTCCTCCATGCTGTCCCTCCAGTTGCGACTGAATTGCAGCTGCAAAATCGGTACTTTGATCAAGGTTTGAATTCTGGTATAGAGAGAAAATGATATAGGATTCATCGGCATTCGGATCAAAACCGTTGTAGGTTGACTGGTAGTCGGTTTCGAGCAGGATTGATGCATTTTCAAGTTTTGCAATATTAAGGTTTGCCTGCGATTTATGCAGCCCCATTACATAGGTTTCTGCTCCCTTCTGAGCATGATTGTCGTTGGCATTGCAATGAATGCAGATAAAAAGGTCGGCCTTGTTTTCATTGGCAATTTCAGCCCGCCGGTGTAATTCAACGAAGTAATCCTTGTCGCGTGTGTAAATTACACGGACATCTTTCATGGTACGCTGAATCAGCCCGCCGAGTTTCAATGCAATGGCCAGGTTGATATTCTTTTCACGAACGTGCTGCCCGATGGCCCCGGGATCATGCCCGCCATGTCCGGCATCGATGACAATCGTTTGTATTGCACTCCGTCGCTGAGCATGCAGTGATGAGGGAAGGATGGCAATTATGGTAATCGCCAGTAGCCATAAAAATCTCGACATCCGTGGAGTTGGATTGTTAAAGTATCTTAAAAAAGCAGCAGTCTCGATAATTTTGAGTAGTTTTGAAACCCGAAGAATAACGGTTTTCAACGCCTTTTTATTCTGAATTTTTACACAAAACAAAGATAGAACATTCACCTCAGAATTCAGAAAAGAAGTTGTTAACGAAAATATTAACAAGGTCTTTCCTAAATATTCTTTTTTTGATCCTTTTCTTCCTGGATATCACAGAAGTGGTTGCCCAGGATACAATACGACAGAAAGGGGACAGGGTTGTTATGCCTGCCGGTCAGATAGAGATACCACGGAAAGATTCAATCCACCCCGATTCCCTGCTCAACGATTCGACCCGCGTTGATTCGCTCCGTGCCAAAACCTTGCTGAAGAAACCGAAGAAAAAGAACCGGATGGAAGCAAAGGTCGACTACGCTGCCAAAGATTCCATCCGCTTTGAAATCAAGGGACAAAAGGTATTTCTTTACAAGGAAGGCAATATCAAGTACAAGGATATCAGTCTGAAAGCAGCTTATGTTGAGATCGACTTTCCCAAAAACCTGGTATACGCAACAGGAATCAAAGATTCTGTCGGCAAACTTGTCGGCACTCCCGAATTCCAGGAGGGAGCACAAACATTCAAGTCAAAGATCATCAATTACAATTACACCACCAAACGCGGGTTCATCAATACGGTATTTACCAAGCAGGATGAAGGCTACCTTCACGGTACCATCGTAAAAAAAATGGAAAACAATATTACCTATCTTAAATCAGGTTCCTACACGACCTGCGACCTGGAAGAGAACCCGCATTTTGCTTTCCGGTTTAACAGGGGCAAGGTGATCCCGGGAAAGCGGGTCATTACGGGTCCTGCCTTCATGGATATTGCCGGAGTGCCCACACCCCTTGTGATCCCTTTCGGTTTTTTCCCTAACCGCTCGGGACGGCGTTCAGGAATCCTCATCGGCACTTACAACGAATCGGCAAACAGGGGATTCTACTTTGAAAACTTTGGCTATTACTGGGGTATCAGCCAATATATGGATTTGACGGTTCATGCCGACATTTACACGCGCGGAAGCTGGGCCATCAAGCCCGCGTTGCGATACAACAACCGCTATCACTACAATGGCGCTTTCAATTTCACGTATGCCGTGAACCTCATTGGAGAGTCAGGTACCCCGGGATTTCAGAAAAGCAAAGACTTCCAGGTACGATGGATTCATACACAGGACCCTAAGGCCCGGCCCAACAGTACATTTTCAGCCAATGTGAACATCCTCAGCAGTTCATTCAATAAAAACACCATCACGACCAGCGCCCAAACCTACCTTTCAAATCAGTTCCAGTCAAGCATCTCCTATTCAACGAGCTTTGCAGGTAAATACTATTTGAATCTCAGCGCACAGCATAGTCAAAATACACTCAATAAATCGATCAATATTACCCTGCCCCAGCTCAACTTTTCGGTAAACCAGTTCTATCCCTTCCGTCGGCAAAATCACGTTGGTAAAATGCTCTGGTTCGAGCAGATCAGCATGAAATACAATACTGACCTGGAAAACAGGTATGCTACCACCGACGCCAACTTCATGAAGGGAAACTGGCCTGATTCCCTGCAAAACGGCATGAAGCACAGCATCCCGATCAACGGAACCTTCAAAGTGCTCAAGTATTTCAACTGGGGCACCTCCATGCAACTCAACGACCGGATGTACACCAAAACGATCCACAGATATTACCAGGCCGATACCATTGTCAACGGAAAAGACACCATTCGCCCGGGTTATAAAACACGGAGTGTTTCCGGGTTCGCCAACGCCTTTGACTTTTCACTGTCAACATCGCTGAGTACTACGGTCTATGGCATGTTCCAGTTCAAAAGCAAACTGCTCAAAGCTATCAGGCATGTCATGAGACCTTCAGTCAGTTTTTCCTACACGCCAAACTGGGGGGCTGCAGGGTTAGGGTATTATCACCAAATTGAGAATGACACCAATAAGAAAAATCCCACAGTCTATTCAATTTTTCAGAATTCAATCTATGGTGGTCCGCCGGGACAAAAATCAGGGACAGTTTCTTTCAACATCGGCAACAACCTTGAAATGAAAGTGCGCAACCGGAAGGACACCGTTTCAGGAACCCGTAAAATCCCGCTGCTCGACGACCTCAGCTTTTCCTGTTCATATGATGTAGCCCGCGATTCGGTAAACTGGTCTCCAATCAATGTCAGCGGGCGTACCACGATCATCAAGGGACTGGCGGTACAATACCGGAGTGTATGGGACATGTATGCCCGCGATTCGCTGGGAAGGCGCCTCAATAAAACCATGTGGGACGCGCATCACCAGTTTCTCCGCCTCGACAACACCTCATGGAGTACGGGATTCAGCTATTCATTGTCGTCAGAAAAGTTCAAAAAGAAAACCACCAGCAAGGGAACAACCATGGAGCGAAAGGATGTGGTTGACTACTACGACTATTATGTTGATTTCGACATCCCATGGAGTTTTTCATTCAACTATACTTTTTCATACAATAAGGTCTGGAACATTCCCCAGAACAAACGGGTTGCCGCGATAAACCAAACGCTGGGGTTCAGCGGACAGCTCAACATAACGCCAAAATGGAAAGTCAGCCTGACTTCAGGATGGGATTTTGTAAGCAAACAGCTTTCCTACACCTCCATTGATGTTTACCGCGACCTGCATTGCTGGGAAATGCGTTTCGGCTGGATTCCCAAAGGAGGGCAACAAAGCTGGAATTTCTCCATCAATGTAAAAGCACCGATGCTCCAGGACCTGAAGTTGAATAAGAAAAAGGATTTCAGAGACTATTCTAATTAGGTAGCGAAATGGTGAAATGGTGAAATGGTGAAATGTTGAAAAAATAAAAAATAAATATTTCTATGAAAAAGATCATAAATACACCGGGGGCGCCGAAGGCAATCGGTCCATACAGCCAGGCTGTTGAGGCCAGGGACATGCTGTTTATTTCAGGTCAGATTCCAATTGATCCTGCTACTGGAAAATTTGTAGAAGGTGGTATTACCGAACAAACTGAACAGGTAATGAAAAACATAGGCGCAATCCTTTTAGAAGCGGGTCTTGGATTTAACAACGTGGTAAAATCAACTTGCCTTCTGTCGGATATGGATAATTTCGCAGCCATGAATGCAGTTTATGGTAAATATTATCCGACCGACCCGCCAGCACGCGCAGCTTACGCGGTGGTCAAACTGCCTCTGGGTGCATTGGTTGAAATAGAGACGATCGCGGTCAGGTAAACGGGTGAACAGGTGAGCGGCCACGATTTTACCATTTTACCATTTTACCATTTTGCCATTTCACCATTTCACCATTTCACCATTTCGCTATCTCGCTACCTCCCAGTCAACACATACGGCGCCCAAATGGTGGGCATGGCAGTTTCCGGACTACTGATGAGATGCAGTTTGACTTCCCTCAGCGATTCTGAATAACTTTTTCCTGACAGCCAGTAACGATAGAAGGAAACCATGAAATTCCCGGCCAGATTATCATTCACGCTCCAGAGCGTTGATAAAACATTCTTCGCCCCTGCCGTACAAAAAATGCAGGGTAATGAGCTGGTGGTATCCCCCGACCGTATTTGTTCGATCCCAGACGAGCAGGTATTCAGCACGATCAGATCGGACTGCAATTGCAGTTTTGTGATTTCATCAGCAGAGAGGATTCCTTCATCCTGTATGTTCTTCTTTCCGGATGCATCGTACCCCCAGAAAAGGAAACCCTCATGACCAGGTTTATTCGAATCATGCAGGTAATGGGTTGCAAGGTGAACTATTTTCCCCCTGCCCGCAATGGACTTAAAGTACTCTTTACCTGAATTTTGTCCGCTGACAAGCAAATTGGAAAGTCCTTTATCATGAAATAATGAACCAATGGCAGAAATTTCAATTTCCGACCCTGGCAATGCACTAAGTCCCGGGTAATTTGCAAACACAGGTGAAAATCCCATAAAAGCAAACTGGTGGTCGCCGGGTGACACCGCATGCTCATCCTCCGGTCTTTCTGAAAGGTTGGCCCAAAAGACCGGGGAGCAATGATAAACTACCTCGAAATCACGAATCAGGTAATGAATTTTACAAATATTGTAGGGTGGTGCCGAATCATCATTCAGGACAAAAGCCTCAAAAGGAAGTCCTGACAACCTTGCATCAGGAATTATGATCAATCGTCTCTTGCCCGACAGGAAATCCTTGATGGGACTGACAAGGTAGAGATAAAGCACCTGGCCGAGGATCGAAAATTCATTTGGATCAGCCGATCTGAGTTTCTTACGAAAAGTTTTCAGGGAAGTCCAGAATAACGGGTTAAGAGACTGACTGGCATATAAGGTTGAATCGAATGTAATGGCGTTTACCAGAACCAATGAATCGGAAACTGAATATTCAAGCATCACTTCATCAGGCCTCAGGTTTTGCTTTATATTTTCTGAATGAGCAATTGTATGGCATTCCTGCGCGCAAACAGAACAAAACAGAACAAAAAGGGACATTCCCGACAAGAAAAGTTTGATCCGGAAAAAATTTGACCTCATATTTTCAATGTCATAGGTCACTTTAAAGTTAGTTTCCCCATAGTAACCAATTCGTCTTCATACATGATTTTCCAGTAATATAAACCGGGAGGCATCCCCCGGGTTTGCAACGTATACTCATCATTGTGAAGTGTTTGAATTTCACAGACAAGGCGCCCATGGTTATTCATTAACATCAGAATCACTGCAGGCTGACTGGCAAGCGAAATCCATTTAAACCTCACGGGCGTGCCTGCCGCTACAACAGTCAGGGCTGCCGGTGCAATCAGTTTTAACCCGGTAGACCGGGTCACCGAACCCACCAGTAGTTCAAACTCAGCCATGGGTCTATAATTTTCAGCCAGCAGCGGCATTTGCATCTGTTCATGCGGAACTGCAGGTTTGACCGCCTGCACCGGCGTTGTCCTGTCCTTTGACTTTTCGACCACGACCTGGTCCTTTCCCACCTTATGCAATGACCTGGTGATTTGGGGGTGTTTGAATGTATGCATCGATACCGGTTTTTGTTCTATAAAATAGAACAGGGTTCCCATGATGAACAAACACACTAATGTTGCTGCGATCAGCAGGGGGTTTCTCAGCCTGGTTCCTTCCTTCCTTTTCCTGGCGACTTCCTCTACTTTATCCATCAGTTCCAGGATATCTCCGTCACTTAACAGGCGGTTTAAACGAGCATCAATGTTTACTTCGGCCCGAAGCAACTGATTTTTATCAAGTTGCTTCAGAAAGTAACTCTTTTCGGGTTCACCGAGTTCACCATCATGATAGCGATCGATCCAATCACTTGTGATTACCATGGCTTTCATATTCTAAAAATTGATAACATTCAGGATCTTTCATAATTTTTTTTCTTAACAGATTCTTACACGAATATTTCCGTGTTTTCACATAGATCTCGTCTTTATAGTTCATTAGCCTTGCAATCTCCTTAAATGGGATCTTCAGGCAGTACAGCCTGATAAGGCGCTGGCAATCGGTAGGCAGGAGTTGCAGGTTCTTATAAAACAATCTCCGCTGTTCCAGGTTTTCCTCTTTAAGTTGCTCGTCATCCATCAAATAGATCCCCAACGATTCCTGCACTTCAAAATCTTCCTGGTAGAGCAACCTGAATTTACGTTCAAGACGCTGAAGCCAGATATTTTTACAAATCGAGATGAAGTAGGTTTTCAGGCTGCATTCCAGGTTGAATGGCTGCACCAGGCTGCGCTTGTATAAAACGATGATGGCATCCTGGAAAAGATCCTCCATGTCCTGTAATGTGCCTGAGTTGCGGTTTACCATGTGCCTGACTATCGGGCCAAATTCCTCGTACATGTAGGCAATGCAACTGCTTTTCTTCTGCCGCAAGCCGTCGACAATGATATCATCAGAATAATGAATCAACATATGCACTGTTTCTGTTGCTTAATCCGGTAAAACAGAAAAGGTGAAGCAATTGTTAATAACTTTTTCATTATCAACAATACAACACCAGAAACTGATACAATACAAGATGAATCACCTTGTTAATTTGAATAACAAACCGAAAAGTAATCAATTTTCACCTGAAAAGCAAGGAAAATGATGCATGGCAGCGAAAAATCAGGTGTGCTGAAGTTCAAGTAGAAGATTCCGGCTTACAGGCATTCACGGCAACAACCAGGACGACCAAGGGGAAAACGAAACGTTCAACAGAAAAATGTATGGCATTTTTCTTAAGATACAGTCTATATTACAATATTTGCAGTAAATTTATGGCTTTATTTGGTCAAAGTCTTCCGCAACGCCCATTATGAATGGAGAAAAAAATCAGGAGTATTTCAATAACCCAGTTTGATTACATTATCCGGAATGTGAATGATGAAGAGTTGGATATTCAGGGCCATCCCCATCATTTCACTGAATTTGATAATGAAGGAAAGCCGCTGAAGGAGATCAGGTACAATCGCCAGGGAGACTTCGAGGACATGTTCACTTACGGGTATGACGCGAAAGGCAACCTCGTGCGCGAATCCTATTTCCCTGAAGAAAATGAGTTGGCTGAGGAGACCCTGTTTGAACGGAACGAATCAGGACAGGTTATCCGTGCGCTTAAAAACTACCAGGACGGTTCGGTTGACACAACCACCTTCGAGTACAATGAGTCAAAAAAACTCGTTAAAAAAATAACGACAACGGATGACGGAGAAGTCGATCAGACCGAGACTTTCGAGTGGGATGAGGGAACCCTGGTAAAACATGAAATTATGGATGGCGAGGGAGAACCCGTGCTCCATCCTGACGAAGATTTTCCCCAGCCAAATCAAACCAGGCTCACCCATAATGATAAGGAACAGGTTGTGTGTGAAGAGGAACTCGATGAAAACGGGGATGTTTACATGACCGTTAACCGTACTTATGACAATGATGATCGTGCCGACGAAGTTGAGGTATTCATTGACGGGAGGGGCCGATCCATCAGCCGCCACTATTTTCTTAAATATAGCTATACGTTTTTTGAATAATTTCACGTTTAACTGCATTCAACAATTAATACTCTGATCTGTATGACAAGATGCTTCCTGATTATAATCATCGCAGTTATCCTAATCCCTTTTGCAGGATGCAAGAAGAAATCGAGTTTCGATCCGACTGTAAAAGGACAAAGCGATTTTATAGGCACCTGGCGGGGCTCCATCTCTACATTCAAAAATAACAAGTTGTTGAAAGAGACCGGAGATATCGTGATATACCGTGAATCACCTGATTACCTGTCGGGGATAATCTTCATGACCGACATCCATGTTTTCCATGAATTCCAGTTCGTCAACGGCACTTTGTACTTCAAGGTCACCAACAATGATCCGTCAAATCCAAATTGCCAGACGTGGAACCTTGGAGGTTACGCGGTATTTTCGGAAGCCGGCAAAATCCAGGTGCGCATCTCGGGCAACGAATGCGGCGCTTTTGGAAGCGAATATGTTGACTGGAGCGGGATCCTGGCGCAAAAACAAGTATCGGCCGATTCAATCCGCTACAATTGTTTTGCAAAAACAGGGAATTCATGGACTTACAAGACCACGTTGAAAAACGGGGATTCATGCCAGGTTCAGAAACAGATCAATACAAATCCCACCAACAACGGTTACCTCGGCGTTTCAACACAAACCTGCGGGTGGGCGTGGGCGGCCAGGACACTTAAGTGGAATGTTTCTCCATCAACTTTCTCCATTTTGAATGACTCAGCACTCAGCCTGAGGGCTTTCTCCTTCCCCATCGATGCCAAGATTAACGTGGTTTACAGTTCATACCTTCAAACCGACACTACGACAGTCACGATGGTCGACACAAACGTGATGGTGACTACAGGTGCCGGAAACCTCAAGTGCAACCGGTTCAGGTACACCGAACATGTTGTTTCGGGCGACAGTACTTATACAAGAATAGCCTGGCTGTGGCTGAACAACCAATTTGGCGTGATCAGGCAGGAAGTGCAAAATCCGGCTGATTCCACCAGCGTTAAAACACAGGTACTTTCAACCAAGAACTTCTGATCTTAGAAACGATCGTTCAGCAGCGTATCGTCGACAAGGTTCGGCAGTGTTACCGTTAACCGGGGTTCCTGCTGCATGGCCCTTTTAACAGCCACAACAGCTTCATCGTTGCGGGCCCACGCCCTGCGTGCAATCCCGTTATTCACATCCCAGTGCAGCATGAGCCGCAACCGGCGGCCGGCATCCTGTGAGCCATCAAGCAGCAGGCCAAAGCCTCCGTTGATTACCTCGCCCCAACCCACACCGCCTCCGTTATGGATCGAAACCCAGGAAGCCCCCCGGAAACTGTCGCCGATCACATTCTGGATGGCCATATCGGCCGTAAAAGCTGATCCGTCGTATATATTGGAGGTTTCACGGTAAGGTGAATCGGTTCCGGATACATCGTGGTGATCCCGGCCTATAACGACGGGAGCTGAAATGCGGCCATCCTTTATGGCATCGTTAAAGGCAGAGGCGATCTTCGTGCGTCCTTCGCAGTCGGCATAAAGGATGCGGGCCTGCGATCCAACCACCAGCCTGTTTTTACCCGCCTGGCGGATCCAGTGAATGTTGTCGCGCATCTGCATCTCGATCTCTTTGGGGGATGTAAGTGCGATCTGCTCCAGAACCTCAGCGGCAATCTGGTCGGAGACCTCCAGATCATGGGGGTTTCCCGACGTGCAGACCCAGCGGAAAGGCCCGAAGCCATAATCAAAGAACAGCGGTCCCATGATATCCTGAACATACGAAGGATAGATGAAAGTGCCATCGGCATTCATCACTTCAGCGCCTGCCCTCGATGCTTCCAGAAGGAATGCATTGCCGTAATCCCAGAAATACATGCCATTGGCTGTCATCTTATTGATGGCGTCGACCTGACGGCGCAGCGACGCCTGCACCGCCGCCCTGAATGCCCCCGGATCTTTAACCATCAGTTCATTTGATTCTTCAATGGACAGGCCTGCAGGATAATACCCGCCAGACCATGGATTATGCAGTGAGGTTTGGTCCGACCCAAGTTCGATCTGCAGTTTGCATTCAGCAAAATATTCCCATAAATCGACAATGTTGCCCTGGTAGGCAAGGGAAACCGCTTCCCTGTTGCAAACAGCCCGCATCATGCGGATCAGCAGCTCATCGAGGTCGGTAAACACCTCATCGACCCACCCCTGTTCGTGGCGTTTTTTTACGACAGCCGGGTTGATCTCTGCAACTACGCCAATGGCGCCGGCTATAACCGCCGCCTTTGCCTGGGCGCCCGACATGCCACCCAACCCTGATGTCACAAACACCGTTCCTCCAATCTTGTCGGCGGTAACCTTCCGTGCTGCATTCAATATGGTAATGGTGGTGCCGTGAACAATCCCCTGCGGACCGATGTACATGTATGAACCCGCCGTCATCTGTCCGTATTGGGTAACTCCGAGTGCATTGAACCGTTCCCAGTCATCAGGCCTGGAATAGTTGGGAATCATCATGCCATTGGTTATCACCACGCGCGGAGCATCAGGATGCGATGGAAAAAGGCCCATGGGATGGCCGGAATACATGACCAACGTTTGTTCATGGGTCATGGAGGAAAGATATTTCATGGTTAGCAGGTACTGCGCCCAATTCTGGAACACCGAGCCATTTCCGCCATAGGTTATCAGTTCATGCGGGTGCTGGGCCACGGCAGGATCAAGGTTGTTCTGGATCATCAGCATAATGGCGGCAGCCTGCAGCGACTTGTGAGGATATTCATGGATATTCCTGGCATGCATGGGGTATGCCGGTCTGAAACGGTACATATAGATACGACCGTACTTTGCCAGCTCATCGGCGAATTCGGGAGCAAGAACCGCGTGATGTTCCGCATCGAAATACCGTAACGCATTTTTCAAAGCGAGTTTTTTTTCATCCGGCGTTAGGATATCCTTGCGCACCGGGGCATGATTTACTGTGGCATCATAGGACGGTGATTCTGGCAACCCCGCCGGAATACCCTGCATGATGGCTTTTTTAAAATCGGTTGTTTCCATGGATCCTGGGTTAGGTTAAATTTTCTCCTGCGAATTCCGCAATATCTGGTAAAGAAATTCCCGCGCTCTGAATAACTGCGCCTTCACAGTACCCAGCGGCAGGTTGAGCTCTGTTGCAATTTCATCATACGACCACTCCTTGAAATATTGCAGTTCGATCAGGTGCCGGTAGTGGGGCTTCAATTTTTCCACCACGTCATGCATCAGCTGGATTTTCTGCTTTTCTATGATCCTTTCTTCCGGATCAAGGGTCCGGGCCGGGATGTTCGCAGGCACATCCGAAGAATCACTGTCGTCGTCAAAATTGTCGGCAAACTGGATCCTTTTGGATTTGCGTAAAAAATCGATGCAGTTGTTTGCGGCAATCTTGAACAGCCAGGTGCTGAAAGCAAAATCCGGCGAATACTGTTTCAGGTTCTTGAAGGCCTTACCGAAAGCCTCAATGGTAAGGTCCTCTGCATCGGTAGGATTGCTGGTCATCTTGAGCATCATGAAATAGAGCGAATCGCGGTATTTGTTCAGCAATTCAGCATAAGCCTGCTGATCACCATCATCAAGGGCCAGGCGCACCAGGGTATAGTCGCGTCGTGCTTTTTCGGTGAGATGCTCGGCTATTTCCATCGGGTGGGTTTATGAAAAATATTAGAGATCATGATTCCCCCATTGAACAGGATCAGCAATATTTCATAAAATGGGAGAAAGAGGATTAAATCCCGTTCATTCAGTTGTTTCATACACCGCCCAAAAACCACGTATTGCGATATAAGCCTTAACACGAATAGCCCGAGTACAGGAAAAACCGACCAGTTCAACGATAATAGTACAATAAAGACGGAATAAAACGCCACCAGGGTGAATGCATATAACCAAAGCATTAGCTGGTGCCTGAATTTATAATGGCTGCTTGTGAGGAGATGCCGTTTTTTCTGTAGCACCCATTTTGCCAGGCTTTTCTGGGGATCGGAAAAAGTGAAGCTGTCGGGATGGGCCATAACCGTTGTATTGGACCGTTTGGCAACCCTGTTGATAAAAAGGTCATCATCGCCCGACCTGATCCGGTAATGCGAAATAAACCCATTGTTCCGGTAAAATATCTCTTTCATATACGAAAGGTTCCTGCCAACCCCCATATAAGGAATGCCTGCAAGCGCGTACGAAAGATACTGGATGGCAATATGAACCGTATCAAACCGGATCAGTTTGTTGAGCAAACCCTTGCTCCGGTAATAGGGCCCATAACCGAGAACCACTTCAACCTTCGACGTGTAAGCCGATTGCATGTGACGAATCCAGTTTTTGGATGCAGGTTTGCAATCAGCATCTGTAAGCAGGATAAGATCATACTTTGCCGATTTGATCCCGATCGAAAGCGGAAACTTTTTCCCTGTGAAGAAATTGAGATCATGCTGTATGACAATATTTTTCAGATTTGGATATTTTTCAGCCAGTTCGGTCAGCAGGTACTGGGTATCATCCTCAGAAGAATGGTTGACAACAAGAACTTCAAACAAGGGATAATCCTGCTCGAGGATAAGCGGGAGGTTTTCTTTCAGGTGATGAAACTCGTTGCGTGCACAAATGACCACTGAAACCCCTTTGGAATGCTCTCCGGCTTCACGATTCCTGTAACGGCCGAGCCTCCAGAAAAAAATCCAGTAAAAAACCTGTTGCAGAACAAAGGTCAGGACGAATATTCCCAGCAGCACCAATGGAATAAGTTGCGTATTGACCAGAAGTTCAATCATTTAACAAATTTTAGCATTTGATCAGGCAAAGATATTCATTCTGCCCATACAAATCCCTGTATTGTGTATAAATTGAAAGGATGGTTGAAAACAGAGCAAAGCGCCACGCTGTTTTACTACTGGAGCAATTACCGGGGTTTATTATACTTTTTAATTTGCTGGCAGAAATTCCAAGAACGCTTACCTTTGCCGGAAGTTTTCTAAAATAACCCATTTGCAGTTCGACATTCAACATCGCGACAATGGCTCTTCAGCCCGGGCCGGCGTGCTCGTTACCGATCACGGGGCCATTGAAAGTCCTTTTTTTATGCCCGTTGGCACAGCTGGTGCTGTAAAAGCACTGCATATTAAGGATTTACAGGATGAAGTCAGGGCCCAGATCATGCTCTCAAACACCTATCATCTTTACCTGAGACCAGGTGTTGACATCATCTCCAGGGCTGGCGGACTGCATAAATTTAACGGCTGGAACAAACCTATTCTGACCGACAGTGGCGGGTACCAGATTTATTCGCTGGGCGATATCCGCAAGTTTACCGACGATGGCGTGGTTTTCCAATCGCATATTGACGGATCAAAACACATATTTACGCCTGAAAAGGCCATCGATGTGCAGCGTGAACTGGGCGCCGACATCATCATGGCGTTTGATGAATGTACGCCATACCCCTGTGACGAGGCATATGCCCGGAAGTCGATGAAGCGGACTCACTATTGGCTGTCCCGGTGTATCACCCGTTTTGAGGAAACAGCATGCCCGCATGGCTATAGCCAAAGCCTGTTCCCCATTGTGCAGGGAAGCGTTTACCCTGCCTTGCGCGTTGAATCGGCCAGGTTTATTGCCGGCCAGGGCGCCACGGGAAATGCCATTGGCGGCTTGTCCGTTGGCGAACCTGCCGGGATGATGTATGAGATTACCGGGCTGGTGTGCGAAATCCTGCCGGACGACAAGCCGCGCTACCTGATGGGAGTAGGAACTCCCGCAAACATCCTTGAAAGCATTGCCCTCGGCGTTGATATGTTTGATTGTGTTATGCCTACCCGCAATGGCCGGAACGGGATGTTGTTCACCCGGAACGGCATCATCAATATAAAAAATGAAAAGTGGAAGGACGATTTTTCTCCCCTGGAAGCTGAAGGAGAGGTATTCTGCGACCTGCAGTACAACCTGGCATTCCTCAGGCATATGTTTATTTCAAAAGAGATACTCGGGCCGATGATTGCCACCATGCACAACCTGGGATTCTATATCTGGCTGATGAAAGAAGCAAGAAAACAGATATCGGAAGGAACTTTTTCGGGCTGGAAAGAGAAAATGGTGAAACAACTGATGCAACGTTTGTAAAAAATTTACGTTAACCTGATCATGCGCACGATCGACCGATATATTATCAGAAAATTTCTGGGGACCTTCTTCTTCACCCTGGTGTTGCTGATCTTTATTGTGATCGTTTTCGATATTTCAGAAAAGATCGATGATTTCCTGCGCAGCGAGGCCCCGGTCAGTTCGATTATCTTTGTTTATTACCTCAATTTCGTACCCTACTTTATCAACGAGTTCAGCTACCTGCTCACCTTCATTGCAGTTATCTTCTTCACCTCGCGAATGGCTTCAGATTCCGAGATCATCGCCATTCTCAGCAGCGGAATCAGCTTCTGGCGCATGCTCTATCCTTATTTTATATCAGCGGTGGCACTCGGACTTTTGTCGTTCATTCTTGCCAATTTTATCATCCCCATCACCAACCGGAGTATGCTTGCCTTTGAAAATCAATATATTCATGCCCCCAGAAGTGAATTCAGCGATCAGAATATCCATAAGCAGATCAGTCCGGGTACCTTTATATACCTGGAGAATTTCAACACACACTCCTGTGTGGGGTGGAAATTCACCCTTGAAAAATTTGAGAACAGGGAATTAACCCTCAAACTCCGCTCGGAAGAGATCCGTTGGGACAGCCTGCGATCGCGCTGGCAGGTCAGCAACTATTACATCCGGCGCATCAAAGACATGAAGGAATCGATCAAAAAAGGGAAAAAACTCGATACCATACTTCCTTTCATTCCGGCTGATTTTACTGAAAACATCGAAGATGTAAAGATCATGAACTACTCCGTTCTCCGAAAACATATAAAAGACAAGGAGTTGCGTGGAGATCCCGATGTGATCAAATACAAAGTAAAAAAGTACGAGCGGATCGCTTTTCCTTTTGCCACGATTATCCTGACGGTGATCGGCGTTTCAGTCTCAAGCAGGAAAGTGCGCGGCGGAATCGGCTTTCATCTGGGCCTGGGCCTGGCCCTGACATTCATTTATATTCTCTTCATGCAGGTTTTTACAGTCTTTGCCACCTTCGGAGACCTCCCGCCCCTGATCGCTGTTTGGATCCCCAACCTGATCTTCGGGGTTATCGCCTTCTTCCTCATCAAGATCGCGCCTAAGTAAAAGCCACGATCCAGCACCCGTTCAGAAACAATCCACCCCATTTATCATCCTCCCCCGAAATCCGTAGGAGTTCCAATCAAATAGCTGGTGAATGTTATTGTACCGGAGACACCCATACAAAGCACCCCCGAAAAACCCCATAATCAGCCGGCAGCACATCGAAAATCCCGTAAACAGCCGAACCACTGCCGCTCATAGCGGCATAAAGCGCGCCCAATTCATACATGGATGTTTTGATTTCTCCAATCACAGGGAATTGTTCGAACACCGGCTTCTCAAAATCATTGACCAACCAATCTTTCCAATTTCCAACCGGCAGTCTGGCCAGTTCATTCACCTCCCTGGCCGGAAATTTAGGGGTTACCACTGAATAGGCAAGCGCAGTATTCACATGCACCCCGGGTACAGCGATAACAACCGCGAAACCTGCAAGGTCAACCCGGATGGGTTCAAACCGGTCGCCTTTTTCGAATGCATGGCACGGCTGGTTGTCGATAAAAAAAGCACAGTCACTGCCCAGTTTGCGGGCAAAATCCATTAACTGACCGTTTCCCAGGCCAAGGTCAAACAGGTTATTGAGCATCTTCAGGGAGAAAGCCCCATCGGAGGACCCGCCCCCAAGGCCCGCTCCCATGGGGATTAGCTTGTGCAGGTGCATCTTTACGGCAGGCAGACCGAACTCCTCCTGTAATAAATTCCAGGCTTTGACACAAAGGTTACTTTCAGGTGTGCCAGGGATAGGCAATCCCGACGAACTGAACTCAAACAGCCCGTCAGACGACGGAATGATCTCGAGTGCATCCCGGAGCGGAAGCGGGTAAAAAACGGTTTCAATGTTATGGTACCCATCATCCCGTTTGCTGACGATGTTCAGCCCCAGGTTTATTTTACAATTTGGGAAATCAATCATGGTGCCATCAATTCAGGAAGTGTTCGGAAATCCTCAGAATGCGAGTTGCAAAGATAAAATTTTCATTTGCTTCCGTCGGGGAAACTTGATGGTTTTGAGAATGCAGGATTGGATACAAACGAACTGTCGGTCAACGACAGCAGGAAGGCTTTCAGGTCGGACAGCTGCGGCGGCGTGAGGTGAACGCCATGGGTGCCGATGTGGTGCATCAGCGGGCTGATGGAGGGCGACCAAACAAGCTGTGCGTTGTAGAACGCCAGTACCTCATCCAGGGTTTTAAAACGGCCGTCGTGCATGTATGGAGCCCTGAAAGCCAGGTTTCTCAGGGTTGGCGCCTTGTATGCACCCAGATCAAGCGGGTTGTCGGTAACAGAACGCCGGTCGCCCGGGTCGGAAAAAACGGAATCTTTTCCATTGTTATAATAGAGGTTCGTCGTAAACAACGGGTTCCCGTCACCGCCATGGCAATGGAAGCAATCGCCGCCCTGCTCAGTCATAAAAAGCACATACCCGCTTCGTTCTGCATTGGTCAGTTGGTATTCTCCCCGCAAAAAACGGTCAAACCGCGAATCACCCGAGATCAACGTACGGATGAACTGCGCCAGGGCGCGTCCCATGTTCCTCACCGTTACATGATCGGATCCAAAGGCCTTTTTAAACAGTGCAGGATAACCCGGGATGGTTTGGAACAGGGCAGCCACTTTCGCTGTATCCCCATGGATTTCACTGGGGGAAGTGATGACGATCCAGGCCAGGTCTTCCAGTGTTTTCACACCGGCCAGCGGGTTTTCAGGTGCAACCAGGCCATTCCACAGGTACCCGTGATTGGTCCACACCAGGTTGATCATCGGCATCATGAAATGGGCTGTATAAATGCCGGTCAGCCCGTAAGGATGACCGTCGGGGAACCTCGGGTCGCCGATACCGCATTCAAACGAATGCGCCTGGACATGACAGGTAGCACAGCACATGAGCGAATCAGGCTGCGTGCGGCCCGATAACCGGCCATCATAGAACAGATAGCGGCCAAGTGTCACTCCTTCCACCGTCATCGGATTATCGGCTGGAATATCAAGGTTACCAGGGAAATACCGCGGAATGGTGATGGTATAAGGTGTTGGCAAGGCTGCTGCAGGTTCCCCGGGATTTTTATTACAGCCAGGAGTTAACATCATCAGTAACCACGCCATCCATCCCATGAAACAGGTCAGCCGCCCTGTTTTACCCTTGAACATCAGGCATGCCCGGCTCACGGTTCTCCCTCTGAAGAATTGAATTCGGCTTATTACCAGTTTTTTCAAGGGCATCGTTAATTTGAGATTGTTCCTGAAAAGGCCTTGCGCCCGTTCGCACAGGCTTTCTGCATCCCCGGCTGGCTCTGCATGATGCCCCCGGGGTAGTCATCAAAATTAAAGGATTCGGGACCGTCAAACCAATGATCAACCTGCATGGTGCAGTTTATGGTATTGATTCGGCTGCCGGCAATGATAAACCGCTTCAACAGCGTAACCCGGAAAAAGTTCTGAACGTACCCGGTGATGGAATCGGGGTTGGGAAGGGATGAACTGTAAAGCTGGCCAATTCCAAGGTGAAACATGAATGGTTCGATCACCGTCCCTGAAGAATTACCATACACCAGGTTCATCTTCATATAATGATAACCGCCACCGAGAATGTCGGGCCAGGCCATATCGCGCAGGGGCGGATCGGGAAAACGGTTTGACAAGTTTTCAGCCGCATTCAGTCCGAAAGTGAAGGATAGTGAATCAAAGGTTCCCGGTGCAATTGACTGGTCTGTAACCCACAGCCGGGTAGAAGGTATCCTTGCATCCACATAATGGATTCCGCCACCAGTGCCGGGTAAAACAAATTCTCCCCCATTACGGTAAAGGGTTACACCGGAAATGATGTACTGCAGGTCGGCTACTTTGTAGTTGTACATTGCCGCTGAATGATAGATCATGGTATCAAACTGCAGTGGGTTGCCTTCAGCCGCATGATGGAAGGCAATTTGCAATTTTCCGTAACCATGATATACCGTATCAGGTTTCTTTTCACAACCAGCGAACATGGCCAGGAAAACAGCCAAACAACAGAGATTTTTCATGAAAGGTTCCAGTCAATCTCATTAACGCCCTGCTGGCGCAATAAATTGTTGATCTGTGAAAAATGACGGCAACCGAAAAAACCCCGGTGCGCCGACAAGGGCGAAGGATGCACCGCAGTAAGGATAAAATGGCGCGATGTGTCGATCAGCGACCTTTTCGCCATGGCATAATTTCCCCACAGGACAAACACAAGGCCACTTCGGCGCAGCGACAACTGTTTGATTGCGGCATCAGTAAAAGTTTCCCAGCCGTGATTTTGATGGGATCCAGCCTGGTTTTCCCTCACTGTCAATGTTGCATTTAAAAGCAACACGCCCTGGTCGGCCCACTTGGTAAGATCACCTTGTGACGGAGGTTCAAATCCAAGGTCGGACTGAAGTTCCTTGAAAATATTCAGCAGAGACGGTGGTTTTTGAATTCCACCAGGAACCGAGAAACACAAGCCATGTGCCTGTCCCGGACCGTGGTAGGGGTCCTGCCCTAACAAAACAACCTTCACCTTGTCAAAGGGTGTGTGATCAAAGGCGTTGAATATCAATTTACCCGGGGGAAAAATCCGGCATTTTTGTTTTTCTTCGAGCAAAAATGCCTTTAAGTTTAAAAAGTAGGCCTGCTCAAATTCTTCACCCAGCACCGCTTTCCAACTCTCTTCAATCACCGGGTTAACTTTTTGCATCATTTTATAAACTATTTAACGTTAATAACTTTAAGCAATAAATTATGAAATTATTTGTTCATTAGCTTATATAACAGTAATTTTGCACCGTATTCAAAAACATCAGAAGCAGACACCATGAAAAAAATACTTTTTATCTTATTGGCAACTGTCCTTATAGGTATCGTTTCTTCCTGCACATCAAACAATCATTGTGCTGCATATGGTGAAAAACAAAGATACCAAATCGAGCGTCACTGAAAGAGCTTTTCCATTTGATTTTTTATGAAATGGGATGCCACATCGGCCTCCCATTTCTTTTTTCTTTTGTACCTTTGTGTTGGATTTCAGTAATTCCGGGATCAATTGTCACACAGCATTCCATTGATGGTTGTAATGAAGCGAATTGTCCTCCTGCTGCTTTTTTTGGTTCTTACCGCCGGCGGATTTTATGCGCATGCCCAATCTGAGGCAGTGCGGGATACGACCCCCGAAAACATCCTGCTTGAAAACCAGTGGAGTGTTGGCGGGATGCTTCACACAAACGGCTGGGGGTTGAAATTCAGGAAGGGGCGCAACATCACGGCATTGCGGCAGTTCATGTGGGAAGTCGAGTTTTCAACCTATAAATCATCCAAGGAATATAGAAGCATAAACCTCAATTATTCCGACTCCCGCTCCTTCTTTTACGGAAAACTTAATTATGTGTGGTTCCTCCGGGGGGGATTAGGCCAGCAGCACATCCTTAACCGGAAACCTTACTGGGGTGGTGTTCAGGTCAGCTGGCTCTACTTTGGCGGGTTTTCGCTTGCGATCACCAAACCGGTGTTTTTATATATCATTTACAAAAGCGACAATGCGCCCGACCAGTTCATTGAAGAAAAGTATAATCCCGACACCCAACAGATCTTTGACATCTTTGGCAGGGGATCTTTTCTGTCAGGCTTGAACCAGTTAGGCTTTCATCCCGGCGTGTATGCCAAAACCGGGCTGGATTTTGACTTTGGCTCAAAAAACCACCTGATCAGCTCCCTTGAAGTCGGTGGTACGTTCGACTACTCCCCCATCCCGGTCGCGATCATGGCCTACAACCCAAAACAAAGCTATTTGCTGACGCTCTATGTGAGTATGATGTTTGGGAAGAGGTATAATAAGTGAACGGGGAAACGGTTGGACAGGTGGACAGGTGGACGGGTGGATAAGTTTGCTTGCGGTTTATGCCTGATTTACCCGTAATTTTTCATTGTTGTCATTTCCCCAATTTCCCCAATTTCCTGCATTTCTGCATTCTTTGCATTGCCTGCATTGTTTGCATTATTTCAAAAATTCAACTTCCCGATGGTTGAACTCCTGAACTTCTCCGTTCCGCAGTTCGAGGAGCAATTGTCCGAACTGGTTAACTCCTTTGATCTTTCCTTCAAGTTTGCCCTCGCTGCAGGTAAAATCCCTCCACTTTCCGAAACCCAGAAGCAGCTGATCAAACTGAAGGTCAATACTGTCGGTCCTGTTGGCTTTTAGGGCTTCATAGCGCTGCTCAATCATGTGGCAGAGCGACAGGAGCGCCTCTTTCAACACCGTTTCGCGATGAATTACCTGGATCAGCGAAACGGGGTTTGGAATTTCGGAAGAAAAAGACAGCTGGTTGATATTGATCCCAATTCCAGCCATGGAAACTTCGACAGAAGATCCCATGATCCTGTTTTCTATCAATATGCCGGCAATTTTAAGGTTACCGATATAAATATCGTTGGGCCACTTTATGGTGAGTCCGGGTTGTCCAGTCTCGTTTACGGAGGCGATGGCAGTGTTAAGATAATCGACTACTGCCAGCGAAATAACCTTGTTGAGCAGAAACTGGCGGTCGGGAGCCAGAAACAGGGGCCGGAAGATCACGGTCAGCGTAAGGTTCAGACCGGCTTCGCTCACCCAGGCATGGTCGTGCTGGCCCCTGCCGGCATACTGCTCATGCGCCCATACAACATCCCCGTCGCCCGTCTGCCCTGACAGCAGCAGTTGGTTTGCGAACGCATTGGTCGAATCAACGCGATCAAGTTCAAAGATTTTTTTTCCAATCAATGGCCAGATTGCAAAGGTGGTTTATGACATGGTCCGAAAAAACTCCGGGATCTTCCTTTACCGGATATAACGCGGGTCCCATGCATTTTAGTGTCACCATCAAAGTGAATTGTTGATAAAATCCCCCACTTTTTCGTATTACCTTTTCCATTTTTCCCGATTAAACAATAAAAAAGCCATGGACGAGTACACAAACCGCACACCGATCAGGAACTGGGCTGAAGATGACCGGCCCCGCGAAAAATTTTTGATGAAAGGCCGCCTCAGCCTGAGCGACGCAGAACTGCTCGCAATCCTGCTGGTTTCGGGCACCCGCAGCGAATCGGCCGTTGACCTGGCAAAAACCGTGTTAATGCATGCAAGGTTCAACCTTGCAGAGTTGTCGAAAATGAGCATCAGCAACCTGGTTGCCATCAGGGGTATCGGCCAGGCACGGGCCATTGCCATCCTGGCAGCGCTTGAACTGGGCCGCCGCAGGAATGAATCGGACGTGCTTACCCGTGAAAAGATTTCCCGCAGCCGGGATGCGTATGAGATATTCAGGAGTACCATGGGCGACCGGCCCTATGAAGAGTTCTGGATCATCCTGCTCAACAGGGCAAACAAGGTATTGCAAAAATGCAATATCAGTGAAGGGGGGATTTCAGGAACTGTGGTGGATCCAAAGAAAATTTTCAAGATCAGCCTCGACCATCATGCCTCCGCGATCATCCTGGGCCATAACCACCCGTCGGGCGTAGTAACCCCCAGCGAAGCGGATGAACGAATAACAAAAAAAATCTGCGACGCCGGCGCCCTGCTCGATATAGCCGTACTCGACCATCTCATCATCGGAGAAGACACCTTCTACAGCTTTGCAGATGAAGGCATGCTCTGATCAATCGCCGCAAAGCGGAACCCCAACCCCGAAAAATGTTCCAGGAAACGGGGCAGGGCGTACCTGACCTTGTCAACCGACTTGAGGTTGTCGTGGAATACGACGACCGAACCCGGCCGGGACGCTGAAATGGCATTGACCAGGCACTTTTCAGCGGTGATGCCTTTGTTAAAATCGTTGGTAAGCACCGACCAGAGTATGAAACGATAGGTGTGCCGGAGGAGGAAAAACTGTGTCGGCGTAAATCGCCCGTAAGGAGGTCTGAACAGCCTGGATCCGACAAGTTCGCCACATCGGTTCACATCTTCAAGATACAAGCCCGGCGAGGTTTTCCATCCGTTAAGGTGATGAAAGGTGTGGTTCCCGATGGCATGCCCTTCCTGCTTCACCTGTTCAAATAAAATTGGATACTTCCTGACATTATCGCCCACCATGAAGAATGTAGCAACGGCACTGAACCCCTTCAGAATCGCAAGCACTTCCGGGGTTGCCTCCGGGATGGGTCCATCATCAAAAGTGAGGTAGATAACCTTCTCATCACCGGGAAGGTCGCAAACAAGATATTCAGGGCTCAGCCACCTGAAGAAAAAGGGCGGGCGCACAAAACTCATTGGTTGGCAGGCTGATATACCTTTTCAACGTAGAGGTCGTAATACTTTTTGAGCGTCGCTTCCGTTTCTGCTGCAAGTTTCTCCTGCTTTGCATCCTTGAGTGCGACGCTCAACCGCTGGATTGTATAAACAGCCTCCTGGATGTTCATATCCATCGGTTTCAGATCGGCGTCGGGAAACGAAAAGAAATAAGCCAGCTGACTGGTCATGCTTTTCGAGAGTTTTACCGCCGCGGCATTGGCTTTCTCCGTTTGCCCGATCTTATAATAGTCATTGATCAGCGGAACCGTGAAGAAATCATAATCCACCACGGTTTCCGGGAAAACTTCAAAACAGCGGTCGATTACGCGTTTTGCCGAGTCGCTTTTTCCTTCCATGACCAATGCATCGGCAAGTCGGCCAAAAAGGCCACGCAGATTCATCACCATCCTGGCATTGGTTTCGTCGACATACACGCCCGGCTTGTTGAAATTGCCCCATTTGAACTTATTCATGACGTTGTCGTACATCACTGTTGTATTGACCTCCCCTACCTGGCCATCCCCTTCCTTTGCCTTTACCGGGAGCAGCTGGTATGCCAGTCCTGTAAGATGGAAGTACTTCTCGAGCCCAATATATGTAGAGGTCCCTGTAGTCATAACAAAATATACCGGACGTTTCCAGTTATTCGTGGCAAGCAAATCCATGATCATCAGGCTTGCCTTTTCAACTGCCTGTGCTTTGATCTCCCATCGTAAGGTATCGAGCCGGTTTTCAAGCCCGCGGGGAACCACGCCTGATTTTATGATCGTTGCCGGATCGTAGGTGACCATGAATTTCTTGGTTGGGAAATAATCGATCATGCCGATCTGCGACGTGTTCATTTTCAATTTGCTGTCATCCGTGGCAATGATGCCGAAGAGGTCCTTTACATCAATGTAGGTATTTTTAAGTCCTTCATCTTCGATAAGGTATGTCACATCATGTGTTCCCTGCCGGTATTTGTCTTTTGTCATCGAGAACGGCACAGGATCTGAATCGTAGGCTTTCCTTTTCATCTGGTCGATGTACCATTCTGTGTTCAGCAGGCTGAGATTTACCACGCGGACGTCGGTGCGTATTCCTTCCACCTCCTGGGCATACCAGACAGGGAAGGTGTCGTTATCTCCGTTGGTGAACAGGATGGCATTCGGGCCGCACGAGTTCAGGTAATTCTCGGCCACAGCCAGCGAAGTGTAGCGGTCTGAACGATCGTGATCATCCCAGCCCTGCTGGGCCATCAGGGAGACCACCCCCAGGCCGAAAACCATGGATATCGCCAGGGCGACATTCTTTCCGGTATATTTTTCAAGCCACCTCACGAGTTGTACAATCCCCAGGCCAATCCACATGGCAAAGGCATAGAATGACCCGGCAAAGGAATAATCGCGCTCACGGGGTTGTGGTGCATGTGAATTAAGGTACAGGACGATGGCAATCCCTGTCATGAAGAACAGGAGGAAGATGACCCAGGCATTCTGTTTATCGTGGCGGACGGTAAAGTAAATCCCGATTAGCCCGAGCAGCAGTGGAAGGAAATAGAAGCTGTTGTCGCCTTTATTTTTGCGGCTTTCAGGAATATCCTGCGGGCCAAGCCTGATACTGTCGAAGAATCTGATCCCGCTTTTCCAGTTCCCGTCGATTTTATTGCCCTGGCCCTGGATGTCATTTTGTTTGCCGGCAAAATTCCACATAAAATAGCGGTAATACATATGTACCAGCTGATAGTTCCAGAAGAAGGCCAGGTTCTCGGAAAAGGTAGGAATATTACGGGTTTCAGTGTGTTCGCCCGACTGAAGTTCAACCGGTACTCCCTTGATATGTCCCCACCGGATATATTCGCCTTCAAAACGCGATTCCGACTGGTCCCACATACGCGGGAAAATTGTTGTAAAACGACTGTCGTAAACAGGAATCACCTTTTCACGCTTATCGGTGATCACGTATTTGCCCGACTTTAAATCCTTGACATAAACCGGGTTCCCATCTGTGCGGTCAACCACTGGTGCATTGTAGTATTGACCGGATACAAGCGGCCAGTCGCCATACTGTTCACGGTTAAGATAAGCCAGGAGGTACATGGCGTTTTCAGGATTGTTCTCATCCAGCGGAGTGTCGGCATTGCTGCGGATTACCAGCATCAAAAAGGAGGAATATCCGATCACAATGAAAGTGATGGCCAGCACGATTGCGTTCCAGACAGGCTTGTCCTTTTTATGCGTATAATAGAGACCCCAGATGATCAACCCGAGCATGAAAATCAGGTAGATGATCGTGCCGAAATTAAACGGGAGGCCAACCGAATTGACGAAGAAAAGTTCAAAAAGCCCGGCAAGTTTGATGATCCATGGAATGATAAGATACATGACGATTGCCAGGATCACGATCGACAGAACGGATGTAATGGCGATGCCCATCCAGCCCGGTTTCGGATATTTTTTAAAATAGTAGACAAAGGTTATGGCTGGGATAGCAAGCAGGTTGAGAAGGTGCACCCCGATTGAAAGTCCCATCAGGTAGGCAATCAGGATTAGCCAGCGGTAGGCGTGTTTTTCATCGGCATGCTCCTCCCATTTGAAGATCGCCCAAACCACAATGGCGGTAAAGAATGACGACATGGCGTAAACCTCGCCTTCAACGGCTGAGAACCAGAAAGAATCAGTGAAGGTATAGGCCAGTGAACCAACCAGCCCTGCCCCCATGATGGTATACATGTTGTGCTTTGTCATTCCATCCTGGCGGACGACGATTTTTTTCGCGATCATGGTGATGGTCCAGAAAAGGAACAGGATGGTGAAACCGCTGGCAAGGGCCGACATGGTGTTTACCATCCTTGCAACATGCGCGAGATTCCCGAATGCAAACAGCGAGAAAAAACGACCGATCATCTGGAACAGAGGGGCTCCCGGCGGATGTCCAACCTCAAGTTTGAACGCAGTGGAAATATACTCCCCGCAATCCCAGTAGCTCATCGTGGGTTCAGACGTGAGAATATAAACGACGGAGGCAATAAAAAACACCGCCCAGCCAAGGATGTTGTTGATCTTTTTATAACTGTTCATGAAACCTGGAGTTGAAGTGAGGCAAAGGTAGGAAAAATAGAGACATTTTTGTATTTTTGCGGTCTGACAAAAAACCCGTAAACATGAACAAACTCGTATTGATACGCCATGGTGAGAGCGCCTGGAACAAAGAAAACCGCTTTACAGGATGGACCGATGTTGACCTGTCGGAACGAGGAATCCGCGAAGCCATGGAAGCAGGAAAAGTGCTGAAAGAAGCAGGCTTCGAATTTAAAATTGCCTACACCAGTTATCTCACGCGGGCCCTTCGCACGCTGTGGCTGGTCCTTGAACAAATGGATCTTCAATGGATCCCCGTTGAAAAGAGCTGGCGCCTGAACGAGAAGCATTACGGGGTTTTACAGGGATTGAACAAATCGGAAACCGCTGAGAAATATGGTGATGAGCAGGTTCTGATCTGGCGCAGAAGTTATGACGTGCGTCCACCCGCGCTGGAGTTGGACGACCCGAGGCATCCCCGTTTCGATCACCGCTACCGCGACCTCGATCAGAACGATATCCCGGCAACGGAAGCGCTGAAAGATACCGTGGAGCGCATTGTTCCCTACTGGAAAAATGAGATGGAACCGGCGCTGCTCAAACATAAGCAGGTAGTGGTTGCTGCTCACGGCAACAGCCTTCGGGGCATTTTAAAATACCTGAAAAACATCTCCGACCAGGATATCATCGGAATAAACCTGCCAACCGGCATCCCCTACGTTTTTGAGTTCGACGACCAGATGAACCTGCAGAAAGACTACTTCCTCGGCGATCCTGAAGTCATTAAAAAACTGATGGACGAGGTCGCCAACCAGGGGAAGAAAAAATAACTTATGCCAAAACGCTGGGTAATTCCCGACATTCACGGGTATGTGAAAACCGTCAGGTCGATGGTCACGGAACTGATCAGGCCCTCTTACGACGATGAGATCTATTTCCTTGGCGACTATGTTGACCGGGGCCCCGATTCAAAGGGAGTGATCGATTTTATCAGATCGTTAAAGAATGAGGGATACCATATCACCGCGCTGAAGGGCAACCATGAGGATTTCATGGTGGAACTGTACGATGCGGAAAAGAAATCGTTGAATGCCTGGTGGTACAATTTCGGCAATAAAAAGCATAAATCCTGGCTTGAAATTGGCGGCAAACCTACCCTCGCCAGTTTCGGCGTTTCACACATCCGCGACGTACCGCCCGATTATATCGAATGGATGCGTAACCTCCCCCATTACATTGAACTTGACCGGTTTGTGCTGGTCCATGCCGGGCTGAACTTTAAAAATGACAATCCCTACCAGGACCAACGCGCCATGCTCTGGCTGCGCGATTACGAAATAAAACCGGACAAGATCGGGGGCCGGCGCATCATCCATGGCCATGTGCCTGTCAACATGGAACTGATCACTCTTGCCGTTAAAAACAAGATCTACAAGTTCATCGACCTTGACAACGGCCCTTACCTCTCCGGCAAAGACGGTTACGGAAACCTGGTGGCCCTGGAGCTGGGTAGCATGGAGATGGTGATCCAGTACAATATGGACCTTTAGGAGAATGCAGACAATGCAGGCAATGCAGGCAATGCAATCAATGCAATCAATGCAGGCAATGCAGGCAATGCAAACAATCCAGGTAATGAATACAATGTGGAACTGGAAAGGTTTTGGGGGAAAAGGATATTTTTTTGGGGACTCATTCTCGCCTTCGCTCGCCCGGAATTCCGGCCTCTTGTAACCGATGTAATATTTGGTTATTTTTGAGCCCAATACTTGCCATTTTTGTTAACTTGGATGGCACAAATTTTTTTTTCAAATGTACCCCAGATCCTTATTTCTTACAGTTCTTTTACTTGTTACTTATATCTGCATAACACACGCTCAGCAAACGCCGTTCACCACGGTATATTATACCCCCATTGGTTCCACCCAGGCATACAGCATTACAAAGACCCTTGATAACCATTACATTCTTGCAGGAACCAAGGACTATATCGGAATGGCTATGAAAGTGGATGGGGCCGGAGATATTTCCTGGATCAGAAAGATCGGCCCATACATGTCACAGTTATCATGCGTCACCGCCTCACAGGATTCTTGCTTTGTACTGGCTGGAACGAAGGGTTTTAACCAAACGTATGGAGATCTATACATGGTAAAGATCACTACAGCCGGAGATACTGTGTGGACCCGCAGTTACCCCGGATCCTCAGCGTCCATCAGTTCGCTGCAAATGACATCAGATCATGGGTTCATCCTGGCCGGAGTCCAGTCGGATAATAGTACCACAGTTTGAATGCTGGTGATCAAATTGAACGCCTCCGGTCAGGTGGAATGGAGTAAAACCTATTTGTCGGGTCTGGTCTCTGTGAAACAGAAAACCTATGGGTTCAGTGCCCGTGAAATGCCCGGGGGTGGATATCTATGAGGGATGTGTCTAAGTTGTTGGAACAGAAGAGAAAACAGCATCCGCCCGTAACGAACTTCAAATTACACCCAACCCGTCCAACGGTCACATCACCTTCAAACTCTCGCCGCCGGTTAAAGGAACAGTAACAGTTTACACCATGCAAGGAATAGCGGTTTACAGGAAATCATTTCCTGCCTCAACGGAAAACACGATCGACATCTCCTCATTGCCTTCTGGTTTGTACAACTTCGGGGTTCAAACACCCGGAGACAATTATACCCGGAAAATCGTTACACAGCATTAAAACAACAAGTTAATGTTGTCCTTCTCCATCCTGGTAAAGGTTAAATGTGTTTACAAAGTGTAAAATGGGGCTACTCAGTTATTAATTGATGTCTTAAGGATTAACACCACTAAATTGTTTGCATTGTCTGTATTGTTTACATTGTTTACATTGTTTGCATTCACTTATTTGCTGGCATTCATTTCATTCAGCTGCTGCTGCAGTTTAGCTTCCACCGGTAAATAGTTGTATTCTGACCAAAACCGGTCGTCACGGGTGCCTACAAGCTGGTCCCAGCGTTGGTTAACACCAATGGACTTATCTCCCCTGAAGTTCCTGATCTTTTCCGGATCATGGCTGGCATCGGTGATCACTACCTCGTTCCTGTGTGAAAATTTAACCTCCTTCCTTGTTGTTGGGTTCCTGAAGGTAAGCCAGTTTTCGATCCGGATGGTATTGAGGTAATACCTGCCACTCCGGGCCGAATAGGTGGTTGTCCAGTCCATCAGGGGCATTTCCTCGTACCAGCCCGGGGTTCCGGCAATCGAAAAGGCACGGTTAAATTTTTGTTTTTCGAACTGGTCATAGGCTTCAAAACTGGGTTTCTGTGTGATCTTCAACAAGGCAAAATCGGATGCATTGATGAACAGTTCTCCTTTCCACAGCGTCTCCTTTATTCCCTTTTTCTGGTCGAACCAGATGTGGAAGATTTTCCCGCCCTCAGGCCTGATTACCTCCTCCATCCGGAAATTATAAGATTTAAACAGCTGCTCATCAAGAACCGTGTGATGATAGAATTCCACAAAATCATTGATAAAATTACATCCAAGGCACCCGGCGCTTTTCCCGGGGTCGCCCAGTGCGTTGACAAGACTGGTATCGGAGATTACCCTTCCTTTAAGTAAAAACGGCAGGTTCGAATGCTGGTGCCGGTCGTTCTCTTTTTTTCTGTCGACCAATCCATAACCGGTCTTCATATCCTCAATGATGGCTTCAGTATATTCAGCGAGCTTTTTCCCAAAGAATTTCCTTGAACGGATAAAGGCAGTGAGAATCAGCGTATCCTCGCCATAATTGGCAGGGATATGGGCTACCACCTGCCTGATCACCTCTTCGGGAGAAAGAGCAACAATCTCTACCTCAGACAATTGAAAAACCCTGGGTATCAGCCTGATTGCAAGCCCCGGTTCCGGATGAGCGGGCATTTTCAGCTTTGCCGTAATATATCCCATGTATCCCACAAGCAACGTATCGCCTGAAAATTTCCCGGGAAGGCTGAGTTGAAACAATCCATCATCGTTGGTGACCGTGCCGATGGTACTGTTTTGGACAGAAATGAGTGCGAAGGGCAATTCCTTATCCATTACCGCATCTTTAACAACACCGGAAATCGTGAACGACTCCTGGCACCATGCCCGGTTTACCTGGAAATACAGCAAAGCCATGATCAGGATGGCAGTGTAACCGGCAATTTTCATAGGTGTTGTATTTTGGTTAAAAATAGCACATTTTTGCGAGGGACTGATGTGATGTTTGTTCCATTTTTTAACAAATCCCCGATGCTCACCAATCTGACCCATTCGATTTCCTGCAATAAAAAAATGTACCTTTATAGAATGAAAAAAATCACGGCAGGATTGCTAACAACGCTTATTTTACTTCATTTTCTTCCACTCCCTGTTTTTAGCCAGGGAAGCTGGAACCCGACCGGAGCCGATCTGAGTTTTCCACGAACCCTGCTCGACAGCCTTGCCGTGCCGGTTGTGCGGGCAACACTGGGCAACCCGGAAATCCTGCCACTATACCAATCTGCCTGGACAAATGCAGTCAGCGAAATTCCTTCCGGGAATTCAACGGACGAAGACCGGATCACCCGTGCCATGATCGCCAAAGAGGGTGCCTTTTGCTTGCTGATGGACAGGAAAGCCGCGAATGGCATAATTTCACCTTTGACTGTTGCCGAAAATGATTCCCTGATCAGAAAAAGCAGGGGATTGCTTGAGAATATGAATACCAATGTCGGGTTTCAGCAGGGATGGGTGTTTTACCAGGAATGGCAGCACCGGTCGAAGGAACTGATCAGCTACCTGGTTGCATACGATCTCCTGCGGGGTGCAGGACTTCATCCCGACAGCCTCGCCCGGGCAAGGGATTCATTGACCCGGTTCACCGCCAACCTCTATCATCGTGCCATGGATACCTATACGATCGTGGTGCTGCCGGTTCATTTCTTCAGTTTCCAGGTCAACAACCACAGCATTATGACTGCCTCGGCGCTTGGCCTTGCTGCCGTGGTACTGAACGACAACCAAAGCACTGATGCTGATTTTCAGCCTCAAAACTGGATCAACGCCGGGATGTGGAATCTCGACAACACACTGTGGATGCAGGGAGGAACCTATCCCAGGGTATCGGAACCCGACACCCTGGCCGGGTATGCCGAAGGACCAGCTTACTTCAATTATGCATTTCAGAATGCCTTTCCTTTCATCCGCGCCATGGGAAATTTCCTTCCGATGGGGAACAGCTCCTACTCCTTCAACTCCCTGGCCCGCCAGATCCCGAATCCCTGGTACGATCAGCGGTATGATTTTTTATATGATTGGATAAACAAGATCAGGATGCCGGATGGTTCACTGCCCGCCATTCATGACTGCCAGGTGGGTTTTGGAACCACCATCACGGCCTTGTCCGGAAAGCCGGCTTTTAACCTGGTAAACCCTGGATTTACTCCCAATGATTCATTTATCCGCACCCAGTATATTGCAGCGAACGTTGGACATGGTGCGATCACCGACAGCCTGTTCCAGCCATTGCCTGAGGCAGGCAGCCTGGTATTCCGTTCATCATGGGGTACAGGCGCCATTTATATGCATTTCATTGCACAGCATGGCATCGCACTAACAGGCGCCAAGTCGCACCACCAGGGAGACGCCGGCAGTTTTTCCATGTTCGCAGGCGGTCAGTTGCTTGCACTGGATCCCGGGTATCCCGGGGCAGCACAGAGCAGTGTTGAGAACAAACCCACCGACCACAACCTGGTCCTGGTTAACGGGAACGGGCCTAACCCGCCAAATGGCGAATTTGTGAATACCGCAACGAATACCGCCTATATTGAAAACTGTTTCAGCACTTCCCTTCTCGATTATGGTGAAATCAGAACCTCCTATTTCGGCGCAAGTATCACCCGTAAGACCCTGTTTATCAATCACAGGTATTTCATGCTTGGTGATTTCATCACCTCTACAGCAACCAACGACTATACGTTCCAGCTTCAAGGCAACGGGCTTGCAGGCGCTTTGCCCTCCGCAGCGACAGGAGCTTTTTATCCGGATTTTACAAATTCACGATTTTCATACCAGCGTGATTCCGTTCACCTTTTCGCGATGGTTCAGAATGACCATGCCCCGGCTGAATTTACCATGGCAACCGATTCACTGGCGATTGACAATAGTTACCGGCATTATACCAAAACGCAGGTCACCGTTAAAAACGCCGGCAACATGCTTTTTCTTACAGTGCTGTATCCCTGGGTACAATCTCACCCGGTTGTCACGACCATGGGAGCCTGGTACGGTGCGGTTGGCAACCGGATCAGTGACAGTCTGCAGGTCGGATATTTTTTCGCACAATACAACGCTCTTCCAGTGTCGTTACCTGCCATAGCAACCGGGCTGCAGGATTCCCTCAGATACAACGGGAACCTCAACCTGTTTATCACCCATCCTGACGGATCATTTTCCGGTGCCTTCATCCAAAACGGGGATTCACTGGTTTACGGTAAACAGCCAATAATCGGTATCAATCATAAACTGGATGTGGCTTTTGAAAAAACAGCCGACGGAGCTTATTCCGGCTTTGTTTCAGGTGCAGGAATTGTTGCGTTGTTTTCAGATCGTGCCCTGAAAGTGGTATCCGGACTGGTGACCTCCATTTCCTATGATGCCGCCAGGCACCTCAATACGGTTACCTTTTCAGGCAAGGGAAACTTCAGACTGGAGGCGGCGAATGGCCTGGCTGAAACGCCTGGTATTCCTGGGATAACAATGGCTGCGTATCCGAATCCTGCGCCAAAAGGGGAGTTCGTCATCAACATTGATTCGCCTTTTGACTGCCGGGCGAAACTGACCATAACCGACTACACGGGAAAAATTGTTTATACACGTCCTATTTACGTGCAACCGGGCAAAACAATGGTTCGGGCAGACCTGTCAGGATGTCCGGCAGGGAGTTACCTGTTATGCTGCGATTCCCGACTTGTATACCAATGCATTACCCTCGTGAAATCCCGGTAATCATTTCGTCCTCCACCTTGTTTCAGCCCAGATCTTCTGATCTTCCCGGGTCAGGAAGCTCCAGGCGACAATGCGCCCCGACTTGTTGCCCTGGCCTACCGGGATGGTTTTCACTTCAGCGACCCCGGCTTTGGACAACGCCTCATTGACATTCCTCAGGTGGGATTGCTTTGATATCAAAGCAGAAAACCAGAAACTGGCAGTGGAGAAGAACTTACTCTGGCGAACCATGTCGCGTACGAATTTTTCTTCGCCTCCTTTGCACCACAACTCATTTTCCTGTCCCCCAAAGTTCAGGGTTGGTTTTGTGATCTTCTCCTGGTTCAGGTTGTTCAATTTGCGCAGGGTGCCTGATTGGGCTTCTGCCAGGGATGTATGGAAAGGAGGGTTGCAGACCACCAGGTCAACTATTTCATCCTTTTGAAGCACGCCAAAGAAAATATCATTTGGCTGGGGCTGCAGCCTGATCTCGATCTTATCCCGGAGAAAAGGATTCAATTCAATGATTTTTTTTGCAGATTCGATGGCAACGGGATCAATATCAGAACCAATAAACGACCACCCGTATTCCTTGTTACCTATGATAGGATAGACACAATTCGCGCCGACACCGATGTCAAGACATTTTATTCCGGGCCCCTGAGGGATTTTGCCAAAATTCCCACCGCACAACAGGTCCGCCATGTGATGGATGTAATCGGCCCTGCCGGGGATCGGGGGGCACAGGTAACCAGGAGGAATATCCCAGTTTTCGATATCGTAAAAGTGCTTCAGCAGTGCCTTATTCAGCATCTTAACCGCTTCCGGATCGGAAAAATCGATGGATTCGTCATCATAAACATTCATCCTGACGAAGGCCGACAATTCGGGACAACTTTCAACCAGTTTTTTGAAATCATAGCGTTCACGATGCCTGTTGCGGGGATGCAACCTTGCTTTCTCTTTTGGATGTTCTCTTTTTTCCTGAAGCATAAATAGTTTTTGGTAAAAAACCATTCAAAGGTACGGTTTCGCTGTTACTTAATACCATTAATACTTCACCCGTCATAGCTCACCCTAGTCAGCAATGCCTCACCCCCGGCCCCTCTACCCGGCCAGCAATGCCTCACCCCCGGCCCCTCTACCCGGCCAGCAATGCCTCACCCCCGGCCCCTCTCCCCAGGGAGAGGGGAGCAGGGGGTACCATGCTTTTAGGGTTTTCAGGGAATTTTCAGTCTTCCAGCAAAAGGGGTTTGATCATGGTTTCGTCGACCTGGGTGAGGAGATTGGTTGTCAGGTTTTCCCGCGTGCCAAAGTAGGACTGGACCAGTTCTTTGGCAACCATGGTCGGCCCGGTGGTCATGGTCGCGCGGAACGAGGAAAACCGGTAGTTCGCCGGATGCTCAGTTACCCCGTGGCGCCATGGATTCTGGTTGACATACCTGATCATTTCCAGGAAAAAGGGTGTGGACCTGATTTCCTTGCGTTTCAGCTTAAATTTAAACAGTTTGCCCTCCTTGAGATTGTGATGGTTATAGCCTTTTGAATAGGCATTGAACAGCAAGGCAAAGGGTTTGTAAAGGCTGCCCTCCGCTTCATCGCGGATTCGGATCAAAAAATGCAGGTGGTCGCTGAGCAGGCAGTATGCATAGGTTTCCGCGATGGGACAGATATGCGTTTGGTAGAGTTTCAGGAAAAAGCGAAATGCTTCCTCACTTTCAAACAGCGGATCGCCGTTCTTTGCCCGGTTGTACACATGATAGTACTTTCCCGGTTCCATTAATGTTGTTTTCATAAAGCAGAATTTCTGCTTTATCGGGTTCAGGTATGAAAGGTAAAGGGTATGTTGATAACTTTTTGATCATTCTCAATAGAATGGAGAACATTCTATCTCCCCTCCTCCCTTGCGGCCGCGCGGCATAAATCCGCCTCCGCCCCCACCGCCAAAAATCTGCAGTTTATCAAATTCAAGGATCAGGCTGATCTCGTGCGCTCCGCCTGTTCCCAGCAGTGCCCCGGATACCTGCAGGTCATAGCTGTACATGAATTTCAGGTTCATATCCTCATAGAAAGAGTAGCGGTAGCCTGCAACAAGCGCAACGGCTGTGTTCACCGTGCCGGTCATGGTTGATTTGTACCAGCATCCCACGTAAACATTATATTTCAGCAAGTTGAGCCCAACCTGCAATGAATTAAGGCTGGCCTGGCTCTGGTAGATGCCACCGATATTCACTTTCAGCGGATCATTGGTTCCGCTGCTCAGCGACGAAGAAGAACTTCCTCCAGGGCCCGCCGTGATGATCAGATCAAATTGTCCAACCCACTTTCGCGGATACTGGGAAGACCCTGATGAAAGGAAACTCACGTCGGGTTGAAAGATGTGGTCGACGCCCAATCCGATATTACCGCTGATATTTCCCTGCGGGTTGGCAAACTGTAAAACACCTCCCACGCCAAAGTCGGGAACAACCCGCTTATTTGCATCAGGTGGCGTAAATAAAGTCTGGTAGATATTCCCGTATTTGCCGCTGAGCTGGTCAGGAAAAACAAGGTCACCCCAGTTAACAGTTCGCTGCATGAGCCCGGCTTTGATACCCAGCTGGCTGACCATAAAACTGTTAAGCGGTATGCGAACCCCGACCGTGAGTGCAGCCCCGAAATTCTTGATCAATCCGGCCCCCGGTGTATCCTGGTTTATCATCAGGCCAATCCCGCCGGAACCCGGGAGATTGCGATCTCCCAGGTCGGCAGAAAAATAGTACGATTTAAAGGGATTTGGCAGCGTTGGCCACTGGTCGCGAAAAAGGAACCTGGCCCGCAACCCGCTGCTGATTCCGGTATAGGCAGGGTTATAATATACCGGCGTGCTGAAATACTGGGTGTAATTCATATCCTGGCAATAAACACCGGGAATTATTCCAAACAGGCTCACAATCAAAATGACCGTAATTTTTTTTCTGTTTTTCATTGCGACAGTTGTTAGCAATTACCTGATTAAAACCACGGTTCCCATTGTTCCTGTTGATGTTCCGACACCAATGTCCGATCCGCCCCATTGCGAATCATCCTTGAACCTGGCATTGATTTTCCAGAGATAATTCCCCTGCGGCATAAGGTTGCCTTCAAAGGTGCCATCCCAACCTTCTGTCGGGACGCCTTTATCATCGAGGGCCGTAGATTCCCACATCAAATGTCCCCAGGAGTCGAAAACCTGGACATGATAGAGCCCGAGATTTGCCCCGACAGGCTGGAAGAGTCTGATACCCAGAATCGAACTGGTCGGTGAGAATGCATTGGGAACATACAGCCCTTTGAAAAGAACTTTATAAAGGTAAAAGGTCGTATCCGCACATCCGATGGTGTCCGACGAGATCAGTTTGACCGTGTAGGTCCCATCTTCGAGATAATCCGTTATGGGATCACGCAGGGTGGAGTGCTTGAAGTTTCCAAAGTCCCAATAGAAACTGGAGGCATCGGTAAAGTTGTTGAATTTAACCTGCCCGGGCTTCTTGTCGTAATTTTCCGTCAGGGTGAACTTGCCTATCGGCAGCGGTAAAACCCTGATATTCTGAACAGCTGTGTCATAACAGTGATTGGTATCCTGGATAATCAATGAAATAGGGTAAGTTCCCGCATACCAGAACCTGTACTCCGGATTCTTGGTAGTAAGTGTTATTTCATTGTTAAAGTTCCACCTCCGCGAGGTTATGACAGATCCTTTCTGGGGCTTAGAAGCATCGGTAACCGTGAAAAATTGCCTTGCACATACCGGATCCGGAACTTTAAACGCGGCAACCGGGGGCAACCCGATGGTTACCATGCTCGTGTCGGAATGCATGCACCCGTATAGGTTTGTGACCCTCAGGGTTGCCATATACTTACCTTTCCGCGGGTACTTGTATTTCGGGTTCCAAACCACGGTTGTAGTATCCGTGTTTGGCGGCTGCACGAGCGTATCGTTGAATTTCCATATGAAGGAGGTGATCCCAAGATAAGTGGAATCAGTAATCACGTGGAAGGAGACGGAGTCGTTGATACAGGAAGCGGCAGATGCTACCTGGACCGGCGCGTTCGGTTTCAGGGTGATCAGTTTGGAAATAACGGTCGAATCATTGTTTATGTTCCAGATGGTCAGCGTCACAGTGTCGGTCACCGGCAGGTAGTCGGGTAACGTATAGGTATGCCTTACAGGTGCCGGCGGATTGGTCACAGGAGCACTCCCGTCGCCGAATTTCCATTGCCGTTTTGTAATCACCGATGAGGGTGATGATAAATCAGTGAAGGTAATCGGTACGTCGCTGCAATGCAAGGTTCCGCCAATGGTAAAGGATGCTGTCATACAGGTCCGGTTTACGATTTTTGCAATCGAGTCCTGGCATCCGTGTGTATTCGTAACGATGAGCCATACCTGGTAAGATCCTGGCAATGAATAGGTATGTGTTGCATTAGCAGTGGCCGGCGCAATTATCACCAGCGGCGGCGTTCCGTCGCCCCATTTCCATTTCCAGCTGGCAATGGTACCGAACCCGGCAGTCGAATTTTCGGCAAAATGTACCACCGAATCGCATGGAACCGTGGTATATGTAAATGCAGGTGCCGGCAGCGCCACGACTTTAACGATATGCGAAATACTATCAACACAGTCATTCGTATTCCATGCCTTTAACCAGACGATGTAGGTTCCGGGTGCCGTAAACTTATGGGTTGGCAAAAGCTTTGACGAATAATTATACTGGCCTGATGCAGGATCTCCAAATACCCATCGCGGCGTGTAGAGGGTATCGCCCAGTGCTTTATTGATCGCCTGGAAATGGGTGGAGTCGCCAAAACAAACAGTATCATAATTAAAAGCCACCCCAAATGCAGGTTTGACATGTACACTGTCGACAATGGTATCGGAACATCCGAGGTTATCTGTTATAATCAGGGTTACCGCATAGGTTGTATCTGATACCGTGAACGTATGGGTAGGGTTGGGAATATTCGACGTGTACCCTGGTTCAAATATCCACAGGCGGCTGCTGACGCTGGCCCCACCAAATGCGGTGGAGACGTCCTGGAAATCCACTTTCCTGGCAGGGCAGTAAAAACTTGAATAGTTGAACGCCGCCAGCGGCTTGTAATGGACGGTCACAGCCTGAGTCATCGAATCGCTGCATCCAAACAGGTTGGTGACGATCAGCGTAACATTGAAGGTTCCTGCTGTTTGATATGCATGCTTTGGGTTCTGCAGGGTCGAAGTCCCGTTGTCCCCGAATTTCCACAACCATGAACTGATGGTGTTGTTAGGCGCAATGGACAAATCAGTAAACTGCGTTGAGTCATGCATGCAGGCAACTGAAAATTGGAAATCAGCAACCGGCTTGGGATTCACATTGACCTGCTTCGTCGTATCGCCGGCACACTGGTGTGAATTTGTCACAACCAGTTTCACGTTATACGTACCGGGGGTATTGTATGTATGGGTCGGGTTCTGAAGTACCGAAGAATCATTGATCCCACTGGAAGGATCTCCAAACGTCCACCGCCAGGAAGCAATAGTTCCTGAGACAGTCGTCGAGGCATCCGTAAACTGGGTTGCGCTCATCATGCAGGCGGTATCTGCCGTGAAGGCCGCCAACGGTGCATCGTTTACAACCACGGTTTTGGGTACATCCAGGGTGTCGCTGCATCCGTTTGCATTGGTCACCGTCAGCCTGACATAATAAGTACCTCCGGAGGTGAATGAATGCGTCGGATTCTGAGCGTACGAGTTATTATTAATGCCAGATCCGGGATCGCCGAAATTCCAGTACCAGGTAGTGATTGCAGCCCCGCCATTCGGTTGGGAAAGGTCGGTGAACTGGACTGGTGTTTTCGGACAGGCATTGTAACCTGCACTGCAGTTGGCAATCGGGCGGAATGCAATTGGAACCTGGACAACCACTGAATCCATGCAATTGTCGGAGGTGGTTATCGTTAGTTTTACATTATAATTCCCGCCGTTGCTGAATTTATGCTTGACATCCTGGTAGCCGGGCACTGTGACCGAAACTACCGGTGTGCCATCGCCAAAATTCCAGTCCCACTGCTTGATATAACCATGGGGTGTAGTGGACAGATCATAGAACTGAATGGAATCTCCCGCACAACCCGACTGGGAATGGCTGAATAAGGCGACGGGCCGGTCAAGTACCAGTACCTGTTTTGCAACGGTTTTCGTACATCCATAGATAGTCCCCACCGTCAGGGTGACACTTTGTATGCCCGAGCTTGAAAAAAGGTGGGTTGGGTTAATACCGGGGGAGGTTCCACCGTCGCCGAAATTCCATGCATGTGAAATTATGGTTCCGGAAGCGGAAGTTGACTGGTCGGTAAAGCTTGTAACACTTCCCAGGCAAACAGTGTCGGCTGAGAATGCCGCCACCGGCAAATCGTTCACCGTTACATTGAAGGTTGTGGCAGATGCCGCCTGGCAATTGCCGCTGCTGGTATAATTGACCGTAATGGTTTGTGAACCGGCAGTTTGCCAAAGAACATTCACCGTGCTCGTGCCTGTTCCTGACTGAATGACTCCTCCGGCTGATACAGTCCACGCGTAACCCGTCATGCCGCCCTGCGTGTTATAGGTTTTGGTATCACCAAGGCACACTGAATTGGGGCCTGAAATGACAGGGGCAGGCAATGCCTGAACATCCACGTTGAAACAGCCGCCAGGCAGCGCAGCATCACATCCGTTGGGATCCGTGTAGGTAACACAGACATGCTGCAACCCGGTAGTCGTCCAGGTTACCGTGATAATATTTGTCCCGGAACCGGAAGTAATATTGCCGCCGACGATGGTCCAGGCATAGTTGGTCTTACCGATCTGTGTGATATACATGTTCCCGGTCGAACCGGTACAGGCCGTAGCCGGGCCAATGATCGTCGGGAGCGGAAGCAGCTGAACCACAACCGGGAAGACCGTGGATGCGGCAGATGTGCATCCTGTTGCAGGATCGTTATACCTGACGGAAACGTTCTGACTGCCTGCTGAATTCCATAATACAGTCACAGTAGGATCAGCTGAGTTGCCATTGGCTGTAATAGTTCCACCGGGGGATACAATCCACTGGTAATTCTGCATTCCGGTCTGGGTAGCATATACCTCGCTCTTGTTTAAGCAGGGAGCCGGGTTGTTTTGACCGGTAATAACCGGGAATGAAGGCACCGGCAACGGGTTAACCGTTACGTTGTAGACCGTGGGCAGTGAAACGCAGCTGTTCCCGTTGGCATAGGTTACCGACACTGTTTTGGTGCCGGGGGTATTCCAAGTAACGGTGATGATGTTCGTCCCAGCACCGCCGGTGATGACTCCTCCGGCGGATATGTTCCAGCTGTACCCTGTCTTTCCGGGTTCCGTGGAATAGGTGTTGCTGGCAAAGACACAAGCCATGGCCGGACCCGTGATGATGGGAACCGGGATCACCGAGACCGTTACATTGAAGCAACCTCCGGGAGGCGCTGCATCACAGCCCCCGCCGCTATTATAGTTTACGCAAAGTTGCTGCAATCCCGGTATCGTCCAGGTAACTGTGACGACATTCGTCCCCAACCCGGAGGTGATGGATCCTCCGACGATGGTCCACGCGTAACCCGACTTACCGGGCTCGGTTGTATAGACGTTGCCACTTGAGTTAACACATTCGGAAGCCGAACCAGTAATCGAGGGTACGGGAAGCGGCTGGACAACGACCGGGAAGATCGTTGAACCTGCCGACTCGCAACCTGTAACCGGATCAGTATAGCTGACTGAGACATTTTGCTGTCCCACCGAATTCCAGGTAACCGTTACGTTAGGATCAGCCGAAGTGCCATTGGCTGAAACCGAGCCTCCTGCCGATACCGTCCATATGTAATTCTGCATGCCGGTTTGCGTGGAATAAACGGATACCTGGTTTAAACAGGGCACCGCATTATTTTCACCGGCAATGACCGGGAATGATGGCACCGGCAACGGACTGACCACAACATTATACACGGTCGGGAGTGAAACGCAATTATCAGCATCAGCGTATGCAACGGATACTGTTTTGCTTCCAACAGAACTCCATGTTACATGGATTGAGTTCGTGCCCGTACCGGATGTTATTAACCCACCGGCTGAAACGGCCCATACATAATTGGACTTACCGGCATCGGTGGTGTAAATATTGTTGCCGGAATTCAAACAGGCCTGGATGGGTCCTGAAATGACAGGCACCGGCAACGGTTTGATCGTTATTACCTTCTGGGTTGGTAATACTGCAGTGCAGTTTGTCCCAGGATCAGAATAATTGACACTGACACTGCCTGTAGCTCCCGATCCCCAGGTTACCGATATGGTATTGGACACCGAAATCCCTGTTCCTCCGGTGATTGTCCAAATATAACCACTCTTGCCCGGTTCGGTCGAATAAGTACTGGTGGATCCGGCACAAACCGGATCTGATCCCATGATGGTCGGAACTGGCAAGGGGTTTACCTGCACCTGCAGAATGGTTGGTATCGCTGCATCACAACCGTAAATATCCGTGTAGGAAACGCTGACTGTTTGAGGCCCTGCCGTATTCCAGTCAATGGTGACGGTGTGGTCAGAAGCACCACCTCCGCCAACAACGGATCCACCGCCTGTAATGGTCCACACATAACCCGATTTACCCGGATCAGTTGTATAGACTACGCCTTTAGTTCCGGCGCAAACCGTCACAGCGCCGAAGAGTATTGGCACGGGCCTTGGATTAACCATGACCGGGTATACCGTCGGGTTTAACGCTGTGCAGTTGAAAATCGTCGAATAGTTGACAGTCACCTGTTGCGGTCCGGCTGTATTCCATGTCACTGTTATTGAATTTGACTGCAGTCCGCCTGAGATGGAACCACCCGATGAAATGGTCCAAACATAAGCTGAATTACCTGCTTCTGTTGTATACACAACGCCTGCATCACCAACGCATACAGAGTTCAGCCCGGTAACGGTCGGGGTTGGCTGTGGTATGACATTGACCGGGAAAATTGTGGGTTGTGATGCGGGGCAACCGGCAGGACCGGTAAAATTGATGCTTACCCAGTGATAGCCGGGTACGCTCCAGTGAACCGTGACAAAATTGTCGACTGTAGTTCCGCCTGGCCCCATCACACCACCAGGCGAAACCGACCAGATATAATTGGTCATTCCAGGTTGTGTTTTATAGGTACCCGGGTTGTTTTCGCAAATCACGGAAGGACCTTCGGTGATAACGGGCACAGGCGGCGCGATAACATCCACGGTCACTGTTGTAGCCATGGAGCCACGGCATCCGTTCTGATCGTTATAATTAACTGAAACCGTCTTCAACCCCAGGGTACCCCACGAAATACCAATTGTATTGTCTAAGGTAGTTCCCCCGGAGGTAATCGTTCCGCCAGAAGAAATATTCCAGGTGTAGTTTGACATCCCGGGCTCTGTGGTATATACATACGAAACATTCTCACATACAGTCAGCTGACCCGTAATTACGGGAGTTGGCAAGGGATTCACCGTGATGGTGAAGGACTGTGTCGGGCCGTCGCAAGTCCATCCTGAGCCGCTAAAGTGCGGTGTGACAACAATGTTGGCAATTACAGGGATTGTCCCGGGATTATTAGCCATAAAAGCAGGAATCGATCCTGTTCCTGTGGCTGCCAGTCCGATGCTCGTGGCCGAATTGGTCCATGAATAGGTAGTCGTGCCTCCCGTGTTGACGGTGGTAAAAACAACGGCACTTGTCATGGCATTATGACAAATTGCCTGGTCGACAGGATCATTAACCTGTCCGCCCGGGTTGACTGTGATAGTGAAGGTTTGCGAAGGGCCGCTACAGGTCACCCCGGCATTGACAAAGGAAGGTGTGACAACAATAGTGGCTACTACGGGCGATGTTCCCGGGTTGTTTGCCAGGAATGCCGGTATGTTCCCGCCGCCATTGGCAGCCAGTCCGATGCCCGGTGCAGAATTGGTCCATGTATAACTGGTCGTTCCCCCGGTATTGTTGGTAATAAAGACGACGGGCAATGTTAGTATCCCGTTGCACAATACCTGGTCGGCAGGATCAGTCACCTGGCCTGTCGGGTTCACCGTAATGGTGAAGGTCTTCGCCGGGCCAATGCAAATAAGCCCTCCGTTAGAGAAGTGAGGTGTAACTACAATGGTTGCAACTACGGGCGAGGTTCCTGCGTTAACAGTGGTAAATGCTGATATATTCCCGCTTCCTGAACCTGGAAGCCCGATTCCCGGGGCGGAGTTTGTCCATGTATAGGTTGTGATACCGCCGGTATTTAAGGTGGTGAAGACCACACCGGCAGCAATGTCGCCATTGCACAAAACCTGGCTGGGAGGAAGGTCGACCTGGCCTGTCGGGTTCACGGTGATCGTGAAGGATTGAGAAGGGCCAATGCAGGTCTTGCCTGCATTGATAAAGTGCGGGGTTACGACCAAGGTGGCAACGACAGGCGATTGCCCGTTATTGACTGCAGCAAAGGCAATGATATTGCCTGTACCTGCCGCAGGGATTCCGATACCGGGTGCAGAATTTGTCCATGAATAAGTTGTCAATCCTCCTGTGTTGACAGTTGAAAATACCACCGCCGCGGTCAGGTCGCCATTGCACAACACCTGGTCAGGCGTATTGTTGACCTGCCCTGTCGGGTTTACGGTGATGGTGAAAGTTTGTGCCGCTCCGTCGCAGGTGAGGCCGGCGTTGATGAAATGCGGGGTCACAACAATGGTAGCAACTTCGGGAGAGGTTCCTGGGTTCGTAACGAAAAACGCGGATATATCTCCATTTCCGCTGGTGGCAAGGCCGATGCTGGTATTTGTATTTGTCCAGGAGTACGTAGTTGTTCCCCCATTATTGTTTGTGCTGAAGATCACGGCTGCTGCCTGATCGCCGTTGCATAAAACCTGGTCGGGCGGATCATTGACCTGCCCGGTTGGATTCACGGTAATAGTGAACGTTTGCGAGGGTCCATCACACGTGATGCCGGCATTGGAGAAATGCGGCTTGACCACGATGGTGGCAATGACCGGACTAACGCCGTTGTTGACGGCGGTAAATGACGCGATGTCCCCGTTGCCCAGGGATGCCAGCCCAATGGAAGGATGATCATTCGTCCACGAATAGGTCGTTGTTCCTCCTACGATGGTGGTACTGAAAATCACGGCAGCTGTCTGATTGCCATTGCATAAAACCTGATCGGGAGGATCATTGACCTCAGCATCAGGGTTCACCGTCATGGTAAACGATTGGCTTGGGCCGTCACAGGTGATACCTCCGTTGGTGAAATGCGGCGTAACTACAATGGTGGCAACAATGGGAGAAATTCCATTATTGATGACCGGGAACCCCGGAATATTACCGCTTCCGGGCGATGCCAGCCCGATCGAGGGACGGTCATTCGTCCACGTATAGGTAGTCGTTCCTCCTGTGTTGTTGGTCGTGAAGACCACGGGTGCTGCGACGTTGCCATTGCATAGTATCTGATCTACAGGGTCGTTTACCTGCCCGGTCGGGTTCACGGTGATGGTGAATGACTGGGTAGGTCCGGGACAACTTACTCCTCCTCCGGAATAGTGAGGCGTGACCGTGATAATGGCAACCACAGGGGAACCTCCGACATTGATGGCAGTAAACGAGCCGATGTCGCCGTTTCCGGCAGGCAGCAGCCCTATCGATGGATGGTCGTTGGTCCAGGTATAGGTCGTTCCTCCGGTATTATTGGTGGTGAAGACAACCGGTGCAGTATTCTCGCCATTACACAGGATCTGGTCTGACGGGTCGTTTACCTGTCCGCCGGGGTTAACAGTGATGGTGAATGTTTGCGATGGGCCGCCACAGGTGGTTCCTGCGTTGGTGAAGTGCGGTGTAACGACAATGGTGGCTACCACGGGTGACGTACCGGCATTCGTGACAACAAAAGCCGGGATATTCCCGGCGCCTGTGGCAGCCAGGCCGATACCCGTGGTGGAGTTGACCCAGGTATAGGTGGTCGTCCCCCCGCTATTATTCGTATTAAAGATGATAGGCACAGCAAGGTTGCCGTTGCACAAAACCTGGTCGGGCGGATCGGCCACCTGGCCGGTCGGGTTCACTGTAATGGTAAAGGTCTGGGTTAGGCCATCACAATTAACGCTGGCACCTGAAAAATGCGGGGTCACCACAATAGACGCTATCACAGGTGCAGACCCTGTATTGACAACCGTAAATGCCGGAATGTTCCCAGCCCCGGAAGCGGCCAGTCCGATACTCGAAGAGGTATTCGTCCAGGTAAAGGTCGTGGTACCTCCTGTATTGTTCGTGCTGAAGACCACGGCCGCGGAAATGTCGCCATTGCATAAAACCTGGCTGGGAGGTAGATTTACCTGGCCTCCCGGGTTTACCGTGATAGTAAAGGATTGTGTGGGGCCAACGCAGGTCTTACCGGCATTGGTATAGTGCGGTGTCACGACAATGGTGGCTGTCACCGGCAGTGTACCGTTGTTCACAGCATTGAATGCCAAAATATTACCCGTTCCTGATGAGGCAAGACCAATGCTGTTGTTGCTGTTTGTCCATGAATAAGTCGTGGTTCCGGCTGTATTATTGGTGGTAAAGACTACACTGGCAGTCAGCTCCCCGTTACAGAGAACCTGGTCAGGAACACTGTTTACCTCTCCTGTTGGGTTTACCGTAATGCTGAACGTTTGTGCAGGTCCGTCACAGGTGACACCTGCATTGTTAAAATGCGGGGTTACGATGATGGTGGCAACAACAGGAGATGTTCCGGGATTGGTGACAATAAACATGGAGATATCCCCTGTGCCACCGGAGGCAAGGCCTATACTGGTGCTGGAGTTCGTCCATGTGTAGGTTGTAGTTCCCCCGGTGTTAATCGTGGCGAAGATCACAGCTGCACTCTGATCGCCGTTGCACAGCACCTGGTCGGGAGGATCGCTAACCTGCCCGGTTGGATTCACCGTAATGGTAAAGGACTGAGCAGGGCCGGTACAGGGAACGCCGCCATTGGTAAAATGCGGCGTGACCACGATCGTAGCAATGACTGGGGTAAAGCCCGGGTTAATGGCATTAAAGGAGGCTATGTTCCCGTTGCCAAGAGAAGCCAGACCAATTGACGGATGATCATTCGTCCATGTATAGGTGGTTGTTCCCCCGATGTTGACAGTACTGAAGTTTACTGCAGCCGTAGGGTTTCCGTTGCATAAGACCTGGTCGGGAGGATCATTGACCTGTCCGTCAGGGTTAACCGTCATGGTAAACGACTTGACAGGACCGTCGCAGGTGATGCCGCCATTGGTGAAATGCGGGGTAACGACAATGGTGGCAACTATAGGGGAATTCCCGGTATTGATTGTCGCAAACCCTGGAATATTACCGCTTCCGGGCGATGCCAGCCCGATCGCGGGAGTATCATTCGTCCAGGTATAGGTGGTCGTTCCTCCCGTGTTGCTGGTCGTGAAGACTACCGGTGCGGTGACAATGCCATTGCATAAGATCTGATCCACAGGATTGTTCACCTGTGCGGTCGGATTCACTGTGATGGTGAAGGACTGGGTTGGACCGGCACAGCTGACTCCTCCGCTGGTGTATTGCGGTGTAACCGTGATGATCGCAATCACAGGGGAACCGCCGGCATTGATCGCGGTAAATGAGCTGATATCCCCGTTGCCGAAAGCAGGAAGCCCGATCGACGGATGGTCGTTGGTCCATGTATAGGTTGTCCCGCCTGCATTATTGGTGGTGAAGACAACCTGTGTAGTCGCCCCCCCATTGCACAGGATCTGGTCGGGAGGATCATTCACCTGTCCACCCGGGTTAACTGTGATGGTGAAAGTTTGGGTGGGTCCGTCACAAGTGATCCCTGCGTTGCTGAAATGCGGTGTAACGACAATGGTAGCCAAAACCGGCGTTGTACCCGGGTTCGACACAACAAATGCCGGAATGTTCCCGGTGCCGGTGGCAGCCAGGCCAATGCCTGTGCCGGAATTGACCCAGGTGTACGTGGTTGTGCCCCCTGTGTTGTTCGTGATAAAGATGACCGGGATCGTCAGGGCCCCGGTGCACAATACCTGGTCTGGCGGATCAGTAACCTGGCCGGTCGGGTTCACGGTAATGGTAAAGGTTTGGGGTTGGCCGGGACAATTAACTCCCGTGCCGGAGAAATGAGGGGTTACCACAATGGTGGCGACTATGGGTGAAGTTCCTGTATTTGTGACAGGAAATGCAGGTATATTGCCGCTCCCGGAAGCTGCAAGCCCGATGCTTGAACCAGTATTCGTCCAGGTATAGGTCGTGGTTCCTCCCGTATTGTTGGTGCTGAAGATCACGGCAGCGGCATTGTCGCCATTGCATAAAACCTGGCTGGGAGGAAGATTTACCTGTCCGCCCGGGTTCACAGTGATAGTGAAGGATTGTGTCGGGCCAATGCAGGTCTTACCCGCATTGGTAAAGTGCGGCGTAACGACAACGGTGGCCGTAACCGGCAGTGTACCATTGTTCACAGCGCTGAATGCCAGGATATTGCCCGTGCCGGTTGATGCCAGACCAATCGTGGTATTGGAATTCGTCCAGGTATAAGTTGCTGTGCCAGCTGTGTTGTTGGTTGAAAAGACTACAGCAGCGGTCAGGTCTCCATTACACAATACCTGGTCAGGCGGATCGTTGACCTGCCCGGTTGGATTTACCGTTATGGTGAAGGTTTGAACTGGTCCGTCGCATGTGACACCTGCATTGTTGAAATGGGGGGTTACCGCGACGGTGCCAACTACTGGGGATGTTCCCGGGTTGGTGACAACGAAGATGGAAATATCCCCTGTTCCATTGGAAGCAAGGCCAATACTTGTGTTTGAGTTAACCCACGTGTAGGTTGTTGTTCCCCCAGTGTTGACCGAGGCAAAGATCACGGCTGCGCTTTGATCGCCGTTGCATAACACCTGGTCGGGCGGATCGTTAACCTGCCCGGTTGGATTTACCGTTATCGTAAATGACTGGGAAGGTCCATTGCAAACTATGCCTCCGTTTGAGTAATGAGGCGTAACCACAATAGTCGCAATGACCGGGGCAGTGCCGGGGTTGGTTGCAGTAAAGGCAGCAATGTCCCCGTTGCCAAGGGCTGCAAGCCCAATGGCCGGATGATCATTCGTCCAAGAATAGGTGGTCGTTCCCCCGGTGTTTATGGTACTGAAGGTTACGGCAGTTGTCTGGTTGCCGTTGCATAAAACCTGGTCGGCAGGATCATTAACCTGGCCGCCCGGGTTCACAGTGATGGTAAATGACTGGCCTGGACCGTCGCAGGTGATGCCTCCGCTGGTGAAATGCGGGGTGACGACAATCGTGGCAATGACAGGAGAACTGCCTGTGTTGATGGCCGTAAAGGCTGCAATATTGCCGCTTCCGGGTGATGCCAGCCCGATGGAGGGATGGTCATTCGTCCATGTATATGTTGTTGTTCCTCCCGTATTGCTGGTTGCAAAAATGACAGGATTGGTGATGTCGCCATTGCATAAGATCTGGTCGGGCGGGTCATTAACCTGACCCGTTGGGTTCACTGTGATGGTGAAGGATTGCGTGAGACCGGCACAGGTGACTCCCCCGCTTGTGTAATGAGGCGTGACCGTGATGATGGCAATCACAGGGGAGCCGCCAGGGTTGATTACGGCAAAGGAGCTGATATCCCCGCTGCCGGTGGCAGCCAGCCCGATCGAAGGATGGTCGTTGGTCCACGTATAGGTCGTCCCTCCGGTATTATTGGTGGTGAAGACAACCGGTGCTGTCATCTCCCCGTTGCACAGGATTTGGTCAGGAGGATCGTTGACCTGTCCGCCCGGGTTCACGGTGATGGTGAAGGTCTGTGAGGGCCCGTCGCAGGTGATCCCTGCATTGCTGTAATGCGGCGTAACGACAACGGTTGCCAGCACCGGCGATGAACCAGCGTTTACAGCAGCAAATGCCGGAATGTTCCCAGTGCCGGTGGCAGCCAGGCCAATGCCCGTGGTCGAGTTGACCCAGGTGTATGTCGTTGTACCCACGGTATTGTTGGTGATAAAAATGACAGGGATTGTCATTGCCCCGGTACACAGAACCTGGTCGGCCGGATCGGCTACCTGGCCGGTCGGGTTTACGGTAATGGTAAAGGTTTGTGCTGGACCCGGACAATTAACTCCCCCGCCGGAGAAATGTGGTGTTACCACAATGGTGGCGATTATGGGGGATGTTCCTGTATTTGTAACCGTGAATGCAGGTATATTTCCGGTCCCTGAAGCGGCAAGCCCTATGCCTGAGGAAGTATTCGTCCATGTATAGGTCGTGGTTCCTCCGGTATTGTTGGTGCTGAAAATCACGGCAACCGCATTGTCGCCATTGCACAAAACCTGGCTTGGAGGAAGATTTACCTGTCCTCCCGGGTTCACCGTAATCGTGAAGAATTGTGATGGACCATTACAGGTTTTACCTGCGTTGGTGAAGTGCGGCGTAACTACAACGGTGGCTGTCACCGGCAGTGTGCCATTGTTCACGGCACTGAATGCCAGGATGTTTCCCGTGCCTGACGATGCCAGGCCAATACTGGTGCTTGAATTTGTCCAGGTATAGGTTGTCGTGCCAACTGTATTGTTGGTGGTAAAGATTACGACAGCCGTCAGGTCTCCGTTGCATAAAACCTGATCGGGCGGATCATTGACCTGCCCGGTTGGATTAACCGTAAGGGTGAAGGTTTGAGCTGGCCCGTCGCAGGTAACGCCTGCATTGGTGAAATGGGGGGTTACCGTGATGGAGCTAACTACAGGAGATGTTCCCGGGTTGGTGGCAATAAACATGGAGATGTCGCCAATGCCACTGGAAGCAAGACCAATAACGGTATTTGAGTTTGTCCATGTGTAGGTTGTTGTTCCTCCCGTGTTGACTGTGGCGTAAATTACGGCGGCACTCTGATCGCCGTTGCATAACACCTGGTCGGCCGGATCGTTGACCTGCCCGGTCGGGTTTACTGTTATTGTAAATGACTGGGAGGTTCCAGTGCACGCAATGCCACCGTTTGTGTAGTGAGGGGTGACAACAATAGTGGCAATTACCGGGGAAGTGCCGGGATTGGTACCTGTAAAAGCGGCAATATCACCGATGCCAAGGGCGGGAAGCCCAATAGCCGGATGATCATTGGTCCATGAATAGGTTGTCGTGCCCCCGGTGTTGATGGTGCTGAAGTTTACTGCAGCAGTCTGGCTGCCATTGCATAAAACCTGGTCAGGAGGATCATTTACTTGTCCGCCCGGATTCACAGTCATGGTGAACGTCTGAACCGGACCGTCGCAGGTGATGCCGCCGCTGGTAAAATGCGGGGTAACGACAATCGTGGCAACAATGGGCAAGCTGCCGGCGTTGACGGCAGTGAAGGCGGCAATATTACCGCTTCCGGGCGATGCAAGCCCGATGGAGGGATGGTCATTTGTCCAGGTATAGGTCGTCGTTCCACCCGTGTTGCTGGTTGTAAAGAGGACAGGATTGGTGACGTCGCCATTGCATAAGATCTGGTCGGGCGGGTCATTTACCTGCCCGGTCGGGTTCACCGTGATGGTCAAGGACTGCGTGGGACCGGCGCAGCTGACTCCCCCGCTTGTGAAGTGAGGAGTGACCGTGATGATGGCAATCACCGGGGAACCGCCAGGATTGATTGCGGCAAAGGAGCCAATATCGCCGTTTCCGGCGGCTGACAGCCCGATCGACGGATGGTCGTTGGTCCAGGTATATGTTGTGCCGCCACCATTGGTGGTGGTGAAAACGACAGGAGCAGTCATTGCTCCATTGCAGAGGATCTGATCCGGGGGATCGTTCACCTGGCCGCCCGGGTTAACCGTGATGGTGAAATTTTGCGTTGGACCGTTACAGGTAATCCCTGCGTTGGTGAAGTGCGGGGTAACATCAATGGTGGCTACAACTGGGGCAGAACCTGCGTTTGTTGCAACAAATGCCGGAATATCGCCGCTGCCGCTGGCAGCCAGGCCAATGCCCGTGGTCGAGTTGACCCATGTGTATGTCGTTGTGCCCCCGGTATTGTTGGTGATAAAAACGACCGGTAACGTAGATGCTCCTGTGCATAAAACCTGATCGGAGGGATCGTTCACCTGGCCGGTTGGGTTCACCGTGATGGTAAATGTCTGTGCCGAACCGTTGCAATTAACACCTCCGCCGGAGAAATGCGGGGTCACTGTAATGGTCGCAATAACAGGTGCTGACCCTGTATTGGAGACAGTAAACGAAGGGATATTCCCTGTGCCGGAAGCTGCCAGTCCTATGCTGGAAGAGGTGTTCGTCCAAGTATAGGTGGTAGTTCCTCCCGCATTATTGGTGCTGAAGATCACAGCTGTAGCAACGTCGCCATTGCACAAAACCTGGCTTGGAGGAAGATTTACCTGGCCTCCCGGGTTCACGGTGATGCTGAAGGTTTGTCCCGGGCCAATACAGGTTTTACCCGCATTGGTGAAGTGAGGCGTAACAATGATCGTGGCGGTTACCGGCAGTGTGCCGACATTAATAGTGCTGAATGCCAGGATGTTTCCAGTACCTGATGATGCCAGGCCAACGGAGGTGTTGGAATTTGTCCACGAATAAGTTGTCGTGCCTGATGTATTGTTGGTTGAAAAGATTACCGCGGCAGTCAGGTCTCCGTTACACAAAACCTGGTCAGGCGGATCGTTGACCTGTCCTGTCGGGTTTACGGTTATGGTAAACGACTTCAATGGCCCGTCACAGGTGATCCCTGCATTGGTGAAATGCGGGGTCACCGTGATGGAGGCAACTACAGGTGATATCCCCGGATTGGTGACAACGAACATGGAGATGTCGCCTGTGCCACTGGCGGCAAGCCCGATGCCGGTATTTGTATTTACCCAGCTATATGTTGTGGTTCCTCCGCTGTTACTGGTGGTGAATATCACGGCAGCACTCTGATCGCCGTTGCATAGGACCTGGCTGGCAGGATCGTTGACCTGCCCTGTTGGATTCACTGTATAGGTATAAGATTGCGAGGCGCCACTGCATACAATGCTCCCGTTTGAGTAGTGGGGGGTGACGACGATGGTTGCAACGACAGGGGCATTGCCTGTATTAACGGCAGTAAAGGCTGCGATATCTCCGTTTCCGTTGGAGGCCAGGCCAATGGATGCCTGATCGTTTGTCCATGAATAGGTTGTTGCCCCCCCTGTGTTTACGGTGCTGAAATTCACAGCTGTGGTCTGATTACCATTGCACAAAATCTGGTCCGCAGGGTCATTTACCTGTCCTCCCGGATTCACCGTCATGGTAAACGACTGGCTTGGCCCGTCGCAGGGGACGCCGCCATTGGCAAAATGAGGGGTAACGATAATCGTCGCCACGATTGGAACACTTCCCGTGTTTATGGCCGTGAAAGCTGCAATATTACCGCTTCCTGGCGATGCCAGCCCGATGGATGGATGGTCGTTCGTCCATGTATACGTTGTCGTGCCCCCCGTGTTGCTGGTCGTAAAGGTTACGGGTGCTGTGATATCGCCATTGCACAAGGTCTGGTCGGGCGGGTCGTTCACCTGTCCGGTTGGATTCACCGTGATGGTGAAAGACTGTGCCGGACCTGTACAATTTATACCTCCACCAGAGAACTGCGGGGTAACCGTTATCGTTGCAACAACTGGTGAACCGCCTGCATTGATAGCAGCAAAGGAGGCTATGTTTCCGCTTCCGCTGGCTCCCAGCCCGATCGATGGATGATCATTGGTCCAGTTATACGTGGTCCCGCCACCGTTGGTGGTGGTAAAGACAACGGGTGCAGTCATAGCTCCGTTGCAGAGTATCTGGTCGGGGGGATCATTCACCTGTGCGCCCGGGTTAACCGTGATGGTAAAGGTTTGCGTTGGTCCGCTGCAGGTAATCCCGGCATTGGTGAAGTGCGGTGTGACAACAATAGTGGCTATATCCGGCGAAGTCCCGGCGTTTGCAGCAACAAATGCCGGGATGTTCCCGGTGCCATTGGCAGCCAGGCCGATTCCTGTAGTAGAGTTGATCCAAGTATAGGTAGTAGTCCCCCCGGTATTGTTGGTATTAAAATTAACCGGTATTGTCAGGTCGCCATTGCATAGAACCTGGTCGGGCGGATCGGTCACCTGAGCGGTTGGGTTAACAGTAATTGTAAAGGTCTGGGTTGTGCCAATGCATGCAATTCCACCATTTGAGAAATGGGGAGTAACTGCAATGGAGGCAATGATAGGGGATGTTCCAGTATTAGTGGCCGTAAACGCGGCAATATTTCCTGTCCCTGCAGCTACGATCCCGATGGGTGAGGCGGTGTTCGTCCAAGTATAGGTTGTGGTTCCTCCCGAATTATTCGTGCTGAAGATCACAGCTGTTGCAAGGTCGCCATTGCATAATACCTGGCTGGGAGGAAGATTTACCTGACCAGCCGGGTTCACGGTGATGGTGAAGGATTGTGCAGGGCCACCGCAGGTTTTACCTCCAATCGTATATTGAGGGGTAACAACAATGGTGGCAATCACTGGTGCCGTACCGGTGTTAAAGGCATTGAATGCCAGAATATCGCCTGTTCCGGATGAAGCAAGGCCGATGCTGGTCGCACTGTTGGTCCAGGAATAGGTTGTCGTTCCTGCTGTATTGGTGGTGGTAAAGAAAATTGCAGTTGTCAGGCCACCGTTACATAAAACCTGGTTTGGCGTATTGTTAACCTGGCCTGTCGGATTTACCGTAATGCTGAAGGCTTGCGCCGGTCCGACACATGTGATGCCTGCATTGGTGAAATGCGGGGTCACTGTGAGGTTTGCGACAACCGGAGATGTACCCGGATTGGCAACAACAAATGCGGATATATTCCCTGTGCCATTGGATGCCAGGCCAATACTGGTATTGGAATTCGTCCAGGAATAGGTGGTAGCTCCTCCGGTATTATTTGTCCCGAAGATCACGGCGGCGCTTTGCTCGCCATTGCATAACACCTGGTCTACCGGATCGTTGACCTGACCGGTGGGATTTACGGTAATCGTAAATGATTGGGCAGTGCCGTTGCATGTAATCCCGCCGTTCGCGTAGTGAGGCGTGACTGAAATGGTGGCTGTTACCGGGGCGATACCCGGGTTCAGGGCAGCAAACGACGCAATGTCACCAGTACCAGCAGCAGCAAGACCGATGCCGGGCTGGTCGTTCGTCCAGGAATAGGTCGTAGTTCCGCCTGTGTTCCCGGTGCTGAAGGCGACAGGAGTTGTCATCTGGGTGTTACATAACACCTGGTCCGGCGGATCATTTACCTGTCCGCCCGGGTTTACCGTTATGGTGAACGACTGGGTTGGACCGTTGCAGGTTATCCCGCCATAGGAGAAATGCGGTGTAACGACAATGGTGGCTACGACGGGCGAACTTCCCGGGTTGGTGGCTGCAAACCCGGGAATATTGCCGGTCCCTGACAATGCAAGCCCGATCGAGGGATGATCATTCGACCACGAATAGGTTGTCGTCCCTCCTGTATTGTTCGTAGAAAAAATTACCGGGGTTGTGATATCCCCATTGCATAAAATCTGGTCAGCCGGGTCGTTGACTTGTGCTGTCGGGGTTACTGAGATGGTAAAGGACTGGGGTATTCCGGCACAGGTGATTCCTCCGCTGGAGGAGTTTGGCGTGACAGTGATGGTCGCAATGACCGGGGAACTTCCCGTATTTATAGCTGCAAAGGAACCTATATCGCCGCTTCCCGAAGATGCCAGGCCGATGGAGGATTGATCATTCGTCCAGGTATACGTTGTTGTACCAGGATTGGTGGTAGTAAAGACAACGGGAAGAGTCATGATCCCGTTACAAAGCATCTGATCGGGTGGATCGTTCACCTGGCCTGCAGGATTAACTGTGACATTGAGTACCGTAGCGGTTAAAGCCGTACAGGCATTCCCGTTCAGGTAATTGACACTGACGGTATGTGTTCCTACCGTATTCCATGTGATGGTAACCGAATTGCTCGTGGCAGTGCCTCCTGCTGTTACCAAGCCTCCTGACGAAATAAGCCAGTTGTAATTTGTCATTCCCGACTCAGTAATGTAAACCTGACCAGGGACTCCCACACATACGGGAGCGGGTCCGCTGATGGTTGGCACCGGTAGCGGAAATACAACAGCCGTGCCGTTCATGACGGTATCACAGCCGAATTGATTGGTCGCTTTAACAACATAGCTTCCGGCAGGCTGAGCGGATGCAAAATAAAAAGAAGCAGGCGGGGTAATGGCGGGCGGGTTAAATACCGGCGGGGTCAGGCTGCTACCATCAGCATGCAACAGTTCATACGTAGCACCTGCTTGTGAGCCGTTCAGTCCGATTACAGCCTGCTCACACGCTCCAGCCTGGAATTTTATTTGAAAAACGTTGGGTCTTGGATTTATGTGGACGGTACCCAGGACAATGGAGCATGTTGAACTTGCTGTATATTCTGCAACAATATAATACGTACCCGGATAATACAGGTAGCCCCAATGCAGGGGACCTGAAGTTCCCACTTTTGCAATCGGGGCCGTATTTGGCGTATGCAACGTATAGGTAACATTCAGCTGAGAACCGCTGATCCATATATCATACTCTCCCGGACAAAAATCGGTCGGAGGGTACATCGTAAATTGTGTTGGATTCAACTCCAGATCAAGGCTTCCCAACATTTGTGAAGTACACCCTGACAGGGGGTTCACGGCGCTTACCGTATAAGTTCCCGGCTGGGTCTGTACCCCGAAGCTCAACGGGACAGCCCCGCCTGCTTTAATAACTCCAACCGGATTCAGGGTATAATTGATTCCCGCATCCGAATTTAATAATTTTATCTCCTGGCCTACGCCCTGGTCAACACAGAGCGGTCCGCCTATTGGATCCATCTGGTATTTTGTAGGGTTAAGGTGAATGATGACGCTTCCATTCATCCTGGATTGACAGAGGTTCGCAGGATTCCAGGCAATTACCACATATTCGCCCGGATCATCCGTTGATCCGAATACAAGTGCACTTCCTGTCCCAATTTTCTCTGTAAAAAACGGGTATGGAAAACCCAACGGGGCTCCAAAGGCATCAAGCTGGTATACCCAGTAATGATAGCCGGGTTCCGAACTGCTCAGCCCGATGGTGGTCATGCCGCAATTGGGTATTCCGCTTGGCTGGGGTGTTACATTGAACAACTGCGGGTTTGCCCAGAAAATCTTATGGTCCGTGAAATAAACATCGCAAAGGGTACTGATTTTGATGGCATGTACAAAGTACGTTCCGGGAATGGTTTGACTGCCAAAGGATATAGGTGACCCTGATCCGGCGAGTGATTTAATAAAGACTGGTCCCGGCCCGGTGAATGGGGTACACCATAATTCATACAGCACACCTGTTTGCGAATTTGCCAGGTTCAGATTATCGCCAACACACAGATCGCCTGACGGATCAAAGAAATACTCCACAGGGTTTGGTGTGATCAAGACACTGCCGTTTATCCAGGAAAAACATCCTGTCAGAATATTGGTGGCCCTGACAGTGTAAGTCCCGGGGGAGTTCGTTTGTGTAAAATTCAACGCTCCCGGACCGGGATGAATCTCCCAGGTTGATCCGTTATTGAGAAAAAGTTCATAGTTAATATTGGGCTGACTGCCATTGAGTGTGATGATGTCGCCGAGACAAACACCTGTTGAGCTCAGCACGTAATTTGCCACCGGATTGGGGTTGTAGGATACCACGCAAACGTTGTTCATGGGTATCGATACCCCGTTACTGCTGTTGGTCCCGATAACGGAATAGGTCCCCCCGGATGTGATCCCGTTCCAAACGATCGGACAATTGCATCCGGGTTGCGAAGAACCGGCGAGCAGCCCTCCATCCCTGTATAGCTGGTAATTCACACCAACATCAGAGCCTGCCAGGGTAACCGACACGATGGATCCCTCGCAGGGCGGTGCAGGGCAAATGAGGTTGTACGTTGCTGGCTGCAGGTTGACAGTATAACAGTATGTAAATGACGGCCCCCAGCACTCTTTGCCCCCGGGTAAAATAATATAGGCATTCACCGTGTAGCATATCTGGCAGGAGGGTGGCCCGCCCGGCAATATCGTAAAAGTTTGTGAAGGAATCACGGAGGTGTTGCCGCTTGTCAGGTAGGTTCCGAAATAACCGGGACAGGAGACGCTGGCGAACTGCCAGTGAAAATTCACACCGCTTACGTTGGAGGTGAATGTTACCGCAACAGTAGGCAAACCTGCATTGACAGCCTGGGTATTTGAAGCATTCGTAATGGCTGCAACCGGCATGACATCCACGGTAAGTACCAGGGGTGTCCCGATGCAGAGGGTTGGCGCCGGACCGGTCGGTGTGATGGTGTAGGTGATGCTTTCAACTGTGTTGCAGATATTGGCCAGTACATTACTTATCGGCCCGGTTCCTGTATTGGCCCCGGGTGCCGTAACGCACGGATTGGTACTTCTCACCCAGGTAAAGGTTGTTCCCGGAACATCGGCTGTAGGGGTATAATTCACATCCTCGCCTGAACAAATCTGCTTCAGTACGGCACTGGTAACCGTTGGTATTTTGTTCACGGTTATCACAATACTTGCCATGGTCGTAGTAAATCCGTCACCGACAACCACACTGTAATTATTACCACCCAGGTTTGCCGGAATAAACTGAACGATCCATGGCTGAATGTAGGTAACCAATCCCGGCAATCCTGACCACACATAGGAATAATTCCCGGGGATGCCCCCTCCTCCCCCGCCTGATGCAGTTGCTGTAAGGGTGATTATGGTGCCTTCGCAAATCTTCAGATCCGGGTCGTTGGCAGTCAGTAAAACCGTAATTGGCAAACCGTTGGTGGATACTGTTATGGTCTTTACAAACTGGCATCCTGCCCCATCAGTAACTGTTACTGTATAGGTTTGTGATGAATTTAAAATCACAGTATGCGGATTGGCCTGGGAACTCTCACCAGGCAACAACATGTTGACGGGTGCCCAGGAATAGGTATATGCAGTTGTTCCGCCGGAAACGGCACCCGTAATAATAGTGCTTGTCCCGACATTAATACTCTGGTCAGTGTAAGTACTGGTTATTTTCGGCCGGACGGTGACGGTTAAAATGAAGGGTGTCCCGATACAAAATGCAGGTGCCGGCCCCGTTGGCGTGATCGTATACTGGATGGTTTTATTAACCAATGAATTGTTTGTAAGTACATCCGGAATGATCGACACAGCTCCGCCCGGATAATTGTTCCAGCCGGTAATCGCACCGCCCGAAAGATCCGTTACGGTCCATGCATAAGTTGTCCCGGTTATTGTACTTGTTATCTGATAGTTTAATGCGACATCTGAACAAATCGTCAACATGGGAGCACTGGAAACAGCCGGCACAGGGTAAACCGTGTATTCAACAACATTGCTCGCCAGGTCACAAACGCCGGAATGAACGATTCGTTTGTATCTCGTAGTTTGGGTCAATGCCCCCGGGGTGTAATTTACCTGGTTAAACGGTGCTGGTGCATCCACCCATGTAACAAATGCCGGGGAATCTGTACTTTGCTGCCATTCGTAGGTATACGTTCCATTGCCCTGTGTCGGTGTCGAACCGGTAACAATAGCCGGTGTTGCCCCACTGCACAGGTTCAGCGGTGCTGAAATCGTATTGTTCTGAATCGCTGGATAAATGGTAAAAACCATCTGGTTTGACTCTGCCGTGCAACTGCCCGATGTTGCCCTGCGCTTGAATTTCGTAGGGTCCGCGGTCAGGGGTAGTGTATAATGTAAAGTACCCCCTGTTGACCCGTTGATGAGTGTCCACCCGCTCCCATCGTCAATAAACCACTGATACGTAAACAAGCCGTTGCCTCCTGAGGGGACATTCCCGACAATGTCGCTGATTGTCATCCCGCTGCAAACATCCGTGAGGCCGGGTGGCGGATAGGTGATGACATTGTTGCTTATGGTCTGGGTTACATCAATGGTGACCGGGGCCGACAAAGTGGTGCCGCATTCGTTTGCAACGGAAACTGTCAAGGTGTAGGTCTGTGAAATATTTCCCGGAATGGTGATGGTTGGAAAAGGAATGGTGGGGTCAGAAATGACAGCAGTCGGAGGCGAAACTGTCCAGAGGTAATCGGTGATCACCCCCATGTTTGCATTATATGAAACCAGCGTGGCCATACTGACATTTCCCGGGCCGCATAATGTGATGGGTGGTGGCTGATTTACTGTTATTGAAGGGGGGCCCTTGATGATGATGATTTGCTGGTCGGTAACCGTGTTACAGGTTGATAGGCCTGAGTTAACGGTCAGGATGAGCGTGATGGCATAAGCTCCCGGCACTGTAAAATTAAAGGTTGGCTGAAAACTGTTTACATTCGTTCCACCAACAAAAGTATATCCAGAGTTGGGTGATACGGCCCAGGCATAATGAGGAAGAGCGCAAGCCGGTCCCGAAGTGCTGTTATTAACAGGAATAAAGGGTGTATTGACGCATAGTGTCGCAGGAATGGTGAAATCGGCAACAGGGACCGCCTGCACGCACACCTGGCGTATGATCACACTGTCGCCGCAGTTCCCGGGAATCGACTCACCCGTATAGGAGTCGAGTTTGACATAATACAGTCCCGGGTTAGGAAAAGTAAAGGTTGGATCCTTTACGAGACTTTCAATGGTGCCGTCGTTAAAGAAGTCCCATTGATAGGTCGTGGTGTTATAGGATTGTCCGCCATAAATGATACACCCCATGTCGGTATTGTTGGTATAGACACGGGGAACGCCGGCGCACACATAAATAGGGTCGCTTGGGAATTCAGTCCGTAAAAAGTCAGATGAGGATTTTTTCGAAATTTTTATCCCGCCAATATTGTTTGAAATCGAATCGCAGGGGTTTTTAATATAATTAGTCAGGGTGAATGAGTTTCCCGGTAACAGGCAAGATATCGCATTGTAACTATGTGTAATATGATATTTGCCATCAGGATCGAGGGGGGGCATCGTCTCCTGTGTAAACGTAAGAGGAGCGCTGCCGTCGCCAAAATTGAAATAATAAAAAGTTGTCGGCGCATTATATTGTGCATCACCGGATAACCAAAAAGTAATATTATGAGGTTTGCACCCTTCCAGGATACCGGGTCCATAGGTAATTCCCCCGGTTGGCGTTGATCCGTTGAATAACGGAAATATTTTGGTATCAACACAGGTCGTAGGGGGGCCGCTGGCTGTTATTGTGAGGAGGAACGTCCCTTTTTGGGTATAGGTATGAGTTAATGTGCCATTATAGGGAAACTGGGCTGGCGTAAAGGATAAAACGCCTGGCGCCAGCGGGTCATTCCAATTGACAGTATACCCTGTGTTAGTAGCGGCGGTGACAGATTTGTTGACAATGGTAACGATCTGCGATGCGTTTGGAGCTGCATTGCAGTTATTCCAGAATCCGTTCTGCGATTCAACCGTTGCATCCGGCCGCTGCTGTACGGTAACGTTGCTGGACGAGGAGCCATGACAGCCATTGTTATCGGTTACGAGCAAGGTAACCGGGAATGACTGGGTTCCCGTGCCATAGGCCGGAAACTGGCAGGTTGGGGCAGCGGATGTTGAACTGATGGGATTGCTGCTGGCCCCAAAGGTCCAGTTGTAGACATAAGGTGTTACAGACCCAGGAGGTGAATAGGATATTGACGGTGTGAAGGAGACGGCACCGCATTGATTGGGAGGAAGGAGGTTGGTTGTCGTGAAACTCACAGTTGGAGCTGTATAAATCGTGATCGTTTTACTGCCTGACATATCACGCAGGCAACCGTTTCTTTCAGCTTTTACCGTGTAAACGCCAGGGGCTGAAAATTGTCCAAATGCAATTGGTCCACCAGTACCCGGAGCCCAGATGTTGTTATAAAATAAACCATCCTTATACAGTTTGTATATAACGCCGGAAGACCCCGTCTGACTTCCGCTTAACCCAATGCTGGGATAGATTACCGTATTGCTGCAATACCCCCCGCCCCCTGTGACATTATATACGTTTTCGGGAAGATTGGTCTGCGTAATATTAATTGTTATCACCGTAAGCTTTAACCTGTATGATCCTGATAAATATTGCCCGAGAAATGAAACTGTTCCCCCGGCAACGCTTGTGATGGTCTCAACATCTGTCCAGCTGGTTAGCAGTTGCTGCAGCGTGTATGAATTTCCTGCAACAGAATTGTTAACCCCGAAGGTAACCCCGTTTGATCCCTCGCAGTAAGTTGTCGACGAGGCAAACAGGGTTTGTGCATGGCCGCGGCTGGTGGTGAACGCTACCAGGAAAAAAACAGTAAAAATTAGAAGATATCGTTTCATAATTACATATGTTATCATAGATCCGATGTGAAAATAAACAATTTACTGTTGTGAAACAAGTTTCACAGGGCAATAACAATCAATTAAACCCTTCAACTGCCAGTAAACTGGCGGAATTCCAGCCCTGCTTCGCTTTCCATGCCCTGAACCGCAACATCTTATTATCATCTGGCAGCTGACTGCATCCAAATGTTTTAACAGGACTAGTAAAAAAACAGAACTGATCATTGACAAAGTAAACATTTTAATTTTACACAAAGTTGTCTCAACCAGGGATAAACTCAAATTATTTTAATAATTTTTTGCAAAGATCGTAAAAAAACAGGACAAAAAAATCATTTTGTAAAGATAAAACACTGATTGTATAATGCTTACAACATTTATATATATTTGGTTTTAATAAAAACAATTTCGCAACTTAGTAATAAATACCGTGTAACTTCACGTGACTTCCTAACATGTTGCGAAAATGATGTGTTGGGAACGCCATAAAAATATTTGACAACCTGGCATTTCCCGGACAACTAGTGAATTTGTTTACATATCGCCGTTCCTGGTCTGTTTTGATGTTGAATCAGACCGGTATCGATCATGTTAAACGGGAAACTATCTATAAGGGTTACATTTGCTGTGTTGCAGACTTGTGTTTCGCTACCTCACAACTCCGGCTTGTATACCACCCCAAAATTCTTTTTCCCGTCAATTTCGATGCGCATTGGTGAATCAAACCGTACATGGCGGATAAACTCATCCTCACTGCAAGCCGGCTTACTATTTAAGTAGCCGATATCATAAAAACCGTCATTGATAAAGGGGTTGATGGTAAAATAGCCTACCCTGAATGAAGTCAGGTTCTGGAAGAAGTGTGTGCCCTGGCTGGGATCGATGCGGTAGTGGTCGAGCCCTGATTCCACAATGATGCGGGCGGCGCTTATGGCTGGCCATTTGACTGGAATCCCCAGTGCAGGGTCGCTCGTTCCCCACCGTCCAGGACCCACCAGAATATAGAATTTTTTTTCCTCAAGAAATTTTTCATTCAGTTTCTCGAGCCGCAAGGCAATTTCCAAGCTATGCGCGGCACTGAACACTTCTGGCTTAACATAAACGAAGTCGTATATTCCTTTGATGATGCCATTGCCGAGAGCTGAATTTGAAATCATCAGGGTTTTATCTTTCATGATAATGTCGGGGTTGATGCTGATTGTCACATCCCGCCCGGCAATGGGGCGAATCTGGAGCAGGCTGAATACTTTCGGCTGCCCTTTGGGCATATCGAGGTTGACAGCAAATTCAATTTCAACCGGTTTGTTCATTTCCCGTTGACCGATCTCCAGGACCTGGGCCAGAATCTCGGCCAGCGGAAATGTTCCATGCTGGAGCAAAGGTGCAAAAGTAATGAGGCGTTTCCCACTAGCCAGAGTACCGTCTTTCAGCTGATGGCTTTCATAATCAAAAGTAGATGCAACAAGTTTAAGAACGGGGTCATTTTCAGCATCTTTTATACGAAGTTTCATCAGGTTTACCGTGTCATCGGTGTCGGGCGAAAAACTTTCGGGTCGGAGATCGAGCGCAAAAAAGAATTTCTGGGTATCGGTAAGGGCAAGTTCCGGGGTTGATAGTTGCAGGATCTTTTTCGGGTATTTTGGTGAAAACCTGATCCCATTGCCCCCGTCAACGATATATTTTCCCAATCCGAAGGCTATATTCGCAATACCATCTTCGGCCTTCTCCGGAGCAAGCGGGTAAAAATTAATTGAACGGGCAACACCTGATATGGCAGGGTAAAAACGGTCGTCATACCTCTGGCCGGTAACCTCCTGCAACACAATGCCCATCTTTTCCTCGTCGATCATGTTGAGGGTGGCCGCCATGTATGATTTGCTGTCTTTGAAGTAGGCAGAGGCATAAACACTTTTTATCGCCTCGCTCAGTTTGTCGATCATCAGCCGGTCGTTAAACTTGATGTTCGGGATCATGTAGGTGGAATAAATACCTGCAAACGGCTGGTAATGTGAATCTTCGAGCAGGCTCGAAGACCTGATGGCGATCGGGTTGTTGATGCAGGAGATGAAACGGTAAAGGTCTTCGTGTATCCTGAAGGGCAGGCGCGATTTGACAAACCGGGCAAGGATTTCCTTGTCGCTGCGATCGGACATGGCGAATTCGAACAGGTTGTTCTCCTCCATGAATTCGTCGAAGATATCGGTGCCAAGCACCACCGTGCGCGGTATGGTGATCACCACATCCTCATAGTGGTCGGTCAGCCGGTTTCGCTTGATCAGGGAATCAAGAAAAGCAAGCCCCCGGGCTTTACCGCCGATGGAACCTTCGCCGATGCGTGCAAACTGAAGATACTCATCATACCGGTCGCGGTCGAAATCAGCGATCACCCCTTTGGCCTTGTTGATGCGGAACGCCGTGATAGCGTCGAAAAGGTATCTTTTCGCCTCATCCATGTCGTTGGCAAAAGCGTTGACCGACACTTCCCTGAACATCTCTGCAATGGGGAATAACGCCCTTGCATTGAGCCATTTTGAAAAGTGATTGCGCTGCATGTGATAGAGCAGCGAGTCGTCGGGAATCTCGAAAATCTTATCCTGCATCGATTTCAGGTCAACCGCGCGGGTGATTTCGCGGCCATTCCGGGGATCGATGAAGATAAAATCACCAAACGAAAAATATTCGGTGATGTAGTTCCTGAGTTCTATCGACAGGGTCTTTGAATTCTTATTTAGGAATCCAACCTTCATTTCCCTGGCAAGCGATTCATACTCAGTATCTGTTGATTGAAACAGGATGGGCATGTATTCATCCTCGGCCCGAACCTTTTCAACAAACCTGATCCCGGCTTGCTTATCCGTCTCCCCTGCCCTCATGAACGAAATATCGGTTATGATGCCAAGCAGGTTATTTTTGTATTTTTCCCACATGTTCACCGCCTCCTCGTAGTTGGTGGCCAGGAGGATCTTTGTGCGTCCGCGCATCCTGAGCATCTTGTTATGCTCGTTCAACCCTTCGGCCATGAAGGTTTTGGATTGTTTCAGCAGGATCTTATAAATATTGGGAAGGTAGGATGAGTAAAATCTGATTGAATCTTCAACCAGCAGGATAGCCTGAACGCCCTCCTTCACATCCTGGTCGATGTTCATTTTATCCTCGATCAGTTTGATGATCGCCAGGAGGATGCCGGCATTGCCAAGCCAGCTGAACACGTAGTCAATCGCGCTCAGGTCCTTTTCGGCAAGTTTCAGGTTGACTTCCCGCGAAAATGGTGTCAATACGACAATGGGGATTTTCGGGTACTGCTTTTTGATCCGCATGGCAATATCGAACGTGTCAGTCTTTTCGATGTTCAGCATGGATATGACCAGTTCGATCCGTTTGTCCTCCAGCACTTCAAAGGCTTCCTCTTCAGACGTCACCTTAATGAATTGCGGGGGATAGCGAAGGTTAAGCGATACATACTCCATGAAGATGGTTTCATCGATGCGGCCATCCTCCTCGAGCATGAATGAATCATAGGTGCTGGAGATAAGCAGGATCTGGTATATCCTTCGTTTCATCAGCAGGTTGAAGGAGGTATCAATGAAATAGTATTTCTTGGGATTGAGAACATTCTGTGATCCGGACATAGGGAATTAGCTTAAAAGAAATCAAAAATAAAAATCTTTTCCGGTAATCCGCTGATTATCCTTCGAAGAAAATCATGTTCCCGTATTTCCGGTCAGCAATGCCAGGAGTATTTCGTTGAATTCGCCGGACCGGGCTCCCAATGTTTGAAAAAAATCGTTGTCAAATTTTTCGACCGTCTTAACTGCCTTTTTTGTTATTTCAAGTCCTTTGGCCGTCAACGTGACTGTTTTGGCTCTGGTATCGGTTGAATGTTCCTCCCGATTCAGGAATCCTCTGTTCTGTAGCGTACGCAGCACGGTGGAGGTAGTCATCTGATCAATTTTCGTATGCGTGGAAAGCGCCGTTTGCGTAAGTTCCTCCCGGTTCAATGTTAACCAGTGTGTGCTGGCGAGCAATACGAACTGGGCATGTGTCAGCCCATATTGCTCCAGCGCCTTTTTAATTTCACGCTGCCATAAATTTGTCACCTGCCACAATAAAAAACCGGGACTGTCTTCAGCCTTTTCAACCTGAAAACTACTTTTTCCCCGTTTCATACTGTTTTCGCTTTTGCAATGAGTCGCCGGTTTTGTGCCTCGCCCCCGTCAATTTGCTTCTGGCCAATCACCCTGCTCCATAGGAAAGCCAGCAATCCGGTAATTTTAATATCAACCTGGATTGTCAATCCGGTCGGGCTTTGTTTCAGGGTATGGATCGTGTGCATTTTGGCCAGGGGCAAATGCGCGACATCTGCAAATATCACTGGTTTTTCGAATTGGGTAACGGTCAGTTTTGTTTTGGGCCCTCCCTTTGGCTTAAGGTAGAATTCGGCATTAATTTTGCATTCTCCCTTCAGTTCCATCCATTCAATTTCATCATCCCAGTCACCCCAATTGTTGATGTTGGTTAATACGGTCCATACCTGAAGACCTGATACTTCATTCGTTTCTGTTGAATATGTTTTGTGCCACATAAGGTTATAAGTTAAGTTTATATTATTCTGCAAATATAATATGTATACTTATATTATGCAACACTTAGTATAAAATATTTTTAGCGGCCTTGATTTTGCGCCAAAAAACAACCCGGCAGTCTGGATAAAATCGACCAGTTCTGCCGGGTTGCAGTTTAAACGGGGATGACCAAAGTTCCCCGCAAGTTATCGCGTAAAGACCATCTTATTGACCTTTACATAGGTGTCTGATGGGCTGTCGAATACCAGTTTATAGAGGTAAACTCCGGCGGCCATGTTCAGTTCGGAAGGATCAACTGCGAGCGTATGGGTGCCGGCCTTATCCTGTCGGTCGACCAATGTACGGATCACATTGCCGTAGAGATCGGTCAATACAAGTCTGGAGTGCCCATCCTGTGGCAGCGTATAGGAGATGCTCGTCGTGTTGGCAAACGGGTTGGGGTAATTGAACAGAGTGATTCCACCTGTACCATCAGGTGTCATCAGGTTTGGCATCTTCAGGTTATAGTCGGTATACGGTTTGGCAAGGATATCGGCAAATTCGCTGCCGGCCTTGATGTCAAACACGCGCGCCGGTTCTGTCAATTTTTCCTTTACACGCATATTGAGGCTCAACACAAGATCATCGGCCTTGACTTTTAATGGTTTTGTATCTGCCCATGCAATAGCGATCTTACCGTTGCCGATGGAGTATTTCAAACCATCGAGCGCACTGGCAACATCGACTATTTCGAAACGATCAGCGTCATAACCCATAAACAGGGTCATGGCCCCAAGGTCAGCTTCCCTGCTGCTGTGGATGTTGTAAATAAACGGCTCCCCAACAGGGACTGTCATCACACCATCTTCAATAACTGAAAGGAAAGTTGTTTCCTTAAAGCCAACAGGGATATAGGAACCATTGACGTCGCCATAGCAAAGCACCTTCAGATCGATCGGTAAGGCTGGTCCTGACAGGATAACCGTTGAATCTGCTACTTTCCAGTCACCGGCCGGGTAAGAGCTAATCGATCCAACCGTCCTCAGTTTAATATAGAGGGCATCCAGTGCCGTGATGGTCGAGCTTGCGTTTACATCAGCCACAATGGCCCTCAGTCCGCTTAACGAATATGATCCTACGATGCTAAGCTGTACGATAAGTGCGTCGGTTGCGTTATTGCCGCCCCAGGTTCCGTTATAACTGCCACTCAGGTGGTAGGTATCATTCGGAATATCCATGAAGGCATAATAACCAGGCTGGTTGGTTACAGGGTTGTTGCTGGTCACAGTTGTTCCCACTATCATGTTAGAGGAGTTCCGGAGTTGAATGGTTACGCCATTCATTTTGGTCATACTGGTGTTATCGTATGATACAAAACCGGAGATCTTCACAACAGCCGGCGGGATGATTGTAACAGGGAAGGTTGCAGTACCTGTACATCCATTCGACGTTTCAGACACGGATACTGAACCGCAGCCGCATGACGGGTATGATCCCCACACAACAGAGATACAACTTGTTCCTTGTCCTGCAGTGACACTACCCCCGACCACCGACCATGAATAGAGGTGTCCGGAAACAAACGGCGTGCAATACTGGGTTGCAGATTGGCCGGGAGTGACCTGTACCTGTCCTGTAATCACAGGCGCAGGTGTCGGACTGGTTGTAATGGTCTTTACAGTAGTCAGCTGACATCCGCCTGCCTTTGTTACAACAACGGTTACAGAACCCTGTCCGCAACAACTCCAGATCACATTGATGCAGGAAGTATTCGCCCCGGAGACGATGGAGCCTCCCTGGATGTCCCACTGGTATGTGAGCGGCTGTGAGTAAGCTCCACTGACATTTGCACAATATTGTGCAGGTGTTCCTGCAGGATTGCAGCAGATAGCATCAGGCCCGGTAATATCGACCGACCATGCAGCCGGCTGGGTAACGATCCAGCTTTGTGACAGGGTGCATGAATGAGCATCAGTTAAAATTACGCTGTAAGTCCCGGCAATAAGTCCGCCGATACTTCCCGTCGTTGCCCCGTTGTTCCACAGGTATGCATACGGCGTTACGCCACCCGAGTAGATAACATTGACAGCACCGTTACTATATGTATAACAGGTAACTGGTGTGATCGTGCCGTCAATAGACAAGGCCCCCGGTTCGGTTATCGTTGCAGTTGCTGTTGTTGCACATGAATGGGCATCTGTCACAGTAACCGTGTAGGTGCCTGCTGTGAGAGATGAAGCTGTGGCCGATGTCTGAGCATTGTTCCACAGGTAGGTATAGGCTAAAGTACCTCCAGAGACTGACACCGTTGCACTTCCATTGTTTCCGCCGTGGCACAGCACATTTGTTTGTGCGCCTATGGCGGCTTCAAGTGAAGCTGAAGGTTCAGTAATCACAGCGGTCGCAGTTGTCTGACATGAATGTGTATCAGTTACTGTCACGGTATAGGTGCCATGGATAAGACCCGTTGCAACAGAGGCTGTTTGCGACGGAGTGGTATTCCATAAGTAGGCATATCCCGGGGTGCCGCCTGAAGCGCTCACTGAAAGGCTGCCATTGTTTTCACCGTGGCATGCAACATCTGTATGCGCGGAAATTGAGGCTGCAAGCACGGCCGAAGGCTCTGTAATAATTGTGGAAGCTGTTGTCGTGCAGGAGTGCGAATCCGTAACCGTAACCGTATAAGTGCCGGCTACAAGACCCGTGGCAATATTGCCAGTTTGAGCTGCCGCGTCATTCCAGCGGTAACTATATCCGGGTGTGCCGCCAGAAGCAGTGACCGATGCAATGCCATCATTATTACCCTTGCACAACACGGAATGTGTTTGTACGGCAATGGCTGATAATGCGCTTGCAGGTTCCGTGATCGTAGCGCTGGTTGTGGTGGTGCAGGAATGGGCATCTGTCACGGTGACTGTATATGTACCCACTGTCAGATCAGACGCTGTAGCATTTGTCTGGGAGTTGCTCCACAGGTAAGCGTAAGCCTGTGTTCCTCCTGACACACTGACTGTTGCTGTGCCATTGTTTCCACCATGACACAATACATTATTTTGTGTGCTGATGGAAGCGGCCAGTGCGGCAGCAGGTTCAGTGATCACGGCGGTTGCGGTTGTTGTACACGAATGAGTATCTGTAACTGTTACCACATAAGTGCCCTGAGTGAGCCCGTTTACAGCTGCTGTTGTCTGGGCCGGAGTTGTATTCCACAAATATATATACCCGGGGGTACCTCCCGACACACTCACTTCCAGGCTGCCATTGTTTCCACCATGGCACAACACATCCGTATGTGCTGTAATGGTGGCGGCGAGGGCGGCCGAAGGTTCGGTTATCACTGTGGTGGCAGTTGTCGTACAGAAATGCACGTCAGTTACCGTTACCGTATAAGTCCCGGCTATCAGGCCGGTTGCAGCTTGCGTGCTCTGAACCGGGAGTGTATTCCAGACATACGAATATGCAGGCGTGCCGCCGGAAGCAGTGACCGTAGCGATACCACCGTTGCCTCCCTTGCACAGTACCGACTGCGACTGTGACGCAGTGGCTGTTAATACCTGTGCAGGTTCCGTGATGACGGTACTTGAAGTCCCTTTACAACCAAAACTGTCTGTAACGGTTACCGAATAGGTTCCGGCAATTAACCCGGTTGCGGTTTGAGTCGTCTGGGCAAGGTTATCGTTCCAAACATAGGTATACGGAGGAGTTCCGCTGCTTACACTGACTGTAGCCGATCCATTGCTAAAACCATGACAGCTGACATTTGACGCAACCAGAGCCGTAGGAACTGGGTTCAGGTGAATGGTCAGCACCATGAAGTCACTTACGTTCGGACAGGGTGATGTGGCAGTGAGCGAAATGGTTAAAGTAACACTGCCTGCTGCGATGTCAGCGGAACTGGGTGTATAAACCGGGTGGAGGGTCTTCGGATCATTGAAGGTCCCTGTTCCTGAGGTAGACCAGGTCATATCTCCATAATACTGCGCTGAAGAACCATTCAACTGGTAAGAATATCCCTGGCAGATCATATCGTTGGGTCCTGCATCAGCAACCGGGATTCTATTAATGCAGAGCTTCATGGTATCCGTGATATTTTCGCACGGATGTTTTGCATTTACATGCAGTACCAGGAAGACGCAACCGTTGGCGATATCAGCCGCACTTGGAATATAAATCGGGTTCAGGATATGAATGTCATTGAATGTTCCCGAACCGGTAGTTGACCAGTTGAAGCTGGTATAATTTGTTGCAGTTGCGTTACAGATGTAGTTGGTAGATGTTTCGCAGATCGTTGCATCCTGGCCGGCATTCGCCGTTGGGGCAGGATGGATTGTCAACGTCATTGCAGCAGATGCAGTATTGCATGGAGCAGCACTGCCCGCCGTAAGTGTCAGATTAACATGACCCAGCACCTTATCTGCAGTGCCTGGCGTGTAAATTGGGGTCAGCATCGTAGGATTGTTGAAATATCCGTCTCCGGAAGTACTCCAGAGAAGCGACGTGTAATTCGATGCCGTAGCCTGCATTACAAAAGCAGAACCTGCACAAATCGTGTCATTCAGACCGGCAGAGACAATTGCCGACGGAACAACATTAACAGTTGCACACACAGAAGTAAGGTCACTGCAGCTGAAACCGGATTGTGTAATGTTGACACGATAGGCGGTTGTTGATGAAAGTGAACCCGCGGTGTAATTGTTATTCGTTGCGCCGCTGATATTGGTCCAATCCAACGGGTTTGAAGAACAACTTGTTGCACGTTGCCACTGGTATGACAGGACATTGCTGCCACCGCTTACAACCACCGTCATTGTATGACCCGAACCGCTGCAAATTGTGGCTCCGGCAGGTTGCGAGGTAATCACGGCACTAGCCTTGAACTCGATGGTAGCCTGATCCGAAACTGTTCCACAGGCACCATTGCCAATTGCTGTCAGTGTAAGGGTCACAACACCTATCTGACCGACAGCCGGTGTATACGTTGGGGTAAGGTTGTTCGATGCATTGGTAAGCACACCAGGTCCGGGTGCTGTCCATAAATAAGAAACAGCATTGGAAACTGATGCAGCACCTACAGGCACCGTGTACGGTAATCCTTGGCAGGTTACACCTCCGGGCCCTGCATCTGCTGTCGCTGCCGGGGAAATCACAATGTTCATCGAACTTGTCGCAACTGAACATATACCGCTGCCCTGTGGCGTAGCCGTGAGGGTTAACGTTACAGTGCCCGTTTCGCCTGCACCCGGAGTATAGGTCGGGGTCAGGGTGTTGGCATCAGAAAGGGTACCCGTGGCTGAAATGTTAGCAGCCCATGATACACTGGCATAGTTGGTTGCACTGGCATCAAGTACC
>Ga0114951_10000265_pt1 | contig 76808 bp, 75 predicted proteins | sample AM7aDNAmetaG_FD_88677 | JGI IMG/M metagenome (GOLD analysis project Ga0114951, IMG submission 88677) | Freshwater microbial communities from Finland to study Microbial Dark Matter (Phase II) - AM7a DNA metaG | ecosystem: Environmental > Aquatic > Freshwater > Lake | place: Finland: Lake Alinen...
CCGCTCGATTCCAGGGACCTCGCGCGTGCCGTGGCCGCAAGTCACAGGCGGCATCCCGTTGTCCCGCAGAGCCCTCTCGACAAGTGCGCGCTCAGATCGCCGCCAGGCGCCCGTGTGTGCGCGCTGTGGGCCGGTAGCTCCCACGTGCCGGCGGTGGGTCTTTGCGCCGCGGAGCGCTCCGCATCAGGCGCCCAGCCCCCTCAGCGCCTTCGCGACCAGCTCGCCCACCTCCGCTCCGCAGGCACGTACGTAAAAATGGGCGGGGCGCCTTGCGGCGCCCCGCCCACTGCAGCTGCCTTCGAATGAAGGCGGTCGTGACTTACTTGACCGTCAGAGTACCGCCGCCCCTTTGCGTCTGGACGTTGCCGGCCTCATCGACGGCGCCGATGCGGATGTTGTACTTGCCCGCCGGGAGATTGATCCTGAAGGACCTGCTCATGTCGGCGTTGGTGCCCACGTTGGCATAGTGATGCGTGCTCAGCGTGCGACCACTCTTGGTGCGGATCTGGATAATGACCTGCGCCTTGGGGGTGACAGCGGTGACGTTGAAGCTGAAGGCGGCCTTGTTGCCAGACTTCACGCTCACGTTGCCACCGGTAACCGTCGGCGGAGTCGAAGCGACCTTGACCGTGATGGTCTGATTGGCCGACTTGAGGCCGACGTTGTCGACGCCGTGATAGGTCACGACGGTGCCGGTAGCGGGGCTGTTGCCGCCGATCTCTGCGGACTCGCCCTGCTTCCAGTTGGTGCCGCCGTCAGTGCTCCACTCGGTGTACGCGTAGCCGGAGCCCACGTCGGTACCGCTGAAGTTGATGATGCCGGGGCCCTTCTGCCAAGCACCGTTCTTCGGGTCGACAGCGGTGACCACGGGAGCGGTGATGTCGAGCTTGACGGTGCGGGTCTTGTAGCCGGTCACGGTGCCGGCGTAGTACTGCGGAGTCCAGGAGCCTACGAGCACGCCGGCCTCGACGTTGCCCGGATACGGGATGCGGTGCACGAGGTCAGTGGTCGGCCAATCCAGCCAAACCACGTTGGTCGCGTTGTCGATCGAGAAGAAGTCGACCGTGTGCATGGCGCCCTGGACAGCGGTGCCGCCCACCGGGGTGAGAGCAACGTTGGTGGAGAACGAGGTGGTGGGAGTGGCTTCTATGCTCGACTGCCAAGGCGTGCCCTGGTCGACGCGATAGAAGGTGACCTTCATGCCTGCGCCGATAGCCTGGTCGGTGCCGGTGAGCACGAACGGCACGGTGCCGTTGACCCACTGCGCATCGCCGAAGCCGGCGGTGCCGATGGTGGTCGGCGGACGCGTGTCGATCTTGGCCGTCACCGTGGCGTCGACTGAAGCGTTACCAGCGTTGTCGGTGGCCCGATAGCCAATGTTCCAGAGGCCGTCGGTGCGGCTGAGCGGATACGGGTCCACGGGGATCGTGACTACGCCGGGGTTACCGGGCAGAGGCGTCCACGTTCTGGGAAGCTGACCGACGAAGGGGAACGTTGCGCCCGCGAGCGGCCAACCGGGAACCTGATACTCGATGCCGGCCGGAGAGATCTCGCTGTTGGGATCGGTGGCCGTGAGCTTGATGCCGAACGGCTGGTTGTACCAGAGGCCGGTGGAGTTGTTGCTCATTACCGGAGGCACGTTGTCGAACCAGATCCAGACGACCTTCCAGGCCTCTGCGTTGCCGGCCACGTCGACCGAGCGATAGAAGAGATACACGGGGCCGACGGCCGCCGTCTTGTCGATGAGCACGTCGGTGGGGTTGGTCGTGCTCTGCGTGGTACCCGTGGCTGCGGCCGTGGAGCCGAGCACGGGGGACTTGGTACCGGAGTCGCCGAGGATGTACTCGGTGTACTTGACGCCGGAGGGCGCGCCGTTGCCGCCCGCGTCGGTCGCGATGAGGGTGACGGTGACGGGCTTGTTGGTCCAGTGCATGAACAGCTCCGAACCGGCCGGCTTGACGTACTGCACGGCGGTGCTCGGCGGCATGTTGTCGATGTGAGGCTCGCCGAGGTAAACGTGGATGTTGCCGGCGATGTCCCAAGCGGTGAGCAGGATCTTGTACATGGCGTGCGTGTTCGGGATCACCGCAATGGTGCCCTTGACGTAGAACTTGTACAGGTCGAAGGTGTCCTGGGTCGTGATCAGAGGCAGCTGCGGGTTAGTAGCTGTGCCTACGTTGAGGGCCCACGTCAGGCCGTCGTTGAAGCTGACCCAGACCGCGGCCTGAGCGACGCCGGCGACGCCGGAGCCGCCGCTATCTGTGATCGTCGCGGTGAACGGGATGTTCTTGGTGTTCCAGTCTGCGTCGAGCCCTGACCAAACGACGGTCGGAATCTTGGTGTCGTAGCCGATGCCGTCGGTGCTCGCCGTACCCGGCTGAGCCTGGCCGGAATAGCTGACCGCATAGTGGGTGACCCAGTAGATGCCGTCACCGTTGAAGAGATACGGAGGAAGCACAACCGGACCGACCAGCTTCTGGTCGGGCGGGGGCGTGTCGGCGATCCACTGGAGCGCCGGCTGCGGGTAGTCGACCGACTGGTAGTTGACGCTCCAGTAGGTCGTGCCCATGAAGGCGCCGTTGCTCTCGTCGAAACTGGCCAGCACACCCTGGTTGGTCCAGGGAACGTCGCTGCGGCCGAGGCTACCGGCGGGGATGAAGTCGACGGTCGAGTGCGGGGCCACGTTGTTCCAGGAGACGATGTTGGAGAACGGGCCGATCTCGACGAGGAGATAGGTGGGGGCTACGCCGAAGAAGTCGGTCGTGACCTGGAACAGATCGCCGGTCACAGGCACTGCCTTGCTCTGCAGCGTGTAGGTCGCTGAAACCGTGGTGCCCCCCACGTAGGGGATATACGTGGCGATCGTGGGCGAGGCGGGCGCGAGCGCCGACCACGTAACGCCACCGTCGGAGCTCACACGGTCGCGAATCCACACGAAGGCGATACCGGGGTTGCCCGGGGTGGCGGAGTTGTAGGTGATGTTGACGGTCTTGCTGCTGATCAGCGGGCCGTTGTCGATGGTGATCTTGGCCGCGGCGGCAAGAGCCGAGGTCGGCAGGATCGCCATGACGAACAAGGCGAGCGCCAACGCAAGAAGGATGACGCCCTTCTTACTCCTTCGTTTCGTTTGCTGCATGTTACGACCTCCTGAATGGTTCGCTACGGTGGCTTTCAGCCAAATTGACGTGGGATGATGCACCCACGGGGACGCATATTTCTTTCACGACACGACCACCTCCTAGGCTTGCTTGCAGAGCCCTACCCGCCTGAGTCGGGGCCATGCGCTGACCCGCTTTCGCGTTCTGCTCGCCGCTGCACGAACGAGCACAACGCCCCCTCTGCTGCTTACTCCACACAACTACACACTCTATAACGACCGCGACACGGGAGTCCAGCAGCCCGGAGCCACGAGGTGTGCGCTTCTGAAGTTGGGGGGTCTCAAGGTAGGACGACCTCCAGATGGACTCTGTCAGGTGTCTCTCTACAACGCGAGCCACGACTTTCCTTCTCCGGCAGTAGCACCCACCTCCCCGTTCGTAGCCTTCTGTGCACGGTGGCGAGCGGTCGATCAGGCCTGTGAGCCCCTCCACCGTGGTGACGTAGCACCAGCTTGCACGCCGTCGGGCGCCCGTCCGGGCGCGTCCGTTGAGGCACTCTACCGTCTGCCCGATGACGGTGCAACACGAAAGCGCCGATAAGTTCGTGCCGGCGCAAGCGTGCCGGCGCGCCGCAAGCGTGACGCCGGCGGGCGCGCGGCGGCGGCAGAGCGCAGCCGGGCAGACGCCCTCGCGCGCGTGACCGTACATCACGAGGGGCCCGGCCTCTGACGCTGCGCCGGGCCCCTCGTCGACTGATCCGCGCCTGCGACCGTGAGCGGCCGCGGGTCCTACTACTTGATAGCGTCGCGGCCGCGCTCGCCGGTGCGCGTGCGCACGGCGTCGTCGACCGGGGTGACGAAGATCTTGCCCTCGCCGATCTGATTGCTCTTGAGCGACGTGACGATGGCGCTCACGATGCGCTCCACGTCGTTCTCAAGGACGACCATCTCGACCTTCATCTTGGGGTGGAAGCGATACTCGTGAGACTTGGTTTCCTCGCCGCGCGTGAAGCCCTTCTGCACGCCGAAGCCCTTGACCTCGGCCACCGACATGCCCAGCACGCCCTCGACGGCGAGCGCCTCGGCGACCGTGTCGAGGTTGTAAGGCTGGATGTAGCACTCGATTTTTTTCATGTGACTAGCTCCTTTTGCTCAGACGGTCAGACGAGGCCCTGGTCGAGCATCGAGTCGGCGACCTTGACGAAGCCGGCGATGTTGGCGCCCGCCACATAGTTGCCCTCGAAGCCGTAGGCGGCGGAGGCGTCGACGCACTGCTTGTGGATGGCCTTCATGATGCCGTGCAGGCGGCTGTCCACTTCTTCGCGCGTCCAGTTGAGGCGCAGGCTGTTCTGGCTCATCTCGAGACCAGAGGTGGCCACGCCGCCGGCGTTGGCGGCCTTGCCGGGGCCGTAGAGGAGCTTCTTCTCGACGAAGAGGTTGACGCCTTCGGGCACCGTCGGCATGTTGGCGCCCTCGCTGATCACGTACACGCCGTTGCTGACCAGGTTCTGGGCATCCTTCGCGTTGATCTCGTTCTGCGTGGCGCAGGGGAAGGCACAGTCGGCCTTGTGGTCCCACAGCGGGTTGGAGTCCTGGCCGCTGTCACGCGCCGTAAAGACGGCGCTCGGGAACTTGTCGGCGTACTCCTTGATGCGACCGCGCTTCACGTTCTTGAGCTCGAGCAGGAAGGCGAGCTTCTCGCGGTCGATGCCGGCCTCGTCGTAGATGTAGCCCGACGAGTCGCTGCAGGTGACCGGCTTGCCGCCGAGGTCGAGGATCTTCTCGATGGCGTACTGGGCGACGTTGCCCGAGCCGCTGACGAGGCAGGTCTTGCCTTCGAGGGTCTCGCCACGGGTGGTGAGCATCTCGGCGGCGAAGTACACGGCGCCGTAGCCGGTGGCCTCCGGGCGGATCAGGGAGCCGCCCCAGTTGAGGCCCTTGCCGGTGAGCACGCCGACGAACTCGTTGCGCACGCGCTTGTACTGGCCGAACATGAAACCGATCTCGCGGCCGCCCACGCCGATGTCGCCGGCGGGCACGTCGGTGAACTGGCCGATGTGACGGCAGAGCTCGGTCATGAGGCTCTGGCAGAAGCGCATGACCTCGTTGTCGCTCTTGCCCTTGGGGTCGAAGTCCGAGCCGCCCTTGCCGCCGCCCATGGGGAGCGTGGTGAGGGAGTTCTTGAGAACCTGCTCGAAGGCGAGGAACTTGAGGAGGCCGAGGTAGACGGTGGGATGGAAGCGCATGCCGCCCTTGTAGGGGCCGATAGCGCTGTTCATCTCGATGCGGAAGCCGCGGTTGACCTGGACCTCGCCCTTGTCGTTGAGCCAGGGGACGCGGAACATGATGACCCGCTCGGGCTCGGCGATACGCTCGAGGATCTTCTTCTCGCGATAAATGGGGTGCTTGTCGAGCACCACCTCAAGGGACTCGGCGACCTCTTGCACGGCCTGATGGAACTCGACCTCCGCGGGGTTCTTGGCCTTGAGTCCGGCCATGAATTCGTCAACGAATATGCTCATGTAGTGCCCTCCACTAGGCAGTCCGGGTTTGGGTGCGCGTATGACTCCGACGCATGCCGCGCGCGCCTGAGACGGTGGCGCGGGGTGCCCGCAGTATACGCTCTCGCGCGCCACCCCGCAGTCGCCAGGCGGGCCAAACTTTGCCGCCGGACATGGGCCAATTGGTACAGCGTGGAGAAGTGGGACGGCGTGGCAGGCACGGGCGACGGCCGGGGGCGGCGGCCGCAGGCGGCCCGCCTGAGCCCTCAGAGCCACTCCTGGCATCGTCGGTCCTTGTACAAGGAGTACAAGTCGACGGCCGATACTTGGCTGGTCTTTAGCGGAAATTGACGAAGCCCAGCCTCGCTTCTATAGTCAGAAGCACCGCACTGACCCAGCGCGCGAGCGCTTGCCGCGCGAAGACGCGCGCTCGCCCCCGGAAGGAGTTGCCCGCATGGCTCTCAAGACGCCCGAGGAGTTTCGCCAGAGCATCGCCGATCTGCACCTGCAGATCTACATGTTCGGGGAGAAGGTCGACGACTACGTCAACCACCCCGTGATCCGCCCCAGCATCAACTGCATCGCCATGACCTACGAGCTGGCACGCCTGCCCGAGTACGAAGACCTCATGCTCGCCACCAGCCACCTCACCGGCAAGAAGGTCAACCGCTTCACCCACATCCACCAGTCTACGGACGACCTCAGCAAGAAGGTCAAGATGCAGCGCCTGCTGGGCCAGAAGACCGGCTCGTGCTTCCAGCGCTGCGTGGGCATGGACGCCATCAACGCCCTGTACTCCGTAACCTACGAGACCGACCAGGCGCGAGGCACGCAGTATCACGAGCGCTTCAAGAACTACGTCCAGTACTTGCAGGACAACGACCTCGTGGCCGACGGCGCCATGACCGATCCCAAGGGGGATCGCGGCCTGGCGCCCCACCAGCAGCCCGACCCCGACATGTACCTGCATGTCGTCGAGAGGCGCGACGACGGCATCGTGGTGCGCGGCGCCAAGGCGCACCAGACAGGCGCCTGCAACTCGCACGAGATCATCGTCATGCCCACGGTCGCCATGCGCGAGGGCGACGAGGACTACGCCGTGAGCTTCAGCTGCCCGGCCAACGCCGAGGGCGTCACCTACATCTACGGCCGCCAGAGCTGCGACACGCGCAAGCTCGAAGGCAACGACCTCGACATCGGCAACGCCCAGTTCGGCGGGCAAGAAGCACTCATGGTCTTCGACGACGTGTTCGTGCCCTGGGACCGCGTGTTCCTGTGCGGCGAGATCGAATTCTCCGGCGCCCTCGTCGAGCGCTTCGCCGGCTTCCATCGCCAGAGCTACGGCGGCTGCAAGGTCGGTGTCGGCGACGTGCTCATCGGCGCCGCCGCCACAGCCGCCGACATGAACGGCGCCGCCAAGGCCAGCCACATCAAGGACAAGCTCATCGAGATGACGCATCTCAACGAGACCCTGTTCTCGTGCGGGCTCGCCTGCTCCTACGAGGGCGTCAGGATGCCGGCCGGCAACTACCAGATCGACATGCTGCTGGCCAACGTGTGCAAGCAGAACATCACGCGCTTCCCTTACGAGATCGCGCGCCTGGCCGAGGACATCGCCGGCGGCCTCATGGTCACCATGCCGTCGGCCCAGGACCTCGCCGACGAAAAGATCGGCCCCATCGTCGAGAAGTACCTCGTGGGCCAGTGCGACACGCCGGTGATCGACCGCATGCGCATCCTGCGCCTCGTCGAGAACCTCACGCTGGGCACCGCGGCCGTGGGTTACCGCACCGAGAGCATGCACGGCGCCGGCTCGCCGCAGGCGCAGCGCATCATGATCGCGCGCCAGTCCAACATCAATCACAAGAAGGAGCTGGCCAAGGCGCTGGCCGGCGTGGGCAAGCCGTGGGACAAGGGCAAGATCAAGGTCCCCACGGCGGTGTCCGCCGACTGACAATGACGGAAGAGCAGCAAGCGGAACCGGTGCGGCGCGTGAAGGTCGTGTACTGCGGGGGCTGCAACCCCCACATCGACCGCAGCGCCGTCGCCGATGCGCTGCCCGCCGACGACCCCGACGTAGGCCCGGGGGCCACCGTGCACCTCAGCGGCTGCCCCCGGGCCTGTGCCTCGGACCACCTGCTGATCATGCCACGCAGCGAAGATGACGTGCGGGGCGCCGCAGGCACGCCGCACAGCAGCGACGACCCGCCGGTCGTGGTCGTCGCCGGCGAGCTCGTCGACGGCGTCCCCACGCCGGCTCCCGAGCTCGCGCCCACGATCACGCGAAAGCTCAAGGAGTAACCGGATGGACTGGAAAACAGACTACGCCGCCAAACGCACCTCGGCCGCGAAGGCCATGGAGTGCGTGAAGTCGGGTGACCGCGTGGTGTTCGCGCACGCTTGCGGCGAGCCGCTCGAGCTGGTCGACGCGCTCGTGGCGCGCGCCGCCGAGCTCGAGCACGTCGAGATCAACCACATGGTGGCCATGGGCAAGGGCGAGTACTGCAAGCCGGAGCTCGCGCGCTCCTTCTTTCACAAGTCGCTGTTTGTCGGCGCCACCTCGCGCGAGGCTGTCAAGGACGGCCGCGGCGACTACATCCCCGTGTTCTTCCACGAGATCCCCAGGCTGTTCTGCGAGGGCTACCTGACTCCCGACGTGGTACTCATCCACGTGTCGCCGCCCGACGCCCACGGCTTCTGCTCCTTCGGCGTCTCGGTGGACTACACCAAGCCGGCGGCCGAGGTCGCCACGACCGTCGTCGCCCAGGTGAACCCCAACATGCCGCGTACCCACGGCGACTCGTTCATCCACATCAGCGAGATCGACCTCATCGTCGAGAGCGAGCAGGAGATCATCGAGCTGCAGCCGCCGCGCATCGGCCCCGTCGAGGAGGCTATCGGCAAGCACATCGCCGGCCTCGTGGACGACGGCTCCTGCCTGCAGCTCGGCATCGGCGGCATCCCCGACGCGGTGCTCCTCTTTCTGCACGAGAAGAACGACCTCGGCATCCACAGCGAGATGTTCAGCGAGGGCGTCGTCGACCTCTACAACGAGGGCGTCATCACCAACCGCAACAAGACCATCAACCGCGACAAGATGGTCGCCAACTTCCTCATGGGCACGCGCCGCCTCTACGACTTCGTCGACGACAACCCGGCCGTCAACATGTTCCCGGTCAACTACGTCAACGACCCCTACGTGATCGGCCAGAACGACCGGGTCGTGGCCATCAACTCGGCCATCCAGGTCGACCTCATGGGCCAGGTGGTCGCAGACAGCATGGGCGCCGTGCAGTTCACCGGCATCGGCGGCCAGGTCGATTTCGTGCGCGGCGCCGCTCGCAGCCGCGACGGCAAGGCGATCATCGCCTTGCCGGCCACGGCGAAGAAGGGCACCGTCTCACGCATCGTCGCCGCCCTCGAACCCGGCACGGCGGTGACCACCATGCGCGCCGACGTCGACTACATCGTCACCGAGCAGGGCGTCACGCATCTGCGCGGCATGGGCCTGCGCGAGCGCGCCGAGGCGCTCATCGGGATCGCCGACCCGGCATTCAGAGACCAGATCCGCGAGGAGGCGGCCACGGTCTACGGCCCCGGCCGCCTGCCCCGCTCGTAGCCACTACAAGGAGACTTGAACAATGGATCACGTTCACAACGAGCCCGAACCGCGCGTCTTCTCGTCCGCCATGGGCGGGCAGCAGGTCGAGCGGCGCCGCGTCGAGCGCAAGATGCGCATCCACCGGCAGCCGAAGACCCTGATCACGGGCGTCGGCGCCGTCGAGCAACTGGGCATCGAGGCCAAGAAGCTCAACGGCACCAAGGTGCTCGTCGTCACCGACCAGGGCGTGAGCGATTGCGGCATGTGCATCGACGTCGAGACGCCGCTGCGCGAAGCCGGTCTCGAGGTCGCCTTCTACGACCGCACCGTCCCCGAGCCGCCCATGAGCACCATCCAGGAGATCGTCAGCATCGTCGAGGACGGCGGCTACGACCTCATCGTGGGCTTCGGCGGCGGGTCGCCGATCGACGTCGCCAAGGCTGCCGCCGTGCTGCCCCACACCGGCGACACGGTCTACGACTACGTCGGCATCGATCAGGTGCCCCGCAAAGGGCTGCCGATCATCGCGGTCCCGACGACCGCCGGCACCGGCTCGGAATGCACGGCCATCGCGATCTTCGCCAACGAGAAGCTCAACGTGAAGCAGGGCCTCGTGAGCCCGTACCTCATGCCCAACGTCGCGCTCATCGACCCTGCGCTCACGCTGAGCTGCCCGCCCAACGTCACGGCCGCTTCCGGCATGGACGCTCTCATCCACAACATCGAGGCGTACATCTCGGTCAACGCGACGATGCACACCGACTCCCTCGCCTACGAAGGCATCAAGCTGATCAGCCAGAGCATCCGCACCGCCGTGTACGACGGCACCAACATGTGGGCCCGCGACAGCATGGCCATGGGCTCGATGATGGGCGGCATCGCCTTCGGAAACGCCGGCGTCGGCGCAGTGCACGCGCTGTCATATCCCATCGGTGGCATGTTCCACGTGCCCCACGGCGTCGCCAACACGATGGTGCTCCCGTGGGCCATGGACTACAACATGCTCGCCTGCCTGCGCTGGTTCAGGCAGATCGGCGAGGCTATGGGCGAGCACATGGTCGGCCTCTCCGACCGCGAGGCCGCCGTGAAGGCCGTCGCCTCACTCAGGCAGCTCGCCGACGATCTCAACGTGCCCCAGTACCTCAGCGACGTCGGCATCCCCGAGTCGGCGATCCCCGACCTGGTCGAAGGCGCCAAGACGCAGGCCCGCCTGTGGAACAACAACCCGCGCAAGTTCACGCCCGAGGACATGGAGCAGGTCTACCGCAACATGGCCGTCAGGCCGGGGAGCGAGCCGGTCAAGGAGAAGAAGGCGCCGGCCAAGAAGGCCCCCGCCAAGAAGTAAGACCGACCGACGACGTGGGCGGCGGCGCGAGCCGCCGCCCCGGACGGACGACGCGCCGGGCTCCCCCCGCCTCCAGCGCGCCTCTCGCCACGCAGAAGGGCGGGCGCGGTGACCAGATCGGTCACCCCGCCCGCCCTTCGCGCGTACGGGGGCCGGCGGCCCGGCGCGCCCCGGGCTCACGCGACGGGCGCGGCCTGACGGCCGCGCGGCCGTCAGGCCTTCGCGGCCACCAGGCGCTCGACGGCGGCGGCCGTCTGCTCGATGTCCCCGTCGTCCAGGTCGAGATGCGTGACGAAGCGCACCGTCCACGGGCCTTCGTCGAGGCAGAGCACGCCGGCCTCGCCGAGACGCGCCACGAGGTCGGCGGCCGGCATCCCGGTGCCCCGCGTGCCGGCGAAGATCATGTTGGTCTGTACCGTGGCCAGATCGATCGCCAGGCCGGGCAGCGCGGCCAGCCTTGCGGCGAGCGCGCGCGCGCGCCGCTGGTCGTCGGCGAGGCGCGCGATGTTGTGCTGAAGCGCATAGAGGCCGGCCGCGGCGATGATGCCGGCCTGGCGCATGCCGCCGCCGTAGATCTTGCGGGCGCGTCGCGCCAAGGCGATGGTGGCGGCGTCCGCCACGAGCACCGAGCCGACCGGCGCGCCCAGGCCCTTCGACAGACAGATGCTGACCGTGTCGAACAGGGCGGCGTACTCCGCCGCGGGGATGCCCGACGCCGCCGCGGCGTTGAACAGCCGGGCGCCGTCGAGGTGCAGCTTAAGCCCGTGCCGGTCGCAGAGCTCGCGCACGGCGCGCACGTGCTCGAGCGGCAGCACGACGCCGCCGCAGTGGTTGTGGGTGTTCTCGAGGCACACCAGCCGGGTAGGCGCGAAGTGCACGTCGGCGTCGGTGTGGACGTACTCGTCCATCTTCTCGAGGTCGAGGGTGCCGTCCGCCGAGTCGAAGCAGCGCAGCTGCGCGTTGCTCAGCGCCGAGGCGGCGCCCTGCTCGTAGAACATGATGTGCGCCTGAGCGTGCAGAAAGACCTCGTCGCCGCGCCGCGTGAGCGCGCGCACGGCGGCCTGGTTGCACATCGTGCCGGAGGGGAAATAGAGGCCGGCCTCCTTGCCGAGCAGCTCGGCGGCGTGCTCCTGCAGGCGGATCACCGTAGGGTCGTCGCCGAGGACGTCGTCGCCGACCTCGGCCTCGAACATCGCGCGGCGCATCTCGGCCGACGGACGCGTGACCGTGTCGCTGCGCAGGTCGATCGTCTTCATTCCGGACTCCTTCAGACCACGAGGTCGCCGCAGGTCAGCAGCGGCACGCCATCGACGGTCACCGTCGGATTCATGACCAGCAGGTCCCAATGCAGGCTGCTCTCGTCGGGCTGGGCGGGAGCCGCCTGAGGCTACACCCGCTGCGGGCGCGCCGCCAAGGCCGCCTCGCGGCGCCGGCGGCGGAGCCGGCCCGGCGCGCGACGCGAACGGCCGGCCAGGCCGTTGCCGGCGAGCAGACCGGCGAGCACGTTCCAGAGCGGGATGAGGGTGAGGCCCAGGGCGAGCAGCAGCACCCTCCCCCGCGGCGCCGGCGTCCAGAAGATCGCCACCTGGTCGTCGACCTCCTGGCCCAAGTGAAAGTCGGCCGGCCAGTGCAGAAAGAAGCGGCCGTCCTGCCGGCCGGCGAACTGCACGCCGGCGTTCTCCATGGCGTTGGCCTGCTTGCCCGGGTAGTCGACCCAGATGTGGTCGAGGCTCATGCGCAGCTCGTTGGGGATGCCCTTGGCCGTGAGGATGCTCGCCAGCACCAGAGCGCGGCTCTCGCAGTCGCCGCGGCCGGCGCGCAGCGCCTCGCTGCTCGTGGGGAAGTACCAGGGCACGCCGGCCGACTGCCAGTCGTAGGCGTAGGGCACCTGCTCGTCGAGCACGTAGGCCTCGATGGCTTTGGGATCGTTGGGCAGCCGCGCCGCAAGACTCCGTGCGGCGACCGGGTCGATCCGCGGCCGCAGCGTGTTGCGCACGCTGCGCACCAGCACCCCGGGATCCGGATACAGGATCACCAGCACCCAGCTGAGCGCGAGAAAGACGAGCACGCGGCGCGGGAATCTCATGACCTCATGATACGACGACCCGGCGGCGGCCGCCTCCCGCGCCGGCGGCGCGCGCGGCCGGCGATCTCATGGCTCCGTGATACCCTCGCCCCATGAATGGACCCGCACCCACGCTCCCCCAGCGGGTGACCGCCGTCCTGCACGCCAAGCAGTACCTCGTCTTCTTCGCCATCGTCCTGTACGCACTCGACTTCGCCGTGCCTGTCACCTCGGCCTGGCTGTACCGCCACGAGCCGCTGGCGGAACTGCTGCACAACACGTGGGGGCCGCTGGCCGACGCCGTGGCCGCGCGCAGCGCGCTCATTGCGGCGTTCTTCGTCGCCTACCTGCTGGTCGGCACATGGCTGCGTGCGGGCTACATCCGTTCGCTGGTGGGGCCCTTTCGCCTGCGCCCCGCGGACCGCCGCCAGTTCCTGCGGCTGCTCGCCCTGGAGCTGGCCCTCGAGATCGTCGGCGCGCTGGCCGCCGGTGCCATCGTGCTCGCCGGCGGCGACGCGCTGCTGGCCAACACCATCATCATGGTCCTGCTGGCCTTCTACTTCGTCGTGCTCTACGCCGACTACATCATCGTCATCGCCGAGGTGGGGCCGCTGCGCGCCGTGGCCCTGTCGTGGCGCACCGTCCGGGCCATGCCGATCCCCTCGGCCGTGATCCTTCTGGCGATGACGCTGCTCGGCAACGCCGCCGCGGGCCTGCTCGACGAGAACGTCACGGGGAGCCTCGCGCGAGCCTTGCCCATGATGCTCGTGCAATGCGTGCTCATGGGCGGCGTCGTTTTCGTCGCCGACGTGGTGCTGGTCGTGCTCTACCTGAGCGCCGCGGAAAAGGGCCGGCTGACGCCGAGGCCGCGCGGCGCCGGCGACGGACGCATGCTGTAGGCACGGCTGCAGGGTAAACCCTCGCGTTCGACGCGAAGGTGAAGGTTCAGTCCAGAGAGCCGCTGCCGCCGGCTTACTCGGCGTCCGCGAGGTCCGCCGGAGGCTCCGCCTCGGCTTGGGAGGCGTGGACGAAGCTGTAGGGCGGCCAAGGGCCGGTGAAGCGCACCTCGACACCCTCGCTCTGGAAGCCCGTGAGCAGCGCGCCCAGCTCGGAGACCCGCTCCCGGGGCACAAGCACCGAGAGGTTGAGGATCATCTTGCGGTCCGGCAGCTTCTTCAGCTCGTTGACGCACACCTCCGGGAAAAGGGCGGTGATCTGCCGGAAGCAGGCGCGATAGTCCTCTTCGGCCCGGGCCGTGAGCGCCTGCCGCAGAGCACGCTCGATCTTCTGCTGCGAGAAGTAGGCGGCGCCCTTGGACTTGCCGGCCATCTCCGCCTGCAGCGCCTGGACCTGCGCATCGCTGGCGGCCACTGCCTCGGCGATCACGCGCGGTTCCCACAGGAGCTGCACGCCGAGCTCCACCTTGCCGCGCAGGCGCTCGAGCATGGCCCGAAAGCCGTCGGCCTCCGCGGTCAGCCAGCGCGCCACCTGGGCGTCCGCATCCACGCCGGCTTCCGGGCGGACGATGCGGTCGAAGCTCATGGGCAGGACGGTGCCCGTGCGCTCCCAGGCGGCGTCGACCACGTCGCCGTGGGCGAGCACCCACACTTTGACGCGTTCCTCGTCGTCGCCCTGGTAGGGCGCGGCGGGACAGTCGTGCACAAGGGCGGTGAGGCCGGCGGCGGAGATGCCGCGCACCGGCCGCTCGTCCAGCCCGCGCAGCTCCCAGTCGCCGACCTCACCCAGCACCACGCAATACACGTACCGGGCCACCAGATCCTGCGTCGCGACTGCGTCTTCGGGCATGCTCATCGCCTTTCCTCTCGGACTACTTTGACCAACGTGAGGCTCGCGACCCCGTTTGCGTTTGTCGCCGTGAGCGGGGCGTCCAGCACGACGCACGGCAGAGGCACGCGGAGCTCGCGCCGTCCGGCAGCCGTCTGCAGCGCCACCACGAGCGTGTCGCCGTCCTGCACCTGAGGCGCCCTGACCGTCTCGGCGCCGACCCCTTGCCCCATGACGACGACCACCAGGGTCTCGCCTTCGTCGTGAATCTCGACGAACGGCTCGGCCGCGTCGAGAGCCGGCGGCGCCGGCCCTCCCGCCTCTGCTTGCGAGGCGCCGGCCTCCGGCGCGGCCACCCGCCCGGGCCCGGCCTCGAGGTCGAACCGGGCATCCACGTCACCTTCGGACTCGGCCTCGCCGGTCTCGTCGGCGCGCTCCAGCCACCACTGAAAGGTAACGGCGCGCCCGCTCACGCGGTCCAGGGCGCGCTCCTTGAACACCAGCACCGGGTGGCCGAACAGGCGCTCCGCGGCGCCGTTGATGCCCTCGCGCAGCAAGGTCAGCACTTCCATGTGCGAGCGTGAGTCGGCCACCTGGGCGAGCTCCTTGATATCAGCGTGGCGTCGCTCCCAGAGATGCCGAAGGATGCGGGCTCCGGCCGGGCTCAGCGTGACGGCCAGCTCCTCGACCTGCTCCTCGCGCACGATCACGGGCTCACCGCCGGCGCCCGGCTGCGGGGACGGGCGTGAAGCGCCGGCGCCACCCGGCGGGCGGGAGGCGCCGGCGCCGCGCGCCCGGTCCGGCGCCCGGGCACCGTCCTTCGCGGCAGCCGCCCGGCCGGCCTTGGTCAGCGTCATGATCTCGTCGAACCATCGGCCGGCGTCCGCGGTGATGAACCAGGCCAGCCGCGAGCGCTTCTGGTTCGGCAGGACGTAGGTGAGCTTGACCACGTCCTTGTGCAGCAGGATGAACTTGCGGCGCTCCATGGCGACGTCGGTGACCGTGGCCAGCGACAACTCGAAGCGCGGCTTGCCCGGCTGCGCGAAGGCGAGCTTGTCGGCAAAGAGGAACAGCTCGCCGAGGCGCCACGCCGACGACCACTGGGGGATGAAGCCCCCCTGACTGCGCAGCAGAGCTGCGTCGTCCTCGCCCTTGCCCGGCCCCACTGGTGTACGCGCACGTATCACTCAGCTTCCGCGCGGGCTACTTCCTCACGCCAGCGCTCGGGGTTGATCATGCGGTCGACCACCTCGTCGACCAGCTCGTCGAGGCCGTCCCTGACCTGCTGCACGGCGTCGGTGACGCCGTGCTCCTCCTTGATCTGGGCGAGCGCCACGTGCAGGTCGGAGAGCGCCTCGCCGAGGCGCTCCATCTCGGCCTCGGTCAGATGCCCGCTCTCGACGCGCCTGAAGGCCTGCGTGGACAGCGCGTCCTCGATGACCTCCACGAGGGCGATAACGAGCCCCAGCAGCCCCTGTTTGAGGTTGCCCTCGTCGATGTCGATCACGGCAGGCCTCCGCCGTCATAGTCGACGACCACCCGGCGGATGCCGCGGCGCCACTCGTCCGGACCCTTGCCGGCGAATAGCACCGTCTTCTGGCGGCCGCGCTCGCGGTAGCGCACGCCGAGCACCGCTGTGGCGCCCAGCAGAGGACCGAGGTCGCGCTCCTCGACGCCCACAGTGATGATGTCGGCCACAGGGATGCGCACCAGCGTCCGCCGCTCACTCTCGGACCACCACACCAGCCCTTCGCTGGTGAGGTACAGCCAGCCGGCCTGCCACATCACGGCTTCCTGGCCGACGCCGCCGGGGGCCTCGCGCCACATCCTGCCGTCGGCCAGCAGGCGATGGTCGGGGAAGGCCTCCCTGACGTCGGCGTCGCGCTCGCAGGTGTTGACCGTCTCCGTGAGATGCACGCCCAGCTCCTGCAGCCGGTCGTGCAGCGCCGCTTCGAGAGCCGGCAGATCCTCGGCGTAGATCGACACCTGCTCCTCCGACTCGAGGGCCAGGTGCAACAGGGGCGTGACCCTGCCATTGAAGTGCACCGACTCGGCGACCGCCATGCCGCGGATGCTCTGCAGGGGGGTCTCGAAGAGCACCTCGGCCGGCGATTTGCGGTAGAGGATGAGGCGGCGGTCGGTGAGATACAGGCGGCCCGGACGCCACGCCCGATAGATGCGGTCGGCGTACCAGTGCGAGCCGAACATCTCGAGGGTGGCGACCTCGCCGGGGGCGTAGTCAAGCTTCTTGCGCTGCAGCTCGCGCTCGGCGTAGCGGCGCGTGTCTTCGTCCCAGGCCTGCATGAAGCCGTACTCGATCATGGTCTCGATGGCGGCCACGGCGGCGCGCAGGCTCACCCCGATGAGGGGGATGCCGGCCACGCCGATCACCAGGTCGAGATCGACGACCACGCCCTTGTTGAGCAGCCTCTCGAGGAGGTCGTTGAGGGCACCGCCGCGCTCGCGGATGGGCTTGAGCTCCAGATCGTCGCCGGCGCCGCGCAGACCCAGTCCGACCGGCGACACGCTACGCCTCCACCGCCGGCAGCGCCGGCTGGGCGGCGGCCAGCGCGTTCTTGGCGCGCGCGCTCTGCCAGCCGCACCACGGGCATTCCTCCTCGAGGAGCTCGTCCACGGCGACCTGCTTGTTGCACTGGGGGCAGGTCTCCTTGAGGATCTGCGCCTGCTGCCAGGCGGAGCCCTCGAGGTTGGTTCCCGAAGGGAACTCGAGCCCATATCTGGCCGCCGTCGCGAACGAGGCCAGCGCCGCCCTGATCTTGATGCCCAGGAGCTCCACGCCGGCCACCGAGACGGTGATGTCGGCGTTGATCACGAGCCCCTTGTCGAGAATGACCTCGATCACGTCGGCCAGCGAACCGCCGCGATCCCGATCGCGCACCGGCTCAAGGATAGACTGCGCCATCATCCCTCCACTTTCTGGGTAAGGTCCACGCCTCAGGCTTCCTGACGGCGCACGTCGAACAGGAGCGCCTGCTCTACCGAAGGCCGGTCGAGCCGACAGGGCCGCGCAGGATCCCCCTCGCCGGCCGAGTCCACGAAGCGGCTCAGCAGCTTGTAGGCCCACGCGAGCTCGGCCATCGCCTTCTCACTGCCCGCCGCGTCCGGGTTCACGTCGGGATGCAGCCGGCTCGCCAGGCGGCGGAAGGCTTCTTTGACCTGCCTGCCGGTGACCTCCGCGGGCAGGCTCAACAAGCCCCGCGCACGCTCGGTGTCGGCGAAGCTCGGCGACTCGACCTCCAGCGTGGCGAAGGTGTACGGCGGCAGAGGGCCCACGCAGCGAAAGTCGAGGCTGCCCTCGAGCTCGGCGTCGAGCTCCGGCAGCAGGGCGTCGAGCCGCAGACGGCCCGCTTCGTCGACGAGCAGCGCCAGGTTGAGGATCATCTTGTCGTCCATGCAGGGGTTGGCGTGCACTTCCCGGCCCGCCTCCTGCAGGCGAGGCAGCAGACGCTCCCTCAGCGCCGCCCGGCGTTCTTCGAGCAGCGTCTGCACGGTTTGGCCGAGCAGGATTCGCATGGCCTCGGCGTCCGCCGCCGGAGCAGCAGCGGCGGCGGCGCGCACCTCCGCGATCCGCGCGTCGCGGCCCAGCTCGGCGAACACCTGCTCGAGGTCCCACTGCACGACGACCTCCATCTGCACGCAGGCCGCCAGACGATCCAGCTCACCGCGCAAGAGGTCGTGGCCGCGGGTGAGCAAGTCGGTGACGCGCGCCTCATCGGCCAGGACCGTGCCGAACTTGGCGGGCAGGACGGGGAAGGCGGACATCACCTCTTCTACGACCCGCTGGTGCTCAAGGAGCACCTTCACGAGCTCTTCGCGCCCGAGGCCCTGGTAGTCGTCCAGATCGCTGGGGCCGACGACGGCCGCGATGCCGTCGTGCGGCACGGCGTGGATGCCGCCCGGATGCGCCGAAACTCCGGCGCCGGGCAGGCTCACGCGCCGGTCGGTCGAGATGATTCCGTATACGTACGTGGCGCCCACTCGTCGGGCCTCCTTCAGTCGCTCGAGAGTGCTCGGTCGAAGTGCCGCCGCGAGACGAAGAACTGTTCGACGGCGGCGTCGGGCTGCTCGAGGAACTCGCGCATGGCGAGCATCGCGGCACTGCGGCAGAGGCCCTCGATGTCGGCCCCCACGAAGCCTTCGCTGGCCGCCGCCAGGGCTTCCACGTCGACGTCGTCGGCGAGCGGCATCTTGCGCGTATGGACGCGCAGGATCGCGAGGCAGGCCTCGCGGTCGGGCACCGGCAGCTCCACCTTGATGTCAAAGCGGCCGGGGCGCAGCAGCGCCGGATCGAGCATGTCGATACGGTTGGTGGCTCCGAGCACCACCACGCCCTTGAGGGCCTCGATCCCGTCGAGCTCAGTCAGGAACTGGCTGACCACGCGCTCGACCGCCGCCCCCTCGCCGCCGCCGCGGCGAGGGGTGAGCGCGTCGATCTCGTCGAAGAACACGATGCAGGGCGCCACCTGGCGAGCTTTGCGAAACACCTCGCGCACGCCGCGCTCCGACTCCCCCACCCACATGCTGAGGAGCTGAGGGCCCTTGACCGAGATGAAGTTGACCTCGCTCTCATGGGCCAGCGCCTTGGCGAGCAGGGTCTTGCCGGTGCCGGGGGCGCCGTGCAGCATGATGCCACGGGCCGGGCGGATGCCCGCCCTCGCGTAGAGCGGCGCCCACGTGAGCGGCCACTCGACCGCCTCGATGAGCATGCGCTTGACGTCCTGCAGCCCACCGACGTCGTCCCAGGTCACGTCGGGAGTCTCGGTGAACACCTCGCGGATCGCCGAAGGCTCCACCTCCCCGAGGGCGCTCGCGAAGTCGTCGGCCGAGACCTCCATCTCCTCCAGCTTCTCGTAGGGGATGTTCGACTGCGAAAAGTCCACGTCGGGCAAGAAGCGGCGGAGCGTGCCCATCGCCGCTTCGCGGCAGAGCGCGGCCAGATCGGCGCCCACGAACCCGTGCGTGCTCGTCGCCAGCTTCTCGAGATCGACATCGTCCGCCAGCGGCATGCCTCGGCTGTGGATCTCGAGAATCTCGATGCGGCCCCGCTTGTCGGGCGCGCCGATCTCGATCTCGCGGTCGAAGCGGCCGGGGCGGCGCAGCGCCGGGTCGAGGGTGTTGGGGATATTGGTGGCGGCCACCACGATCACCTGGCCGCGCGACTCGAGCCCATCCATGATGGCCAGAAGCTGCGCCACGACGCGCCGTTCGACCTGGCGGTCGCCGCTCATCTCCTCGCGCTTCGGAGCCAGGGCGTCGATCTCGTCGATGAAGATGATGGCCGGCGCATTGCGCTCGGCCTCGTCGAAGATCTCGCGCAGCCGCGCCTCGCTCGACCCGTACCACTTGTCGATGACCTCGGGCCCGTTGATGTGCACGAAGTGGGCGCTGGTCTCGGCGGCCACGGCACGCGCGATGAGTGTCTTGCCGGTGCCGGGCGGCCCGTGCAGCAGCACGCCCTTGGGGGGGTCGATGCCGAGTCGCTCGAAGACCTCCGGGTACTTGAGCGGCAGCTCGATCATCTCGCGGATGCGCTGCGTCTCGCGGTGCAGGCCGCCGATGTCCTCGTAGGTGATGGGGGCGCCGGCGCCGGCCTCGCCCTTGGCCTCGCCCTCGGTACGGACTTTCGTCGAGGTGCCGATGAGCACCGGGCCGCTGGGCGTCGTCTGGACGACCGTGTAGTTCTGCATGCGCGTGCCGATGAGATTGACGCGCACGCGGTCTCCGGCGACGACCGGGATCCCGTCGAGGAGCTTGGCCAGGTACCCGGCCTGTGCGCCGGCCACCCCCCGGCTCCTCTCGACGGGCGCCAGCAGGATCGCGCGGGCCGGCTGCACGACGGCCGGCCGCACCGTGACCTGTTCGTCCAGTCCGGCACCGGCATTGGCGCGGAGGATGCCGTCGATCTGTACCACGCCGCGGCCGCGCGATTCCGCGTACGTGGGCATCGCCCGAGCGACCGTGGTGCGCTGCCCCGCCACCTCGACCACGTCACCGATACCGACTCCCAACTGCTCCAGATCCTGTGGGTCGAGCCGCGCAAGGCCGCGTCCCGCGTCCTTGGGCGCCGCTTCGGCCACACGTCGGCTCAGCGACTTCCCTGACTCTGCTTCTGGCACCTCTCCGTCCTCCATCGTCGAACCTGTTAGTACTACCTTGTCGAATCTCTCACGAGCGCCCGCCGGGAGCGGTCATGCGCTCGCCGGCGATACCACGCCCTTACCGCGACAGCGCGCGCACGGCAGCGGCGAATCGGGATGCTCCCGGTTGCGGCCGCTGCCCGCGCAGGCCGGGCAACTCACAGCACCCTCGGGGATCGTAACGCTGCCCAGCCCGTTGCAGGCGCTGCAGGTCAGCTGCGAACTGCTGGGCGCGTGCCCCGTGCCCCGGCAGGGCAGGCAGCGAGCCACCGGCGCGCGCAACGTCCGCACGCCAGCGCCGCCGCACACCTGGCACGTACGATGCCGCAACGTGCCCTTGCCGCGGCAGAAGGCGCAGGTCACGTCGACCTTTGGCACCGCGCCTGCCGCACCCTTCTTCACTGTGCTCATGCCGCCTCGACTCTCATCTCGTCCGCCTTGCCTCCGCCGTCACGGCGCTACCACACCCTTGCCGCCGCAGCGGCCGCAGGGAAGCGGGGAATCGGCCCAGAAATCGTCCTTGGCGCGGCCGCTGCCCGCGCACGTCCGGCAGGTCACCGCATCCTCGGGGATCGTCACCTGACCGATACCGCCGCAGCTCGTGCACGTGAGCCGGGAGCCGGGGTAGACCCCCGTTCCTCCGCAGTACGCGCACCTGGCCGCCGGCGGCGCGAGCGTGCGCACGCCGGTGCCGCCACACACCTGGCACGTGGACCCCGCGTACATCACGCCGAAGCGGTCCTTGCCCTTACCCGTGCAGAACGCGCAGGCGACCTCGATCTGTCCCGCCGCGCCTGCCCTGTCATCTGTCATCGCATCCATAGCCGCATCAGCCACCCTTCCCATTGATCAGAAGGCGCTTTCGCCTCAGACCCGCCTGCCGCTCCGGCCTCTCAGACGGCGCGGTCGTCCATGACATCGCTGCGGCGGTAGCGCAGCGTGCGCTTGTAGCTCAGCAGGTTGCCCTCATCGTCCACCACGCACTGGTACGAGCCGAGCACGTCGGACGAATCCGGGATCTTCTTGAGCTCGAGCATCTCCACGGTCACGCTCCATCCCGCCTCGACCTTGTCGAGGCCGGAGACCGTGACGGCGTCCAGTCCGGTGAGCGCGGTCAGCTGCTCTTTGGCCCGACGGGCCACCTCCGAAGGCTTCATTGTCACTTCACTCCCTTCATCGCGCATGATGTTGCAGTCCACAGCGGTACGTCGGGCCCTTGCACGCCCGTTTCGCGCCTGCTCACGAGCCTTGCTCCGCCGCGCGCCGCTCGCGGATCTCGTTGAGCAGCCCAACCAGCTCGTCTTCGGCGGCCTCGTATTCTTCCTCCGTGATCTCGCCCAGGTCGAGCTTGAGCTCGAGCTCCAGCAGGCGGCCGCGCACGGCGCCCTCGTCGTAGTACTCTGCCTCGGCCCGGTCCTTGATCGTGTTCGCGATCCAGAGCACGCCGTCGATCGGCGCCGAAACAGGGAACGTGAGCAGTTTCAGGAGGATGCCCATCGTCGCTCCTACCAGTGCATGACGAGCTTGACGAAGTTGTACGGGGGCACGCTGCCCACGTACTTGAACATCAGCCGTTGCCCCAGGTCAGCGTCAAGCTGCTGCACCGCCTCGTCGAGGCGCGGCTCGGCGTCCTTGTCGACGAGGAAGGCGGCGTTCAGCACCATGCGTTCCCCGTAGTTGTCGTTGATCGCCACGTCGCGCGCCAGCGGCCGCAAACGTGTGAGGATCAGCTCGGAGTCTCTCTGGCGCCGCTGCTTCATGGCGACCTCGACGAGCTCGCCGAGCTTCATGCGCTCAGCGTGAGTCTCCTCGGCGGAACGCCCGGCGAGAGAGTCGCGCAGCGCCCGGATGTGCGGGTTCTCGTCGACGATCCCCTGGAAGAGCGTGTCCTCGTGCCAGAACGCCTTGAGCCCCAGCTCCACGCGACCGTCCATCTCCTTCCACAGCGCGAGCAGCTCGTTGCGCCGCTCGCCCAGCAGCTTGTCCTTGATGAGATCCACGTTGGGGGCGACGGTGCTGAAGCGCAGCGGGAGAATCGTGAAGCTGTTCATGACCTCTTCGAGCACCGCGGTGTGGGCCATCATGTTGCGCCGCCTGGCCTCGTAGGCGTCGCTGGGCGAGTCGCTGACCACGGCCGCCAGGTCGCCCTGGTGCACTGTGTAGACGGCGTCGCCCCGCTCGCCCATGCCCAGGGACGTGAATTCTGGTGGCTCATTGCAGCGGATGACGCAGTAGACGTACAAGTACTCGCCTTCGGAGTCGCGCGGCTCAGGCATGCGTGCCCACCTCCTTCTCTGAGTGATAGAACGTCAAGTCCACCTCCAGGCCCCGCTCGCGCAGGGCTTCGAGCAACGGATCGAGCACGCGCCCGGCCCACGCGGCGAGGCCGGCGCCCGTGAGGTCGGGGCCCAGCTCCACGTACAGATCCCGTACTACCCGGTAGATGCCCTCAACCACGGATTCCAGTCGAGGGAAGACGTGCTCGAACAGCGCCGCTTCCAGTTGGGCCGCCTGGTCGGGCCGCCCCGCCCGATAGAAAGGCGCGGTCTCCATGGCCAAGTCGAGGGAGCTGCGCAGATCGCCGAGCAGCAGCGCCTGCCCGGCGCTCTGCCGGGACAGTCTGCCATTGTCCACATCAGCGGCCAGGTGATCGACCAGGGCGGACCGGCCGAGCACGCCTCGAGCGGCAGCGTCCACGACCAGCCGGTCGAGGTGAAACAGGTCGCCGCCGCAGCCCGCGGCGACCGTGAGATCGTTGGCGAACACCTCGCGCGGCCCGTAGCAGCACAGCTTCTCTGCCAGGCCGGCTGCCAGCCTCTCGAGCGACGGCGGTCCTTCGGCGGTCGGCACGTGAGGGCTCTGCAGGCGAAGCGCCCGCGAGGCCGCGACCGTCGGGTTCTCGGAGAGCGGGTGAGCATGCTCGTGGGCCAGCAGCGCGCGCACGGCGGCAGGGTCTTCCCAGTAGCCCTCTTCGACCATGACCTTGTGATTGACGAACACGTTGCAGCCCGACAGATCGGCGAGGTCGAAGGCGTTGACCACAGGGCGGCGATCCAGCGCTTGCGGCCCCCCGGGCGGCAGGCCGCCGGCGGCGCCTGCCAGTTGCTCCGCCAGCACCTGCAGATCCTGCAGGACAAACAGGTCCACCCAGTCGTGCCGCCACAGGCCTCGCGCGGCATACCGTCGCACCACTTCGTCCTCAGCCTCGATCACGGCCAGAACGTCGCTCTCCACGTCGGAGACCACGCGCAGGTCGGTGCCCTCCACCCGGTGAAGATCAACGTGTTTGATGGCTCGTGGCATGCCGCGCCTCCGCCTCTACTCCGAAGCCTTCTTGAGCTTCAGCTCGAGGATGCCGTTGCGAAAGGTCTTCTGCATGCTCGCGGCATCGACCGCGGCGGGCAGCAGCACTTCGCGGGCGTACTTGCGTTCTCCGCTGGTCTCGAGCACGAGCACGTCGTCGTGCAGCTCGACCGAGACGTCTTCTTCGTTGGCGCCCGGCATCTCGGCGACAAGCACGATCTCGTCGGCCTCGTCGAACAGGTCGACCAGCGGCTCACGCACGTCTGCCACGACGGGCCCTTCTTCGGTGCGGCGGATGTTGCCGAAGCGCTCCACTTTCGGCACGCCGTCGGCCAGCGTGCGGAAGCTCAGGCCGTAGACGCCTTGAGCCTGGTCGCCCAGGCCCTTGACCTTGAACTGGCCGGTGCGCATCGGGGGCGCGCCGCGCGGCGCGCCGCGAGACGCGCCGCGCGGCGGCGCCCCGGAGGTGTCCATCTGCTCGAACGCTTCCATCTTGTCGGAGAGCACTTCCAGGAAGTCTCCCAGGCCCTTGAACAGGCCACCGAACCCCAGGTCGAGGTCGACCTCCCGCTTTCCCGCTCCCTTGTCTTCCTCGGCCATCACGGCCACCTTTCTGTGCTTCGCTTGCTTCAGTACTCGAACGGGACGATCTCGAACGGTTCCATGTCGTCGTCTTCGACTTCCGGCGCGGGACGAGCCGCGGCTGCCTTCTTGACCGCGGCAGCTTTCCTGGCCGCGACGGTCTTCTTGCCCGCGGCCGCCTTCTTGGCCGGCACCGCGGCTCCCGCAGCGCGCTCGGTTTCCGCGGGGATCTCGTCGAGCTCACGCCTCACGATGTCCAGGCGCGCGCAGATGTTCTCGAGCCGTGCTTCGGTCTGCGCGGTGAGCACAGCTTGCATGCTCAGCTTCTCCTCGAGACGCACGCGCTCGCGCTCGAGCCGGGCGAACTCGCTGGCGGCCTGCGCCCGGCTGCCCGTCTTGCCGGTGGCCGTGGCCGACTCGTGCAGGCCCGGCGCCCTGACCACGCCGGCCCCGAGCAGAGTCGTCAAGTACTGCATGCCCTTCGGTCTCATGGCTGCCTCCCGAACTGCTCACCGACCATGACCAGGCGCCGAACGGCATCCCTCATGCGGGCGCCCAGTTGCGCCTGGATCACCTGCCGCGCGCCCAGCTCCTCTTGCAGGCGCGCGCGTTCACGCCTCAGCCCGGCGGCTTCGCCGGCCGCCCGCGCCCGGCTGCGCGACGGCGCCCAGCCCAGCCGGCCGGTGGCCGTAGCCGCCTCGCGCACGCCGGCGACCCGGGGCACGCCGGTCCAGCGCAACGTGTGCGCGTACCGCAGCCCCTTTGGTCTACCGGCACTCATGCCCTGCGGTCTCATGTCGTCACCCGCAGTGGTGCTTAATGAGGCTGAGGAGCATCCTGCGCTGCTCCAGGCGGCGCTCCTTGGCCTTGACCGTGAACGCCGTCTTGGACTCGAGCACGTCCAGGCACACGGCCACGAACGCCGGGTCGGCCGCGTTGGGGGCTATCTTCTGCGTGGCACAGACCTGGCAGATCATCACGCTGCCGCGAAGCGTCGGCGTCTGATCGTACTCGCCGGAGGCGCGGAAGGCCCTGACCAGGTCGACGATCCGGGCCGCCTGCTTCTCGGGCAGATTCGAGCGGGATGCCGCGATGGCGATCTCGGTTTCGCGCTCGTAGTAGTCGAGATCCATGGTCAGCAGGCGGTCTGAGAGCGCATCCTGCGCCTCGTGCACGCCGGCGTACTCCTGCGGGTTGCTGGTGAAGATGGCGCGGAACTCGGGGTGCACCTTCAGGTACTGATCCTTGCGCGCCTGAGTCGGCAGCACGAGGACGCGCTCTTCGAGCACCCCCAGAAGCACGTTGTTCGCTTCGGGCCGCGAGCGTGTGAACTCGTCGTAGACGAGGACAAGGCCCTCGCGGCAGGCCGTGGTCAGGCGGCTGTCGGTCCAGCGCTGCACCGCGTCCTCTTCGAGCTTTTTGACGGAGTGGATGAAATTGTCCACCACCCGCTTGTAGCGATACCCGAATTGGCCACCGACCATATCGGCGGTGCGCAGGTCCTCATCGCCGGCGATCAGCATCACGGGGCGGCCGCGCTGCGCGGCCACGTGCAAGGCCAGGGTCGTCTTGCCGGTGCCTGCCGGTCCGCGGAAGTGCACGGGCAGGCCTGCATCCAGATAGCCGAGCGCCCGCTTCATAATCTCCTGAACGGCCGGCGTCTCCACGAAATCCGGGCGCGCCTGCGCGACGGACGCCGTCCTCTCGTCCAGGTTGAGGAGCTTGCGCTCGAACTCCTGCTTCTCCTGAAACTGCTTGCGGTCGAATCGGCTCCGCTCTTGTTCTTTCACAGTGGGCTTCGGCTTTTGCGCGTTCGTCATGGCGAAAAGAACCTCCAGGTCTCTGTACTGTTCGTCGTGGCGGCCGCCACTCGCAATTCCAGGGTCAGCGCCACATGCCATCGATCTCGGGCCGCTTCGTAGAGCACGGGCTCGGCCTGCCACTTCTTGTGTTGCTCAAAAACACGCGCAAGGCCGGGCTGGGCCGCACGCCAGGCACGATCTTCATAGGGCGAGGCCGAGGGCCGCTCCCCGCCGCCCTGAGCTTCGGCGGCCATCTCGTCGCAGAAGGTCTGGTGGGCGACGCCGCGCTCGAAGTCGGTGCCCCAGCCCACCGCCACACCCGTCATGACGTAGGCCAGCCCATCGCCAAACGCCATGGCCAACGCATGCGTCAGCCCCAGGCGCTGTCCGGCAGCGGCACCCAAGGCACCCAGCACGCGGGCGAGGGCCTCCCGTGCTGCGTCGAGCTCGGCGGCGGCGGCTCCGCCCACGCCCTGGACGACGCGCTCGCGCAAAGCCGCAAGACCATCTGCGTATGTCAGCGGCGGTCGCTCGGGGGCACGCGCCGGCGAGAAAAGCGTGAGGGCGAAGGCCGCGGCCGAGAAATCGCCGATCTCGTCCACCTCGGCGAGCCCCAGAGCCAGCTTCTCCCACATGTCGCGAAAGAAGCTCTGGGCCTCGCCGAGCTCCGGCTCCAGCACCAATTCTGGGCGTGCGCCGTCGCGCACGACGAGGCGGCATTCAACCCCCTGCAGCACGCTCAGCTGCACGGGCAGAGTGACCTCGATGCTTCCGCTGGTGCGGCCCGCTGAGCGAACCCTCCGGGTGCCCAGGTACATCAACCCGTCCTCTCGTTCTCGCCGATCACTTGGGCTAGAGTCTCTAGCACTTTATCTAGCAGATGCCACGGAGGCAAATATAGCACACTCGCCTCAGTCTCTCCGCACAGCGGTCGATCGCCTTTTGGGCGACCAACCGCTGCCTCGCTGCGGCACGACCTTTGTGTTCGGCAGTGCCGCGACCAGCCACCGAGATCCGCGTGAAAGCAGACCCCGGGTCTTGCCTCTACTCAGACTCAGAGAAGTCCTGGGCCTGGTCGATCCATTCGTCGATCCGCGCCATGCGCCCTACGTCGCCCAGTCCCTCGCGGAGCTTGGGGACGTTGGCCGCTATGAGCTGCGCGAACGAGTGAATGCCGAGCTCGTTCAGGCGGGCCTGCATGCCTTCGCCGATGCCCCTGATGCGCGTGAGATCGTCACGCACGGGCTTGGGTGGGGCAACCACGGCGACGGGCTCGGGCTTGGGCTCGGGCTTGGGCTCCGGCTTGGGCTCGGGTGGGGCAACCACGGCGACGGGCTCGGGCTTGGGCTCGGGCGGGGCAACCACGGCGACGGGCTCGGGCTTCGGTTCGGGAGCCTTCACCACGGGCTTTGGTTCGGGAGCCTTCGCCACGGGCTTGGCTGCCGCAGGCCGTTTGCGGCCCTTGGCCGCGGCGGCACGCTGACGGCGCTTGTCCATGGCGGTGGCGACCTTCGCCCAGCCCGCCTTGCGGCCGGCGACGTCGTCTTGACGCTCTTCTCGGTCTGCCGCCCCGTCGGCCGCCAAACGCTCGCGGTCCTCCGACAGCTTGGCTCGTTGCTCGTCGGCCATCGCCGCATGAGCCTCGTCCAGATCGCTCAGCAAGGCGGCCATGTCACTCTTCACTGCCGCCACGTACGCCTTGAGCCGTTCGTCCTGCTCTCGGCCCATGTCGGCGCGTGCCGTGGCATGGTCGTCGAGTGTGGCGGCCACGTCTTCGCTGCGCGCTGCACTGCCGGCGGCCAGGTCGTCCATGAGATCGGCGACGTCGCTCTTCATTGCCGCTACCTCAGCCTTGAGCCGGTCGTCCTGCTCGCTGGCCATGGCCGCGTGAGCCTTGTCAAGATCGCTCAGCATCGTGGCCATGTCTTTCTTCACCGCCGCGACGTATGCCTTGAGGCGCTCGTCTTGCTCACGGCCCATCTCGGCGCGTGCCGTAGCATGGTCGTCGAGCATGTCGGCAACATCCTCGCTGCGCGCCGCACTGCCGGCGGCCAGGTCGTCCATGAAGCCGGCGACATCGCTCTTCATCGCCGCGTTGTCGGCCTTGAGCCGTGCGTCCTGCTCGCGGGCCATGGCCTCGTGGGCCTCGTCCAGATCGCTCAGCATGGTGGCGACATCGCTCTTCATCGCCGCGTTGTCGGCCTTGAGTCGTGCGTCCTGCTCGCGGGCCATGGCCGCGTGAGCCTCGTCCAGATCGCTCAGCATGTCGGCGACGTCGCTCTTCACTGCCGCGACGTACGCCTTGAGCCGTGCATCCTGCTCGCGGGCCATCTCGGCGCGTGCCGTAGCGTCGTCGCCAAGCATATCGGCGACGTCGCTCTTGATAGCCGCGACGTCTGCCTTCAGCCGTGCGTCCTGCTCGCGACCCATCTCGGCGCGTGCCGTAGCGTGGTCGTCGAGCGTGGCGGCAACATCTTCGCTGCGCGTCGCGCTGCCGGCAGCCAGGTCGTCCATGAAGCCGGCGACGTCGCTTCTCATTGCCGCGGCCTCAGCCTTGAGCCGCTCGTTCTGCTCTTCGGCCATAGCCGCACGGTCTTCGCGGAAGCCGGCCAACTGCTCGGCGGTGTCAATGCGGATGCCGGCGATCGCCGTCGTCCGCACATCCCAAGCCCCGGTGATCTCCGCGGCCAGTCTCGCCATATCCTGATTCAATGCCATGTCTCACCTCCTAGTGCTCGGTCTCGGGGCGGCCGACGAATCGACCGCCTACATCAAAGAGGCGCGGCGACTGGCGTTGCGAGTCTTGCGACGCCAGTCACCGCGCTTCCTTCAACCATCGACCAAGGTCACCCTTAGGCCGGGACCGCCTCGCTGGACGTAAGACCAACGGCTTCGGCGTACTTGAGCCAGGTGTCAACCCCGGCGACCACGACGCGAGCCTCGATCGCGAGAAGCTCGATACCCACGAGGGATACACGAACCCATGCGTCGACCACAAGGCCCTTGTCCAGAATCCGGTCGATCACCTCGGCCAGGCTGCTGGATGCAATTGCTTTCTCGACTGCCACTTCTGTCACCTCCTCTAGAACTTTGCGTTACCACGAAACTGCGGCGGGTAGATCCGAGTAATCCGGACCACGTCTGAAGTCTACCCGAGGCGTGGCTGATTGATAGTTTGCATTTCGTTGAGAAAGCACGGAATAGCGTGTGCGTTGCGTAAGGATTGGGGCAGGTACCGAGGGCTCAGCGTGTGTACGCGCCAAACCACCTACAAGCGGCACCTGGTCAGAAGGACGAAGAGGTCGCCCGCCGGTCCAGGATGTAGCCATAGCGCGGCACCGTGCGGACGTACAGGGGCTCCGAAGGATTCGCCTCGATCTTCGCGCGCAGATTCTTCATGTGCCAGCGCACCACGGCCGCGTCGCCGGTTCCCGGCGGGTAACCCCACACCCGCTGGAGGAGCTGCCGGCTCGAGAACACCTCGCCGGCATGTGCCATGAGAAAGCCGACAAGCGTGAACTCGGCCGGAGTGATGGCCACCGGCGTGCCGTCCACCTGAAGGCTCCGCTCACGCGTATCCAGGCAGAGTGCGCCGACGCGCATCACGTGCGCGTCACCTGAGGTCTCGTCGCGCGGCGCAGCCGTCCGCCGAAGGAGAGACCTCACTCTGGCCTTGAGCTCGGTGAGATCGAAGGGCTTGCACAGGTAGTCGTCGCCGCCTTCGTCGAGACCCCTCACGCGGTCCTGCACCTCGCCGTGGCCGCTCAGGAACAGGATGGGGACGGATGCGAGCCTCAGGTCGCGGCGTGCCTCCCGGCACACCTCGATGCCATCGAGCCCGGGCATGACGACGTCCATCACAAAGAGGTCGGGCCGCTCCTGGCGGGCAAGAGCCAAGGCTTCAACACCGCCGCTGGCGGTGAGAACCTCGTGCCCCTCGTCGAGAAGCGCGTACTTGACGGCCCAGACGAGGTCGGGCTCATCGTCGACAACGAGGACGCGCGCCACCCCTACTCCCCTCTGCGCGGCCGCCGGGGCGGGAGCACCTCGGCGGCGAGACTTCGGATCTGCTCGAGAGAGAACGGCTTCGGGATGAAGGCTTTGAGCAGCCCGCTCTCGAGGGCTTGTCGCACCACGTCGTCGTCGCCGGCCACGTACCCGGAGACGAGGACGACGGCAGTGTTCAGGTCGAGATCGGACACCTCGCGAGCAAGCTGCAGCCCGTCCATATCCCCAAGCTTAGCATCGACGAACGCCAACCGGTAGTCGCCCGTCGCCAGCAAGGAGGCGGCCTCCGTGCCGGAGCAGGTGGTCACCACCTCGTAGCCGCCGCTGAGCGCCGACTTGAGAGCCCAGCAGACGTCTGGTTCGTCATCGACGACCAACACCCTCTGGCTCATGTGCACCCCCTCCAAGCCCTGGCAGCGACACCGTGAACGCCGAGCCCTTCCCCAGGTCGCTGGCTACCTCGATGCCGCCGGCGTGCTGCTCTATGATCCTGTAGCTTATTGAGAGGCCCAGCCCCGAGGACGGGCTGCCGGGGGGCTTCGTGGTGAAGAAGGGGTCAAAGAGGTGCGGCAGGTCCGCGGCCGGAATGCCAACGCCCGTGTCCTTGAACGCGATCCTGACCGGGCCGTCGGGCTCCGCGCTCGTAACGATGCTCAGCTCGCCGCCCTCGGGCATGGCGTTGCAGGCGTTGAGCACGAGGTTGGTGAACACCTGTTGTAGCAGATCGGCATTGCCGACGACGCGCACGCCGTGAGGCATGGGCGTCCGCTGCACTCGTACCCTCTGAAGCGTCAGCTGATCGGCCAGCAGCGCCAGGGTCTGGTCGAGCACGGCGTCCACATCGACCTCGGCCAGCAGCTCGGCCTGGGGCCGGGCGAACTTGAGCAGGTTGTCGATGATGAGCGCGGACCGTTTGGTGGAGGCATCGATCTTGGAGAGGCACGTCGCCTGAAGGTCCGCGTCGTCCGGGTTCTCCATCAGGAGCTGGGCGCTCACTTGGATAACGGCCAGCGGGGTGCGCAGCTCGTGCGCGATACCCCCCGCCATCACCCCCAATGAGGCCATCTTCTCGGCCTGGATGAGCTGACTCGCGAGCAGCCGGTAGGAGGTGAGGTCGCGCCCCACGACCACGGTCCCCGTGATCACGCCGTTGTCGTCGGTCATGGGCGAGCTGCTCCAGTCCACGATCGACTCTCGCCCGTCGGGCGCCACGAGCCTGGCTTCCTGGGTGTGCGCTTGCTGTTCGGCCGGCGACCCCTTCAGCATCTTCTCCATGAGCTCTGCGTCGTCGGGCGCACAAAGCTCCCACAGGCGCCTTCCCAGCGCCTCGGCAAGCGTCCATCCGGAGACCCGCTCCGCGGCCGGGTTCCAGGTGACGATGCGGCCCCCATCGTCAAGGGAGGCGAGGAGATCGCTGGCGCTCTGCACCACGCCGGTCAAGTGACGCTCGGCCCGTCTGACCTCGACGCCGAGCTTGTGCCGCTCGGTGACATCGTCCACGAGCAGCATCGCCTGCTGCACGGAGCCTCCCACCGTAATTGGGACAAAACGGAAGAAATACACGTTGCCGGTGCCCACCTGCAGGACGTCGCCACCGTCGATCGCATCCCCGCTCCTGAAGACCTGCTTCAGCTTCTCTTCCATAGGCGCGTACTTGGCCAGCCACGAGGGCAGGACGTCCACCAGCCTGCGGCCGATTGTGGCCTCTTTTCCGCGCCGCACGCTCTCGAGGAAATGCCGGTTGACGGAGACGACTCGCAGCCTGCGGTCGACGACCAGCATCGAGCTCGGGATGCTCTCGATGAACTGGCTGACGAAGAGCCCGTGCTCGCTGGTCTCGTGCTGCAAACGCGACAGGGAGCGGAAGCGCCCGAGCTGCTCTCCCGCCAGAGCGGCGAACTGAAGCTGAGCGTGATCGAAGGGCGCGGCGCCGCCGAGGCGACCCAGATTCAGGACTCCCAGCACCCCACCGTCCCAGGAGATCGGCACAGAGAGGGAGGAGGTGACGGAAGGTTGATGCATGGCCTCGCGCACCGGGCCGGGGATCTCCTGTCCCGGAGCCAAGAGCAGCGACTTGCCGTGCTCGGCCACCCAACCACTGATCGCCTCGCCCAGCGCGACCCGCGTCTGCTCGGCCACGTCTTCCGGAACCCCAACGGAAGCGATGATGGCGAGGGAATCGCGATCGTCGTCTAGCACCATGAGCGAGGCACGGTCGGCGCCCATGATGCCGGCGAGGGCCTGGAGAACGCTCTGGAAGACATCGCTCAGCGGCTCGGCAAGCTTGGATGACTCCTTGGTGGCGCCCTCAAGCAGACGGCCACACTCGAGCAGACCAGCGAGAGCCGCCTCTCGCGTCAGACTGATGTGCTTCACCACTCGGGTGCCTCCCGTCTTGAGGCGCGTCTCTCCCCGATACGACCACAGCCGGCGTGCCCCGTCAACCGAAGTGGCGTCGATGCGCGCCCTTCACCTCTGTCTCTCCCGCGCGAGGCCCGCGACGAAACCTCACTCACTCCCACTCGATGGTGCTCGGCGGCTTGCTCGAGATGTCGTAGACCACGCGGTTGACCTCGGGGACCTCGTTGATGATCCGCGAGGAGAGCGTCTCGAGCAGGTCGTAGGGCAGGTGCGCCCAGTCGGCGGTCATGGCGTCGTCGCTCTTGACCGCCCTGATCGCGATGGGGTAGCCGTAGGTGCGTTCGTCGCCCTGCACGCCCACGCTGCGGATGACGGGCAGGATGGCGAAGCACTGCCACAGCTCGCGGTACAGCCCGGCCTTGCGGATCTCCTCCTGGACGATGGCGTCGGCGCGCTGCAGCACGTCCACGCGTTCACGGGTGATCGCACCGATGATGCGGATGGCGAGGCCGGGACCGGGGAAGGGCTGGCGCCACACGATGCGCTCGGGCAGGCCGAGCTCCTCGCCGACGGCGCGGACCTCGTCCTTGAACAGCCAGCGCAGCGGCTCGACCAGCTCGAAGTCCATCTTCTCGGGGAGGCCGCCCACATTGTGGTGGCTCTTGATCTTGGCGGCCTGCCGCGTGCCGCTCTCGATGACATCGCTGTAGAGCGTGCCCTGCACGAGGAATTTCGCGTCGGTGAGCTTGCGCGCTTCTTCCTCGAAGCAGCGGATGAACTCCTCGCCGATGATCTTGCGCTTGCGCTCCGGCTCGGTGACGTCCTTGAGCTTGTCGAGGAAGCGGTCGGCGGCGTCGACGGCGATCAGCGGGATGCCGAAGGTGCCGGCGAAGGTTTCGACCACGCGCTCGGCCTCGCGCATGCGCATCATGCCCTGGTCGACGAAGACGCACGTGAGGCGCTCGCCGATGGCCTTGTACATGAGCAGCGCGGCGACCGACGAGTCGACGCCCCCCGACAGGCCCAGGATCGCCTTGTTGTCGCCGACCTGGGCGCGGATCTGCTTGATGGACTCCTCGATGATGGAGGCCGGCGTGAACTCGGGCGCGCAGCCGCAGGCCTTGTAGAGAAAGTTCTTGAGCACGTCCATGCCCCTGGGCGTGTGCACCACCTCGGGGTGGAACTGCACGCCGTAGAAACCGCGCGAGCGCGCCTCCATGGCCGCGACGGGCGAAGCCGCGCTCGCGGCCAGCACGTCGAAGCCGGGCGGCGCCTTGGTGACGCTGTCGCGGTGACTCATCCAGGCCTGCTCCTCGCCGCGCAGCCCCTCGAGGAGCAGCCCCGGCTCGAGCACGCTCAGCGCCGTCTTGCCGAACTCGCTGAGGTCGGTTCGTGCCACGGTGCCGCCGAGGTGGAGCGCCAGGCTCTGCATGCCGTAGCAGATGCCGAGCACCGGGATGCCGAGATTGAGGATCTCGGGGTCGAGCTGCGGGGCGTCGTCGACGTAGACGCTCATGGGGCCGCCGGAGAGGATGATGCCCTTGGGGGCGTAGGCCTTAAGGCGCGCGATGGGCAGGTCGTGCGGCACGAGCTCTGAGTACACGCGGCACTCACGCACGCGGCGCGCGATGAGCTGCCCGTACTGCGCCCCGAAGTCGAGCACGAGGACGGTGTCCAGCCCCTTCACTTGCGGCGAGCCCTGCGCCACGGCGCCTCCCTCAGTCTGGTGTTGGTACGTGCCGGCGAACGGCGGCGGGGGTCAGCCCATGCCGACGTCTTGTTCCTTCTGCAGCTTCTTGCCCTCGGTCATCAGCGACGGCGCAACCATGACCTCGGCCTTCTGGAACGACGTGAGGGTCTCGTAGCCGCAGGTGGCCATGCTGGTGCGCAGCGCGCCGAACAGGTTGAGCGTGCCGTCGTTCTCGTGGGCGGGACCCAGAAGGATCTCCTTGAGCGTGCCCTTGACCCCAGCCTTCACGCGCGTGCCGCGCGGGAGCTCGGGGTGGAAGGTGGCCATGCCCCAGTGATAGCCACGGCCCGGCGCTTCGCCGGCCGCAGCCAGCGGCGAGCCGATCATGACGGCGTCGGCGCCGAGGGCGATGGCCTTGCTGACGTCGCCGCCGGTGCGCATGCCGCCGTCGGCGATGACGTGGCAGTACTGGCCGGTCTCGAGGACGTGCTGCACGCGCGCCGCCGCGGCGTCGGCGATCGCCGTGGCCTGCGGCACGCCGATGCCGAGCACGCCGCGCGTGGTGCAGGCGTGGCCCGGGCCGACGCCGACGAGCACGCCCACGGCGCCGGTGCGCATGAGGTGCAGCGTGGTGGCGTACGAGGCCACGCCACCGACGATCACCGGCACAGGGCACTGGGCGATGAACTTCCTGAGGTCGAGGGGCTCGACCTTGGTGCTCACGTGCTCGGCCGAGACGACGGTGCCCTGGATGATGAGGACGTCGAGGCCGGCCTCGAGGGCGATCTGGTAGTACTCCTCGACGCGTTGCGGAGTCAGCGAGGCGGCCGCAAGGACGCCGCCCGCCTTGATCTGCTTGATACGCGCGGCGACGAGCTCGGGCTTGACGGGCTCGCGGTAGATCTCCTGCATCGTTCGCGTCGCCGACTCCTTGGGCAGAGACGCGATGCGATCGAGCTGCTCATCGGCGTTCTCGTAGCGCGTCTGCACGCCCTCGAGGTTGAGCACGGCGAGGCCGCCGAGCTTGCCCATGGCGACGGCGAACTGGGGATCGACGACGCCGTCCATGGCCGAGGCGAGGCACGGCAACGGCAGGGTGTGCGGGCCGAGCTTCCAGGTGATGTCGACGTCTTCGGCATCGCGCGTACGACGGCTGGGCACGATGGCGATGTCGTCGAAGCCGTAGGCGCGACGGCCTTTCTTGCCGCGGCCGATCTCTACTTCCATGCCGTCCTCCTCATGGGCGCGCCGGGTCAGGCGATCTCTGATAAAACAAAAGACCCGGGCACGGACGTACCGGGGTCTCTGAGCTTTGCGCCGGGCTGATGGGTGAGCCTGCTGTTACGGGTGGCAACGTCGTCCGACTCTACCAGCGGCTTCGGCGGGAATCAACAGGCGGCCGCAGCCGCAGCGCGACCGCGCCTCTGCGCACGTGTTGCATCCCGGCGGCGGCCGCGAACGCGGAGGGCAGCTTGGCGACGACGCTTCTGGTCAACTTTCGCGCATTGGCCCGCTTAATGTGGAAACCGTCGTAGAACTGCTGCGGATCGCCGCCAAACGTCGCCAGCTCGCTGCAGTCGAGGAGACCAAACCCGTACTTCGCCTGGAGCCCCGTCAGGTAGGTCATTACCTCGTCGTGCCGCTTCTGCCAACCCGCCGCACGCACCGCTGCCAGCAGGCGAGGATGAAGCGGCATGAGCACCACAGCCTGCGTCGTTTCCATCTGAGCCAGAAGGTCCATGGTCTGGTCGAAGTAACGCTGCGAACGCGGGGACAACGCCGCCTCGGTGGTCGCGTACCGCGCGAGCGCTTTGTCGATCGACCAAGCGATCGCCTGCGGCAACGACTGACCCCGCTCCTCCGCGATATCGTAGCGATTGCGCAGCACCACGCCATCGGGCCCGAACGAGGTGAGCGCCAGATCCCGACTCAAAGGGACCTCGGCCGGGGACGTTGGGAGCTTCTTGCGCTCGGACGCGACCAAAGATGGGGGAAACCAGCGGCTCAGGCTCTCGTCCTGGAGAAGGCCGGGAGAGAGCCCTTGCTTGCGGAACGCCTCCACGTGAAGAAACCACACGACCCGGAGCTTGGTGCCGGGGAAACGCTGGTGAATGAAGTTGACGAAGGCCCAGGCGTCTTCGGGACGTCCGTTCTGGAAGGCGAGGTTGAATCCGCGAAGGCCGGTCAGCTCCTGGAAGTAGGCGGGCTCGAAGCGACTGGCTCTGGAGCCGCCGAGGATCAGGAGCTGCGGGGAGCGTGGAAGCCGCTTCAGCAGGAGCATCTTGACGGCGCGATCGGTGGGCACGTACAGAGGGTCGCCGGCGCTGGTGTCGGCGGCTGCGACCTGCGCCGCGAGCAGCGCGACCGTGACCGCGAGAAGCGCTGACGAACAGGCGAGAAGCGCCGGCCAGGCCGGCCGCCACAGCGCTCGGCGACGCGGGCGTGAGACGGCGCCGCCGCCACGTCCGCGGACGCGCCGAGATGGAGACCAGCGCATTGATGACCCCCAGAGTCGCGACGAACCGGCCTGCGCCGACCCTGACCCGGATGCTGCCGGACGAGCGCAGCGTCACCCGCCAACTATACCAATGTTCTGCGGCTCAGGCCCGGGCAAGAACCGCAGGGACGGGGGTCGGCGCGCATCCACGAGGAGAGCCTTTGTCACCATTCGCGCCCGTACGTGGCCGGGGCGACCGGGGCCCTGCGCGGGCCCCGGCCGCCCTTTGGAGGCCAGGCAAGGCAATGAGCGTAAGCTGCGACCGGTAAGGCGCCTCCTCGTGTCGACCCGCCGGCGGAAGCGCCTGGCGGGTCGTCCCTGGAGCCGATCCATCGGCCCCTTCCGCGTCTCCGCGCGACCCGCCGAGACCGCTTCCTTCACCCATAAGAATCGGCGCCGAGCTTCCCGCGGGCAATAGGGAATCGTGCCCGCCTTGAGCAGCCCTCAGCCCTTGGAGTCAATGAGGTGCAGTTCCATGCCTTTGACGATCGCTTCGCTGCGGCTGCCCACGGCGAGCTTGCGATAGATCGCCGAGATGTGGTTCTGCACCGTCTTCTTGCTGAGAAAGAGCTCGGCGGCGATCTGTGCCGGCGACCTCGGCGTGGCCAGCATGCGCAGGATCTCGAGCTCGCGGTCGGTGAGATCCCAGCGGCGCTGCTCGTAGGCGCCGGGAGCGTAGTCGAGCTGGCGGATGCCCTCGCCGAGGCTGGCCGCAACGCCGGTGCTGAGCACCGTGCCGCCGCGGAGCACGACATCGATGGCCGCGTAGAGCTGCTCGGGCTCGGCGTCTTTGGCCACGTACCCCCGAGCCCCGGCGGAGATCGCGCTGAAGAGCGCGTCGCGGTCCTCGCGGGCGCTCAGCATGACGACCTTGACGTCGTCGCCGCGCTCCGCCAGACGGCGCGCGACCTCGAGACCGCTCATGCCCGGCATGGCGATGTCGAGGAGCAGCACGCAGCCCGGGTGCTCCGCGACGCTCGTCAGAGCCTCGTCGCCGCTCGTCGCTTCGGCGACGACGACGTAGCCCTCGCCTTCAAGGAGCTGACGCAGCCCCTGGCGGAAGAGGCCGTGGTCGTCGGCGATGATCACACGTCCCTTGTCACTCATGTCGACTCCACGAGGAGAGAGACGAGGTCGAGATAGGTCTCGACCTCGAAGGGTTTGGGCAGGTACCAGGAGCGCCGCTCGCGCACGTCGGCCAGCGCGGCGCCTGCCGCCGGGTCACCGCTGACCATCAGGATCGGCGTGCCTGCGGGCAGACGCGCGGCGACCTCGACGCCGGTCAGGTCGGGCAGATGATAATCGAGGATGGCACACTCCCACGCGCGAGACCCATACGGCACGTCTTTCCCGGCGCCGACGGCGGTCACGCCGGCACCGCAGGCTTCGAGGGCGGCCACAGAAGCGGCGCGCAGGGGCTCGTCGTCTTCGACGACGAGCAGATCCGCGCCGCGCAGCCGCTCGTGGCGCGGTAGCGGCAGATGAACCTCGAACACGGCGCCGCCGCCGCGGCGGTCGCGGGCGGCGATGCTGCCGCCGGCCTCCGCAACCAGGCGGCGCACCAGCCAGAGACCAAGCCCGGTGCCACTCGACTTGGTGCTGTAGAAGGCGGCGAACACGTCACCGTCGGGCAAGCCCGGGCCCTTGTCGGCGACGCGTAGACAGACGCTGTCGGCGTCACTCGTCAGGCGGACGTCTACCGCCCCTTTGCCGCCGCAGACCTCCAGGGCGTTCGCGATCAGGTTGCCGACCACCGAGCGCAGGTCGTTCTCGCCGAGCGCGACCCTGGGGTCGCCCAAGGCCCCCTTCAGTGTGATCACAGACCCGGGGAAGCGGCGCCGCTGCTCGGCGACGACCGCGCTCACGAGCGGCACCAGCGGCGTGAGGGCCGTGCCGACCACGCGCGCGGCGTCGGGGTTGATGGAGTGCATGATGGCGCGGATGCGCTCGAGGCAGCAGCGCGTCTGGTCTTTGATGACGTCGAGCTGCCGCACGGCGGCGGGCTGGTCGGCGAGCGTCCGCCTGAGGACATTCGCATACAGCTCCACCGTGGCCAGCGGCGACTTGAGCTCGTGCGCCATGGCGCTCGCGATCCGGCCGACCTCCGCAAAGCGCTGAGCCTCGGCGGCGCGACGTTCCTCGGCGAGGGCGTCGGTGATGTCGGCGAAGAAGATCGCCGCGGCGCTGCCCTCGCCGAGGATGCTCACCGTATAGCCGAGCGTGCGCTCGCCGGCGGGCGTCGGCACCACGACCTGCCGGCGAGCGGCCGCGACGCCGCTGCGCCGCGCCTCGAGCAGGATCACGGCCAGCGCCGCGAGCGCCGGAGGCGCGGCGGCCAGCGATTCGAGGTCGCGGCCGACGACAGCGTCGACCTCGACGCCGAGCACGCGCGCGGCGGCGGGATTGTAGACGCGCACATGGCCGTCGTCGTCCGCTGCCATGGCCGCGGTCCGGACGTGCTGCAAGACTGTGCCGGCAAGCTCCTCGATGACGTGCCCTTTCTCCTGGCTGTCCGTTTCGTGGGGCCGGGCCGCCCGAACTGCGGCGTCGCCTGCCCCCGTCACTCGTATCGACAGACGAGGGGAAGGGCTTTAGGAGAGAGGCTTCGCGGCGCCGTCGAGCTCGACGACGTCGGTGCTCTCGAGAAGACGGCGGGCGTCCTCGGGGTCGAGCACGCCGGCGCCGTAGCGCTGCGTGTTGGCGGCGCCGGCGGCCAGCGCCTGCCGCAGGCACGCCGGAAGCTCGAGCTTCTCGAAGCGCGCGCTGACAAAGCCGGCGAGGAATGCATCGCCCGAGCCGACGGTACTGACGACCCTCTCGAGCGGCGCGATGCTCGCCCTGAAGACGCGCTGCCGGCGGCCCAGCTGGAAGCGGGCGACGCAGCCGTGTGGCGTCTTGATGATGGCGTTGCGCGCACCCATCTCGCAGATGATGGCCGTGGCTTCGACGATGTCCTGATCGTCGTGGAACTCGTGCCCCACAAGGTCTTCGGCCTCACGGAAGTTGGGGACCACGAGGTGCGGGCGGCCCTTCATGCCCAGACGCAGCGGTTCGCCGGCGCTGTCGAGCACGACGAAGCAGCGGTGGCGGCGCACGCGCTGCAGCACGCCGGCATAGAAGTCCTCCTGCATCTTGCGAGGCAGCGAGCCGGCGAGCAGGACGAAGCGTGCACCCTTGGCGAGATACTCGATCTTCTCGAAGAAGGCTGCTACCTCCGGCGCCGTTACCACCGGCCCGTACTCGATGACCTCGGTCTGGGTCATGGTGGTGGGGTCGACGACGGCCGTGGACGTGCGCGACTCGCCGCCGATGTGCACGAAGTCGTTGAGCACGTTCTCGCGCTGCAGGCCCTCGACGATCTGCTGCCCGGCGCGGCCGCCCACGAGACCGGTGGCGACCACCGGCTGGCCGAGCGCTTTGAGGGCGCGGGCGATGTTGACCCCTTTGCCGCCCGGCAGCGTGAGACTCTCGCTGGCGCGGTGCTTGAAGCCGGTCTGGAAATTGGGCACCGTGAGCGTCTTGTCGACGGCGGCGTTGGGCGTAACGGTGATGATCACGTGGACGTCCCGTGAGCGGTTCTCTGGACCTTCGCACGAAAGCCGGCGCTCTGCCGGCGCCGGCCTCCTGAGCAGTACAGTATAGCACCCGCTGCCGCCTTGACACCGTGCGGGCGCGGGGGGTACGTTTTGTGAGCGTCAATTACGGCGCGTTCCTCGTTAGGTGAGGCTCCGACATACATAGAGGCCGTTGCCCGGAAACGTCCAGAGACGCCAACGGGTAGAACAGGCATTACCGGATCAAGGTTTTGCCCGAGACGGCTGAGGTCCTGACCTCTACGGTATGTTGTGCTAAAGCTGGGACGAGTGAGGATCGCCCTCCTGCTGCGCGCACGGAGCCTTCCGCGAGGAAGGTTTTTCTGTGTCTCGAAGTCGACAGGCCGCGGAGGAGGTGATGCCGGTGTTCTTTCTGAGCAAGCTGCTCGGCAGCCCGGTACGCGACGCCGCCGACAAGCCGGCGGGCTCGCTGAGCGACCTCATCGTCTCCTCCGGTCAAGCGTACCCGAGGGTCACGGCACTCGCCGTGAAGCGGCGCGGCCGCATCGTCTACGCCACGTGGGACCAGGTCACCAGCTTCGAGGAGTCGGGCACGATCCTGCGCGTCCCCGCCACCGACATGGGCGAACGCGAACTGCTGCCCGATGAGCTGCAGCTCTCGGCCACCTTTCTCGACAAGCAGCTCGTCGACACCGAGGGCCGCAAGGTCATCCGCGTCAACGACATCCAGCTGCTGCGCACCGGCGCCGACGTGCACGTCGTGGGCGTCGACATCTCGAGCGGCGCTATCTTGCGCCGCGTGGGCCTCGGCAAGGTCAGCGAGCGCCTCGTCAAGAGCCGCCAGAACCCGCGACCGCATCTCATCGACTGGAAGGACGTCGACGTCGAGCACACCGACGACAGCTCGGTGCGCCTCGCAGTCCCCCGCACCAAGCTGGAACTGCTCCATCCCGCCGACATCGCCGATCTCGTCCACGAGCTCTCGCCCGAAGAACGGGCAGCCGTGCTCGACGCCCTTGAGGACGACCTGGCCGCCGACACGTTTGAGGAGCTGCACCCCTCGTACCAGGCTTCGCTGCTCCTCGATCTGCCGGACGACAAGGCCAGCGAGATCCTCAGCGAGATGTCGCCCGACGATGCCGCCGACCTGCTCGCCGACCTGCCCGACGACCGCCGCGCGCATTTCATCGCGATGATGGAGAAGGACGATGCCGACGACATGCGCGAGCTGCTCAGCTACCCGGAGCACTCCGCCGGCGGCATCATGACCACCGAGTACGCCTGGGCACGCCTTGACGATACGGCCGCAGAGGCCACGCAGAGGCTGCGCGAGCAGGCGGAGTACGTCGAGACCGTCTACTACATCTATGTGGTCGATCGTTCCGAGAAGCTGCGCGGCGTGTTCTCTCTGCGCGACCTGCTCACCACGCCGCCAGACAAGAAGGTCCGCGACTTCATGACGGAGAACCCTGTGGCAGTTGCCACAGCCGCTTCTGAGGAAGAGATCACGGACCTGATCGCCAAGTACAACCTGCTCGCCCTGCCGGTCGTCGACGACGAGGGCGAGCTGCACGGCATCATCACCATCGACGATGCCATCGACCTGGTGCTTCCGCTCGCCTGGAAGAAGCGCCTGCCGAGGATCTTCCATTGAGGAGGCCTCGATGGCGCAGTCTCCACGGAGTGTAGGCCGCCGGCTGGTCGGCCGCATCGGCCGCAGCCGGCTCGCCATCTTCTTCGCGATTCTCGGGCCGGGCCTGATCTCGGCGGCCTCGGACAACGATGCCGGCGGCATCACCACCTGGTCGGTGATCGGCGCCCGCTACGGCTACAGCTTGCTCTGGCTGCTGCTGCTCATCACGCCCATCCTGGCGGTGACCCAGGAGATGGGCGCGCGCATGGGGGCCGTGACCGGCAAGGGTCTGGCGGCGCTGATCCGCGAGAAGTTCAGCCTCAAGGTGACGGCGTTCGCGATGCTCGCCCTCCTCGTCGCCAACTTCGGCACGACCGTGGCGGAGTTCTCGGGCGTGGCTTCCGCGTTCAGCCTGGCCCACATCCCGCCGTGGCTGGCCGTGCCGCCGGTCGCGGTGGGCGTGTGGCTGCTCGTGACGCGCGGCAACTACCGCAAGGTCGAGCGCGTCTTCCTGGCGCTCACCGCCGTGTACGTCGCCTATTTCGTGGCCGGCATGCTGGCGAGGCCGGATTGGGGCGCGGCGCTCCACGGCACCGTCGTTCCCAAGGCCCAGCTGAGCAGTCTGTGGCTGCTCACGGCGATCGCCGCCATCGGCACGACGATCACGCCCTGGGGCCAGTTCTTCATCCAGGCCTACATCGTCGACAAGCGCATCTCGATCCGCGACTACGTGTACACCAAGGTCGAGGTCTTCATCGGCGCCGTGTTCACCGACGCCATCGACCTGTTCATCGTGCTGGCCTGCGCGGCGACGCTCTACAAGAACGGCATCGTCGTGGAGACGGCCCAGGACGCCGCCCGGGCGCTGGCGCCGCTCGCCGGCCGCGCCGCGTCGCTGCTTTTCGGCTTCGGTCTCCTGAACGTCTCCATCCTGGGAGCGTCGATCCTGCCGCTCACCACCGCCTACGCCGTCTGCGAGGCCTTCGGCTTCGAGAGCGGGCTCGACAAAAAGTGGGACGAGGCGCCGGCCTTCAACGGCCTGCTGTCGGCCTTCATCCTCGTGCCGGCGCTGGTCGCCATCATCCCCCGCCTCCCGCTGGTAAAGGTGATGCTGCTCAGCCAGGACGTGAACGGGATCCTGCTGCCCATCATCCTGATCTACGTGCTCAAGATCATCAACGACCCGAAGGTCATGGGAGAGCACGTCAACGGGCGCATCTACAACGGCATCGCCTGGGCGTTCTCGGTGGCCCTGATCGGGCTCTCGGTGACGCTCGTCGCGTCACCATTCCTCTTCTGAGGCTCAGGTACCGTCGTCGCGCTCGTGCGAGCGGGGCTCGATGTGCACGAGCACGTCGGCGTTGGGCACGCACGCACGGATGTCGGCTTCGATGTGCTCGGCGGTCTGGTGCGCCGCGGCCACGGTCAGCGTCTCGTCGACGGTGATATGCAGGTCGATGTGGCGCCGGCTGCCGGCTTGCCGAGCGCGCAGTTTGTGGTACCCCCAGATGAGGTCGCCTTCGTGGTCCTTGACGCAGCGGCGGATCTCGTCGAGCTCCTCCTCGGGCAGCGTCTGGTCGAGCAGCACCTTGGTGGACTGCACCACGAGCCGGTAGCCGGTCCAGATGATGAGCACAGCCACGGCGATGGCGGCGATGGGGTCGAACAGCGCCCAACCCGTGAGCTTGACCAGCAAGAGGCCGCCGGCCACGCCGAACGACGTGTAGACGTCGGTGAGCAGGTGGGCGGCGTCGGCCTCGAGCGCCGCCGACTGCGTGCGCCTGGCGACCGGGTAGAGCACCTTGCGCGACACCACGAGGTTGACCACGCCCGAGACGACCATCACGGTGATGCCCAGCCAGATGTGGTCGATGTGCGGCCCGTCAATGATCTTGAGGATGCCCTCGTAGATGATCACGCCGGCGGCGGCGATGATGAGCAGCGCCTCGATGACGCCGCTCAGGTTCTCGACCTTCTCGTGGCCGTAGTGATGGTGGAGATCCGGCGGCACCGCCGCCTTGCGCACCGAGTAGAAGGCGATGATCGCGGCCACGAGATCTGAGCCCGAGTGCAGGGCCTCCGAAATGATGGCGATCGAGCCCGACATGATGCCGACCGCGAGCTTGAAGACGATGAGCGCCGAGTTGGAGACGATCGAGACCGCCGCGGCGCGCGACTTGAGCCGGTGGTCGGTCAGGTCGCCGAAGGGCTTCTTCACCTCAGGATTGTCAACGCCCATCGAGCAGGCCCTCTCGTCGCAAACGCTGGAGGAGGGCTCTACCGGCCAGGGCGCGGTGGCTGGCCTGGTCCTTGTCGGCCTGCGGCCACTCGGCCACAGTGAGGTCTGACCCCTCGGGGACGAAGACGGGGTCGTAGCCGAACCCGCCCTCACCGCGCGGCGCCGTGGCGATGGCGCCCCACCAGTATCCCGTCGCCGCGTATTCTGTCAGGTCGGGGGCGACGGCGACAACTGAGCAGACGAAGCGCGCCCGGCGCGCGCGCGGGCCGGCGCAGCCGGCCATCTCGCGCAGGAGGCGCGCCACGTTGGCGGCGTCGGCGCCGGGCCCGTCCACGCCCGCGTAGCGGGCGCTGGTGACGCCCGGCGCCCACCCCAGCGCCTCTACCTCAAGGCCGGAGTCGTCGGCGAGGCAGAAAAGGTCGGCTGGGCCTTGGCCGGCCGCTCGAGCGGCGGCGCCGTGCGTTCGGGCGACGCCGTGCGCGCCGGCGGCCGCAGGCTGCCCGGCGGCGAGCGCCCGCGCCAGCCCGAGCGCCTTGCCGAGAGCATTGCCCGCGAACGACTCGATGTCTTCGGGCGGCAGCTCGACCCAGGCGGGCATCGGCAGCACCTCGAGCGGCGCCAGGATCTTCTGGAGCTCGCCCAGTTTGTGGCGGTTGCCGGTGGCGAGCATGAAGCGCATGCCGCCCACCGTTAGCCCAGCGCCTCGACGGCCGCCGCTTGCGCGGCCGCCAGGGCGGCCGCTCCGGCGGCGGCCAGCTCCAGCATCTCGTCCAGGGTCTCTCGCGCGTACGGCTCGCCCTCGGCGGTGGCCTGCACCTCCACGAGCTTGCCCGCGCCGGTCATGACCACGTTCATGTCGACAGCGGCAGCCGAGTCCTCCTCGTAGTCGAGATCGAGAAGAACGCGGCCGTCGACGACGCCCGCGGAGATGGCGGCCAGCGAATCGAACAGCGGCACCTCGTTGAGGCCGATCAGGTCCTTGATCTTGAGCGCGACCTGATACACCGCCACGTAGGCGCCGGTGATGCCGGCGGTGCGCGTGCCGCCGTCGGCCTGCAGCACGTCGCAGTCCACGGCGATGGTACGCTCGCCGACGATGCCGAGATCGACGACGCTGCGCAGGCTGCGCCCGATGAGCCGCTGGATCTCCATCGTGCGCCCGGATTGGCGCCCGCGCACCGCCTCGCGGGCGGTGCGCGTGGGCGTGGCGCCGGGCAGCATGCTGTACTCGGCCGTGAGCCAGCCGCGGCCGGAGCCGCGCAGCCAGCGGGGCACGCCCTCGCTCAGCGAGGCCGTGCAGAGCACGATCGTGTCGCCGAGCGCGATGCGCGCCGAGCCGGCGGCGAACTTGGCCACGGCCGGCTCGATGCTCAGCGGCCGCAGCTCGTCGGCTTTGCGTCCTGTCCTCAAGATGGTCCTCCCCGGCCGCCGCGGCGGCCTTTCGCGGCCTTCAGGCCGCGGGTCGCGTCAACCCGAACATGTCGCCGCGGCGCTTGATGAGCACGAGCAGCGCCGCGCCGCCGGTCGCCATCACGGCCGCTTCGCCGGCGGCCACCCACACGGCGCTGGCCCAGAACGGCAGCTCGAGCACGAGCGCGAGCATGGCGGCGACCCCGAAGCCGTTGACGACCACCGGCACCGCGAGGGCCACGAACCGCGGCCCGATGCGCTGCATGAGCGCGGCCGCGACCAGCGTGAGCAGGGAGCCGCCGACGACGTCGATGATCAGCATCGGGCTCCCGAGGTTGCCCAGCGCCGTCCCCACCGAGAGGCCCACGACGGCCGCCGGGTCGACGCAGGCGAAGACCAGCAGGGACTCGGAGACGCGGAACTGCAGCGGCCCGTACGACAGCGCGTTGAGCCCCGGGGCGAGCGTGAGAACGGCGTAGAGTGCGGCATACAGCGCCGCGCGCGCGAGCAGGCGGGCGCTCATGGCGCAACGAGGGCTTCCAGGGCGCCGAGCGAGAGCCTGCGCACGCGCGTGAGGGGCATCTGCAGGAAGCGCGCGCCGACGGTGCGGAAGGCCTCGACGTCACCGGTGGCGTAGAAGCGGTACGAGCCCACGCGGTCCTCGGCGCGGGCGAGGCCCTGCCGCCGAAGGATGCCCTCGACCTCAAGGGCGATCTCTGTGGCCGGGTTCACGAGCGTGACGTCGCGCCCCAGGAAGCGCTGCAGCATGGGCGCGATGAGCGGGTAGTGCGTGCAGCCCAGGATCACCACGTCGGGGCGCTGCTCCTTGAGCGGCGCGGTGAAGCCGCGCACCGCGTCGGCGAGCGCCTGGCTCGCGACGTCGCCCTCCTCGATGAACGAGACGAGGCCCGGGCACGCCTGCTGGAACACCTCGGCGCCGCCGTCAAGGCTGTGAATCGCGCGCGGGTAGGCGCCGCTGGCCACGGTCGCCTCGGTGGCGAGGACGCCGATGCGGCGGTACCGCGACGTCTGGACCGCCGCCCGCGCGCCCGGCATGACCACCCCGACGATGGGCGTCGCGAAGCGCTCCTGCAACAGCGGCAGCGCCGCCGAGGTGGCGGAGTAGCAGGCCACGACGACCAGCTTCACCGGCACGGTCTCGAGAAAGGCTGTGAGCTGCCGCGCGTACAGCTCGAGCTCCTCGCGGGTCTTCTCGCCGTAGGGAAAGCGTGCCGTGTCGCCGACGTAGGCGAAGTTCTCGCCGGGCAGCGTGACCAGGCACTCGTGGAGCACGGTGAGACCGCCCATGCCCGAGTCGAACATGCCGATGGGCAGAGCCGCGAGGTCGCGATCGTCTGTGGAGGGGCTGGTCATGGTCACCGGGCGCCGGCGCGGCGCCCCGGCAAGTATCCCCCACCTCGCGAGGCACTGTCCAGACAGGCCGCGGCGCCCCGGCGGCCTCGTTGTCCGCGCGGGCAACGCCGAGAATCAAGTGACGGCGTTGGCCTTCCGATACAGCCTGTGAGAGAGGAGGCCAGCCCGGGTGACATCCGGGCGCGGACATGGCCCACGACGAAGACTATCGCATGGAGCTCTTCATCTTCCCCGACGGCACCGCCGTTGAAATGATCGTGTTCGCGGCGGCGTGCGAATCGTCGCCGGCCTCGTCCCGGCCGACCCGCGACCGCAACGCCGGCTCGGCCGAGCAAGAGGCGCAGCCCGGCGCCAAGCCTACGGCCACGCAGGCGCCGCCGCCGGTCGGGCACGTGCCGGTCGGAGCGGCCCACGAGTGCCCTCTCTGCAGCAGCGACCTCGTGTATCCGCTCGACTGGGAACGCAACAACGCGGCGAGCTGGAACCTCCTGCTGCGCTGCCCCAATTGCGAGACGCAGCGCAGCGTCGTCCTCGGCCGCGACGGCGTCGAGGCCTTCAACCGCGAGATCTACCTGGGCGCCAAGGCGCTGGCCAGTGAAGCCGACGCCATGACCAGGCGCAACTTCGCCGAAGAGTCGGCGAAGCTCGTCGAGGCCCTGGCTCTCGACCTCATCCTGCCGATGGATTTCTAGCGGCTCCCCCGCCGCTGTTCGTCAGCCACACCCCCGCGACGACCACCACAGCGGCAGCGGCCTGCCCCAGCGTGAAGCGCTCGCCGAGGAGCACGTAGGCGCCGGCCACGGCCACGAGGGGCGTCAGGTTGATGAACACCGCCACTCTGCTCGCCGCGAGAAAGCGGAACGCGTAGTTCAGCAGCAGGTAGGCCGTGATGGAACACACCACGGTGAGAAACAGCAGCCCGCCGATGGCCCGCGGCGTCGGGTCGCGCACGCCGACGAGCGCCGCCTCGGCGAGCGCGAGCGGGAGCATGAACAGCGCCCCGAAGAGGTTCTGAAAGGTCGTCACGAACAGCGCGGGACGGCTCACGAGCAGGCTCCGGGCAAGGATGCTGTACACGCCGGCCGACAGCGAGGCGGCGAGCACCAGGAGGTTGCCCGAGAGGCTGCCACCGCCGGCCCCGCTGCCGCCGAGCAGCACGAGCGCGGCGATGCCGGCGAAGGAGATCGCGATGCCCGCCCACTGCCGCGCCGTGGTGCGCTCGCGCAGGGTGAACGTGTTCAGGATGACGACGAAGAGCGGGATCGTGGCGATCAGGATGGCCGCCTCGGACGCGCTGGTGCGGGCGATCCCCAGGTTCTCGAAGCTGAAGTAGACGGTGAGCGAGACGAAGCCCAGAAGCGCGAGGCGGCCGAGCTCCCCGCGCGAGACCCGCTCAGGCCCGCGGCGCAGACGCCAAACGACCCAGAGGATACCTCCGGCGAGGGCGAAGCGGAGCAGCGCGAGCAGCAGCGGCTCGAAGCCGCGCAGGGCGTACTTGGTGGCCACGAAAGAAAGCCCGAAGGCCACGGTCATGCCCACGGCGGCGGCGTAGGCCGAGGCGGGAGGGCGCGCATCCATGCCGTGAGACTATCTCAAGGGCGCACGCCGACGCGGCGGACGGAGAGGATGGCGCCCCCTCTGTCGACAACTCGCGAACCCTCGGGAAGAGGTCAAGGTTGCTTTGCCGCTCCGGCAAGCGGCCAGCTCGCCGCCGTAGAAGGACTTCCCAGTCCGCGATGTCCTTGATGCTGTAAGGGACACCTACCGCCTGCGCCTTCACGACGCCTTCCAGATGATGCAGTGACCCCCGGACGAAGTCCATGACCTCTGCCTCGCCCGCGCGGATTTCGAGCCCGTAGTTGCGGGCCACAGAAAGATCGAACCCCTGACTCCTGCCGTGCAAAGGCTCAGCTGTGCCTCATGCGAGCCGTCGCGGAGTGCAGTACGACGCTGAGCGGGCGGCTGGAGGGACCTGCACATGCGCTGGTTATTGACCGCTCTGCGCTTGTTGCCGGGGTGCGGTGACAAGGCGGGCGCGCGTCGGACCGCCCGGCAACTGCGCCGCCTGCCACCCCGCCCTGCGCTGCCGCAACACCTCGAGGTCGTCGAGCGCGACGCGGGCGGCCAGTCGGCGGCACGAGAAGACACATCCATCGCCGTGGAGCTCTCGTCGCGATCGACGCGCCGTCAGGTTCGGCGGCAGGAGTCTTCTTGCGCGCCGGGAACGTTCTGCCCCCTGAGCCGCTCATGCGCATGGGCGACCAAAGGCACCGGGCAGCCGTCAGGCGCGGCGAGGAGGGGCGAGGTGAGCGGCATTGCCACCGCGAATCGCGGCTCCCAGAGGGCCGCGGAGGCTGGTGTTATGCTGACCGCATAGGGTGCAAGCGAAGCGCGGCGCGGCAGGCGTGACCACGCACAGGGGTTTGGGGCGCCGCGCAATGTTACGCAGAAAGGGATAGCTGTGTCAGACGTCTTGCACAGACTTCATACTCATTGGCCTCGGTCGTCGCGACAGCACGTTTCTCCCTTGCCGTTCGGTTGTCACCCGGCATTCTCTGACCGCTGACCGCGTCCGTCCGTCCCCACGTGTATCATTGCTGAAGGCATTGGAGGTGTCGTTTGGCCACACCACAACCGAGACTCTTCGAGGTCGAGCCGGTGACAGCGGCAACAAGTCGCGACCATGTGAGTTCGACCTTCGTCGATAATATGTCCCTGCCGGTGCATCGTTGGTTCAAGTACTCCGCGGGCTTCTCGTCTGCGTGGGTTGAATCCGTCATCGGTGAGCATGCGCAGCGCGAGAAGATAACACGGGTTCTGGACCCATTCGCGGGCTCGGGGACGGTACTGCTCGCTGCGCAGTCAGTCGGACATGAGGCAGTTGGCGTTGAAGTGCAGCCTTTTGTCGCCCGCGTCGCGCGAGCCAAGCTGGCGTGGAATGAGGACCCCGCTCGTTTCGGAACTGCCGCGACCGAGCTCCTGTCCAGAGCGCGTCAACATGCGACTGACACACGAACCTATCCGGACCTGATTCGCCGATGCTACTCGGACCCCGCACTCCGCGACCTTGATGCGCTTCGATCAGAGCTCGAGGCCATCGACGCCCCCACGCGAATTGTTGATCTGGTTTGGCTGGCACTCGCCGCGATTCTTCGACCAACCTCGCATGCTGGAACGGCGCAGTGGCAGTACATTCTGCCGGCGAAATCCAAGAAGCGAGTTCTCAAGCCGTTTCTAGCATTCGAGGCTCAGGTGTCAGCGATGAGCGCCGACATGAGGGCCATGCAGACGAGCGCAATAGGCGCTCGAGCGATTCTGCATGAGGTCACTGTCACGAACGACCTACCTCTTCTCGACAACTGGGCGACTCTTGTTGTCACCTCACCACCATACGCGAACAACTTCGACTACGCCGACGCCACGCGACTGGAGATGACGTTCTTCGGCGATGCCGTTGGCTGGGGTGACCTGAAAGGAATCAGACGACAGCTCGTTCGCTCATGTACTCAAGCTTCAACGGGGCACTCCGGCAAGGTCAGAGAACTGCTCAGCGACCCGTCGCTTGATCCGATCAGGTCAGAGATTGAAGGCGTGTGCTCTGAACTCAAATCCGTCCGCGAGACCAAGGGCGGCCGCAAGCCGTATCACGGAATGATCGCAGGCTATTTTGTTGACATGGCCACGGCCTTCCAGAAGCTCAGGCCCAAATGCGCGCCCGGTGTCACGATGTGCTTCGTTGTTGGCGACTCCGCGCCCTACGGCGTATACGTTCCGGTCGAGCGATGGCTCGGAGAGCTTGCTCAGGCGGCTGGGTTTGGCGAGTTCGAGTTTGAGAAGACTCGCGACCGCAACACGAAGTGGAAGAACCGAAAGCACACCGTTCCGCTTCACGAGGGTCGACTCTGGATAAGGGGCTAGCTTGGCCGGTTCTCCATCACATCAGTTCGGTCAGATGATCGGAGACCTCCTTGAAGTGGCCATCGCCACTCCGCTGCATGACTTCGCCGACCAGAAGGGTCTCTACCTCGACAAGAAGGGCCGGCGTGCGGTCAGAACCGGCAGGAAGGTGTCCTGGACGGACGGCGCTGGCAACAAACATGACCTCGACTTCGTTCTGGAGCGAGGTGGGACCGAGCGCGAGATTGGCGCTCCTGTCGCCTTCATCGAAACGGCGTGGCGCCGCTACACCAAGCACTCGCGAAACAAGGCCCAGGAGATTCAGGGGGCGATCGAGCCGCTCCTGAAGATGTACAGCGATCACCGGCCACTGGGAGCAGTGGTTCTGGCGGGAGTCTTTACCGAAGGCGCCCTGGCGCAACTGCGATCACGCGGTTTTGCGGTTGCGTATCTTCCCTATCAGTCCGTCGTCGCGGCTTTCGCTGAAGTCGGCATAGACGCCGACTTCGATGAACAAACGCCGGATGATGAGTTTGCTCAGAAGGTCGCCGCGTGGAATGCACTTCCACAGTCGCAGCGCAACCGTGTTGCTGCGGCCCTTCTCGAGATCAATGAGTCAGCGCTCGCGGTCTTCTTGCGGCAGCTGAGGGCCGTCACGGATCGCCGAATTGAAGGCATCGTGGTCTTGGCCCTCCATGGTATCCGCCGCGAGTTCCGCACCGCGTCTGAAGCCCTGTCGTATGTGAGCGACTACGACGAGAGCCATACTTGCGATGATGGCTTCGAGCGCTACGAAATCGTGGTTCGTTTTACTAACGGTGACGAGATCGAGGGCAGCTTCGCCAACAAGGACTCCGCCGGCGACTTCCTCGCTCTGCTTGCTCCGTAGTAGCTACAGGTCGAGGCGTCTTTCGCGACGAGGCTAACATGCGCATGAACCTGACGCGCCTGAGCGTTCGAATGGACTGCAGCCGCAGCCCGCGCAGGTGATGCGCCGGACGTTAGGCACATCACGACACGGCGACGGGCCACATCACCTGCGTGTCTACGGTGGGCGCGCTCTTTGACGATCTCAATGGCGGCTTTGCCGGTCATGTGCTCGATGGCGAGCTCTATCACGCACACTCTCTTCCATTCGCCATCAATCTCGGAGCCCGCCGCTTCGAGGTAGTCGAGCGAGTACTTCTTCGCGAGGCATTCGAGAGCGTGTCTCTTCTCGCTGTCGTCCGTGACCACCCTCGCCCTGCCGAAGACGACGGCACTCCGGAAGTGCGTGGTGAACGTGCTCTGCACGACGTCGTCTGCAGCTATGACGCAGAACGAGGCCTTCTCCTTGCGCTCGAGAGCATCGACCTTGTGGCCGGCCTTCGCAGAGTGAAAGAAGAGCTTGCCGTCTTCGCAGGCGAAGCTCAGGGGGACCGCATAGGGCTAGTCGTCATCACCGTGCACAGCCAAGACCCCCGAGGTGCAGGACTGCAGCATGCATGGCGATCGTTTCCGTCTCCGAGAGGTCTTGCCTCTTGCGCCTCATCCCTCTGAACATGGTTCTTGTCTCTCTTCCGAAGTGCTGGCCAGTGGAGGCTGGCGTCCAGCAGGCGCGCAGCCGCGTTCGACAGCTCACATAGTAGCCGAATCTGTGGCGGCCTGAGGGGGCTGAAGCGGAGTGCCCAACAAGCGCATCCGAGCAGAACGCCAGCAGGTATTATGAACTCAGTAACTCAGTAAGCGCTGCCGCGTCCGCTCATGCGCGGTGCGTTAGAAGGAGTGGGGGGAATGCGGCGGTTTGCCATCGTTGTCGGCCTGCTCATGCTGCTGCCGTTTGCCAGCGCCTGCGGGAGCGCTGCCAAGCAGCCGTCGGTGACGGTCAAGCACGGTCCCGTACTCCAGTTCCAGGGCCGCGAAGTCCACGTCTTCACACTCACCCCGAGCGGTGAGCCGGGCGGCATCATCGCCCTCAAGTCCGTGCGCGACGGACACGTGGAAACGCTCGGCTCGCTCCGTTTCGATGCCATGTCGGGTGCCGGTTCGACCGCAGTCGAAGTGAGCCGCCACGGCATCGATGCCGCGTGGAGCGTCCCCGGCATGGCCTCCTGGCTGCGGGACGGTCCCGTCCCCTTCCCGGCAGGCTCTGTCGCAGTGGGCACTGCCTGGACCGACGGCACCTATGGACCCGCCGATCAGACCGGCGAGGCGGACATCTGGATCCAGGGCCGCTTCATCGGCAGACAGCCCGCGGGGGACAGCGATATCGTGGGCGACTTCGCCGCAGTCGTGAGTGCGAGCAAGCAGACGCCGGGCAAGACCTCGTACTGTCTCACGCTCCAGGTCGACGGGCCGTGACCGGCCGAGGGGCGACCCTTCTAACAAGCGCCTCAACCTGACGCGCCCCAACGCTGCGACATGCTCAGACCGCAGCCCGCGCAGGTTACGCGCAACACCTTAGAATCTATGCAGAATAACTTGAACATAAGACGATTGTCTGTCATGCTCTACGCACTATGGATTCCGAGGCGCTGCGGATGAAGTACGAGACCCTTTCCGAACGACTGGACGAACGGTCGTTTCGGTTGTGTCTTGCCTCCGACGCCCTGGCCTTGGGGCGTGGAGGAATCAGCCGGGTGGCCCGAGCCGCCGGCGTGTCGAGAACCACGATCCATGCGGGCCTGCGTGAGCTACGCGCCCCGGCGCCCTCGACCTGGCCGGAGGGCGCGCCCGACAAGGGGAAGCGTAGGGTCCGGCGCCCGGGAGGCGGGCGCAGGTCGCTGGCGGAGAAGGACGATACGCTCCTCGAGGACCTGAACGCTCTGCTCGATCCGATCACGCGCGGCGATCCCATGTCGCCGCTGCGCTGGACGTGCAAGAGCACGACGAAACTGGCCGCGCAGCTGCGCGCCGGAGGCCACGAGGTCTCCCAGGCGACGGTCTGGCGGCTGCTCGACGAGCTGGGCTACAGCATGCAGTCCAACCGCAAGACGCGCGAGGGATCAGATCATCCCGACCGCGATGCGCAGTTCGGGTTCATCAACGCCACGGCGGAGGAGTTTCTCGCCGGCGGCTGGCCGGTCATCTCGGTGGACACCAAGAAGAAGGAGCTCATCGGCCCTTTCAAGAACGCCGGCAGAGAATGGCACAGGAAGGGCGCGCCGGTGGCGGTCAATATGCACGATTTCCCCGACCCCGCGCTGGGCAAGGCCATCCCCTACGGCGTCTATGACATCGCCCGCAACGAGGGCTGGGTCAGCGTCGGCATCTCACACGACACGGCGCAGTTCGCCGTGGAGGCGATTCGCCAGTGGTGGCTGCGCATGGGCCGAGGCGCCTATCCGGCGGCCCCCGAGATCCTGATCACCGCCGACGGTGGCGGCAGCAGTGGCGCGCGGGTGCGCCTGTGGAAGGCGGAGCTCCAGTACTTGGCCGATGAGATGGGGCTGCGGCTGCATGTCCGGCACTTCCCACCCGGCACGAGCAAATGGAACCGGGTCGAGCATCGCCTCTTCTGCCACATCACCGAGAACTGGCGGGGCCGCCCTCTGATCAGCCGCATGGTCGTCGTGGAGCACATCGCCGCCACGCGTACGGCCCAGGGTTTAGCGGTCCACGCCGAGCTGGACGAGGCGACCTACGAGACCGGGAAGCAGGTCACCGACGAAGAGATGAATTCCCTGGCCATTGAGCGCTGCGACTTCCACGGGGAATGGAACTACAGCCTCTCGCCGCGCAGCGATCCTGCGCCTTGAAGCGTTCATGTTATTATGAATAGTTTTCTAAGGGTTCCCGCTCGGGCCTGCTTGACACTCATCCCAATGCCGCCGCCAGTCTCCCGAACAGCACAAGAATCCCGAAACCCACTAGCACCCATTCGACACGGGACAACTTGTAGCGCTTGGGAGCAGCAGCTTGCGAAACCACCCACTCACGCATCTCCGGATACGGCCAGAGCAGGTGGCCCTGCCCGTCATACTGAAGGACGGTCGCAGACGAGATTGGTCCGTGGCCTTCGAGGATGAACTGCTGGTTTTCGTGGTTGATCGTCTTCCCGGCCCACTCCGTTGTCGGCCCAAACGTCGCGATCAACGCGCCCTTGGGGGGCGCGCCGACAGCCCCGGGTGGAGAGAAAGGCAAAGCGCTCGCCCCCTCAAGGGAGCCGACCCACGCTCGCGTGCCGGCCGTCGCCCACAGAAGGTGCCCCTGCCTGTCATATTCCATGACGCCAGCAGCCGTGATCGGTCCATGGTCTTCAAGAATGAAGGCATCACCCTCGTGGGTTATCGTCTTGTCAGCCCACGCGGTTGTCTCGTTGAACGTCGCTACCAGCATCGTCACTCCATCAACCTGGCCTTCAAGGCGGAGAACTCTTCGTCGGTCAGCATGCCCTTCTCGCGCAGCTCCGCGAGCTTCGCTATCGCGTCGGCAATGCTCGTGGCTCGGCCGGGAGCGCGCGGCTCGACGGCGGCGGGCGGTGCTGCGGTGTCAGTCTGCGTTGCGGCGTGCGGCGCGGCAGAAGCGGGCCGCTCCACGAGGGTGTCGGCGGTGCGGGGGTCAGCCTGCGCCGAAGTACCCGGGCCGGGAGCGAGCGGCTGGACAGGAACGGGCGGCGCCACGATGGTTGACGGATTCGGAACGTGAGGCGCGACGACCCTCGTCTGCGCTACGGCGGCAGTTTGCGGCGCGGCAGGGGCAGGCTGCTCCATGAGGGGCGTCGGCGCTCTCGACTGGCTCTCTCCGACTCCCGCTGGACCGCGCTGCCGGTCTGCCACGGACTTGTGCCCGGCTGCTGCCGGAGCTCGCTTGAGCCAGTCGTCGAGCTCGCCGCGTGAGTAGGCGATGACCATCAACACACCGCCGATCACGGCGACGACGAGTCCCCCGACGATGCCGTTGCGCTGGTCGTTGATGAGCCCGATGTTATTGACGCGGTCACCGTAGTCCGTGGGCACTGACACGTCAGCGCCTATGGCGCCGACAGTCACAATCAGCCCGATGATGACGAGCAGCAGCCCGATGATGGTCAGGGGCGTGAGAATCCCCCAGGGCGTCCGCAGCCCAGATGGCTTGCTGCCCGCAGCGCCCTTCGAGGAGTGCCACTCGAATCCCTTCAGCCCCGTCGATCCCGTGGGGGGCGCGGCGGAAGCCTTTGCCGTCGCCTCGACCCAGTCCCGAAGGCCGCCGTATGCCCATTCCAGGTGACCCTGTCGGTCATAGGTGAGCACATCGTTTGTCGAGAGCGGACCTACGCCTTCAAGAATGAACTGCTCGTTGTCAAAGGTGATGGTCTTCCCCGACCAGCCCGTGGTCGGTCGGAACGTGGCAATCAGCATCGACCCTCCTCGTTGCTGCTCTCGCTATCGGCGGCGGCCACGGCGAACGTGAATGCTCACCCAGCCTACACCCCAGCACGTGGCCGCTGTCTCCGGTGGCACTTGAAAGCCGCGAGCGCGTTACGCCAAGGTTGTGTTTTCGCACGTCGCCGGGTGGATTCTGAGCCGATTCCAGGCCACCGTCTTGCTTCCCCTACAACCCTTGCCATCCCTCTCTGCACGAACTGAGGTCGCTGCTCGACGCCCTGTAGCCCTCGTGTCGGGGGCTCGAGTCGCAGGCTCGACGCTCGGAAGCCCACTTGACGCCGTCAGTGTGGCTACCACAACGCGTGACGAGGCCCGACGGGTGCTCGATTCTGTCCAGCTGCGTGCGAGCGCACGCCATCACGGGCGTGCGCCGTGCATGGCACCCCTCGCGCGGCGGGTCGCTGTGTGCCTCGCGAAACGGCAGGCAGCGTCGTAAACCGTCGGGGCCGGTAAGCACCCGGCTGGCTATTCATTTGGATAGGCATCGATTACCTTCTCCAGCGCCGCTGTCTTGGCCGCGGTCCAGCCCGGCGGCGACAGGACCGAGGCCCAGGCGGCGACGATCATGTTGGCGTAGTTGTGGCCGTGCCCGTTGGGCGGCATCGTCCCGACGAACTGGTCGACCGTGACTTGCGCGAAGGTGACGACCGGGAACCAGTGCATCGACGGCGAGACGTCGGGCCCGCGCGGTTCTTCCAGCCAGTCGGGTTCATGCAAGAAGAGCTTCGGGCTCCACCAGACGACCGGGTCGGAGGCGTGCTGCAGGTACAGCGCACGTGGTTCGCTCCAGGTGGTCGCGGGCCGGCCGAGGTCGGAGGTCGAGGCGGCGAAGCGGATCGTCGCCCCGTCTTCATAGATGGGCAGCCACTCGGGACTAGTGGCGTCGCGGTGCGCGGTGATGTCGCTCCAGAGCTCGGTGTCGTTGGGCGTGCCGAGGAAGAGGGCGCCGTCGATCGTCGCCTTGAGGTCGGTCACGCTGCCGAAGGCGGCTTGCCCGCCGAAAGAGCCAAGGCTGAGGCCGTAGGCGATCAGCTTCGGCCGCGTCGCCGGCGGCAGTTGCGACCAGCGGTCCCAGACGGCTGCAGACAGCACCTTGCCGGCGTCGGTGGCCCGCGACTTGTCGATGAGCTGACTGATCCAGCTCGGCAGGTAGGAGTACTGCATCGAGACGATGGCCGTGTCGCCGTTGTACTCGTACTCCACTGAATCGACCGACTGCGGCTCGAGCCAGCCGCTCCCCGTCGGCGTCGCCACGACGAGCACGGCGCGCGACCAGGCGTCGGTGCGGTCGAGCTCCTTGACCGCAAGGTCGGCGCGGGCCTCGTCGCTGGGCGCGCTGTCGAGGCCGGCATAGGCGCGGATCGGCTCCTTGGCCGGCTTGCCGTTGAAGGAGCTCAGCTCGGCCTGCGTGGGGCCGCGCCCGACGAAGCTGCGGCCCTGCTTGCCCAAGGACTGCCACGAGACGAGCGACGCCGAGCTGCCGGAGCGCTCCGGCGACTGCGGCTGCACGGCGCCCGACGCCGTACCGTCGTTGGCCGCGCTGTAGGTCGTGTCGGAGAAGCTCACGAAACCGCGCCAGATCACGCCGTTGAACACGAAGGCCAGCAGCAGCGCCACGAGCACCCAGCCGATCGCCAGCGCGGCGCGCCAGCGCACCCAGCGGCCAAGCAGATGGGCAGCCCAGACTGCGAGGTCGCGCACCAGGCGTGCCAGACCCACGAGGATGAGCGCGACGACCAGCCCGGCCACGGCGGCGGCAAGGGTGGTGGCGATTCCCGCCTTCGGCATCTGCACGAGCTGCTCCATCCGATTGAGCCAGCCGTGCCCCTGGATGACCGCCGCGATGAGGATGCTCGGGCCGGCGACGGCCAGGGTCAGCCAGGCCCAGCGCATGACCCGCTGAGGGATCGGCCGCCCGACGAGCGACCGCACGACCCACCCGGCAAAGGCGCCGATGGCGTATCCCGCGGCGACGCTGACGCCGGTCGCGAGCCCTTGGTAGAGCCACGGCACCGGCAACAGCGACGGTGTGAACGAAAGCCAGAAGAAGACCGCAGCGACGGCCAGGCCGCCGACGCTGGGAGGACGCGGAGGCCAATGCCTTCGACTGTCGACCTTCTTGCTTTTCATGGAATCGCTCCTCATCGGTTCACCGGCATCCCGGAGTTCGACCCACTTGCAGATTCGGCCGCAGACGGAGGGACCGCCGGCCGCAGGCCACGCCCCGTCCATCGACGGTACCCCCATTCGACGACGAAGCTGAGCGCGAAGAGCGCGAGCAGCGTGATCCATGTCGTCGGCGGGCTCCTAACGATCGAATAGCCGAGGAGCAGCAGAAACAGCGCGGCGTTCAGGATGATAGCAGCGAGCAGCATCCACCGCCGTGCTCCGGTCTCGTGGCGGACGCGCAGATGACCGACGCTCACCATGCCGTAGACGATGAGAAACGCCAGGCTCGCCATCTGCCCGACGACCGACAGCGGGAAGGCGAGCACGAAGACGATCGTAAGCGCCGCGGTGATGAGCAGCGCCCAATTGCCGCTCAGCCAGATGTGGCGTTCGAAGATCTTCGGCAGCTGCCCGTCCTTGGCCACCTGGAAGGCGAGGTTGGCGTCGCCGAACATCGTGGCGTTGACGGCCGAGGCCGTCGCCACGAGCGCCGCGACCCCGATGGCCACGAACCCGACGCGCCCGAGGACCACCTGGCCCGCTTCGGCCAGGGCGTGCCCCTGGTTGGCCTCGATCGCGTGGGTGCTCATGACAAGCACCATGACCGTGCTCACCACAAGGTAGACGACCATGACGATGATGAGCGCCGAGTACATCGCCCGTGGCAGCTCCCGCGCGGGGTCGCTCATCTCGCCGGTGGTATTGGTCATCACGCCGAAGCCCTCGTAGGTGACGTACAGCAGACCGGCGCCGAAGAGGATGCCGAAGGGTCCCATGCCGCCCGAGAAGGTGAGCGCGGGTACGTGCGCCTTGGTCATGCCGACGGCGACGAAGACGGCGAGGATGATGAGCTCGAAGACGATGATCGCCGTCTCTGCGCGGCTCACGACCTTTGAGCCCACGAAGTTGACGACCACGACGGCGAGGATGATGCCGACGGCGATCGCCTTGCCGGACCAGCTCGGCAGGCCGCCGCCGAGAAGGTCCTGCGCGTAGCCGGCAAAGCCGGAAGCGTACAGCGCCATGGCGACCATCCAGCCGAGAAACTGGAAGATGTTGAGGCCGCCGGCCATGATGCCGTCGCCGAAGCACTCGACAAGGAACTGGGCCGCGCCGCCGCGGCTCGGGTAGCGGACGCCCAGCTTGGCGTAGGAGTAGACCGAGAAGAACGAGACCACACCGCCGACGAGGAACGCCACCGGTAGCCACACGCCGGTGGCGGTGGTCGCCAGGCCCACCAGCGTGTAGAGGCCGGCGCCCATCATGCCGCCGACGCCGATCGCAGTCGCGCCGACGACGCTGATCGTGCCCTTGCGAGTCGCCGGGGCCTTTGGCTCCGTCATCATCTGGCGGCTGCAGCCTGGGCGGTCGGGTTCGGGGTCGGCTCGGTGACCCTGTGCAGCGTGTTGCCGTCGGCATGCCGGAACGGCTCCGCGTTGCCGGAGATGATCAGCACCGTCTCCTGCTCGTAGGACCAGGTGCCGTCGTCGTTGATGGCGACGGCGATCGTGTAGCTACCGGTCCGGAATGCGTATTCCAGGAACGGGTTGGACACGATCCCGTTGGTCTCGGACCCTCGCACCGCCTCGAGGCGGAAAGCGCGCGCGTCGGCCGCGGCATGATCAACGGCCATCGCCGTCTTCGCGCGCGGGATCGACAGCGTGAGGATCACAGTGCCGGTGGCCGGCTCCCAGAGCCAGTAGCCGACCTGGTCGTGGAAGGTCTCGACCTCGTCCGACTTGACGATGTGCGTGTGATAGCGCAGACCGTAGAAGAGCTGCGGCCCGCTGGTCTGGGCGTCGATCGGCTGGAGCGCGTAGTGCTCGACGTAGGCATCCTTCTCGGGACCGTCGGCCTTGGGATTGACGTCGTGGCCGCCGGCGCTGGTCCAGACGCCGGCCATCCCGGTGAGCGGGCCAAGGGTGGCGAGCGTGTCCACGTCGGGCTCGGGCTCAGCGTAGATGTCCTTGGGGGGATTCTTCATCATCGGCTCCCGTTGCGGGTCAGTGTCGGGGCTGAATGCCGAGCCGCTCGAGCTCGGCCGGCGAGCCGATCCTGCTCAGGTAGCCGTCGATCAGACGCCCGGCATCGATCCCGACGAGCATGTCCTCGTCGATGAGGTCGAGCTCCGCCAGCCCCATCGCGAGCGCGAAGTACTCGAGCGCCGCGTGCTCGAGCTCGATGCCCTCACGGAACGCGCCCTGGGCGTCGAGCCCGCGGAACAGACGCTGCGTGACCTCGACCCAGTCGCCGTACCTGCGACGCGCCGCGTCTGCCAGGTCGGGCTGAGTCTTGGCCCGCATCACGAACGCCGTCAGGACCTCGGTCACCTGGCGCTGTTCCTCATCGGGACGAGCGTACGCGAGCATCCGTCTGCGCAGGTCCTCCAGCCCCTTCGCCTCACCGACGACCCGGTAGTTGACCTCCATCGCGTGGTCGCAGGCGAGCTCGAAGGCGTAAAGCATGAGCTCGCCCTTGTCCCGGAAGTAGAGCTGGAGCACGCCACGGGTCCAGCCCGACTCCTCGGCGATGTTGCGGATGGACGTGTGGGCCAGGCCGCGCCGGGCGATCGTGCGCCAGACGGCCGCGGCGAGCTCAGCCCTCCGCTCGTCCCAATCGACTTGACGTGGCATCCTGCCCCTCCTGCAGGTCTCTTCAGTACATCTTACCGGCGCCACGTTGGCCGCACGAACGCGGAACTGTCGGCTGCGAACACTCTCAGACGGGCACCAACGCCGCAAGGAACTGGTCCACCACCAGGCCCAGCGAGCCCAGCTGAGGGAGGGGATCATGGGCGTTCCTCTCGCGTCTTCGCAGTACCAAAGGTGGCTTTGATCGACTTGCGGACTATATGAAGGATACGGATAATGTCAAGTGTCATGGACGACCGTCCTAGATACGTTGACGTACTGACCAAAGAGCCCGCATGACACTGCCGCCGCTCGCTCTCGACCGCCTCGCACCGCGCTGGAAGGAGATGGCCGGCGCCGTGAGCACACAGGTCGACGACCTGCCCGAGCTGGAGCGGAGCCGAGCCGCACTTCCTGTTCGCGGCGTTCAGCCTCGCCGCGGAGATGTGGTACCAGAAGGGCGACCCCGCCGCCCCTGCGTGGACCGAGTGGCAGCAACCGTGGCGCAAGTACGGCGGTGACAACCCGGGCACCGTGTACCTGTCGGCGCCGGTGAGCCCGCGGCACCAGTACCGCATCCGCGGGCCGCTGGCCGGCGCCCACTACGTGGGCGTGCAGATCCATCGCCAGATCCAGGGCTTCAACGCGCCCAGCGCCAACATCAGCAGCGCCGACCTCACGCCCGGCCCGGACGGGCGCTTCGAGCTGGTCATCGGCGGCGAGCGCCCCGAGGGCGCCGCGCACTGGCTGCCGCTCCAGGACGACGACTACGTCGCCATGGTCCGCGTGTACTCCTACGAGCCGTGGACCCGCTGGGACGTCACCATCGAGCGCATCGACGGCGTGGCGGCCGAGCCGCTGCCCGCAGTGGAGCGGCTCGCCAAGGCGGCGTCGTACTTCGAGGCCGAGGTGCTCTCTTCCATCGAGCTCACGGAGCTGATCCGGGCGGGCGGCACCAACACCTACGGCCCGCCCGACGCCACCTACCGCCAGCCCAAGTACGGTGACGCCCTCTTCCCGACCCTGGACAACACCTACGAGTCGTCGATCTCAAGCCCGACGAGGCGCTCCTGCTCCACGGTCGGCTGCCCAAGGCCAAGTACACCAGCCTCGTCTTCTACGACCGCTGGTGGACGACGCTCGACTACCCGCGCCTGCAGTGCTACCTCACCGACCGCGACCTCGTCCTGAACGGTGACGGCACCTACGACGCCGTCATCGCCCCCGCCGACCCCGGCGTGCCCAACTGGATCGACACGCAGGGCCTCACCCAAGGCGTGTTCGTCTCGCGCTACCTGCTGGCGCAGGAGAAGCTGCTTCCCGAGGCCTCGGTCGTGAGGATCGCCGACGTGCCCGACCCGCCGGCGAACAGCGCGATGACCGCGCCGGCGAGCGCCGGCCCGATGAACAGACTGGCCTGCGCCGTGCCCTGCACCGCCGTGTTTCCGAGCGACAGGTCGTCGCTGCGCACGATGCGAGGGACGATCGCGGTCTGCGCCGGAAAAAAGAACGCGTCGGCGATACCGAACGAGAGGGCGAACGCGTAGACCATCCAGAGCTCGACGCGACCGCTGATGACGACCGCCGCAAACAGCGCGGTCAGGACCAGCCGCGCGAGGTTCGAAGCGAGCATGACGGCGCGCGGCGAGTAGCGGTCGGTGACCGCGCCGCCGACGAGCATGAGCACGGCGCGGGGCAAAGCGGCCGCGGCGAGCACGGCGCCGACCGCCACCGGGCTGCCCGTCAGCGTGACGACCAGCCACGGCAGGGCGATCAGCTCGAACTGGTCGCCGATCAGGGAGACGGCCTCGCCGCCCCAGAGCAGGCGGAAGTCGCGGCTCCCGATCAGGCGCGAGAACGAGGGACGCGTCTGCGCCTCGGAGGATGCGAGACTGCTCATCGACAGGCCTGCCGGCAAGCGAGGGGGGTCCTGTCTCCGCGTGGCACGGTCACTCCGGCGATGGACCAGAGCGGGTGACGCTCTGCGCGACGGGATACCCTCATGCGTCCCTCCGTGACGATACTCAGTATCACGAAGTCCCGGAACACCCACGAATCCTTGACGAATCCAGACTGAGGTATCGGCACTCAGTTTCGGCAAGGTAACACCGGCCGTGCCCGCGCGCAAGAGCGGAGGCGGGCGGGAGTGGAGGATCGGCCGCGCCACGACGGATACGTACGCGCGACCACCGCGAGGAGGCCTTTGGGCGACCCGGCAGCATCCACCGACGATCCGAGGCGCGACGAGCGCCGCGGATCGAACCGGCGCAGGCTGGTCAAGGACCAGCTGACGCGCCGCGCCGCCCAGCTCTTCCGCGAGCGCGGCTCGGGCTCCCGGAGTCGGACCTCCTGCACGGACTCGTGACCCACTCCGTGATCGGAGCCACCGTCGTCGCGACCGGCGTGAGGGTGAAGATGCGCGGGGAGGGCGACCTGATCGACCTGATGGCCCAGGCGCTTGCGATCGAGCGACGGGGGTGGCGCTCGACGCACGCAGCAGGGCGGTCCGGACCCGGCGACGGCCCAAGCGAGCGGGGCGCCGGACGCTAGCGGGCCGCGGCCGGCCGGAACCCCGGCCGAAGTGCAGGCGAGGCCGGGCCGGCGCGCAGAGGTCCCCGCGGACGTCCGCGCGCCGGCCCGGCCTTCGGCAGCGCCCGTCAGGCGTAGGGCTGCACCTTCAGCGACTCTGCTTGGCCGCGCTTCTTGAACTGGGAGCGCCAGCCCCAGTTGGCCATGAAGCGATAGCCGAACTTGGGGATCGGCGGCTTGGCCATGAGCCGGATCGCTTCGTCGGGCACAGGCTGTCCCGCAGCCAGCGCCTCGGCGCTGAGATCGAGCGCCTTGACCGCCGTGCGCATCATGCCCTTCATCTTGGCCAGCGGCTGGCCGCCGAGCATACCGCCGGCGGGCAGGATCAGCCCGCCGGCCCACTCGAACCCGGCGGCCCGGGCGAAGTTCCGGCAGATCTCCATGGCGACCTCGTTGTGGTCGACCTCCGGAAAGCCGGACTGGCAGATGGTGACGAACGCTCTATCGCCGGCGCCGTCCGCGCCCACTCCCGCCGCGTGGTCCGCGGCGATGAGCTCGAGCACGCGGATGGCCGGCGCCGGGAGACTGTCGACGTACAGCGGGAACGAGAACACGACCAGGTCGGCCGCAGCGACGGCGGCGCGCAGCTCCGCGACCGACTCGTCCGAACGCACGGCCTTGGCGACGTGCAGGGTCTGGGACTTCACACCGCGCTTCTCGAGTTCGTCGAGGAGATAGGCGCCGAGCGACTCGGACGTGCTCTCTCCCGGCTTGGGGCTGCCGACCAGCAGCAACGCCTGCTTCGGGGCCTTCATGCGACCACCTTCTCCCGGCCGGCGCCGTCTGCGGCGAGCACCCCGTCCACGCCGACCTCGGCGAGCAACCCGTTGACCGCCACGCGGACCTCCCACGCGCCGGTGCCCTCTTCGAGCACGCCGACGGTCCAGCGCGGCGGCTGCATGTTGAGCGTGTTCCGCTGCACCAGCCGCTTGAACGTCTGCGCCTCCGCGCTCTCGCTCCGTCCCGCCGGCACCGTACCGACGACCAGCAGGTCGCGCCTGCTCTCGTACCTCTGCGGGTGGCGCGTCTCCCCCCGCCGCTTCTGCATGAACGGCAGCAGGATCGGGATCACGTGGTCGAGCGCCTTCTTCAGCTCCGAAGAGTACCCGCCGAAGGTCACGGGCGTGAGGAAGACGACGAGGTCGCTCTTGACCCAGCGCTCGGTGAACGCGCGCCCGTCGTCGTTGTGCGCGCAGACGCCGGGCGTCTGCGTCCAGCACTTGAAGCAGCCCGCGCACCAGGCGATCTTGTCGCCCTGCAGGCGCCAGTCGTCGACGGCCCAGCCGCCTGCGGTCAGGCCGTCGATCAGCGCCTCGTGCGCCAGGGCCGCCGTCGGCTCGTCGTCGAGGCGCCCGTCCAGAAGCAGGACGGCGCCGGTCGGGTTCGCGTTCATTCGCTGGCCTCCAGGTCTTGATGGTCTGTCGGGTTCCAGTTCTCGGCGCCGGCGCGCGGCTCCGCGGGAAGTTGCTCGAGCTTGGCGATGGTCTCGTCGCACCACTCGATGTACGCCTTGCTGTTGTGCTGTCCGCAGCTCACGGTCATGAGCCAGTAGGGCGAGGGCGGCTCGTTGTCGCGCGTCATCACCTTGTCGTAGTGCGCGTACCGCTCGAGGAGCGCGACGTGCTGGGCGCGGGTCTGCTTGACGTGCTCGATCATCGCCTCGGGGCCGATCTCCCAGCCGTGGAAGAGCTTGAGGAGGAGTTCGACGCGCTCCCGCACAGGCTCCGGCGGCTGGGCCAGCCAGCGGTGCAGTTCGGCGCGGCCGGCCTCAGTGATGGTGTACACGTTGCGATCGGGCTTGCCGGTGTGGTGCTGGACCTCGCGAGTGGCCAGACCCTCTTCCTCGAGCCGCTTGAGGATCGGGTAGATGTGCCCGTAGCTCTCGCTCCAGAAGTTGCCGAGGCTCTGGGCGTAGATGCGCTTGATGTCGTACCCGGACAGCGGGCCGTAGGCCAGAAGCCCGAGCACCGCGTACTTCGTCTTGTTCTCCCGAGGCATCGCCCCTCCGTCGCCGTCTTCCTATGACGGTGGGAACTATATCCTTTTGTCATATGCCCGTCAAGCCCATCGTGCCGATCTGGTCCGGCGGCCTCGTCGCCCCCCGCGCGGCGACGGACTCGGGGCGACTGAACCGTGCGGCAGGGCGGTACACTCTTCATAGGGTCCGTAGGAGTTGGTACGAAGCCGGAGGTCGCCGTGGGATTCATGGACAAGGCTACGCAACTGGCCGATGAGGCCGCGGCGAAGGCCAAGGTGGTCGCCGCCAACGCGAAGGAGAAGTCCGGTCCGGCGCTCGAGAAGGCCAAGGTCAAGGCCGGCGAGCTGGAGGAGAAGGCTCAGCCCGCGCTGCGCAAGGTCGAGGCAGGGCTGAAGGAGTTCGACGCCAAGGCGTCGCCCGTCATCGAGGACGCGGCACGCCAGGTGTCCGACTTCGTCTCCAGGACATTCGGCACGAGGAAGGAGCCCGACGCCAAGCAGGGCGGACCGGGCGAATGAGGAGGTAGCTGTGGGATTCACAGACAAGGCGAAGCAGGCGGCGGCGGACGCCAAGGAGAAATCGGGACCGGCGCTGGACAAGGCCAAGGCGACGGCCACCGACCTCGGCGAGAAGGCCAAGGCGACGACCGACAAGGCGAAGGCCGAGGCGGCCGAGATCATCGAGAAGGCGAAGAAGCAGGGCGCAGAGCTGATCGAGCGGGCGAAGACCGAAGGGCCGGAGCTGCTCGAGAAGGCGAAGAAGGAGGCTGCGGAGCTGCTCGAGAAGGCGATGAAGGAGGCCAACGAGCTGCTCGCCAAGGCCAGGGAGAAGCTGAAGTAATGGCGCCGGCGCCCGAAGCGCCGGCCGGCGCCACGCCGGCATCGGACGCGCTCGCGGCCGGCCCCGACGGCCGGCCGCGCTGCTTCTGGGCCGTCGTCGGCGCCCCCGAGTACGTCGCGTACCACGACGCGGAGTGGGGGCGCCCGGTCGTCACCGACGACGGCCTGTTCGAGCGCCTCACCCTCGAGGCGTTCCAGTCCGGTCTGTCGTGGCTCACGATCCTGCGCAAGCGGGAGAACTTCCGGGCGGCGTTCGCGGGGTTCGACGTCGCCGCCGTCGCCGGGTTCGGCGAGACGGACTGCAGGCGCCTTATGGCCGACGCCGGCATCGTCCGCAACCGGCTCAAGGTGGACGCAGCGCTGGCCAACGCCCGCGCCGCCCTGCCCGTGATCGAAGAGCACGGCTCCCTGGCGGCGCTCCTCTGGCGCTTCCGGCCGGAGGCACATGAAGCGCCGCGCGCGCAGGCCGACTACGTCTCGAAGAGCCCGGAGTCGGCCGCCATGGCCAAGGAGCTCAAGCGCCGCGGCTTCCGCTTCGTCGGTCCGACGACCGCCTACTCGACCATGCAGGCCGCCGGCATCGTGAACGACCACGCCGAAGGCTGCTGCGTCCGCGGCGCCGTCGAAACCGAGCAGAGGGAAGCAGCAGCGCGGTTCGTCTGACCGTCAGCCCGCAGCAGACTCGAGCGGCTCCAGACCGAGCCGCTCCAGCTCCGCCGGCGAGCCGATCTTGCGCAGGTAGTCGTCCACGAGCCGCTCGCACTGCTGTAGCTCGCAGAGATCAGGGACGATGGCCTCGACCTGGGAGAGCCCGGCGGCGAGGGAGAAGTACTCGATGGCCGTGAGCCCCGGATCCAGGCCTGCGCGGAGGGCCCCCGCCGCGGCCAGCCCGGAGAAGATGTCCTCCGTCACGCGCAGCCACTTGATCCAGCGCTGCCGAAACTCCTCGGCCAGCTCGGGGTGCGTCGGGATGCGCGCGACGAAAGCGGTGAGGACGATCGTCACCAACCGCTGCTCCTCGTCGGGCCGCACGAACGACATGAGCATCCGGCGCACGACCTCCAGCCCCGTCGCGTCGCCGACGACCCGCCCATTGACCTCAAGCGCGTGGTCGCTGGCGAGCTCGAACGCGAAGAGCATGAGCTCGTCCTTGTCGCGGAAGTAGAGTTGAAGAACGCCGCGAGTCCAGCCTGACTCCTCGGCGATGTTGCGGATGGACGTGTGCGCTATGCCGTGACGCTGGATGGTCCGCCACACGGCCTCGGCCAGTGCGGCCCTGCGTTCGTCCCAATCCACCTTTCGCGGCACGCTGCCCTCCTCCCGTCCTGAACCCGCGGCTATCCTACTCGACCGCCGGAGCCATCCCGCCCGCTCCGCCCTCCGAGGCTTCTGCCGCCGCGGCCTGCTCCGCCGCGTCGGCGTACTGCGACTGATAGAAGACCTGCTTGAGCGCCTGCGCCGGCGGCGCGGCCCAAAGCAGAATCTCCACTTGACAGATGGTCCATTCGTGGGCGACTATCCCCGGAGCCGCAATAAATGTCAAGTGTCTCTGTCATCTGTCATTTTATGAGGACGGCGGCTCTTTTGACGCTCACAGGGAGGAAAGTGCCTGACGACGGATCACAGAGCGTAGGTCTGGAGCCGCCTCATGCGCCGGACGCCGCCGTCAAGCGCATGGCCGTGCTCGCCGCGGCTGCCGGGCTCTCCACGTGGGCCATCGACATGGCGGCGACGCAAGTCGCCCTGCCGAGCATGCAGACCTCGCTGGGCATCTCGGTGACCGCCAGCCAGTGGATCCTGAACATCACCCTGATCGTGCTGGCCGGCCTGGTGACCGTGGGCGGAGCGCTCGGCGACCGGACCGGCCGACTGCGTATGTTCCGCCTGGGCATCGTGCTGATCGTCGCGGGTGCGGCGCTCACGTTCGCCGGCGGCCTGCTCGACGGGTTCGGCATCGTCATGGCGGGCTGCGTGATCGAGGGAGTCGGCGCGGCCTGCTCCCTCCCGGCGTCGACCGCCGTGCTCCTGGACGTGTTCCCCCGGGCCGAGCGCGGCGCGGCGCAGGGCCGCATGATGGTCATCAGCATGACCGTGACTGCGTTCGCGCCGACCGTGATCGGGGTGATCATCGAGACCCTGTCGTGGCCGTATGCGTACCTCCTGACCGTCGCCGCCGCCGTGATCACGCTCTCCCTGTTGGCCAGGCTGAAGTATGCGCAGGCCAAGCTGCAGGCGACGCCCTTCGACTACGCCGGGAGCGTGCTGCTGTTCATGTCCGTGGCGCTGATCACCGTCGGCGTCATGCGGGGCGGCTCGACCGGGCTGGCCTCGCCGACGGTGCTGGCGCCGGGGGCCGTGGGAGTGGCCGTCGCCGCGGCGCTGGTGCTCCCGTCGCTGCGCAAGCAGCATCCGCTGATCCAGTTCCGCCTGATGGCGATCCGCAACGTCGGGATCGGCTTGTTCGTGAGCCTCATGCGCTTCCTGCCGAGCGTGCTGATGGGCGCCTTCGTGGCGCGCTGCGCCCAGCAGGTGCTGGGACTCTCGCTGGTGGAAACGGGGCTGCTGATGATCCTGCCGGTCCTCGCGCAGGTGGTCGCGGCGCCGGTCGCGGGCCGCCTGCAGGACAAGGGCGGGCCGCGCACTCCGGTCTCGCTGGGCGCGGGGCTGCTGGCGCTGGGGCTGGCCCTGCTGGCCTTGGGCTTCCCGGGCCAGAGCCTCGTGCTCGTGCTCGTCGGCACCATCGTCGGCGGGGCAGGCTTCTCCTTCACGAACCCCGCGCAGATCGCCGCGATGAACCAGACGCCGCTGGACGAACGCGGGATGGTCGCGGGCATCTTCCCGCTGGCAAGCCAGTTCGGCACCGCCCTGTTCGTGGCTCTCCTGACCGCGGGGCTGAGCGCGTTCACGGCAAGGTTCATGACGAACCATGCCGGCGCGAGCGAGGCCGCCGCGGAGGCGAGCGCCTTGGGCGCCCTGTCGTGGATCGGGGTGGCCGCGACGCTGCTGACGCTGGTCGTCTCGTTGCTGCTGCGCAGCCCGGCGTCGCAGCCGCAGCCAAAGGCGCTGGAGGCCGCCGTCGATCCGGCGGTAGCCGAAGCACGCGGGGCGGCAGGGCGATGAGGGTGGAGACCGACATGGACGACTCATCCGTCGTGCGGACGCTCGCGGACGCCTACATCTGGGGCTACCCTACGGTCGACTGCCACAGCGTGATCAGCCGGCAGGTGCTCGACCCCGCGTCACCCGACTTCAGAGCACCGTTCAACGACTTTGGCCACGCCCGCTCGCTCGCGACGCCCGAAGACCGCGCCGTCGTCGCGCTGAACGTCGACACGCCGTACTCCTACTTGTGGATGGACCTGCGGGCCGAGCCCATCGTCGTCACGGTCCCCGCGGCCGACGAGGGCCGCTACGTCGCCCTGGAGCTCTTCGACCTCTCCACCTACATCGTGGGCTACGTGAGTCCGCGCACGACCGGCCACGCGGGCGGCGACTTCCTCATCGCCGGGCCCTCCTGGCACGGGGCCGTGCCGGACGGCATCAAGAGCGCCTTCAGGGTCCCCACGGAGATCGCGTTCGCCCTCTGCAGGACCCAGCTGTTCGACGCCGCCGACATGCCCAACGTGCGCCGGATCCAGGACGGCTACCGTGCGCGACCGCTGTCAGCTTGTGTGGGGTCGACGCCCCCGCCGCGGCCGGCGCCCTTCGTCGACGTAGCGCCGGTCGACGTCCGCAAGGACAAGGGGTCAGTCGGGTTCTTCTCCGTCCTCAACGCGATGCTGCAGTACATGCCGCCCCTGCCGGAGGAGACCGCCGTCCGGCAGCGCTTCGCGCGAGCGGGCGTCTCGGCCGGGGCGAGCTTCCCCGAGAGCGGGGGGCTCGCCGATGCGGCTCGCACGGGGATGTCGATCGGCCTGCACGAGATGTACGCGAGGGCGGGGACGATCCGCTCGTCGGCGGAGATCTTCGGGAGCCGCGAGTTCCTGGGCGACGACTACTTGTCCCGGGCGTGCGGCGCGCTGCTCGGCATCTTCGGCAACGCGCAGGAGGAGTACCTGGGCGTCGGCTATCAGACGGACGCGGAGGGAGAGCTGTTCAACGGTCACAAACGCTACGAGATCCGCTTCGAGGCCGACGACATGCCACCGGTCGACGCCTTCTGGTCGCTCACGGTCTACACCGCCGACGGGTTCCTCTACGCCAACGAGATCGACCGCTACGTGGTCAACTCGCCCATGGTGCCGGCGCTGACCAGGGACGCCGGCGGGAGCTTCACGCTGTACGTGCAGCACGAGAGGCCGCCGAATGACGCGCTGCCGAACTGGCTGCCGGTGCCCGACGGCGAGTTCGGGCTCACCTTCCGCTGCTACCAGCCGCGCCAGGCGATTCTTGACGGCGCCTGGGTCGCGCCTCCCGTGACGCCGGTGGGAGAGCACGCTCCGGGCAGAAAGGGATGACCGACCATGCCGAGTGACCAGACTGAAGATCGACTGCCGCGCATCGAGGACTTCCGCACCGACCTGACGCCGGAGCAGATCCGGGCGGCGGAAGCCCGCAACACGCGCGCCATCGCCATGCAGGCCTACCTGCAGGCCGTCCCGGCGTTCCTGCACATGCGCCAGCTGACGGAGTTCATCCAGGGCCGCCGACAGCTCGCGCCCGATGAGCCCCCGCTGGGCGGGTGGTTCGTGATGCGCGCTCTGGCGGATCCCAGGACAGACAACGTCCTGCCCAATGTGGACACGCTGTACGGCGCCGCCTACCTGCTCCTCGACCGGCAGGGGCCCATCGTGCTGGACGTCCCACCCATCCCCGAGCGCTACTACTCCGTCGCGATCCTGGACGCCTACTTCAACAACTTCGCCATCGTCAGCCCGCGGACGTTCGGCAACGACGGCGGCTCGTATCTGCTCGCGCCACCGGGGTGGGCGGGCCAAGCGCCCGAAGGCATCACGGCGGTCTTCGAGGCGCCCACCCCGGCGGTGTGCCTGCTGCAGCGGATCTTCACGCGCGACTCGACCGAGTACGAGACCCTTCACGCCCTGCAGGATGCGATCCGCCTGACGCCGCTGGACCGCTGGCTTGCCGGCGAGTCGGGCTTCCCACCGGTCGATCTGGCGACGTTCGTGATCGAGGCCATGCGCGCGACGCGCGATCCGCTGCAGTTCTTCGAGCGCACCGACTTCTATACCGGGGTCAATCCGCCGCCGGCAGAGGACGGCGGCCTGGCGGAGCCTTGCAGGACGGCGGGCGTCGGGCCCGGCTCGCGTCTGCCCGACGACCCGCACCTGCGCGAGGCGATCAGGCAGGGCGCGGCCGACGCACAGGCCATCATGAACGCGCGCCTCTCGGCGGCGCCGGTCCGCAGCGGCTGGCACGTCCCCGACCCGAACGTGGGCCGCGCGGGGCCATACCTGCTCACGCGCGCCGTCACTCAGCTCTCCCAGATCGGCTCGTTCGTCCCGGACGAGGCCATCTACTTCACCGCGCACCGTGACAGCGAAAGCCGCCCTCTGGACGGCAGGCACAAGTACACCTTGAGCTTCAGGCACGGCGCGCTGCCCCCGCTGCGCGAGTACGGGTTCTGGTCGGTGACGATGTACAACGAGGCCTCGCTGCTGGTCGACAACCCGCTCGACCGGTACCTGCTGCGTCCGGATTCGCCCGGCCTCACCGCTGCGCCGGACGGCAGCCTGACGCTGCACATCCGGCGCGACCGGCCGACAGACGCGCCGGAGGGGAACTGGCTGCCGGCGCCCGACGGGGTCTTCAGCGTCGCGCTCCGCGCGTACCTGCCCCAGCCCGGCATCCTCGACGGGACGTGGTTCCCGCCCGCCAATGAACGTGTCGACTGAGCTCCGGACAGGCAGGGACAGCATGACCGCCCCCAAGCGCTCTCTCGTCGTGCGCAGCATCTACGTGGGCCGCGACCTCGAGCTCTTTCTGGTCACGGCCGTCGCGACCATCCTGATCGTGCGCGCGGTCCTCGCGGCCACGGGGTGGCCGCAGCTGGGCGGCGGCAAGATCCACTTCGCCCACCTGCTGTGGGGCGGCCTCGGCATGCTCATCGCCCTGATCCTCTTCATGAGCATGGAGGGCCGCCTCTGGAAGGTCTTGGCCACGTTCGCCGCGGGCATCGGCTTTGGCCTCTTCATCGACGAGCTGGGCAAGTTCATCACGTCCGACAACAACTACTTCTTCAAGCCCACGATCGCCATCATCTATGTGGTCTTCGTGGTGCTGCTGCTCGTAGCCCGCGCGATCTCGCACGCGGTGGCCGTGTCGCCACAGTCGGCGTTGGACAACGCATTCGACCTGGCCAAAGAGGCGGTCATCCGCGACATGGACCAAGCCGAGCGCACCGACGCCCTGGCGATGCTGGCACGCTGCGACCAGACCGACCCGATCGTCGGGCAGCTCAGGTCGATGGTGGAGGGCATGACGGACGTCCCCGCGTGCGCGCCGCCGGCGCTCTTGCGGCTCAAGGCGCGCCTGGGCCGCTGGATCGCCCGGATCAGCGCGAACCGCTGGTTCAGGATCGTCGTCGTCGGCTGGTACGTGGCCCTCGCGGTGGTGGCGCTGGCCTACCCGTTCGTGGCCGCCTCGAGCGTCGCGCGATGGACTTCGCTCAGAAGGGTCAGGTGGCGTCCGCCCTGGCAGCCGGGGTGCTCGTCGCCATCGGGATCCTGCGCTGGCGACACTCGAGGCTCGCCGCCTACCGCTGGCTCGAGCGCACCATGCTCGTGACGCTCCTCATCAACGAGCTCTTCGCCTTCTACCGGCAGCAGCTGACGGCTGGGTTCGGCCTCGCCATCGTGCTCCTCACCTTCGTGACCATCCGCCTGCTCATCCGCGAGGAGCAGGCTCGCCCGGAGCAGCCGGCGCCGGACGGCGCGCTCGAAGCGGCGTGAGGCGCAAGAGAGGAGCGACCATGGATGCCACTGCATCGGTCGAGAAGGGCAAGGCAGCACGGACGGTGCGATCTGGGTGCATTCCTGGCTCTTGCCAGGAATGACCGGAGGTTGACGAGATGACGGCGACATCGCGCATGGGTGACCTGTGGAACGAGCGGGCTGATGAGGTGGCGCGCCACGTCTGCCCTGCAGAGGGAGGGCCGGCTTGAGCCCCTCCATCCGCTACATCGTCCTGTCCGACGTCCACCTCGGAGCGGAGAACAGCATCCTGACCCGGCTTGAGGAAGGGATGACGATGGCCGACGTCCACGTGCCGAGCCCCGCCCTGACGAGTCTCGTCGACTGCCTGCGCACCCTGGTCGCCGGCAACGCCGGCGGCGAGCGACCTACGCTCGTCGCCGCCGGCGACCTGATCGACCTCGCCCTCTCGAGCGCCGAGCGCGCCCTCCCGGTCTACGGCCAGTTCATGCGGGCGCTGCTCTCCGAGGGCGACCCGGTGGTGGCCGACGAGAGCATCCTGCTGCCGGGCAACCACGACCATACGCTCTGGGAGAACACGCGCGGCCGCTGGCTCGAGGACCACATGCGCCTCGATCGCCCGCGCGATGAGCCCGGGCTGAAGTCCTCCCGACGGATCGGCCCGATGCTCCTCGGGCAGCGGCCGCAGCCGCAGTCGAGCCTGCTGACGACATTCGTGCGCGAGTGGACGGGGCGCGGGAAGGCATCGGTGCGCGTGCTCTACCCGGACCTCGCGCTGCGTTCCGACGATGGCCGTCGAGTCGTCCTTGCGACCCACAGCCACTACATCGACGGGCTCAGCCTGATCATGTCCGACCTGCTGCGCCTGGTCGCCCCGGACACCCCGACCCCCTCAGACGGCGAGACGATGGAGCGCGAGAACTGGGCGTGGATCGAGTTCTTCTTCTCGTCGATGACCCGGGCCGGCAGACCGGGTGCCCTGATCGAGGTGATCTACGACAGGCTGCAGGACCCGAAGGCGGTCGAGGGCCTGATCGAGGTGATCGCGGCCAATCTGACCCGGAGCAAGGGCAAGGTCTCAGCCAAAGTCGAGCGCTGGGTGATCGACGCGCGATCGGCGGGGTGGCGCAGAAGTTCGCCGCGGCCCGTGACCGGAGCATCACCGACGAGCTGCTGGGTGACGGTTCGCGGCGCCTGCTCGCGACGTACACCGGCTCGCTGCGGCAGCGGCTGGTCGACGAGACCGGCACGCTGCCGGCCGACGCCAGCCTGATCATCGGCCACACGCACAAGCCGTTCACCCAGTGGTGGCCCGACGAGACCTGGCCGACCGGCGGCCTGCGCGTGTTCAACACGGGCGGCTGGGTCGTCGACCACTACGCTCCTCAGCCGTTGACCGGCGGCGCCGTCGCGCTGGTCAGCGACGAGCTCGACGTGGCGCTGCTGCGCCTCTACCAGCAGGTGGACGATCCCTCGGCGTGGACGATCTCCGTCGAGACTGTCGCCGACACGCCATCGGGCGAGGCGTTTGCGGCCCGTGTCAAAGAGTCGATCGACGCGAAGGCTAGTCCCTGGAGCACCTTCTCCGCGGCGGCGGCCGATCTTGTGCTCGCACGCCGCCGGGAGATGGAGTCGATCCTCCGGGGGAGGCTGAAGGTGCTCCGAGACTAGTGGCGTCGTTCGTGAGGGCTGTGGGAACTGGTGACGGGCAACGTCCTGCCCGGCGGCAGACGCGCGGCTCGACGCCGCCAAAGCCGCGCTGCTGCGCAACAACCACAAGATCATGTTCTGGATCTGCCTGCTCATCGGGCTGATCATGGCCTATCGCGGCGTCGCGGCGCTTGTCGCCTAGCGACGACGACTGACGGAGGGAGCAGCTCATGACCTGGGAAGGCAACCGGTTCGACGGGACCATCGGCCTCACCGTGGAAGAGTCGACGCCGTCCTGGCCCGAGTGGCCGCGGCCCGCGGAGGGCCAGCCGAACGTGCTCATGATCGTGCTCGACGACGTCGGCTTCGCCCATCTCGGCTGCTACGGTGGCTCCATCGACACGCCGCATATGGACCGGCTCGCCGCCGGCGGCCTACGCTGCGCCAACTTCCACACCACGGCGATGTGCTCTCCGACGCGCTCCTGCCTGATGACCGGACGCAACCACCACGAGAACGGCCTCGGCAACATCTCCGAGCTCGCTTAGGGGTTCCCCGGCTGCGACTGCATGATCCCGCGCAGCAACGGCTTCCTCTCCGAGATCCTGCAGAAGAAGGGCGACGCGACGATGGCCGTCGGCAAGTGGCACCTTTCGAGCGCCACCTCGCAGTCGGAGGCCGGGCCGCGCAGCGACTGGCCGCTGGGGCGCGGCTACGACCGCTTCTACGGCTTCCTCGGCGCCGAGACCGACCAGTTCACGCCGGACGTCGTGGTAGACAACCATCACGTCTCGGTCGCCCAGGAGGACCCTGACTACCACTTCCTGCGCGACATGACCGACCAGTCGATCCTGATGCTGCGCGATCTGCGCAGCGCCGACCCAGTCAAGCCGTTCTTCATGTACTGGTGCTCGAGCGCGGCGCACGGGCCCCACCAGCCGCTGCCCGGCTACGTGGAGCGCTACGCGGGGCGCTTCGACGAGGGCTGGGACGTCTACCGCGAGCGCGCCGTGGCGCGACAGATCGAACTTGGCATCGCGCCGGAGGGCACCAGACTCTCGGCGCGCCCCGACGTCGTGAGCGCCTGGGCCGGCCTCTCCCCCGAGCAGCGGCGCCTCTGCGCGCGTCAGATAACACCGAGAGCGCCGCGTCCGACCGCTACACGGCGCCGTTCCGCTTCACCGGCAAGCTCGATCGCGTCGTGATCTCCGTCAGCGGCGAGCCCTTCGAGGACTTCGCGAAGACCGTGGAGAAGGCCTGGCTCGTGCAGTAGCGACGTCGCTCGCATGCGATTCATCGAGCAGGAAGTGGCTGCGGCGCTTGCCTGTCCGGAGCGACCGGCAGGCGCTCGAGCACGAGAAGCGGCAGATGAGCAGATGGGAACGCTGTCGTTGTGACAGCGGCGCCCGGAAGGATTAGAACCTTCGACCTCGCGCCTCCTGCGGGCGCACCTCAGACTCGCGGCAGGTGCACAAGTCGCGGAGCACCCGTCGCGACAGCCCTGGTTGTGGCCAACTTGGTGCGCATGAGCGCCGGCCCATGCGCTTCCCCTGCTCGGCTCCACCTTGCGGCCGACTGCTGTTGCTACTCAGGTGATGTGAGTTCAGCTTTGTGGTGCAGCACTTCCATCTCTGACGCTCCCGTCTCAACCGCCCCGCACGATGCTCCTCACCCTCTGCGCCTCCCACGTCTAGATGATTGATTCCACGCCCGCAGCCTCAGGCGGCGTAGTCGACAAGGGCGCGACTGGGGCGTCCCAGCCAGTGATTGATGCTGATGCAGGCCGTGAGGCAGAGGAAGCGCGAAAGGAAGC
>Ga0114951_10000268_pt1 | contig 76458 bp, 68 predicted proteins | sample AM7aDNAmetaG_FD_88677 | JGI IMG/M metagenome (GOLD analysis project Ga0114951, IMG submission 88677) | Freshwater microbial communities from Finland to study Microbial Dark Matter (Phase II) - AM7a DNA metaG | ecosystem: Environmental > Aquatic > Freshwater > Lake | place: Finland: Lake Alinen...
CGAAAAACTCAACCTCCAGCCGGGGCGGCGCACCAAGACGGGCGTCAGCACCGACAGCGACGTGCTTGAGCAACTGAGCCTCGCGCACCCGCTGCCCGGCCTCGTGCTGGAATACCGCCAGATGGCGAAGATCAAGAGCACGTACGCCGATTCGCTGCCGGAGATGGTCATTCCCGCCACCGGCAGAGTTCACACCAGCTTCAACCAGACCGGCACCACGACGGGGCGGCTCAGCAGCAGCGCCCCGAACCTTCAGAACATCCCCATCCGCAGCGAGGTGGGGGAGCGCATCCGGCAGGCGTTCGTCCCCTCCGGGCCGGACCGTCTGCTCCTGACGGCCGACTACTCGCAGATCGAGCTGCGCATCCTGGCGCACATCTGCCGCGACGCCGCGCTGGTCGATGCGTTCGCCAAGGACCTGGACATCCACCAGTTCGTCGCCGCGCAGGTGAACAACGTCACGCCGGAGCAGGTCACCCCGGTCATGCGCCGCGCCGCCAAGGCGGTGAACTTCGGCATCATATACGGCCTCACCCCCTTCGGCCTCTCGCGCGAACTGGGCATCAGCCCGAAAGAGGCGGATCAGTTCATCACCGGCTATTTCGAGAAATACCCCGGCGTCAAGAAGTTCATCGACGACACCATCGCCGAGGCGCACCGGGCGGGGAGCGTCGCCACGCTGTGCGGGCGGCGGAGGCCGCTGCCGGGGCTGGAGGACGCCAACCGCGCCGTCCGCTCCTTCGCCGAGCGCGCCGCGGTCAACGCCGTCGTTCAGGGGACCGCCGCCGACATGATCAAGATGGCGATGATCCGCATCCACCGCCGCCTGCGCGAGGAGCGGATGAAGTCCAGGATGCTCCTGCAAATCCATGACGAACTGGTTTTCGACCTGCCCGAGTCCGAACAGGCTGCGCTGACCGACCTGGTCCGCGCGGAGATGATCGGCGCCCTCGCGCTGAGCGTGCCGATCAAGGTGAATGTCGCCGTCGGGAAGAATTGGCAGGAAGCGAAGTGATTTCAGATTCGCGATTTCTGATTCGACGGAGGAGACACACGGTCTGCGCCCGATGAGTAGAGAATCTCGATCTCGGCAAATGGGTGACGGACGACGGTGATGCGCCAATGACAATCGCGAATCAGAAATCAGAAATCAGAAATCAGAAATCGCCCGCCGTCATCGGACTGGTCGGCGGCATCGCCTCGGGCAAGAGCACGGTGGCGCGGCTGTTCGAGCGGCTGGGCGCGGTGGTGATCGACGCGGACGCGATTGCGAAGGAGATGCTCCGCACCCCGGCGGTCGCCGAGGCCGTTCGCCGCGAATGGGGAGAGGCGCTGTTCGGCGCGGACGGTTTCCCCGATCGCGCCAGGATCGGCCGGCTGGTCTTCGGCGACGCGGAGAAGCTCAAGAAGCTGATCGGCTGGATTCACCCGCCGATCCTCCGCGAGATGCGCGCGCAGTTGGACCGCGCGCTGGCCGACGCCGCCGTCCCGCTCATCGTGATTGACGCGCCGCTGCTGCTCGAAGGGGAGACGCACTCCTGGTGCGACGCTCTGCTGTTTGTGGAAGCCGGGCCCGAGGCGCGCGCCCGCCGCGCGACTTCGGTCCGAGGATGGGAACCGGGGGAACTGGCCCGCCGCGAGGCGCATCAGGTCCCTCTGGCGCAGAAACGCCGCCGCGCGGACGCGGTGGTGCGCAATGACGGAGAGGAATCGGAGACCTTCGAACAGGTCCAGTCTTTATTTCAGGAATGGAAGAGACAGTAATGGCGATGAACCCAAGGAGACCGGCAGGAGGAGACAGAATGTCCAGACAACGAAACGCAGGAGGAAACGGAGAGGAGCCGCGCGGCCGGCGCGACCCGCGCTCTCAGCCGCAGTCCCAGCCCCGGCCGCAGCCGCAGGCACAGCCTCAGCCGCCGCAGCAGATGCAGGCGCAGCCCGCTGCGCGCTCGGAGGAGGCCGAGGAGCGCGCAGCCGAACAGGCCGCCGAGCAGTCGCGCGTCGCCGGCGGAAGCGACCGCCTCTTCATCGCCGACCTGCAGCACATGACCATCAAGGAACTGCGCGACACCGCCAAGCTGGAGAACCTCACCGAATACTCCCAGCTCAACAAGCAGGACCTGCTCTTCAAGATACTCAAGGAGCGCTGCACCAAGAACGGCCTGATGTACGGCGAAGGGGTGCTCGAAGTGCTTCCCGACGGCTTCGGCTTCCTGCGCAGCCCCGACTACAATTATCTCCCCTGCCCGGACGACATCTACATCAGCCCCTCGCAGATCCGCCGTTTCGGGATCAAGACCGGCTCCATCGTCCAGGGGCAGATCCGGCCCCCCAAGGATGGCGAGCGCTACTTCGCCCTCCTGCGCGTCGAGGCGATCAACCACGAATCCCCCGAGAAGGTGCATGAGAAGATTCCGTTCGACGAACTCACCCCGCTCTACCCGCAGGAGCGGCTGCACCTGGAGACCGACGCGAAGAACGTGGACATGCGCATCGTGGACCTCATCACCCCGATCGGCAAGGGGCAGCGCGGGCTCATCGTCGCCCCGCCGCGCACCGGCAAGACCGTGCTGATCCAGAAGATGGCTCAGGCCATCGCGCAGAACCACCCGGAGGTCAACCTTATCGTCCTGCTCATCGCCGAGCGCCCCGAGGAAGTGACCGACATGGAGCGCTCCGTCAAGGGGGAGGTCGTCAGCTCCACCTTCGACGAGCCTACCAGCCGCCACTGCCAAGTCTCCGAGATGGTCATCGAGAAAGCGCGCCGCCTGGTCGAGTACGGCCGCGACGTGGTCATCCTGATGGACTCGATCACGCGCCTGGGCCGCGCGTACAACGCGGAAGTGCCGCACAGCGGCAAGATCCTCTCCGGCGGCGTGGACTCCAACGCGCTCCAGAAGCCGAAGCGCTTCTTCGGCTCCGCCCGTAACGTCGAGGAGGGGGGCTCGCTCACCATCCTGGGCACCTGCCTCATCGATACCGGCAGCCGAATGGACGAAGTCATTTTTGAAGAGTTCAAGGCGACCGGCAACATGGACCTGCACCTGGATCGCCGCGTCGTCGAGCGCCGCATTTTCCCGGCCATCGACATCGAGCGCTCCGGCACCCGCAAGGAGGAACTGCTGCTCACCGCCGAGGAGCAGAAGCGCATCTGGGTGCTTCGCCGCGTGCTGAGCGAAATGCCGATGATCGAAGCGATGGAACTGCTGCGCGACCGCATCGCCCGCAGCAAGAGCAACGAGGAGTTCCTGAAGGCGCTGAACCTGAACCCGTAAGACGAAAAGTCGGGACATAATACTTTGCAAAACGCTAAACCGTTGCCGCGCAATGGTTTGACTGGCGCAGAAAGTATTGTGTCCCGACTTATTTGCTTCTAGCAGGTCTCCAGCGCGACGGCGATTCCCATGCCGCCGCCGACGCAGAGAGCGGCCAGGCCGCGTCGGGTTTCGCCGCGGCGGATGCGGTGGGCGAGGTGGACGATCAGCCGCGCGCCGCTGGCGGCGATGGGATGCCCCATGGCGATGGCGCCGCCATCGGGGTTGACGCGCGCCCCTACCTCGGGGGACCATTGGCGAAGGCAGGCCAGCGCCTGCGCCGCGAAGGCCTCATTGAGCTCAATCGTATCGAACTGCTCCAGCTTGCAGCCGGCGCGATCGCACAGCTTGCGCGCGGCGTGCACCGGCCCCAAGCCCATCGCGCGCGGGTCGCAGCCGACCGCCGCCCAGGCGCTCAGGATGCACAGGGGCTGCCAGCCGCGCTTCCGGGCGGTCTCCTCGCGGCAGAGGATGAACATCGCCGCGCCATCGTTGACCCCCGACGCGTTCCCGGCGGTGATCGTCCCCTGCGTGCTGAAGAGCGGTTTGAGCGATGCGAGTTTCTCCAGCGATGTGTCGGTGCGGGGAGGCTCATCGCGCTCCACCTTGCCGATGGGGACTATCTCGCCGGCGAAGCGCCCCGCCGCAAGCGCCTCGAAGTATTTGCGGTGGCTGCGCAGGGCGAACTCATCCTGCTCCTGCCGGGTCACTTTGCACTCGCCGGCCAGCCGCTCGGCGTTGAGCGCCATGTGCTCCTCCAGCCGGTTGTCCACCAATCCATCGCGCAGGATGGCATCCACCAGCTTTCCATCCCCCAGGCGGTACCCCGTCCGCGCGCGTTCGAGCAGGTAGGGGGCGTTGCTCATGGATTCCGCGCCGCCGGCCAGAACGACATCGGCCTCCCCGGCCACAATCGCCTGCGCCGCGAGCGCCGCGGCCTGCATGCCGGAGCCGCACATCATATTGACGGTGTACGCCGGGGCGTGAATGGGCACGCCCACCCCCAGCGCCACCTGGCGCGCCATGTTCATCCCCTGGCCCGCGGAGAGGATGTTCCCCACGATCACCAGGTCCACCTGCCCGGGGGGGACCACTTCGAGCAGCGGGCGCGTCGCATGCTCGGCCAGCGCGACGGCGCTGTGCTCCGCCAGCGCCCCCAGGAGCCTCCCCTGCGGAGTGCGCCGCGCCGCGACGATGCAGATGCGATCAGCCATGCGTTCCTCCCGCGCCCGCCAGATGCAGCGGCATCGGGCGCACCTCCTTGATGATCGGACGGAATGCCATCAGCGCGACCACCTGGCTCTCCAGGTCGATCCCCGGCGCCAATTCGATCAGTTGCAGCCCCTCCTTCACCAGCCGGAAGACGCAGCGCTCGGTGATGTAAAGGACATCCTGCCCGACCTCGCGCGAGCGACCGGCGCTGAAGGAGAGATGCTCCACGCACTCGACAAACTTGCGGATTTTCCCCTCCCGGACGATCCGCAGCCTCCCCGCCTCCACCGCCACCTCCAGCCCGCCCGCGGTGAACGTGCCGCAGAACACCAGCTTGCGGGCGGTCTGGGTGATGTTCACGAATCCTCCCACGCCGGCCACGCGCGGTCCGAACTTGGAGACGTTGACGTTCCCCTCGCGGTCGATCTCCGCCGCGCCCAGCGCCGCGAAATCGAGCGCGCGCCCGTCGTAGAAATCGAATTGCGCCGGCTGGTCCACGATGGCCTGCGGGTGTGTGGAGGCGCCGAAGCTCAGGCCGGCGGCGGGCATTCCGCCGATGGGGCCGCTCTCCACCGTCAGGGTGAACCGGCTCAGCAGGCCGCGCTCCCCCGCGATGCGGGCGATCCCTTCGGGCATTCCGATGCCGAGGTTGGCGATGGCCCCCTCCGGGAGTTCGTCGCACGCGCGCGCGGCGATGAGCCGCCGCTCATCCATCGGCAGCGGCTCGACGGGGTGGTAATCCCCCTCCGGCGCGGGAGAGACGTAGGCGGCGTTGAACGTCTCCGCAAAGGTCTGATCGTGCTCGTGCGCCTCCGCCAGCGTGATGCAGTCCACCAGAATTCCCGGCACACGCACCTGGTGGGGCATCGCCGCCTTGTTGAGCAGCCGCTTCACCTGCGCCAGCACGATGCCGCCGCTGTTGTGGGCGGCCTGGGCGATGGCCAGCACGTCGCCGATGAGGGTTTCCTCGTCCATGATCAGGTTGCCGTGCGGGTCGGCGGCGGTGGCGCGGATCAGGCCGACGTGGATGGGCAGCGATTTGTACCAGAGCCAGATTTTGCCGCCGATCTCCACGCGCTCGACCAGCGCCTCCACGGTGCGCGAGTTCAGCCGCCCGCCGTCATGGATCGGGTCGATGAACGTCCCCAGCCCGACGTGCGTAATGCAGCCGGGCCGGCCCGCGGCGATGTCGCGGTAGAGCTGGCAGACGACCCCCTGCGGGAAGTTGTACGCCTCCACTTTGTTCTCGATGGCCAGTTTGCCGAGTCGCGGGGCGAGTCCCCAGTGCCCGCCGATCACCCGCCGCAGCAACCCCTCGTGCGCGAGGTGGTTCATGCCGCGATCCTTGCCGTCCCCCTGTCCCGCGGCGTACAGCAGCGTCAGGTCGCGCGGCGCGCCGGTGGCCAGGAAACGCTTCTCCAGCGCGGCCGTCAGCGCCTCGGGGTGGCCCGAGCCGATGAACCCGCCGCACGCCACGGTCTGGCCGTCGCGGATTCTGCCGACCGCTTCGGCCGCGCTGCACAGTTTCTCACGGCAGGTGGTGGTGGCCATCGTTCATCCAATCCATCCGCCGTTGACGTGGATCGTCTGCCCGGTGATGTAGGCGCTCAGGTCGCTGCTGAGGAAGAGGATGGCGTTGGAGATTTCCTGCGGCTCGCCGAAGCGCGCCAGCGGGATGTTGGCGAGCATCGTCGCGCGCACCTCCTCGGGAATCGACTTGCCCATCTCCGTCAACACCACGCCGGGAGCGACGGCGTTGACGGTGATCTTCTTGCGCGCCAGTTCGCGGCTAAGCACCTTGGTCAGCGCGATCACCCCCGCCTTGGCCGCGGCGTAGTTGGCCTGGCCGAAGAAGCCGACCACTCCGGCAATGGAGGCGAGGTTCACGATGCGCCCATTCTCGCGCAGCCGCTCGGACGCCGCCTTGCAGACGTTGAACACCCCCGTGAGGTTCGTGTCGATCACCTGCTGCCATTCCGCGGGGGACATCTTCTTCACCGTGCGGTCGCGAATGATCCCCGCGTTGTTCACGACGATGTCCACCCCGCCGAACGCGCGGACCGCCTGGTCGAACATCGCCTCGACGCGCTCCGGCGAGCGGACATCGGCCTCGATGGCCACGGCGCGCTCGCCGAGTTCCGCGACGATGCGCTGCGCGTTCGCTTGGTTCGTCCCCATCTCCACGTAATTCACCACCACCGTCGCGCCGGCGCGGTGCAGCAGGCGCGCCGTCGTCTCCCCCAGCCCCTGGCTGGCGCCGGTGACGACGGCCACTTTCCCCGTCAGGTCGATCTGAATCATGACGTCCTCCTCTTCTTGCGGGAGTGCGCGCCTTCCCGACGGGCGCGGAATTCCCCGGTCCCCTGGACGAACAGGCAGAGGAAGCGGGCGGGCTTCTTGCCGATGATGCGCGTGCTGTGGGGGTGCGAGGGGTTGAAGTAGAGCGCGTCGCCGCGCCCCAGCCGCAGCTTCTGCTTGCCGACGCAGAACTCCATCTGCCCGGAGAGCATGTAAACGAACTCCTCGCCGCCGTGCTTGAAGGCGCCCTGCGGGTCGCCGGGGCGGATGGTCAGCAGGAACGGCTCGGCGGCCTTGCGCTTCATGTCGAGGGCGAGCCCTTCGTAGGAGTAGCCGAAGCGGCTGCCGTCACGGGTGATGATGTGCCCCTCGCCGGCGCGCGTCAGCGCGAAGGGGAGGGAGGGCTCCGGCTCGGTGAACAGCTCCGCCAGCGGGACGTTGAGCGCCTGGGCGATGCGCAGGATGGTGGAGATGGGGGGCGAGGCCTTGCCCGTCTCGATCTTCGATACCGCGCTCTTGGTCAGCCCGGCGCGGCGGGCCAGCTCCGTCACGGTGATCCCCGCTTCTTCGCGCCGCTGCCGGATATTCGCCCCGAGGGTCTGCTCGTTCATCGCGAGGGCCGCCGCTCCTGCTGAAGTGGAAGTGCGGATGTGTGGTTGCAGGAAACAGTGTATCGTTGCAGGAAACGGTTTGTCAAGGGGCGGGGCGTGTTGGAGCGCGGGGGGCTGGCGGCGCGAACGCGGCGATCTTCCTGCTTTTCAACCCGCGCGAATGCGGGATTGGCCATCCGCGCCGGGGGGTTGGGAAAGCGGAAGATTGCCGCAGTCGGCGCGGCGCCCGGACAGAGCGCGCGGGCGGGCGTGGCGCGCCTCCTTCGCAATGACGATCAAAGATGGCGGCGGGGGCGTCCGTTTAGATCGAAGACCTTGCGAAGGTTCGTCTTACCTTCGCAAGGTTCGGGATTCGACGTGGCGCTAGCTACCAAATGAAGAACCTTGCGAAGGGCTAAGCAAGCCTTCGCAAGGTTGGGTCAGTCGGGTCGTCAAAATCGCAAATCAGTAATCAGTAATCTACAATCATCCGTCCTTCTCATCCGCCGGCTTGCGACGCTCCTTGACGATGTCTTCGGCCAGGGAGAAGGGAACGGCCTCGTAGCGTTCGAAGTGCATGGTGAAGCTGGCGCGCCCCTGGCTGAGGGTGCGCACGGCGGTGGCGTAGCCGAACATCTTCCCGAGCGGCACCATGGCCTGGATCTCCTGGTACGTGCCCTTGATCTCCATTCCCATGATGCGGCCGCGGCGCGAGCAGAGGTCGCCGTTGATTGCGCCGGCGAAGTCCGGCGGGGTGACCACGTTCACCGACATCACCGGCTCCAGCAACTGCGGCGAGTCCTTGAGCATCCCCTGCTTGAACGCCATGCTCGCGCAGGTGCGGAAAGCGAAGTCGCTGGAGTCCACATCGTGCGAGGAGCCATCCAGCAGCGTCACGCGGATGTCCACCACCGGGCAGGCGGCGTAGGGGCCCTTGACCATGGCGTCCACGATGCCGCGCTCGATGGAAGGGATGTAGTTGAGCGGGATGGAGCCGCCGCGGATCTTGTCCACGAACTCGAAGCCCTCGCCGGGGCCGAGCGGCTCCAGCTTGAGCACGACGTGCGCGTACTGGCCGCGCCCGCCGGACTGCTTGACATGCTTGTGGTTGATCTCCACTTCGTGGGTGATCGTCTCGCGGTAGGCCACTTCGGGCTTGCCGACTTTGGCGTTCACGCCGAATTCCCGGCGGATGCGGTCGACGATGATCTCCAGGTGCAGTTCCCCCATCCCGTTGATGATCGTTTCGCCGGTTTCCGGGACGTGGTTGACGATGAAGGTGGGGTCTTCCTCGGCCATGGCCATGAGGGCCTTGCCGAGCTTCTCCTGATCGGCGCGCGATTCGGGGGCGATGGCGACGTTGATGACCGGGGAGGGGAACTCGATGGCTTCCAGGATGATGGGATGCTCCTCGGCGCAGATCGTATCGCCGGTGCGGGTGTCGGAGAGGCCGACGGCCGCGCCGATGTCGCCGCAGTTGATCTCGTCGCGCATCTCCTGGTGCTGGGCGTGCATCTGCATCAGGCGGCCGATGCGCTGGCGCTTGTCCAGCGTGGAATTGTACACGTAGGTGCCGGACTTCATGGTGCCGGAGTAGACGCGGAAGTACACCAGCTTGCCCATGTGCTTGTCGGTGACGATCTTGAACGCCAGAGCGGCCAGGCGGCCGTCATCCTTCGGGTAGCGCTCGATCTCCTGGCCGTCCATGCAGTGGCCGATCACGGGCGGCAGGTCCACCGGGCTGGGCAGGTAGTAGGTGACGCCGTCGAGAAGGCGCTGGATTCCCTTGTTCTTGAAGGCCGCGCCGCCGAACACCGGCACCATCTTGCGCGCCAGGGTGGCTTTGCGCACCGCGGCCCGCAGCTCGTCCACCGAGAGTTCCTCGCCGGCGCAGTAGCGCTCCAGAATCTTCTCGTCCAGCTCGCCGACTTTCTCGATCACGTACTTGCGCCAGTACGCCACCGCGTCCTTCATGTCTTCCGGAACCGGCCCCTCCTCGTACGACCTTCCCTTGTCCGAATCGTCGTAGTAAATCGCCTTCTGCTCGAACAGGTCCACGACGCCGACGAAATTCTCCTCCTGGCCGATGGGGATGATCATCGGGGCGGGATTGGTGCCGAGGATGTCCTTCATCTCCTGAATGACAGCCAGGAAATCGGCGCCGGGGCGGTCGAGCTTGTTGATGAAGGCGATGCAGGGGACGTTGTATTTCTCCGCCTGACGCCAGACGGTTTCGGTCTGGGGCTGCACGCCGCCCACGCCGCAGAAGAGGGCGATGGCGCCGTCCAGCACGCGCAGCGAGCGCTCCACCTCGGCGGTGAAGTCCACGTGCCCCGGAGTGTCGATGATGTTGATGCGATGGTCGTTCCAGTGGCAGGTGGTGGCGGCGCTGGTGATCGTGATGCCGCGCTCGCGCTCCTGCTCCATCCAGTCCATGGTGGCCTTGCCGTCGTGCACCTCGCCGATGCGGTGCGTGCGTCCGGTGTAGAACAGGATACGCTCGGTGCAGGTGGTCTTGCCGGCGTCAATGTGCGCCATGATACCGATGTTGCGAACGCGGTCGAGCGGCACTTCTCTAGCCATGGGAAAACTCCGTCTCCATCTGTGTTAAGCTTCTGTTAGTCTGCATGGCGGGCGACACAAGTGCCGCGCCATTTCAGGGTGAAGAACTGCGGCTTCAGCGGAGGGAACGGCACACGCAGAAGACCGAGGCAATCACACGCTGCCCTCAGACTCCTGAATTATACCGGAAAGCGCCGGGACGGTGCAAATGACGCGGGGTCTGGTAGTGTGTCACTTTGGCGTGGCGTCATTGCGAGGGGCGTAGCGACGAAGCAATCGTTGGATCGAGAAGACCTCGATTGTGCTGGGGCCACTCCTGCCGAAAGATCGCTTCGCTCGCAATGACGAGATGCTTCGCCAGAGTGAACCATTACCGGGCGCGCCCGGCCAGTGACATTTTCTTGAACGAGCCTCTTGACAAGTCCCGAAACCAGTGATAAAGTACTTTACATAACAAAGCACGTGCGCTCCGGAATGCCGGGTGCGTCTATCCACGGTGGAGGGTTGAGCGATGGACTCCAATGAAGCGGTCGAACATCTCGCCACGATTCGCAAGATCATGGAAAGCGCGACGAAACTGACGGTGCTGCCCGGCCGCGCGGCCATCGCGGGCGGAGTTCTGGCCCTGGTGGGGTCGGTGATCAGCTACCGGCTGCTGGGCGGGCTGAGCTTCGGCGCCGCCGCGACGATGTCGGCGCGGCAGCAGTGTGCCGTGGCGGGCCTCTGGATGGGGGTCGCTCTCATTGCGGTCGTCGTGGACATCCTGTTTACCGTCCGGCTGGCGAAGAAGCAGGGTCGCAGCCCCTGGTCGCGCATGGGGCAACTGGCCGCGTACACCATGGGCCCGGCGGTGTTGGTCGCCTCCGCGCTCACCGTATCGCTCACCGACCATGGCCTCTGGGAGCCGCTGCCGGCCATCTGGATGATGCTCTACGGCGTGGCGGTCTGGATGTCCTCGCTCCTCTCCACGCGCGCTCCCGGCCTGCTCGGGCTCTTCTTCCTTTTCGCCGGCTTTGCCACGCTGATGTGGGCGGGGCCGGTCGCGCTGGTGATGGTCGCGCTGACGTTCGGAGCCGCGCATATCGTCTACGGAATTTACCTGCTCAAGCGATTCGGGGAGTAACCCGTGACGAAGCCCGCATCTCCCATGGACCTCGACAAAGTGATCCACGAGCGCTCGCGCCTCGCGATCATGGCGGCGCTGGCGACCGGCGAGGGGATGACGTTCAACGATCTCAAGGAGATCGTGGGCATGACCGACGGCAACCTGAGCGTTCACGCGCACGTCCTGGAAAGCGCGGGATACGTGCGGATCGAAAAGTGTTTCGTCGGGAAGAAGCCGCAGACGACGCTGACGGTGACCGCCGCCGGCCAGTCGGCGTTCCGGAAGTACATCGACCAACTTGAGCAAGTCGTCGTCGCGGGGAAGAAGAAGGGGTGAGCGCGGTTTGAAAGGAGGTTTCTTATGTCTCGGTTGTGTCCGGGCTGCATGGTCTCAAGGATCGTGGGCGGCATTCGGCGAGGCGATGGCCTGGGGGGCGCATTGCGTCGCGCGGTGGCGCGGAGGGTCGAGTCGCTGGAGAGGATTGCGCTTACCGCCGGGAAGAGGGGCGGGGGGCTTTTTTTTGAGTGGTCACTTTGTAACGCAAAGGACTTTGCCATCCGCTCCTCCGGCTCGCTCAGCTTCGGCGCGAAGGCGGTTCCGGGTGGCGGCGGGCGCAACGCGCCGGACGGCGGAGCAAATGCCGCGGGATTGCCGACGCATCCCCAGGTCGCGCGGGTGGAGAGCGCGGCGGGAGCGGCGCATGATTAGCCCTCTGGCGGCTCCCCCGGCGCTGCCGCGGCACGTCGGCGTCATTATGGACGGCAACGGGCGCTGGGCGCAGCGGCGGGGGCGGTCGAGAATGACCGGACACCGCATGGGGGCTGCGGCAGTCCGGCGCGTCGTGCGCGAGGCCGCGACGCTGGGCATCGAGCAACTGACGCTGTTCGCCTTCTCCACCGAGAACTGGGGCCGACCGCGGATGGAGGTGTCGTTCCTCATGCGGCTGATCCGGCGGTTCCTCCGCGGGGAGTGCGGGGAGTTGCGGCGCAACGGCATCCGGTTGCGGGCCATCGGTCGGTTCGACGAGCTGCCGGGGGAAGTTCGCAGCGAACTGGAGCGGACGATCTCTCTCACGCGTGGCGGCGGAGGAATGACGCTGTGCCTGGCTTTGAATTATGGTGGCCGCGCGGAATTGACGGACGCCTGCCGGGAACTGGTCCGGGAAGCGGCCGCCGGGGGGATCGGCGCAGACGGGATCACCGAGGAGCGTCTCGCCGCGCGCCTGTACCAGCCGGAGATGCCTGCGCTGGACCTGATCATCCGGACCGGAGGGGAGATGCGGCTCAGCAATTTCCTGCTCTGGCAGGCGGCGTACAGCGAACTGTGGTTCACGCAGCTCCCCTGGCCCGATTTTGCAGAGGAGGATTTCCGGCGGGCCGTCGCCGACTTCGGTTCCCGCATGCGGCGCTTCGGCGGGGCGCCTCCTGCGGCTTTGGAAGTTATCCGCGCCGGTGAAATTCAAAGTGAGGAAGAACCATGAGCATCCTTCAAGTCGCGGACGGCCTCTTGCGGAGCCGCGGCGCACTGTACGAGGCCGCGGGGCAGAGCGCAAACCGGCCGGGACTTTGCGGCCGGTTGCTGCTGGTTTTCGTTCTGGCGACGGGGCTGTATGGCGCGGTCATGGGGGCGTTTCGTTTCATCCACCCCGAGTACTATTTCGGCGACTGCGCCATCACCTCGCAGGGCCAGAAGGGGCCGGCGCAGAAAGTCGCGGGAATCTCGCCGAAAGACAGGACCGTGTACCTCTGGAGCAAAGAGCTTGCGCTCTCGCCCGACGCCACAATTCAGTTCAACACCACCGAGCCATCCGAAGCGTACAAGATCGCCTCCTTCCGCGAGGAAAAGGGCTACGGCAGAATTCTCCTCGCGCCCGGCCCTGCGCTGGAGGAAGCCGGCGCGTGGAAATTGCCGCTGCTCGTGGCGCTCAAGATACCCCTTCTTTTCATTCTGACCCTGCTGGTGTGCGCGCTGGCCCTTTACGCCATGAACCTGGCGCTCGGCCTGAGCCTTCATTTCATGCCGACGATGACGGCCTTCCTCCTGGCGCTCGCGGGCACGGGGGTGCTACTGCTGGCGCTCGCCCCCATCTCGCTGCTGTTCACCGTGGTCACGGCCAACTACCACTTCATGAAACTGCTGCACGTGTTGTCGTTCGTCATCGCCGGCTTCTTCGGCGTCAAGATCCTGGCGGAGGCGCTTCCCCGGATGCGTCCGCCTCAGCCCGAGGCGCAAATCGGCCCGGCCGCGCCGCCGCGCGTCAGGCGCGTCCTGCTGGCGTGGCTGCTCCTGTACTGCCTGGTGGGGGCGCAACTGGCCTGGACGTTGAAGCCATTTCTCGGCACGCCCTATCTCCCGGACACGCCCCCATTCCGAGTGGATAAGGGCAACATCTTCGTCAGCGCGGTGGAGTCGTTCCATGCGATCAGGCCTCATTGAAGGAGGTGGGCCATGCGAATCCTGCTGATCAATCCGCCGCATCCCTCCATCGGCAGCCGCATTCCGCACGAGCACTTGCCGCCGCTGGGGTTGCTCTCGCTGGGAGGTCCGCTGCTCGACGAGGGGCACGAAGTGCGCTTGCTGGACGCGGAGTTCGGCCCCCTGGCGACGGCGGAAATCGTGCGGCAAGCCGTCTCCTTCGGCCCCGCCGCCATTCTGCTGGGCCACTCCGGATCAACTTCGGGGCACCCGGCGGTGGTGGAAATCACCCGCGCCCTGCGCCTCGCGCTGCCGGGGGTGTGGATCGTTTACGGCGGAATCTTCCCGACCTACCACTGGCGCGAGATTCTGGGGGAAGAACCGCAGATAGACCTGATCGTGCGCGGCGAGGGGGAGGCTACAGTGCTGCGCGTCGTCCGCGCGCTGGAACTCGGCGCGCCGTTCGATGGAATCCCCGGCATCGCGTTCCGTAAAGAGGGTGCGCCGCGCGCCACGGCGCCCGCGGAACTCATTGCCGACCTCGACGCCTGCCGAGTCGGCTGGGAACTCATCGATCCGGCCCGGTACAGTTACTGGGGAGACCGCCGGGCCGTGGTGGTCCAATTTTCGCGCGGATGCCCCCATCACTGCAATTACTGCGGCCAGCACGGGTTCTGGACGCGCTGGCGGCACCGCGACCCGCAGCGCTTCGCCGCGGAGATCGCCTGGCTCCACCGCGTCCATGGGGTGGAGGTCTTCAACTTCGCCGACGAGAACCCCACCGCCGCGCGCGGCCCGTGGCGGGCGTTCCTTGAAGCATTGATTGCCGAGAAGGTCGACGTCACGCTCGTTGGCTCCACCCGCGCGGACGACATCGTGCGCGACGCCGATATCCTTCATCTCTACAAGCAGGCGGGCGTGGCGCGCTGGCTCCTTGGAATAGAAAATTACGACGAGGACACTCTGCGCCGGATCCGCAAGGAAGGCGCGACCACGAACGACCGGCTGGCGATCCAACTGCTCAGGCGGCACGGGATTCTTTCGATGGCCACCTGGGTGATCGGCTTCGCGGAGGAGACCGACCGCGATTTCGCGCGCGGGCTGCGCCAACTCCTGTCGTACGACCCCGACCAGGTCCAGGTGCTGCACTCCACGCCGCACCGCTGGACTCCCTACTACCGGCAGGAGGCCGCCCGGCGCGTGATTCAGACCGACCGGAGGCGCTGGGACTACAAGCATCAGGTGCTCGCGAACCGGCGCGTGCCGGCCTGGCGGGTGATGCTGTGGGTCAAGTTCATCGAGGCGGTCGTCCAGTTGCGTCCGCGCTCGCTCCGGCGGGTTCTCACGCATCCGGACCGGGCGATCCGCGCCGCGCACCGATGGTACTACCGCATCGGGCGGCGGGTGTGGCCCCATGAGATCTGGAATTTTTTCTTCCGCGACCGGCGGCGAAAGAACGGCCCGACGCTGGCGGAGTTCTGGGGGGCGCCGCAGGATGCCGAGGAGGAGGCGCTGACCCCCGCTCACGGCGCGCCTGACTTGACCGAACGGCGCTCCCCCGGTACAAGGGGTGAGCTTCGCGCGGCGGAGCGTTCGCCCGCCGGCGCGGCACGGCGCGAACAGAACCTGGGGGAAACATGACACTGCGAGAACGCGCCGCGAGCCATCCTGAGGAGCGCCGCGAGCTCCCCGCATTCAGCCCTTCGGCGTCTGCTGATCGACGCATTTCCAGATGCGGCGGCGGATGAAGTGGGGGATCAGCCAGGCGAAGCGCTGCGTCCGGCGGCGGATCTGGTGATAGCGCTTCGGGTCCCACTTGAAATGCTCCAGGACGATCTCCTCGGGGATGGCGTTGAAGATGAAATCCAGCACCACCACCGCCACCACGGCGTCGTCCAACGATCCCAGCACCGGGATGAAATCGGGGATCAGGTCGAATGGCGTCGCGAGATAGGCGCAGAGGCCCGCCAGAAGCGCCTTGTCCCGCGCCGGGAGACGCGGGTCCTTGGCCAGCGCGGAAACGAACTGCGTCAACTCGCGGATGAACTTGAACATGCATTTCTCGATTGGGGCTGGGACGCAGACAGTATAGGGCAAGGGGGAGCGAGCGTCCAATCAATTGTCATTGCGAGGCCGAGCGTAGCGAAGGCCGTGGCAATCTTCAAGTTCTCCGTCGCCGCCAGCACGAGTACGACTAGCGGAAATAAGGGAGATTGCCACGTCGTCGGCTTCGCCTCCTCCTCGCAAAGACGTATGGTTCTGGTGGAGCGCGCTGTCCCAGGTGCGCCGTGCGCACCGCCCAGCGCGCTTCCGCACGCGCCATGCAGCACACAATAAAAGGGCCCGCGAACCGGAGTCCGCGGGCCCTGAATTTCCTCGGATCAAAAGCCTCAGTGTCGCGCCGCCAACAGCACATGGCGGTCGCCGGTTTGGTGCGCGTAGTCGTGGCGCATGCGGGCCACCAATCTTCGCTTCTCCTTTCGCACGTTCGCATCCTTGTGCGCCATGGACTCCTGATAGGTCAGGAGCAACTCGTCATTCAGGTAGCCCGGACAAACGTTGTGCGTTTGCCACATCGCGTGCGGGCTCTCGAAAATCCCGCAGCGCTCCCCAAGGTTCAGCCCACAACCATGGCACTTCCCCACAGGCTTTGCGGTGTGGTGCATACGAACTCCTTTCCCCCGGAAAACGAAGGACAACCACGAGGTGCGCCGACAGAGGTTTCGACAATGCAGCCATGCGGATAGGAAACGGAAGGGGGGGGTGGCGAGCGGGTGAGCTGGCTGTATGGTCAAATGCCCTGTTCGGCATCGTTCACCTCTGAACTGCTTACACACTCCAGTTTATCGCGAGTGGGCGAGGTGGTCAAGAAAAATTCCGGGTGGGATTCCGGGGGAAACTTCAGGAGATTCGGCCGCGCCCTTTGCGTTCCAAGTCCTTTGCGAGCCACTGGTTGGCAAGCGCCTCCACTTCGGCGTCGGTCAGGTCGGTGTCGCGGCCCAGGTGCCTGCGACGCGCGCCGGCGGCGACCTGGATGGAAATGGCGGCGGCGACGGAGACGTTGAGGCTCTGGGAGAAGCCGACCATGCGAATCTGGTAGCGTCCGTCGCAGGCGCCGAGCAGTTCATCGGAGAGGCCGTCGCGCTCGGCGCCGAAGACCAGGGCGATGCGGCGCGAGAAGTCCACCTGCTCGATCGTCGGCGCGAAACGGTCAGGCACCGCCGCCCAGAGCTCGAACCCCGCCGCGTGGAGCGCGGTGGCGCAGTCGAGCGCGCCCTTGTAGCGATTCAGCGTCAGCCACTTCTCGCACCCCATGCTGATGGCGCGGTTCGCCCCGCCGCGCGGCTCGACCCAGTGCACCGCCTGAAGGCCGAACCCTTCGCAGGAGCGCAACACGGCGGAGATGTTGTGGGGATCGTGGACCCCGTCCAGCGCGACGGTGAGCCCCGTCAGCCGGCGCGCGGCCACCAGCCGCATCCGCGCGGCGCGGCGCTCCTCCGGCTCCAAATCCTCCGGCAACCCCTCATTCACCGGCTCGCGGCCGGGGGGCGGCGGCTTCGACATAAGGAACTCTCCATTCGACGGTAGATGCCGCGTGCGCTAACGCTTTGCCTTAGGCTTGCGGCGCTCGGTGGGCGGCAGATAGGCGGCGGCTTCTTCTGTGACCGCAGCAACAATGGGCGCGGCGTTGCGCGTCGGGGCAGCTTCAGTTGCAGGCCGCACCGAGAAAAGCCCTCCCGCTTCCAGTTGAAGTCGCCTCTTCACCATGGCACAGTAGCTGGGGTCAATGTCTATGCCAACGCTGTTGCGATTGGTTCGCATGGCCGCCACCATCGTCGTGCCGCTCCCGACAAACGGATCAAGGACAGTATCTCCCGAAAAGCTGAACATTCGCACCAACCTGTAGGCCAGTTCAATCGGGAACGGCGCTGGATGCTCTCTGGTAGATGCCCCTGTAATCTCCCAAAACTGCCGGAACCACGTCGCGAAGTCCTGCTTGTCAATCCGGCTATTCCGCCGCTGTTCCTCGGTGGGCTTCCGGTAAGCGCCCGGCTTGCGCTGCATCAGGATGAACTCGATGTCATTCTTGATGATCGCGTTCGGCTCGTAGGGTTTGCCGAGAAACTTCGTCCCCTGATTCGCCTCGAACTTCGCGTTGGATATCTTGTGCCAGATGATGGGATTGAGGTTGTCAAAGCCGATCTTGCGGCAAGCCACACAGATGTCCGCATGGAGCGGCATGACTCGATGACGCCCATGCTCTTTCCGGGACAGGCAGACATCTCCCACCACGCAAACGAGACGGCCGCCGGGAACCAGTACGCGGTACGCTTCCCGCCAGACTTTCTCCAGTTCTGCGAGGAACGGCTCGTAGTCAGCAACGTGCCCAAGCTGCCCCACGCTTTCGTTGTATCGTTTAAGGTTCCAGTAGGGCGGAGAGGTGAGCACGAGGTGAACGGATTCGTCCGGGAGGAAGTCTATCTTCCGCGCATCTCCCAGGACGAGGCGATGCGTGGTTGCGTCAGCCTCCAGCCGGTATTCTGCCATCGTTACTTACCTACAAAGGCGCGCAGTTGGGCTGTCAAGGAATTGACGTAGTGCGCAAAGGTGAGATCATCTGCCGGCTCGGTGTATTGTCCGCGCGCCCCCCCCCCCGTCGCGGCGAGAGGTCAAAAGGCAGGCGGCGTCATAGTGTCTCTCTAAGACAAGCTTGCGGCAGAACAGTTCATAGCGTTGCTGGTACGACGCCGCTTTGAACTCGGGCAGGACTGCAAAGTGCGGTTCGTTGGCTCGGATTGGCGACTGCGACTTGGGGCAGTCTTCCAGAAGGAACAAGTAGCCCAGCCATGGCCGCACATGTTTTCCGAAGACCCCTTCGCGGTACGCCGTCCAGATGTCTAAGGCGCTACCCATTGCCTCCTCCGTTCGGTTATTGAAGTTGTTGCCGAAGGAGGGGCCTATCTGTGATTTGGTCTCCAGCGCCACAAGGAGCGCGCCATCCTGCACAACAAGTAAATCCCACTTCTTTGTGGGTCGAAAATAGCCCGGCAATTCGAGCGCGGAATCATAGAAGATGGCTTCCCGTCGAACGCCGGCTCGTAGAATGGTTTCTGTCAGGAGGCGGATGAAACCGTCCATTTGCGCGCCACCGGTCACTGCTGAACGTGCTCCCTGATCTGCCTTTCCAGAAACACTCTGCTTGACCGCCTGCGCAGCGCGTGTGCTCCAGAAATGCCTTACAGCTTCCGCCACCTCTGATGCCGGTCTAAATTTGCTCATGTTTTCCTTCACCACCTTAAAGGCTTCTGCCATGCTTCCTTCAATTCGGCCAGCTTCTCTTGCACGATCACGTCGCCGAGGAGGCCGCGGATGCGGAGAACGTCCTCGCTCGTGACGCGACCGATGGGGGCGAGGGGGACGCCGGAAAGCGCGGCCTCGAATTTCGCCACCTTGCCCGGCTCGACTTCGACCAGGAAGCGGCTGTTGGACTCGCTGAAGAGGATGGCGTCGTCGCGCTGCAATTCTTCCGGGCGCGGGACGGTGAGGGTGTACAGGTCCATCCCCAGCCCGCCGGCGAAGGCCATCTCTGCGGCGGCGACGGCCAGGCCGCCTTCGGAGCAGTCGTGGCAGGAGCGCACCAGCCCCTTGCGGATCGCGCCGGAGAGCGCGGTGAAAATCGCCTTGCCCATCTCCGGCCGCACGATGGGCACTTTGTTGCCGACCTCGTTCTCCAGGGCATAGTAGTGCGATCCGCCCAGTTCGTCATAGGTCATGCCCACGGCGTACAGGACGTTGCCGGCCTTCTTGGCGTCCATGCTGACGCACTTGCGCACGTCGGCGACGAGGCCGATGGCGCTGATGAGCAGCGTGGGGGGGATGGCGATGGTCTGGTCGCCGACGCGGAACTCGTTGTTGAGGCTGTCCTTGCCGCTGATGAAGGGGGCGCCGTACGCCTTGGCGAGGTCGTAGCAGGCCTCCGCGGCGCGCACGAGCGAGCCGAGCCGGTCGGGCTTGTCGGTGTTTCCCCAGCAGAAATTGTCCAGCAGCGCGATGCGGTCGAACCGCCCGCCGACGGAGATGATCTGCCGGACCGCTTCGTCGATGGCCGAGGCGGCCATGGCGTAGGGGTCGATGTCGCCGTACTTCGGGTTGATGCCGTTCGCGACGGCGATGCCGCGCGTGCTGCCCAGCACCGGGGCGATGACGGCCGCGTCGCCGGGGCCGTCGTTGGCGACGCCCACCAGCGGCTTGAGGACGCTGGCCCCCTGCACTTCATGGTCGTACTGGCGGATGATCCATTCCTTGGAGCAGACGTTCCAGCTTCCCAGGATGCCGCGCAGCGCGGGGCCGTAGTCCTTGCGCGCCTTCGGCCTGGGCTCGATGAATTTCTGGTTGCGCCAGACCGCTTTGCGCGTGAGGCGTGGGACGCCGTTGTGGAGGAACTCCATCGCCAGTTCACCCACCTGCGTGCCGCGGTAGAACAGGCGCAGGCGGCGGTCCTTGCGGAATGTGCCGATGACGGTCGCCTCGACGTTCTCCCCCGCGAAGAGCTTCAGGATCGCCTTGAGCTTCTTCGGCGGCACGGCGATCACCATGCGCTCCTGCGCCTCGCTGATCCAGATTTCGGCGTAGCTCAGGCCGTGGTACTTGAGCGGCACTTTCTCCAGATGCACGTCCGCGCCGAGATGCTCCCCCATCTCGCCGACGGCGCTGGAAAGCCCGCCCGCGCCGCAATCGGTGATGCAGCTGTACAGGTTCAGGTCGCGCGCCTGGAGGATCGTGTCGGCGACGCGCTTCTCCTCGATGGCGTTGCCGATCTGCACCGCGCCGGAGGAGACCGTCTCGGAATCCTCGGTCAATTCGATGGAGGAGAAAGTCGCGCCGTGGATGCCATCGCGCCCGGTGCGCCCGCCGACGACGACGATCAGGTCGCCGGGGTGGGAGGCCTTCTCGCAGCGGTCGCGCGGGATGATGCCGACGTTCCCGCAATAGACCAGCGGGTTGCCGACGTAGCGCTCGTCGAACAGCACCGCGCCGTTGGCGGTGGGGATTCCCATGCGGTTGCCGTAGTCGCGCACGCCGGAGACCACCCCCTTCATCACGCGCTTGGGATGCAGCGCGCCGGGGGGAACCTTGGAGGCGGGCAGATCGGGCGGGCCGAAGCAGAAGACGTCGGTATTTAGGATCGGCTTGGCGCCCAGCCCGGTTCCGAGCGGATCGCGGATCACCCCGCCGATGCCGGTGCCCGCGCCGCCGTACGGCTCGATGGCGCTGGGGTGGTTGTGCGTCTCCACCTTGAAGCAGACGTTGAACTCCTCGTCGAAGCGGATGATCCCGGCATTGTCCTTGAAGACCGAGACGCACCAGGGCTTCTTCAACTCGCTGGTCGCCTTGAAGACGGTGCTCTTGAGCAGGTTGTCGATGATGCGCCCCTCGAAGTCGATCACCCCGCGCAGGGTCTTGTGGACGCAATGCTCCGACCAGGTCTGCGCGATGCATTCCAGCTCGATGTCGGTGGGGTTGCGCCCCTGGTCGGCGAAATGGCGCTGGATGGTGCGCATCTCCTCCAGGCTCAGGCTGAGCGTCCACTGTTTGCTGATCTCCAACAGGCGCTGGTCGCTCACGCCGAGGAGGGAGACCTCGCGGCGCTGGAACTTGTACTCCGGGACGGCGGGGGCGTGCGGGATGGCGACCTCGCCGTAGAACGCCTCCTCGATGGCGGCGTTATGGAGCACCTTGTCGCTGATGAGCGCGAGCTCCCCTTTCGTCGGCTTGCCGTAGAGGAGGAACTTGCGGCCGGTGCGGACGCTGTCCGCGCGCAGGCCGAGGTCGGCGATTCCCTTGAGCGTGCTCGCCGCGACGGGGTCCATCACGCCGGGCTTTCTGAAGACCTGCACCACGGCGTGGCGTCCCTTGAGCGGGGAGGGCATCGGCCTGCCGATGCTGTAGACCTGATTGACCGGGTCGGCCAGCAGCCGCGCGGCCACGCGCTCGACCTGTTTCGCGGTGAGGGGGCCGGTGAGCAGATGGACATGGACGAGGCGCACGTCGCTGACGCCGGCGATTCCCAGATCGCGGATATCCCCCAGCGCGGCATGCCCCTCGGGGTCGTAGAACTCGCGCCGCAGCGTCACTTCCACGCGCCATTCATTCGATTTCTTGGCCATCGGAGTTCCTGCAATAGTGAATTGCGGAAGATAACTGACGTGGCAGGATACCACAATTGGGGTAGCATCGCCACGCGGAATGGTTCCAACATTGCTCTGTTGAAACCATCTCCTTCGCGGGCGTTCCGTCCGCGATGCGGACTTGCCATTCGACGTTGCTCATGGCCCCAAGGCTGTCGAGGGGAGAGTCCGCGCTACATACGGATGAAACCGTGCAGCGCGGGTCCTCCGGCCCGCGATTCACTATGGTTTCAACAGAGCAACGCTGTTTCAATCCCTGCGGGCGAGGGTGTCTGAGGAAAGCGGCCGTGCGCTCTCCAGCGTTGCGAAGAGACTCCCGCCCGCTTTTCTCTCCATGGCCGGGCAACTTCCGCGCCCGTTGACAATCGACGCAGTCGAGAGTACCTTTCATGCGTCCCTACGCCCGGCCATCTTCCCTCTTCGAGAAAGAAGGTTCTCATGACCACACGCTTTTCGATGTTCCTCGCCCTCATCTCCCTTGTCGCGCTCATGGCGGCGCCGGCTCCGGCCAAGGACGGCAGGCTCTATGTCGCGGGGGCCAACAACAGCGGGCAGCTTGGGATCGGCGCCGCCGGGACCACAGTGCCCGTGTTCACGCAGGTCCCCGGCCTGCGCAATGTGAGCCACGTCGCGGCGGGGAATCTTCACTCCCTCGTCCTCTGCGGCGACGGCACGCTCTGGGTCGCCGGGCAGAACCATGACGGACGTCTCGGCCTGGGCAACACAACCAACCAGCCGGCCTTTGTGCAAGTGCCCGGTTTGACCAACGTCGAGGCCATTGCCGCCGGTGATGTCCATTCCCTGGCGCTGAGCGGCGGCACGCTTTACTCAACCGGTTACAACTACTATGGGAATCTTGGGCTGGGCGACAACAGTAATCGCAGCTCCTTTCAGGCAGTGAGCGGACTCAGCGATGTCACCATGGTCAGGGGCCAGAGCCAGGGATCGGCCCTGCTGATGAGCGGGCTCGTCAGTGCATGCGGCTACAACGGCGAGGGGGAACTCGGACTCGGCGACAACGACCCGCGCTCGTTCTTCACCAACAAGTTCCAGAACTGGGTCGTTTCCATCGCCACCGGGCAGAATCATCTGCTCGCCCTGTCCCACGACGGGCCCGTTTACGCCTCCGGCCGCAACACGGAAGGGCAGCTCGGACTGGGCGACAACACCGACTATAATTACCTGGCAAGCGTGGACGGACTGGGAAGCGTCTCAGCCATCTTCGCCGGGGCCCGCTCCTCCTTTGTCCTCATGGGTGACGGCGCCGTCAAGGCGACGGGCGACAACAGCAGCTACCAACTCGGCCTGGGGGACCTGGTCAACCGCAACGTCTTCACCACCGTCCCCGGCCTGGCCGGAGTCACCGCCATCGCCCCCGGCATGTGGCACACCCTGGCGCTGAAGAGCGACGGCACGCTCTGGGGGGCGGGCAAGAACTTGTCGGGGCAGCTCGGACTGACCAAAGGGACGGACATCACCGCTTTCACCCGGCTCGCGGGCGTCAACAGCGTGTTCGAAATTTCCGCCGGGCGCGATTCGCTGGTGGCCGCCTGGTACGGCGTCGAGCTGACGACCCCCACCGCCGCCGACATGGCCTTCGAAGTGGGCGAGAAGACGACCATTCGATGGAATTCCTTCAACCTGCCCAAGAATGCCAAAGTGAGGATTGATTTGGTGAAGGGCGGCTCGGAGACCTGGACGCTTTCCGCCGCTGCCTCCAATACGGGCAGTTTCGCGTGGACCGTCGGGGCGTGGAAGTCTAAGACACAGGAAGTCTACCCCGAGGGGGCCGATTACCGGATTCGGATCACCTCGCCGGACGGCGTGGATTTCGACGAGAGCGCCTTTGACTTCGGGATCGGAAGCGTGGATTCGCTGAAGGTCACGGGAAATACCGTGGTTGACGGCGGCGACTCGGCCTCCTACACCTGCACCGCGCATTTCACCAGCGGCGCCGAGCGCGATGTCACAACGCTGGCCAAGTGGAGTTGCTCGAAAGTTGCCGGGGCCAAGATGGGCAAAACCGGCCTGCTGACGACCGCGTCCGTCACCGCCCCTCAGCCCTGCACCATCACCGCCACCTACGGGAAGGGCAAGCTAACCGGAACGCTCCCAATTTCCATCAACCCGTGACGGATATTCCGCTCCGGTTTTCCGTGCGGCCGTTGCCGTTACGGACCAACGGCCACGGAAGACTTGAAGATTGCCACGGCCCCGCCGAAGGCGGGACCTCGCAATGACGGCTCATTGACGATTGCGCGCGCGGCTCGCGGACGTCAGATCTTCTGCACCGCCAGCCTGAGATCGCGGCCGGAGAGTTTGATCTCCTTAGAGGTCTCGCAGTGGCCGGGGAAGAGCTTGTCGCAGAGGGTCTCGCTGCGGATGGCGTCGGCGTGCTCGACGAAGACCTGCGCCAGCATCTCGTCCTTCGTTTCGTAGGAAACCTCGACGCGGTCGAGCAGGTCGAAATCCGCCTCCTTGCGCATCTGCTGGATATGGCGGACGACGTCGCGCGCGAGCCCTTCGCGTTCGAGCTCCGGGGTGAGGGTGACATCGAGCGCCACCAGCAGCCCCTTCTCCTCGCTGACCACCAGCTTGTCGGAGGCCTTGCGCTCGACGAGGATTTCCTCCGGCAGCAGCTCCCACGATGCACCGTCAGATTCGAGGCGCACAGGGAGTTTGCCTTCGACCTGCCGCGCGACGGCGGCGGGGTCCATCTTCGACAGCAACTCCCGCAGCTTGCCCGCCTCCTTGCCGTACTTCGGCCCCAGCAGCTTGAGGTTGGGCTTGATCTGGTACTGCACCAGCTCGGCGGGGTCGGTGGCGACGGTGAGTTTCTTGATATTCAACTCATCGAGGATGTGCGCTTCGAAGCGCTTGAGCGCGCCGGACTGGAAGGCATCGGCGGGCACCACCACCATCTCGCGCAGCGGCTGGCGGACGCGGAGTTGGCGCGTTTCGCGCAGTGAGAGGGCGGCGCTGACCACCTGCATCGCGGCGTCCATCTCGCGGCTGAGTTTCTCGTCGTGCAGCGCCGGGTCCGGCTGCGGGTAAGCGCAGAGGTGGACGCTGATGGGGGCGGATTCAACGCGCGCGGCCACGCCATCCGGCGTAGGGGCAAGGCATGCCTTGCCCCTACAAGGTTCCACGTCCCGCACGAGCCGCTGGTAGTAATATTCCGTGATGAACGGCACGAGGGGCGCCAGCGCCTGCGTGAGGGCGATCAGCACCTCGTGCAGCGTCTGGTAGGCGGCCAGCTTGTCCCGGTCGGCGGCATCCTTGGGCCGCCAGAAACGGCGGCGGCTGCGGCGCACGTACCAGGTGCTCAGCGCGTCCATCAGTTCCTCGGCGGCGCGGGTGACGGAGGGGGCGTCGAACTCCGCCAGCCCCTTGTTCGCCGTGGTCAGGAACTCCTGCAGCCGGCTGAGAATCCAGCGGTCGAGGTCCTGCCGTTCGGCAAAGGGCACCTTGGGAGCCTGCGGGTCGAAGTCATCCGTGCGCGCGTAGCTGACGAAGAAGCTGAAGACGTTCCACCAGGTGTTGAACACCTTGCGCTTGACCTGCTCGGCCAGCGTGTAGCCGAAGTTCATGTTGTTGACCGGGTTCTGGCGGCAGTAGAGCCAGCGCATGGCGTCGACGCCCATCTTCTCGGCGGCCTCGTCGAACCAGATGGCGTTGCCTTTGGACTTGTGCATCTCCTCGCCGTTCTCGTCGCGCACCAGGGCGTGGCCCAGCAGCCTCTTGAAGGGGGGAATGTCCTCCATCATGGTGCTCATGGAAAGCAGCGCGTAGAACCAGTTGCGGAACTGGCCGGGGAAGCACTCCAGCACGAGGTCGGCGGGGACCCAGTCCTTCCAGTAGCCGCGGTCGGTGCCGTAGCGGACGGTGGAGTAGGGGACGATGCCGGCGTCGAGCCAGGGGTTGCCGACGTCGGGAATGCGCGCCGCCGGCTTGCCGCACTTGCCACACTTGATCTTGACGGCATCCACCCAGGGGCGGTGCGGGCTGTGGCCGTCGAACTCCTTCCATCCCTCCACCGCGCGCGCCTGGAGTTCCTCCCGGCTGCCGACCACGTCGAACCAGCCGCACTCGCAGGAGAAGATCGGCAGCGCCAGGCCCCAGTAGCGCTTCTTGCTAATCATCCAGTCGTGCATGTTGGCCAGCCAGTCCAGCTCCAGGTCCTTGCCGTAGTCGGGAATCCAGCGGATCTTCTGGACGTTCTCCATGATCTCTTCGCGCCAGGACATGGAGATGTACCATTCATCCACGGAGCGGAAGAGCAATTGCGTGGAACAGCGCCAGCAATGGGGGTAGTCGTGCTCGTAGTTCTCTTTCTTGTAGTAGACGCCGCGCTTGCGCAGTTCGTCGAGCACGAGGTCGGCGACTTTGCCCGCGTACTGGCCGGTGAGGAAGCCGAAGCCCTCCTTGTAGATTCCGGCGTCGTCGATCGGCGCAATCAGCGGCAGACGCAGTTCCTTGGAGAGGTCGAAGTCCTCCTTGCCGCAGCCGGGAGCGATATGGACGATGCCGGTGCCGTCGCCGGCGGTGATCTCCGTCCACGGGATGATCTTGTGCGCCTTGGTGGTCTGCGAGGGAACGGGCAGGTCGTCGAACGGGCCGTCGTACGTCAGGCCGAGCAGATGGCTGCCGGGGAACTCCTGGACGATCTCAAACGGTCCGCGTTCTTTGAGGACGTGGGCGCGTTCGCGCACGACGTAGAACGTCTCCTCCCCCTGCCGGGCCTTCACGTAGGTCAGCTCGGGATGGACGGCACAGGCGACGTTCGCCGCGAGCGTCCAGGGGGTGGTGGTCCAGACCAGCAGGAACTCCTTCTCGCGCCCGTGCAGCGGCAGCTTGATGTACACAGCGGTGTCGGTGATCTTCTTGTACCCCTCGCGGCGCTCCTGCTCGGAGATGCCGGTGCCGCAGCGCGGGCACCAGGGCATGGCGTCCAGCCCTTTGTAGATCAGCCCGCGCTCATGGCACTTCTTCAGGAAAGACCAGATGGTGTAATTGTTCTCATCCGCCATCGTGAAGTAGCTGCGGCGCTGGCCGGGCTCCTTCTGCCAGTCCTCGTCGCGGTCCCAATCCATCCAGTAGCCGAGGCGGACGGATTGTGCCGTCTGCACCTTCGCGTACTTGTTCACCCGCGCCTTGCAAGCGAGGATGAATTTCTCCAGCCCGAACTCCTCGATCTGCCGCTTGTCCTTGAAGCCGAACTCCTTCTCCACCTCCACCTCGACCCACAGCCCCTGACAGTCGAAGCCGTTCTGGTAGCGCAACTCGTGGCCGGTCATGGCGTGGTAGCGCTGGTAGCAGTCCTTGAGCGTTCGCCCCCAGGCGTGGTGGACGCCCATCGGGTTGTTGGCGGTGATGGGGCCGTCCAGGAAGGACCACTTGGGCTTGCCGGCGTTCTGCGCGCGGAGCTTGTTGAACGCGTCGCTCTCCTCCCAGAACTTGAGCATTTCATGCTCGGAGGCGACCATGTCGAAGTTCTTGTCAATGGGGCGAAACATTATGTCCTACCTGAAAAGTACCGAGACACCGGCGCTCAAATTTAGCGGTTCGGGGCGTGGGATGCAAGAGAGGTTGTGGAAGGATGAAGTGTGAAGGATGAAGTATCAAGGATAAAGAGACGGAGAGCCGGCGATTGGCCGCTTCCTTTATCCTTCATCCTTCACACTTCATCCTTTCCTACAGCACCATCTTGACACCCGGGATGGCGGCGAGGGCGGTGAAGAGCTTCTCCATCGTCGGGCGGTCCATGAGGAGGAGGTTGAGGTTGTAGGTGATGTAGCGCCCCTTGGCCGAACCGCTTCCCCGGCAGACGGGGCTGGAGAGGTCGAGTTGCTTCAGAGCGCGCAGGATGAGGTCGGGCATCTCCGGCGTATCGCAGGCAATGACCTTGCCGTTCCATTCCAGAGGGAATTCAAGCTGCGGTGCTTTGGGTGCATCGGGCATAAGGAAAGTCCTGAAAACGTGTAGCGCGGGCTTTAGCCCGCGGTTGTTTTGTCAATGGAAAGAACGCACGATGATCGCGGGCTGAAGCCCGCGCTACACGGTTCGCCGGCTATCCCGCTGTCGGCTCGTGTTCCACGCAGCTTTAGCCCGCGGTTGTTTTGTCAATGGAAAGAACGCACGATGATCGCGGGCTGAAGCCCGCGCTACACGGTTCGCCGGCTATCCCGCTGTCGGCTCATGTTCCACGCAGTCGTCCGGGATTTCGTCCTGCTCGGCGTTGACGTGCATGTTGTGCTTGTCGCACAGCAGCGTACCGGCGGCGATGTCCACCCCCTTGGCGTGGCGGCATCCGGCGCAGCGCAGAAAGGAGGCGCTGTCAATCTGCGGGATGGCCTGCGGCGGGACTGCTTCCTGCGGGAGAGGATCAGCCGGTGCGTCGGGGCGGTCGGCCTTTTCGGCCATGGGGACATCCTCAGAAAAGCGATTTCACCTTCCGATGCATTGTACCGAGTGCGCGGGGGTTTTCAAACTCAGGCGCCACGCGCGGTCTTGAGCAGGAGCGCAGCACCCGCTTTGGCCGGGGTGCACGGGGCTTGCCGGCGTCGCCGCGAGAATAGGCTATCGCGCCGAGCAATTCCACACGTTGGGGCTGTTGAAAAAGTGTAGCGCGGGTTATCAAACCCGCGTGTGCAGACCGCGAAGCCCGCGCCATTTACCCATTGATCTTGCGAGAAGGTGCGTTCGCAGGGTTTTTCAACAGCCCGACGTTACCCCATCGAGAACCGGCCACCGGCTGCGCCGCACCTGAATATGGGTTGACAACAATCGATATACGTATTAGCATATTCACGGTATTTCGTGAGTATACGGTCTACTTGGAGAGCGGCCGGGATGAGCAGCCATAATTCTATGCGAGACATTGCGCAGGCAGCGGGAGTAAGCGCGGGTCTTGTTTCCCGCGTACTGCGTGGAAGACGGGGCGACATTGCCATTTCTTCAGCCACGAAGCAGCGGATATTCGATGAGGCGAAGAAGGCCAATTACACCCCCGACGCTCGCGCCGGAAACCTGCGAACCGGGAGTTCTTCCCTGATCGGTGTCCTCGCGCGTCAGATAGAAGGGCTGGGCAACTCCGTCTTCTACAATGCCCTGGCGCTCGGATTGGCTGAGCAGGGAAAACAGATCGTGCTGGGCGTCCACCTGAACAACCCGGACGCCATTGGGCATCAGATCCGGATGTTTCGCAGTTACCGCACGCAGGCGGTTGTGGCGGTGGCTTCGGGCACTGGCGTTATCGAAGACGCGGTCATTGAGCAGTTGCGCAAGGGAGCCCATGAGTGCGGTCCCTTCATATGCGTTGGCGACATCGCCGGCCACGAGGGGACGGTCAATGTGGTCACAGGACATGAGGCCTGCGCGGGACATGTTCTCCAACTGCTGACGCAGGAGGGTGTGAAACAGGTGGTGGCCGTCGCGCAGGAGGGCCCGTACGGGAGTTTCTTCCTGAGCCGATACGAGAAGTCTTCAGCCGCCCATGCGGACATGTCGTTCACGGGAATTCTGGGCCGGACGGCGGCCGCGGACCTTGGCGGGAGAGTTGTGGAGGCAATCCGCAAGCGCCCCGGTAATGGGCCGCTGGTGATCATTGCGCACAACGCGAGCCTCGCGCTGAACATCCTGCTTGCCGCGCGCGAGGCGGGGTATGAGGCACCGGGCGACTATGGACTGATCTCCCAGGGCGCGCCGGAGTGCGAAATCGGGATTCGGCCCCGGTTGACGTGTGTGGACGCGATGGAGTGCGAGCGTCAAATGGTTCGCAAGACGCTTGAGCTCGTCGGCGGTTTGGACCGGGGAGTGAAGCCGGAGCCGAAGCGCTATGAACTGACGGATGTGCGGGTGCTCGCGGGCGAGTCGTTTGTGTTCTCCCGGTCGGGGCGCTGAGCAGACGCTTGGCCTGTGCAACCATGAGAAAGTAATTTCTATTGGGGAGGGAAGACGATGATCTGTCTTGAAGATTCCTGTTCCGGGGGCTTGACCCAGAAGGACGTCCAACGAATCCATGCCGCCACGCTGGAGGTCCTGGAGAAGACCGGCGTGGTGGTGGCGCACGCGAAAGCGCGCGAGATTTTGTCGGGCGCGGGCTGCCGCGTCGACGGCGACGGCCGAGTGCGCTTCCCGCCGCAGGTGGTCGAACGGGCGATAGAACAGGCGCCGGAGGAGGTCACCATCTATTCCCGACTGGGCGAACCGCGGCTGCGCCTTGGGGGGCGGCGGGTCCACTACGGCACGGTGACAAGCCTGCCTTTCACCGCGGACCTCGACGGCAACCGGCGCGCCTATACGCTGGAAGACTGCCGTGAGACCACCATCCTCATGGACGCCCTCAACACGATGGAATTCGCCACCGCTACCGGCAACAGCGCCGATGTGCCGCCGGCCGTATCCGACACGCACGAACAAAGCTGCATCTTCCAGCACTCGCCCAAGCCCGTCCTGATCACCACCCACGACGTGGAGGGGCTGCGGACGATCATGGACATCTGCGCCGTCTACAAGGGGGACATGGCGGCGTTCAAGAAAGAGCCTTTCGTCCTCTACTGCGTGTGTCCGATCTCCCCCCTGAAATACGCCGAATCCGCGCTGAGCAAGATGATGCTGGCCGTGGAGAGCGGCTTCCCATTCATTGCCGTCGCCGCGCCGGGCGCAGGCGGCACCTCGCCGATTTCCGTCGCGGGCACTCTGGTTGTCGGCAACGCGGAAATGCTCTGCGGGCTTGTCCTGACCCAGGCCATCAGGCCCGGCGCTCCGTTCCTCTACGGGGGATTCATGACGAACATGGACCTGGCGCACATGATCATGACCCACGGCTCGCCGGAGTTCAATCTGCTCAACTCCGCGCAAGCCCGGATGGCGCGCCATTACGGCGTTCCCTCCTTCAGTTCCGCGGGCTGCACCGACGCTCATGAAATTGACGAACAGGCCGGCTTTGAGATCGGGTTCAACACGCTGGTGACCGCGCTGAGCGGCGCAAATCTCGTCCATGCCATGAGCGTACTCGGCTCCGGCACGGCGGTCTGCAAGGAGTTGCTCATCCTGAGCGACGAGTACATCCGCTTCACGGAACGCTTCTGCCGCGGCGTGGCGACCGACGATCGGCGCCTGGCCGTGGAGGATATCTCGCGCGTCGGGCCGGGCGGCAGCTTCATGGATTCCGAACTGACCCTGAGCCTCTTCCGGGAGGAGGTGTGGTACCCGAAACTGTTCGTCAGGGACTACTTCGAGAAGTGGGTCAAAGAGGGCAAGCCCAGGATCCGCGAGCGGCTCAAGCAGGAGGCTGCAAGGATACTTCGCGAGCATACGCCCGTTCCCGTCGATGCCGACAAGCTCAAGGCGATTGACGCCATCCTCCGGTCCTCCGACCGGCAACGGCTCAAGAATGTCTAGAGCGGGTTTCACAACTTGACATGTAGCGCGGACTATCCCCTCGACCAACTCGGGGCCGTGAGCAACGCCGAACGGCAAGTCCGCGCTCATGAATTCGCGGGTTTGATAACCCGCGCCACAGTTGTGAAACCACTCCCAGGAAGCGAAAAGAAGCCCTATGATGAAGCCCATCCGCGTGGGGATGATTCGTTGCGATACCCATGCCGCCTATTTCGGCCCCCAGTTCGCCAGGTGCGACCCGCTGAAGCTGCGAGCGCCGCGCCGTTCCGAGCCGGCGCACTCCTGGATGCAGGGGGCGTGCTTTCTCTATTTCCACCTGGACTGCTACCACCCCCTCAGAATGACTGCGCCCTTTGTGGGGGGCTTCAAGCTGGCCAAGGTCTGGGACAAGGACCGGCAGGCTGCTGAGATTCTGGCGGAGACCTTCCTCTCGCCTCCGAAGGTCTGCGATGAGGCGGACCAGGTCTCCGACGATGTGGATCTTGTGTTCATCAACGATTGCAACGGCGACGGCTCGGACCATCTGGCGCTTGCCCGGCCCGGCATCGAAAAGCGGGTGGCGACGTTCATCGACAAGCCGCTGGCCTACGACGTTGCCGACGCGGTCCGCATTGTCGCGCTCGCGAAGAAGAGAAGCGTCCCCCTCCTGTCGCTCTCGATCCTGAACCGCCTCCCCCAGGCAAGGGACTTCGGCCGGCGTCTGCCTGAAGTGGGCGCGGTGGCGTTCGGCGTCGTCAACGGCGGGGGCCGGAGCATGGCGGGTCATATCCACGCCATCAGTCTGGCGCAAGCCGTATTCGGAAACGGCGTGGAGTCCGTGGAAGCCATGGGCGAGCAGGAGCTCGGCTTTGTGCATCTCAACTACGGCCAACGCAAGGACAGGCCATCCTCCGGGGTGATGCTCAACTGCGACGCGGGTCCGACCTGGCATGGGGCGTTCTATGTGACCGCATCCGGTGGGCGAGGCACGATTCTCTCGGGCGCGCTGGGGGATTTTGCCTACCCCGATGGATCGGCCGCCATCCTGAGACTCATCAAGAAGATGGTGCGGACCCAGGCTTCACCCGTCCCCTATGATGACATGATCGAGAACATCGCCGTGGCCACGGCCGCGCGCAAGGCGCAGCGCGCCGGCCGGCCCGTGAGGCTCAGCGAGGTCTGGCAGCGGGAACGGAAGCCCGCAAGCTGACAGGCGACCGGGGGAGGGCGCAGTACGCTGCGCCGGAGGGAAGGTCAATGAATTTGTGGGACCGGCGAGAAGCTCGTTTCCCTGAGCGAAAAACATGAACCTTGCGAAGGCCGGTAAAGACTTTCGCAAGGTTCGCGACGGCAAGCCCGCCTCAGGTCTTCGGGAGTTTGGTTTCCGGGGCGTCGGGGTGATCGGCCTTTTCGGTCAGCAGGGCATCCTCAGAAATGCGATTGCACCTTCTGAGAAATCGTACCGCTCCGGCTGGGTTTGCCGAACGCATGCAGACCATGGCGCCTACCTGGTCAGCGGCTTGTCCACAAAGAGGTCCGCAATGACCATGCGATGATCCGAGTGCAAGGTCTTGTGCGCTCTTACGGCGAACGCGTGGCAAAGTGAGTTGGTCCATATCTGATCAACTCGGGAGACGGCGAAATCGTTGAGCGCCGTATTGCCCCATCCCTTTCCCGCCGCTGCAAAGGAGTCCGTGAGACCTGGGCGTAGTGTGTCGAAGACCGCGTCGCCGGATGGGACGTTGAAATCCCCGCCAACTATTACCGGCAGCCCCGGCGGGAACGTCCTGATTTGTTCACCGATGACGATCAACTGCCCCCTTCGCTCACGCCGGTCTGCTGCGTGCTCCCGCCAACAGTCCGGCGACCACAGGTCCACGTGAACTACGGGAGGCTGAAGCCGCAGGCTGATCACCTCCAACTCTGTTCCATTTGCCAATCTCACTCTGGCTTGCGTTTCGGAGAAGTAGTGCCCGCCTTGAGAAACCGCAGGTGTTTGGGTGACAACGCCCCGCGCAAGGATTGACGTATCTCGCCCCCATACCACACCGGCGTTTCCGGGAAACAGTTGCAGCGCTAAAGCATCCACCTCTGCGCGATTGGGTGATTCTTGAAGCAGGACAATATCAGGGGAGTATGGCGCGATCTCTGCTGCGGCCTCTATATTGGCGCCGGCGCAGTTGAGGGTGGCGACCCGGACTCCTCCACCGCTCTTGCGCTCGGCCAGGAACGCAATATCATGCTTGACACCGCTGCGTACGAGCGATTTTAGCAGACTCCAAGGCTCTTCCGAAAAAGCGCACAGAAAGACTCCCCAAAGCAAAACGACGGCCAGGAAGACCCGTTTGTTGGAAGAGCGAAAGCCCAGAACTGCCAGCAGCAACCCCGGCAGCAACCATATCCAAGGCGGCAGGAATGTTGCGGCTGCCCATGAATCCCGTCGAAACATATAAAAGAAACAAAGTAGCGTCCAAAGTGCGAGCGAAGCCGCGAACGCACTCACCACACCAATACGGCCGATCCGCCGGCGCTTGCGCTCCATGACGCTCTACCTTCTCCCGGCCTGGTTCTTTCTGCGACGAAGGCAGAATACTCGCAGCGCCGCCCTCTGCAGAGAACTCGCGGTGATGAAATGCGGTTTCAAGCCTGAGACGTTCCATTTCTGTCAGTTTCGGCGCGGTAGGCGATGACCTGGACTTTCTCCAGGGTCACCAGCCCCTCCGGGATCAGCTTGTCCAGTTCCGGCAGGAAGGCGGCGATGCGCTCCGGGTTGTCGACGATCTCGATCACCAGCGGCAAGTCCTCGCTGAGGCGCAGGACGTGCGCGGTATGCATGCGGCTGTGCGCGCCGAATCCGGCCAGGCCGCGCAGGACGGTGGCCCCGGCCATGCCGCGCCGGCGCGCCTCCTCCACGATCACCTGATGCAGGGGGCGGCCGTGATGCCGGTCGCTCTCGCCGATGAAGATGCGCAGCAGTTGCGCCTCGGCTGGAAGTTTCATAGCCGCTCCTTCTTTACACAAGCCGTCCGCAGGCCATCCCGGCCAGCAGGCAGAGGATTCCGCCGACGTTCTGCGCCAGGAGATTTCCGGCGGCGGTCCACCACTGGCCCGACTCCAGCATGGAGCCGGTCTCGTAGGCGAAGGTGCTGAAGGTGGTGAAGGCGCCGAGGAAGCCGATGAAGACGAAGAGCCGGGCCTCCGGGGCGAAGGGGAGCCGCCGTTCGGCCATCGTCCAGAGGAAGCCGAAGAGCAGGCAGCCGGAGAGGTTCACCACCAGCGTTCCCCAGGGGAAGTCGCTGCCGGGGACGCGCTGCTGAATCAGCCCCCCCAGCCCGTAGCGCGCCAGCGCGCCCAGCGCTCCGGCTCCGCCGATCCACAGCAACTTGGGCCACATGGAGTGCTACTCCTTTTCGGCCTTGGCCCCTTCGGCGGCGGGGGCGGCTTCGACGCTGTCGAAGTAGAGGTGCTTGTCCTTCACGCGCACGACGATCTTCGAGCCCGACTTGAACATGCCGCGCAGGATGTCCTCGCTGAGCGGGTCCTCGATCTCGTGCTCGATCACGCGGCGCAGCGGGCGCGCGCCGAAATCGGGGCTGTACCCTTTGTCGATCAGGTAGTCGCGCGACTCGGCGCTGAGATCGATCGCCACGCCGCGGCCGGCGGCGCGGGCGAGCACGTTGGCGAACTCGAAATCCACGATGATGCGCAGGTCGTCCTTGGTGAGGCTGCGGAAGACGATGACGTCGTCCAGGCGGTTGAGGAACTCCGGCCGGAAGTGCTTCTCCACCTCCTCCATCAACTGCTTCTTCATCGTCTCGTAGGTCTGGTCTCCCCCCGCGCGGCGGAAGCCCAGGCCGGACTGCTGCTTGATCGTCTCGGCCCCGAGGTTGCTGGTCATCACCAGCAGCGTGTTGCGGAAGTCCACCTTGCGGCCGAAGGAGTCGGTGAGACGGCCCTCCTCCATGATCTGCAGGAGCATGTTGAACACGTCGCCGTGCGCCTTCTCGATCTCATCCAGCAGCACCACGCTGTAGGGGCGGCGGCGGATCTTCTCGGTAAGCTGTCCCCCCTCTTCGTAGCCGACGTACCCCGGCGGCGCGCCGATCAGGCGCGAGACGTTGTGCTTTTCCATGTACTCGGACATGTCCACCTGGACGAGCGCTTCCTCGGAGCCGAACATGAACCGGGCCAGGGCGCGCGCCAGCAGCGTCTTGCCGACGCCGGTGGGGCCCAGGAAGATGAAGGAGCCGACCGGGCGGTTCGGGTTCTTCAGTCCCGCGCGGCTGCGGCGCACGGCGCGCGCGATGGCGTGAATCGCCTCCTCCTGGCTGACGACCATCTTGTGGAGCTCATCCTCCATCTTGAGGAGCCGCTCCGCTTCGTGGCTCTCCAGGCGGGTGAGAGGCACGCCCGTCATCTTGCTGACGACTTCGGCGACCACTTCGTCATCCACCACGCCGTCGGTCTCCGTGGCGGACTCGCGCCATTCCTTCTGGATCTGCTCCATCTTCTTCTTGAGCTTCTCCGCCTTGTCGCGCAGGCTGGCGGCGCGCTCGAAATCCTGCATGGCGACCGCTTCGTCCTTCTCCTTGTTCAGCCCGGCGATCTCCGCCTCCAGTTCCTTCACGTCCGGCGGGGCGGTCATGGAGCGCAGGCGCACCCGCGCTCCGCCCTCGTCGATCACGTCAATCGCCTTGTCGGGCAGGAAGCGCCCGGTGATGTAACGGTTGGCCAGTTCCACGGCGCTCTCGATGGCGCTGTCGGTGATCTGGACGCGGTGGTGCGCTTCGTAGCGGTCGCGCAGCCCCTTGAGAATCTCAATCGCCTCCGCCTTGGTGGGAGGCTCCACCATGATCGTCTGGAAGCGGCGCTCCAGGGCGGCGTCTTTCTCGATGTACTTGCGGTATTCATCCAGCGTGGTCGCGCCGATGCACTGAATCTCGCCGCGCGAGAGGGCGGGCTTCAGGACGTTGGAGGCGTCAATCGCCCCCTCCGCGCCGCCCGCGCCCACCAGCGTGTGCAACTCGTCGATGAAGAGAATCACATTGTGCGCGCGGCGCACTTCGCTGAGCACCGCCTTGATGCGCTCCTCGAATTGCCCGCGGTACTTAGTGCCGGCCACCATGAGGGCCAGGTCGAGCACCACGATGCGACGGTCGCGCAGGAGCTCCGGGACGTTGTTGGCGACGATGGCCTGCGCCAGCCCCTCGACGATGGCGGTCTTGCCGACGCCCGCCTCGCCGAGCAGCACCGGGTTGTTCTTGGTGCGGCGGGAAAGAACGGTCATCAGCCGCTCGATTTCCTTGGCGCGGCCGATCACCGGATCGAGCTTCTGCTCGCGCGCCAGCACGGTCAGGTCGCGGCCGAAGCTGTCCAGCGCGGGGGTCTTGGACTTGGTGCGGGGGCCGTTGCCGCGCGGCTCGGCGGGGGGCTCGCCGTTGGGAGCCTCCGGCTCGCCGGTGCGGCCCGACTGCGCCTGGGCGTCCGCGCCGAGCAGGTTGAGCACCTCCTCGCGCACATCTTCCAGCTTCACTCCCAGGTTCAGCAGGACGTGGGCGGCCACTCCTTCGTTCTCACGCAGCAGGCCGAGCAGGATGTGCTCGGTGCCGATGTAGTTGTGCCCGAGGGCGCGCGCCTCCTCCAGCGAGAACTCGATCACCTTCTTGGCGCGCGGGGTGAAGGGCAACTGCCCCTTGGTCGCGACGTCGGGGCTGGATTGCACCATCTTCTCGACTTCGAGGCGGATTTTCTTGATGTCCACATCCAGGTTGCGCAGGACGTTGGCGGCGACGCCGCTGCCCTCCTTGATCAGCCCGAGCAGGATATGCTCGGTGCCGATGTAGTCATGGTTGAAACGCTGGGCCTCCTGGCGCGCGTAGGCCATCACCTTGCGGGCCCGGTCGGTGAATCGGTCGTAAAACATTTGTTTCTCCTACTGCAAAGAAGCGGCGGTGCGAACGAGTCATTGAGTGCTGACACGGCGGCGGGCTAAAGCCCGCCCTGCACGAGTCGATGCGAACAGTATTCAGTATAACGGATGCGCGCCGCGGATTGAATGCGGCGCGAATTTCTCTCATGAGTGGTCATTGCGAGGAGTTCCCCCGCAACGCGGGGAACGACGCGGCAATCTTCCTTATTTCCGTAGCCGTCCCTTGCCGCGACAAACGGCAACGGAAAACTTGAAGATTGCCACGGCCTTCACTGCGCTCGGCCTCGCAATGACAATTAATTAACGCCTGCCAACGTCGTCTACGCCTTCCCGCGCGGCGCGGTCAGGCTCCGGCGCAGGAAGTCCGCGCGCGCGGCATCGCGCGCCAGCGCGTCCAGTTCCGCGCCTTCCAGCTTTTGCAGATGCGCCGGGCGCGAGAGCATGAACAGCCGGTGCACCAGCGGAATATCGTACTCCTTGATGATGCCGATGTTGATCCCCAGCCGAAGCTGGCTCAGCAGGTGCAGCGCTTCCTCGGAGCTGATCACCCGCGCGCTGAGCAGGATGCCCTGCGCGCGCCAGACGCGGTCCTCCACCTGGCGGCGATGCTCGCCGATCAGCCCGTCGCGCACCCGGCGTTCATACCGGATGATCTGCGGGATGACCACTTCGAGGCTGCCGATGATCTCGCGCTCGGAACGGCCCAGCGATTTCTGGTTGCTGATCTGAAAGAAATCGCCATGCCCCTGCGTCCCCTCGCCGTAGAGGCCGCGGACGATGAAATCGATCTTGGCGGCGGCGTTGAAGACGCGCTGCAGTTCGCGCGTCATCGCCAGCGCGGGGAGGTGGAGCATCACGCTCACGCGCAGGCCGGTGCCGACGTTGGTCGGACAGGCGGTCAGGTAGCCGAACTGGCTGTCGAAGGCGTACGGCACCTCGCGTTCGATGGCGCGATCGACCCCCTGCATCTCCGACCAGGTATTCTCCAGGTCCAGCCCGCCGTGGAGCACCTGCATGCGCAGATGGTCCTCCTCGTTGACCATCACCGAGACGGTCTCCTCCTCGGAGAAGGCGACCCCGCGCGGGCCTTCCGCCTCGGCATGCTCGCGGCTGATGAGGTGGCGCTCCGCCAGCATGGCGCGGTCCACTTCCGGCAGCGCCTCCAGGTCCGCGTAGCGGACCGACGGCGCGACGTGCGCGGCCAGCACGGCCTGATGCAGCTTGGCGGCCAGTTCGCGGCGCTCCTCCAGGCTGGCGCGGCTCATGAAGCGGTGGCCGGCGATGTTGCGGGCGAGGCGCACGCGGGAACTGATCACCACGTCGCTGTCGCGACCGGCGCCGGACATCCACTGACCGATGCGTTCGCCGAAATCAATCGCCATCGTGCTCGGCCAGCTCGCGAATGCGGTCGCGGATTTTGGCCGCCTCCTCGTACTCCTCGCGCTGCACCGCCCGCTCCAGCTCGCGGCGCAGGCGGATCAATTCGTTTTCCTTCTCCAGTTCCAGCCCCGCGCGCGAGGGAACCGTCCCCACGTGGCGCACGCCGTGCTGAATCTTCTCCAGCAGCGGCGTGATGGCGTCCTGGAAGACCTTGTAATCGTTCGGGCAGCCGAAGCGGCCCGTGCCGCGGAACTCCGCCAGGCTGATGCCGCAGGTGGGGCAGAGCGCCTTGGACGCGGCCCCCTGCTCCTTGATCGCGCCGTGCAGCAGCGTCTTGAGCATCTCCCCCAGGTCGGCCACCTGCTGGACGGGCGCGGCCTTCTGGCGATAGCACTCCTCGCACAGGTGTATCTCGTGCTTCTCCGCGCCCTCGATCTCGGTATAGTGGACCGTGGCTTCCTGATTGTTGCAGTTCTCGCACTTCATGCGGTTCGTCCTAGAATTGTCACTATATCGTGCGCCTTGCGTCCGTCCCAGAGGGACGGTGGGACAATAGGCAGGGGCTTCAGCCCCTGCTTCGCGCCGCGTTCTTCGTTTTCAGCGTCCCGGCGGGACGCTGGGAAACCGGCAGCGAGGCAGATTTCCCCGCGTCCCTACGGGACGCGATGCGAACAGGAGAAATGGCAGCGCCGGTACACCGGCACTGAAGTGCCGGCCTATTATCCCCGCGTCCCTCCGGGACGCAGGCGTTACTCCCATCAGCGTAGCGCGCAGCATGCTTACCACGAACGCCCTTGGAGAAATCGTATTCCGCGCGCATGTCCGATTTCTCAGGCGTTTTCCTCATTGTATCAATCCAGCTTCTCCGCGCGGCCCGCCTGGATGTACTCCATGCACCACTCGTCGCGGCCCATCAGGGCGCGGCCGGCCAGAACGGTGGCCATCATGTGCGGCTCGGTGGGGTCCATGATGACGCCATCGAGCCCGGCGGCGATCAGCATCGCCAGGTACGTGCGGTTCAGCACGTTGCGGTTGGGCAGCCCGAAGGAGATGTTGCTCAGTCCGCAGGTGGTGTGCGCCTTGGTCTGGGTGGCGACGTAGCGGACCGTCTCCATGGCGGCGATCGCCTCGGCGGCGTTGGTGCTGACCGGCACGATGAGCGGGTCGAAATAGAGGCGCTCCTCGGCGATGTTGTACTTCGCCGCGGCTTCGAGGATCATCTTCAGCGCCGTGAGACGGTCCTCCTTGGAGGCGGGCATCCCGGCGTCGCTCATGCACAGGGCGACCAACTGCGATTCGTGATCGCGCGCCAGCGGCATCACTTGCTCGATCTTGGCCTTCTCCGCAGTCACCGAATTGATAATCGGGACCTTTTTGACCAGCTTGAGCCCGGCGGTGATGGCGGCGGCGTTCGGGCTGTCGATGCACAGCGGCAGATCCACGGCTTCCTGCACGATGCCAATCATCCACTTGAGGTCCTCGATTTCGCGTTCCGGCTTGCGGCCGGCGTTGCAGTCGATGTGGGTGGCGCCGGCGTCGGCCTGGTCGCGCGCCTCCTTGGCGATGAATGCGGCGTCCCGGTCGGCCACGGCTTTGCCAATGCGCTTGCGCGTCGCGTTGATCCGTTCGGCGATGACGATCACAGCTCTCTCCTCTTCTCTGATGAACCTGCCCGGATTCCAACGGCTTCCATTCAGGATACCACGTTCGGCGGCGGTTGAAAAGTGCAAGAACGACGGCTGAACGGATTCAACGTTCAACATCCAACGTTCAACGTCCAACGTTCAAGCGACGGCAACAACAGAGTTTGCGGGGCGGCGTCTCGCTGTTTGTTGAATGTTGAAAGTTGAACGTTGGATGTTGAACGTTGAATCCGTTCTCCCCAGTTATTTCTTATCCCACCGCAGCAAGTCCGCGACTTTGCCCAGTGTCGTCTCGCCTCTCTCGATCTCGTCGCGGATGCGGTTCTCGCGCTCCATGCAGTCCAGGGCGTAGTTGGCGATCTCCACCGCGCGCGCTTTGGGCAGGACCACCACGCCGTCGTCGTCGCCGACGATCCAGTCCCCCGGCTCGACGCGCAGCCCTCCGACGGTGACGGGGCAATTGATCTCCCCATGCCCGCGCGGCTCCCCCGCGTGGGAGAGCGTCAGCCGGGCGAACCCCGGGAACTTGAGCGCGAGTATCTCGGGGGTGTCGCGGATCGCGCCGTCGATCACCACTCCGCTCACCTTGCGCTGGAGCGCGCTGTGCGTGGCCAGTTCTCCCCAGACGGCCGGGCCGCGCCCGCAGGCGTCGATGACGACCACGTCCCCCGGCTGCGCGGCATCGATCGCCTGCACCGGCTTGGACCAGTCGCCCGGAAGCGTGCGCGCGGTGACGGCGGCCCCGACGAGCTTGAGGCCCGGGGCGATGGGGCGTATCCCCTCCATGCAGGGCATCCGGTGCGCGGCGTCGGAAATGTTGGCGGTCGAGACCTTCATCAGCGCCTCGCGGATGTTCTTTTCCGAGACGCGCTTGTAGAGGGTGGACTCCACGCGTTTGCCGGTGCGCAGAGCGCCGGCGATCTGCCCGGCGGCCGTGCGCGCGTCGGCGGACTTGGTGATTGCCCCGCCGACGATGAGGATCGACGCGCCCGCCTCCAGCGCATCCACCGCCGTCTCGCTGTTCAAGCCGCCTGCGGCGGCGACGGGGATGGAGAGCGTGCCGGCGATGCGGCGGATCAGGTCGAAGGGGGCCTCCCCGCGCATCTGCTCGTCAATGCCGGTGTGCGCGACAACGAGGTGCCCGCCCCACTCCTGCACTTGCGCGGCGCGGGCGACCGGGTCGGCCACGCGGATCAGGTCAACGCCCACCTGGATACCGTAGTTGCGCCCGGCCTCGAAGCATTCCCTGAGCGTGCCGTCGGAGGCGACGCCCAGCACGAGCGCGACATTCGCTCCCGCCTTGGCGGCCATCTCGATCTCCGCGCGCCCGGCGTCCATCGTCTTCAAATCGGCGACGATCGTGGCTTTGGGGAACTCCGCGCGGAGACGCCGCACGGCGTCGAGCCCTTCGCTCTTGATCAGGGGGGTGCCCGCCTCGATCCAGTCCACCCCGCCGGCGACCGCCTCGCGCGCGACGCCCAGCGCGCGCTCCAGGTCCACAAAATCCAACGCCAGTTGCAGAACAGGTTTCATGGCTTGTTACCTAATTACGAAAGGAGATAAGGGACTGCAAGGACAACAAGGACGGCGATCATGTGACGGCTATGCCGCAGCCCTCTTCACCCACTGTATCGCGCGCCGCAGCGCGGAGATTCCCAGACGCTGATGCTTCGCACGCGCACGCCCGTGGGCAGTCGCCGCGCGCATTCCTCGAAGAGAATCCTTGCCATATTCTCGGTGGTCGGGTTCTGCTTCTCGAACTCCGGCAACTCGTTCAGGTAAACGTGGTCGAAATGCTCAATCGCCGCGTTCAGAATGCGTTTGAGTTCCCGGAAGTCTATGAGCATCCCCAACTTGTCAAGCGTTTCCCCGCCGACGGCCATTTCGACGCGCCAGTTGTGGCCGTGGAGGTTCTCGCACGCGCCGTGGTATTCGCGCAGGCGGTGGGCGGCGGAGAATTCCGACTCGATGAGCAGTTCATACATGGGTGGATTGCCCTTGGTCGTGGAACTGAAGCTACTGGGGAAAATTCTAGCAGAAGCGGGCGGATGGGGCAATGTTGTGGAGAAAGTTGAGAACTGAGAATGCTCTGTAGAAGCCATTCTGTGAACCCCCGCAGGGGGCGACGGACCCGTGGCGGGACGTTCCGACGCCCCCTTCGGGGGCTCAAAGACTGTGCGCGGCTTCACTTTCGTCCCGCCATTCGACTTCGCTCATGGCCCTGAGTTTATCGAAGGGTAGGGACAGAATGAAAATAGCCCGCCAATTCACTGGCGCGTATGGGAGGAACCCCCTCCCCTTTCTCCCCTCCCCCACAACCATGTGGGGGAGGGGAAGGGGGTGGGGGCGCCTGCCGGTTCCCGGCACTGAAGTGCCGGGCTATTATCTTGCCGTCCCTCCGGGACGGCAGAGCGCATGACGAAGCCCTGTGATGGATTTGGCATTGACTTCCGTCCTCCGAGCGGCCAAACTATCCCTGTTCGAGATTCGGCTGATCCTCGTGCGAGAATTGTCTGTGGTTTTCGTCCGCCTGCGGACGGGGTTATGAGGAGGCGTATCATGCAGAAAGCAAGCGTGCTCGCGTTGGCGCTCTTGGCGGGGGCCATTTTTGTCGGCTGCTCCAGCCAACCCAAAATGAACCAGTCGCCGGTGACGGGGACCGCACAGGAGCCACTGTGGGTTTCCAAGGGCGTCTCGGCCTTCCCGGCCGAAGTCGGCAAGACCTTCTTCGGCGTGGGAATCGCCGAAGGCAAGATTTACCCGGGCGTCGCGCTGCGCACCACCACCGCCATCCAGCGCGCCCGCGCGGATCTGGCGGCCCAGTTGCGCACGATAATCAGCTCCGTCTTCAAGGATTACCAGAAGTCCTGCTTCTCCCAGAACCTCAATCAAGGGCAGTTGGACGTGGTGACGGAGAACGTCGCTAAGAACGTCACCGACGAGACGCTCTACGGTTCCGAGAAGCGCGATTCCTGGACCAACCCGGCGACGGGGGACATGTACGTGCTGGTGGCCGTCAGCAGCGACTCCGTCGCGCAGCGCCTGCGCAGCGAAATCGCCAACGCGGAGAAGGATCGCCTGAACAAGGACGCGACGGCGGCGCACAAGGAACTCGACCAGATCATCGACCGGTATCGCCAGCAGCCGCCCAAGTAAGGGTCAGCGATGGGAGCGAGGTTGCCGATGCCGCCCGAGCCGAGCGCGAGACCTTGCGAAGGATCGTTTAGTCCTTCGCAAGGTTCGTTTCCCCTCTTGCGTGCCCTGCTGCTGATGACGCTGGTGATGATATTGTCCAGCGGCTGTTCCATATTCGCGAAGCAGCCGCCGAAGAGGGAAATGCCGCTCCAGAAGCAGAGCGAGCAGGCGCTCCAGCAACTGAACGACCTCCATCCCGGCAATGCCGGGACGCAGGAGATCACCGGCCTGAGCAGCGCCGCGCCGGAGGAGTTCCCGACGCGCCCGCGGCCGGAGTGGGCCGGCGGCGTGCCCGCCTCCTACCCGCCGGACCTGTACTTGACCGGCATCGGCAGCGCCGAGCAGGGGGGCGGGCGGAACGAGTACAAGACCCTGGCGATGGCCGAGGACCGCGCCCGCGCCGAACTGGCCAAGAGCATCAAAGTGCGCGTCCAGTCGGAGTTCGTGAACGCCGCCCGCCTCGTCACCGAATCCGCCTCCGGAACCACCGCCACCCTGCAGGACAGCAACGAGACGACCGACCGCATCCGCTCCCAGGCCGATGTCGAGCTGGAAGGGGTGCGCATCGTGGATCGCTGGTTCGACCGGCAGAGCGGCACGTACTGGGTGCTGGCGGTGCTCGAGCGCGCGACGGCGGGCCGCCGCCTGCTCGACCGGATGGAACAGACCCGCCGCCAGTCGGCGGTGGACCGGGACCTGGGGCAGGGCTTCGGAAATGAAGGGCAGCGCGTCCAGGCGGCGGCGTACTTCCAGCGCGCTGCCGGCGCGGTGTACACCGTGCTGAACCTGCGCGCGCAGTTGAGCGCCATCGCCCCCGCGCTGCTGCGCGAGCAACCCCCCGAGCCGCTGCCGATCGCCGCGCTAGTAAAGGAGGCGGCCACCTCCCTGGAGCGGCTGCGCGTCAAGATGGCGCTCTTCACCGACGCCGAGGGGGCGACCGTGACCCCCGCCGACGCGGAGGCGCTCATCGCCGCCGCCCTGCGCAAGGGAGGGATCAACGTGACCCGGCTGGGCGCGCCGCCGGCGGGGGGGTACGATGAGCTGGCCGCGCAGTCGGTGGAGACGCAGCGCGCCTGGGCCGGCGCGGAGACGGATATCCTGCTGCTCGCGCGCCTCTCCGCCAAGCAGGTGGCGGAGCGCGCGATGGACAAGATGACGATGTACTTCTACCAGTCGCGCGGGGGCGCGCTGGTGATCAACCTGGGGGCGGGGCGGTTGCTGACCAGCGCGAATTTCGACTGGCTCCTCAAGAGCCACAGCGCGAGCCCCGAACGCCAGCGCGCCGCCGAGATGGCCCTCCACGAAGGGGCCACAGAACTCGCCGACCGCATACGACAGGGAATCGGCGAGGCGCTGGGGATGGGGGGCGTCAAGGAGTGAAGAAACGGCACGATTGAATGGGGACGGGAATCGACGGCGAGTACCGAATACTGAGTGCTGAATATGCCCTGTAGAAAACAGGCGAACGCTCCTTTGCGGCAGCCGCAATAGCAGGGGCTCGGCATTGAATCCGTAGTCATCGCGAGCCATTCGACGTTGCTCATGGCCCTGAGTGTATCGAAGGGCGAGCGCCGCGAAGAACTATGTTGGCTCGCTGCGGATCGTCGGCGCGAACGCGGCGATCTTCCTGTTTCCCAACCCACCCGATGCCCGGGGTTTCTGTCCGCACCGAGGGGGCTGGAAACCGGAAGATTGCCGCAGTCGGCGCGATTGCCGGACTGACCGCGCAACCCCCTGCGGCGCGCCTCCTTCGCAATGACGACCTATTTGTTGCTGCCGCGCAGGTTATCGCCCCTGGCATGAGTTCTACAAAGCACACCGAATACTGAGTGACGAATGAACGCTAAGGCGCGCCATAATGAGCGACGCCATTTTGGGCCGCCCCTTCAGGGCTCGGGGAAAGGGGGGGCCGTTTTCCCAGGGCGCTGCCCTGGGCTGGTATGGGTCGCGCTTTCAGCGCTTGATTGCTCGAGTAGCTGCGGTTTGTTGCTCCATCGCGCGCTGCATCTCTGCAAGATCTCCATAAACCTTGACTTCACCCATGAGCGGCCCTACCTTTAAGGTGACTTGCTCAGCTGCCCGCATGGCACGACGTCATCGAGTCCTGGAGGGAGGATTCCCCTGAACGAACTTCGGGAGCTATGGCGTAAGGGACGACTGCGCCAATGGGCTCTAGTCCTTGGTTTGGCCGCCCTGCCTGCACTATGCATGGGTCTCGCCGCAAGCCTCCGGGAGTTCTCTGCGGGCATGGTTGTTAGCGCTCTGCTGCTGTGGGCCCTTGCGGTCGCGTCGGGGGTCCATCACTTCGCGTGTGAATACAGCGGCAAAGTTGTTGGACCTGGCGGCGTTGATGCGTACAGTTGGTGGCAGGACTTTGGCGTCAAGGCCGCGGCGATTCTCGGACCGGTCAGCCTCAGTACGGCAGCGATGGCTTGCGCGGTTCACCTGACTTCCATCCAGTCACCCTTGTTTGCAGAACACCGGTGGATAAGGGGAATCAGCGCAGTTGCATGGGGCGACATCGGACTGTTCCTGTTCGGAGTCGCGTTGGTCCCGGCGGTCGCCTCATCCATGGTTCAAGCGTTCGCGTTTCGCAAACCGGCGAGTATCCTTTTGCCAATTGGCTCGTCGGCTCTTGCTGTACTTGTGGCTTGGTGGGTCGAAGATGTTAGCTGGCCGCCAGATGCGGTATGGGCGGTTCTGGCCGTTGGGGCAGTCATGGTCCTGGCTTATACATTCCTCGTTGGCTGCGTCTGGCGCAATCGGCAGGCTGCGGCATCACGGTGGCGGCGATTTCGACGCTGGTCGGCAAGCATAGCGGCGGTTCTCCTCCTCGTCGCCCTGCCGCTTGGCAAGTACGTGTTTGTCACGTTCTTTGCATCGCCCTCTTTTTTCATAACGAAGGGGATGGCAGTGCCGTGTGTGCCCCTCTTCGGGGACGCAGGCACTAGCGGGGGCAGTAGGATATCAGGCATTGCTTTTGATCAGGCGTGGCGCGGATGGCCACGCGGATTCTTCTATGATGTGAAGTCCGGGCGGGGAATATGGGTCAGCAGAATCCTCGCGAGCGCTCCGGATCGCAGTGGCTGGTCGCCATCGGGAAAGCGCTGCGTCATAGACAGAATAAGGATGTTGCTGTGTCCGTTATCACCGGCGGCTTCTTTGTCAGGAATAGAAGATGGTGGGTGGGCGGATCCCAAGGTATTTCTTGACGTGTCTGAGCCGGACACGGGGCTCAGCATTGACTTGACCGGTCTTTGTCCGGACTTCTATCACAGTATCTTCTATTCCACCGGCAGCACTGATTCAATAATCTGGGTTGATGACCATACCATCCTGCTCTGCGATGACAGCGCGGTTTCCTTTGTCAATATTGAAACTGGGGAATTACACCGCTGCGTTGCCGGAAGTGATTGGCAGCCTTCATCGGACGTTCGGTGGACCGGCCAAAGTGCCATCGCAGGCGTCGCGTTTGCTGAAGGCCAAGTGCCGGGTGGGATGATCTGGCTGAGTTACAGGTGGGACAAAGCCAAAGCCGAAGCCTGGCACGTTACTGACGGCCCCCCAGGCCAATCGAATGTTCGCGGCGTTTCGCCCGATGGACGATGGGCTGTCATGGGCGGGGGAAACATCAACGGCTCCGGAGCTTGGGACGATGACGTCTTCCTTGTGTCCTTGGTTGATGGCAGACCGCCGATTTTGCTTCGGACCGTGAAGCCAAACATGAAGTTGGCCTTTGGCAGGGAATGCTGGTTTGTCTGTTTTCTGCCCGACAACCAGCATGTTGTATTGAGTAGTCAGAATGATATCTTGATAGCGAACATCGATGATTTATCGTGCAGAACAATAAACGTCATTCCAGAACCGGACAAAAGAAAAGCCCGATTCAGCTACTTGACCTCCTCCCCCAATAAGCGATTCCTTTTCCTGGTAGCATGCCCCTCTGTCGGTTGGAAGAGCCTGTGGCGCGGGGTGCTTGACTTGGAAACCGGCCAGCGATGGACATTCCCTTCCCAGGAGGTCTGGGATTCGGGAGTAGAATGGGTCGATGACGAAATGTTGGTTGGCGCTCAGGTTGGGACGCCGTGGATGATAATCAATCGTGACGGTACGGGCCAAAGGCCGCTCGGGCAACCGGACAGCGGGGAAAGGGTGAGGAACAAGGAAGATCGCCCCGCTCGCGCCGGGAACCGTTTGCCCGCAAATGCCACCTTCGCCGGCGGTCGCTCGCGATGACTGGAAGCTGTTTCAAAACTCGGCAGGTGGCGCGGACTAACGAGTCCGCGCTATGTTTCTCGCGGGTTTGATAACCCACGCCACAGTTTTGAAACAGCTTCTAATTGTTCGCGTTTGCGCCTGCACCCCGCCGTCGCCGTCTCCGTTCACTCGCCGCTCACTACTCAGTATTCTGCGCTCGCTACTCGCCGTTACTTCCTCTGCTCTCCCCCCTTGTACATCCTCGGAATGCGCCCGGTGAGCGAGGTGACGACGACGTGGGGGATGGTGTCCAGCAGGGTAGCGACTTCCTCGACAGTGATGCGTTCCTTCCCCTGCGCGCCGAGAAGCACCGCCTCGTCGTTCGCGCAGACGCCGGGAATATCGGTCACGTCCAGCATCGTCATATCCATGCAGACGCGCCCGACGATGGGCGCGCGCCGGCCGCGCACGAGCGCGTGCCCCTTGTTGGAATTGCCGCGATTCCAGCCGTCGGCGTAGCCGATGGGAAGCACGGCGATCTGCGACGCGCGCCGCGCCGTCCAGGTGCGCCCGTAGCTGACCGTCGCCCCCTCCGGCACCTCGCGCACCTGCGCCAGGCGGGTCTTGAGCGTCATCGCCTCGCGCAGTTCCACCGGGCGCGCCGTCTCGGGGGAGGGGTAGCTGCCGTACATGGCGATCCCCGGGCGCACCGCGTCGAACCGCGCCTCGGGGTATTGCAGCAGCCCGCCGGAGTTGCAGGCGTGCCAGAGCGGGATGCGGAAGTTGATGGCGTGGGTTGTCTGATGCAGGCTGGTGAAGAGGCGGATCTGCTCGCGCGTGAACTCCGCCCCGGCGCGTTCGTCTGCGCTGGCGAAGTGCGTCATCACCCCGGCGACGCTCAGCCCCGGCAATTCGGCGATCCGGCGCACCACCTTCATCGCCTGCTCGACGGGGAAGCCGACGCGCCCCATGCCGGTGTCGAATTTCAGGTGAATGTCCACCGTCCGGCGGCGCTTGCGCGCGACCTCGTCCAGCCTCGCCGCGAAGTCCAGGTCTCCCACGACGACCTCGAAGCCGAAGTCGCAGATCGCCTCGACTTCGACGAGCCCTTGCGCGCCGAGGATGAGGATGCTGCCGGGGAGCTGGGCGTCGTAGAGCATCGCCCCTTCCTCGACCGTCGCCACGGCGAAGCGCTTCACCCCGCCGGCGGAGAGCGTCCAGCTCACCGGTATCGCGCCGTGGCCGTAGCCGTCCGCCTTGACGATGCCGATCATCTCCACCTTCTCACCCGCCAGCTTGCGCAGCTCGCGCAAGTTGTGGGCGATGGCGGAAAGGTCGATCTCGGCGATCGTGGGACGAGGCATTGTGCCGTTCCGATAAGAAAACATACGACGATTTCTGATTTCTGAGTTCTGATTACTGATTTCAGATTGGACGGCAACTACGAAGCACATCCGGCACGATACGCCGCGCACTACCTTATTATGGGAGGCTGTTGAATCAGAAATCAGAACTCAGAAATCAGAAATCGTTCGTCCCCCCGCCCGTCGTTACAGAACGCCCTTTGTCGACGGAACTCCCTTGACGCGCGGGTCCAGTTGCGTCGCGGCGTCGAGCGCTTTGGCCAGCGCTTTGAAAATCGCCTCGGCAATGTGGTGGCTGTTGCGGCCGTAGGGGACGTTGACGTGCAGGTTCATCCCGGCGTTCGCCGCCAGCGCGCGGAGGAACTCCTCCACCAGTTGGACGTCGAAATCGCCGGTCTTCTCGCTTGGGAATTTGACGCGGTACACCAGCATCCCTCGGCCGCTGAGGTCGAGGACGACCTCGGCGAGAGAGTCCTCCATCGGCACGGACATCTGGCCGAAGCGGCGGATCCCCGCGCGCTCCCCCAGCGCCTCCTTGAACGCCTGCCCGAGGCAGATGGCGACATCCTCCACGGTGTGGTGCGCGTCCACCTGGGTGTCGCCGGTCGCCTTGATGCGCAGGTCGAACAGCCCGTGGCGGGCCAGCAGGTCGAGCATGTGGTCGAGGAAGCCGACGCCGGTGGATATCTCGCTGCGCCCCTCGCCGTCCACGGTCAGGGAGAGGGTGATCTCCGTCTCGCGCGTCTTGCGGCGGACCTCCGCCTTTCTTGCTGCCATCTCATGCTCCTCCAAGGGGCGTATGCATAAACGTTACAGCATTATACGCACACGAGGGCGGAAGTAAAATGGGTGGAACGGATTCAACGTTCAACATTCGACGTCCGACGTTCAACGTCCAATGAACAGTGACAACGAGGGTGCGGCGGTGATGACTGTATCCATATCAATTATCATGCCGCGCCCTCTGCGGTGCCGTTGTTTGAACGTTGGACGTCGGACGTCGAATGTTGAACGTTGAGTCCGTTTACTGCTTCCAGGGATCATACGGCTTCACATCATCCCCCACGAGGTCCCAGCCGAAGATGCCGGTGATGAAATCGAAGATTTGGAGTGGGTAGACTTTCGCGCGCGCGCCGACGAAGAGGTGAACCTCGGCCCCCACGCCGAAGCTGTTGCCCGTGACATGAAAGCGGTGCGCCTCCGTGTCGCGCTCCAGGAAGGTCATGCGGACGCGCGTGAGCGTCTGCGGGATGCCGCGCGTCACCGGGTCCGGCCAGATCGCCTTCTCCGATTCGTAGCTGATCCCGCCCATCGTCAGAATCGTTCCGCTCTTGTCTCCATTCTCCTGCCCGAGCATCGTGGGGAAGAAGATCAGGCTGGCCGGGAAGGGGAGCGAGCAGATGGTGGTCGTGTTTTCGTCCAGAATAGCGCTGCGCTGCCCGAGGCGCCAGCGCTGCGCCTCCGTCGCGCCGAACCCGTAGAAGCCGATCAGGTAGTCCACCTCCACCTTGGCCCACTTGCCGCCGGAGAGGCTCACGTCGAACATGTCCCAGAAATCCAGCGACCGGTTCCTGAAATAGCCGCCGATTTTGCGGCGCAGCGAGAGCGGCCCTTCCTTGTCCCACTCGGCCCAGGAATCCTCCTTGGGCGCGTTCATGGCCGTCTCGGAGTTCGCGGCGGCGGACACGGTTGCGTCGGAGGAATCGCGATGGCCGCTGGGCGAGGCGCATCCGGCCAGCCCCAACGCGCCAAACAGCAGGACTGCGGCGGCAAGCGTTGTCTTCATCATTGGCCTCTTGTGTGGCACAGCCGCCCTCGGCTGCGCTGATGCAAGGGAGAGACTCTCACAGCCGAGGGCGGCTGTGCCACATTCATCCCCCGCCGTCCAAACCCGGGCGGAAGTATGGTATCATGTCCTTGCGAGATCGGCCAGAGAAAACCCGCTACTAGGAGACCCTGACATGGTGACCGCATTCGTCCTGATCAACTGCCGGCGCGACGCGATCCAGGAGACCGCCGAAGCCCTCAACCGCCTGCCGGGCGTTGCCGAGGTTTACTCCGTCGCGGGCCAGTTCGACCTGGTCGCCGTGGTCCGCGCCAAGTCCAACGATGAGTTGGCCGAACTGGTCACCGGCCATCTCGTGCGGCTCAAGGGGATCGAGCACACGCAGACGCTCATCAGCTTCAAGGCCTATTCGCGGTTCGACCTGGAGCGGATGTTCGGCATCGGGATGGAGTGAACGGCTCAGGCCACGGCGGATGTTGACTACGAAACACATCGTGCGCGGTATCAGGTGCGCACTGCGCACCGAACCGCGCACTCTTGCGAAAGGCGCGAAAGCGAAGAATATGAAGCTGCGTCTTGCGCTGCTACCGCTGATCGTTTGCGCCGCACTCGCCTCGCCCGCACCGGCCGACGTGGACTACCGCGCCGAGATGAAGTCCTTTGTGGCCGCCATCGCCGCGCATGCGCGCACGGGCAATCCCGACTTCGGCGTGTTCCCCCAGAACGCGTCCGATCTGGGGGAGGATGCCGCCTATGTGGATGTCTGCACCGGCATCGGGCAGGAGGATATCCACTACGGCTACACGGGCGACGCCAAGCCCACCCCGCCGGAGGATGTGGCGCAACTGGAAACGAACCTCGACCGTTTCACCGCGCGCGGAAAGCTGGTGCTCACCCTCGACTACCCCTTCAAGCAAAAGAACAAGCCGCCGAAGTTCGACCGCAAGACCCTCCAGCGCGTCGATGCCGCCTATGCCGCTTCGCACGCCAGGGGGTACGTTGCGACCGTCGCGGTGCGGGAGTTGAACGTCCTCACCTTCGCCCCCGGCCACCTGCCTTCGCCCAACGAAAGCCCGATGGAGTGGTCGGACGTTGCGGAGCGGGCGGTGCAACTCCAGCCTGCGCGCAAGCAATCGCGCGCGGATTACCTCGGCGCGCTCGGCGCGTCGGGATACGACCTGGTGCTGCTGGACTACTCCTTCGACGGCGGCGCGGATGCGGAGTACACCCCGGAGGAGATCGCCGCGCTCAAGACGCAGTTGAACGGCAAAGTGGTCGCCTACCTCTCCATCGGCGAGGCGGAGGATTACCGCTGGTACTGGCAACCCACCTGGAAACCCGGCGCCCCCGCCTGGCTCGGCCGCGAGAACCCGGATTGGAAGGGGAACTACAAGGTCCATTACTGGGACCCGGCCTGGCAGGCGATCGTCATGCAGTATCTGGACAAGATCATCGCGCAGGGGTTCGACGGGGTCTACCTGGACCTTGTGGATGCGTATGAGTACTACGAAGAGTAGGCAGTGAGAACAGTTCGTGGAGAAGAAGCGGGCGCTTCTTTGCGGCAGCCCGATGACTGGGGCGCGGCATTGAATCGGCCGTCATCGCGAGAGAGCGCCGCGGAGAACCGTGTTGGCGCACAGCGGGCCGGTGGCGCGAACGTGGCGATCTTCATGTTGATCAACTCGCGCGCAGACAGGGCTGTCTGTCCGCGCCGAGGGGGGGGCGGAAGATTGCCGCAGTCGGCGCGACTGCCGGAGAGACCGCTCGACCTTCCGTGGCGCGCCTCCTTCGCAATGACCATCCACCGCCCTCGCCTGTGGGTTTTGAAAAAGCCTCGCTCCGTTCAAACCATCGTGACAGCGTGTCGTTCTTTCCGCGGTCGAGGTGGGGACACAAAACTTTCCTTTGGAAAGTATTGTGTCCCCACCGGCCCCTAGAACGCCCACCCCCTCCGCGCTCGCCGAAAACCCTTGACGTTGCGGCAGTGTCGTGTCTATACTCTCGGGCAATGCGGCAAACAAAGGGCAAGGGTGTGCTTCTTGGCCACCGGAATTGAATGGAGGCTGAGGCGCAACGGCCTGTGAGATTTCAGGAGGGAGGGGCGGCGTATGAAGATACATATCGTCTTACTTTGGGTCCTTGGCGTATGCTGCGCCGCCAGCGCGCAGCCGGCGGCTTCCGTCAATCCCGCCGGATATAGCTATGAAGTCTCAAAGGTTCGTACGGCATCCGATGTGTGCCTTCACCTCGGGTCGAACCAGAATAAGAGCACGTACTCCGTCGAGTTCAGCGGGGACTTCAAGGTCGTCAAGGATGCGGACGTGGTCGCAGTCGAGCAGAGCTTCGTGCCGCTGGAGGCGCCGGGCGCCAAGGGAAACAACCTCTACAACATGAACTCCCGCAAGTCGGGGGCCCCGCGGTACACGGCGGTCCATACGCGAGTCGCGCAGATGGGCCTCCCGCGCACCGAGCTTCTGGCCAATGCCTTCCTGATCGACAAGATGCGCGTTCAGGCCGAGGTGGTCATAGCGAAGAAACGCGAGGAGAAGGTCTTCGCGGTGCGCGGGATGGAGGACTTTGAAAGGGTGGCCGACGGGCTCTCCATCCGCATTCGGAACATCAATATGAGCGACAAGCGGGAGCTCACGGTGGTAGTGAAATACACCCGCACCGAGGCCGGCACGCGAATGCCGTTTCTCGAGGCGGTCTATGCGCTGGATACGCAGGGGAAGGAGATCGGCGGCGACCGCTGGGCAAGCGGGGATCCGTTTGCCACCACGGGTGAGTTGACGTACAAGTTCTATCTCAGCGGAGATCAAACGCACAAGAGCTTGCGGCTCGTTGCCGTGACCGATAATGCGGCCGAAACGGTGGCGTTCGATATCAGCGGCGCTTTCCAGAAATGAGCGCGCACTGGGAGCGCCGGAGGAAGCAAAGGGAGGGGAACGGACATGGAAGAGCACGAACCTGCGAAATGTGCATGCGGCCGGTTGCCCAGGGTGATTGAGAAGCGCGGATGCCACTACGTCAAGTGCAAGTGCGGCAAGTGCACGACGTTCTGGATTTCGCCGGCCCTCGCTTTGCGCGCGTGGGAGAACGGCCAGCACGGGCCGACCAACTACGATATGCGCTGAGCGCCGGCTGTGAAGGTGAAGTTCAGCCCGATGCGTTGCGCGGCTGTCCGGCCGCTGAGGGCAAAGCAATGCCTTGCCCTTCTGCTTCCTGGTTCTCGGGAGCAAGGCGACTCCTTAGTCTCGAACCTGCGCCTTATCGCGCGGATCGCAACCAATGGAAGGAAGGTGCCGTGCGCCGCTGGCGTCATTTGATTCTGGTGCTGCTCGCCGCGCTTATCGCCTGCGCCGTCACCTTCTTCAAGAAGTTGCCGACGGTGGACGGGACGGTGGTGGTGGTCCATGACGGCGACACCCTCACCGTGGCGCACAATGGGGGGAAGGAGAAGGTCCGCCTGCAGGGGGTGGACTGTCCCGAGCTGGCGCAGCAGTACGGCAGGCAGGCGAAACAGTTCACGACCCGCCTCTGCCTCGGCAAGGCGGTCACCGTCAAAGTCGTCACCAAGGACCAGTATGGCCGTTCGGTGGGATACGTCACGCTGCCGGACGGCAAGAGCCTGAACCAGGAACTGGTGCGCAACGGAATGGCCTGGTGGTACGAGCAATACGCCCGGGGCGACAGGACTCTGGAGGGGCTCCAGGAGGAGGCGCGCAAGGAGCGGCGTGGCCTGTGGGCGGAGAAGGACCCCGTCGCGCCGTGGACGTATCGGCGCAATAACGGGTACTAACCCCAAAACAGATCGTGCGCGGCGTCGGGCGCATATCACGCACCGGGCCGCGCACGATGTGCTTCATTCTGGCGAAGGTCCGCAACGTCCGCTTCGCCGCTGTCAGACCTTGGGGACGTCCCCGGGGAGCACTTCCGTCTTCTTCCCCAGGTTCTTCGTCAGCGTGGCCGCCAGCGCCTGAAACGCGCCGAGGTCGCCGCCGGCGACGAGGATATCCGGGACGATCTTGATCTTCTCTTTGGCCAGTTCCTTGGCGATGTTGACCAGGGCGGTGGGCATCTGGCCCAGCGCGTTCACCTGCGCGGTGTACGCCTCGGCGTTGGCCATACCGATGGCGCGGGTCTTCGAGGCCTCGGCGTCGCCGGTCTGCTTGATGAAGGAAGCTTCGCCGTCGGCCTGCGCCTTGCGCGCGTTCGCGTTGTTCTGCTCGATGTTGATCGTCACCTCGGACTTGGCCAGCGAGGACTGCATGTCCGCCATTCCCTTGGCCTTCTCCGTCTGGATGCGCTGCTCCTGCGCTTCGCGCTGCTTCTGGTACGTCTGAATCTCCTGGTTCGCGATTTCGCGGTCGGTCAGCACGTGGACGATCTGCTCGGGCAGAATCACATCCTGGATGTACACTCCCTTGGTCTCGACGGCGTACTCGTCCAGTTTCCCCTTGATGTGGGCGAACGCCTCCTCCTGCACCATCTGGCGCGTCTCGATGAACTTCACCGCCGGCAGCGCCTGGAGGCGGTCGCGGAAATGGTTTCCGACGGCGGCCTGGAGCACCTCGGTCACCAGGTTCATCATCGTGCCGACCATGGAGATCACGCGCGGGGCCTTCACGTCGGGCACGTGGATCTGCACCTGCAGGTCGATCTTGAAGACGAACCCCTCGCGGCTTTTCGCCGTGATCTGCTCGAGGCGCGAGTCCAGATGATGCGCCTGCGATTCCGCCTCCGCCCAGTTGAGCGTGAGGATGCAGGTGGGGACGATCTCCCACTGGTAGCAGTGCGGGTTAATGGGGTACTTGCCGGTGCGCAGCGGTTCCTGCCAGATGCCGCGATGCCCCGGCTTCACCAGCGCGCCGAAGCGGAACTCCTCCTCGGAAATGTCCTCCGTCGGCAATCCCACGTATGCCTTCACCACGGCCACCTCGCCCTGCTCCACGACCAGCATGAACACCTTCTCGACCTTGATCAGGAAGGGGTTCAAGTTGTAGGCGCCGTAGAGAAGCGGGTCGTGCTGCAAGCCGATCTTGCCCCCCTTGTCCAGGAACAACTGGAAGTCCTGGTAGTTGTTGTGAAGATGGTTCTTGGTGCCGAGGCAGGCTTCGATCAGGTGGTTCTCGGAATTCCCCTCCTTTTCGAGCGCCTCGACGTCGGCGAAGCCGCCGAGCCGGCTGGCGATGTCGCCCGCCGTGAGCGGCTGCCCTTCGAAGACCGTCACGATGCCGATGGTATCGCGCATCTTGCCGCTGTTGTCCGGCAGCGCCTCGATCCGCACCACCTCCAACTGCTCCGGGTTCAACCCGAAGGATTTGCAGGTCAGCCGTCCGCTCTCGGCCATGCGCTGGATGTCCGGCGAGATCGGGACGCCGTAAACGTTCGCCTTGGTGATCACCAGGAAGCCGACGGGGTGGATCGGCGCCAGCGTGCCCGGCGCGAGCACGGGGCGCTGCACGCCCTTCTGCCCGCCGTTTTCGATGAACGCCTTGATGTCCGTGAAGCTGCCGAAGGAGGGCTTGTAGAAGGCGGATTTCGAGCCGATCGGCGGGGGCGCGCCGATCTGCGAGATCACCACGCCGATCTCACCCGCCGGCACCTGCACCCAGGGATACTTCACGACCTTATAGACCACCCAGAACTTCCAGCGCCAGCCGGGCATCAGCAGGTCGGCCTGATAGCCGGCCTCGCCGTGGAAGCCGATCGGGCAGTCCCCCGTCAGCTTCGACCAGGAGAAGCGCTTCATCACCAGCCCGACTTCCGTCGGCCCGATGACGCGGATCGAAGGGAGTATCACGAAGAACAAAAGGAAGAAAGCGGCGGCGAACGACCACCCGACAAACGTCACATGAAGTGTGAATTGCGCCGGCATAATGCCCCTCCATTTCTGGCCAAGGTTTTGCGGATAGAACCCCACACACCCACGCTGAGGGCATTGTACATTTCCGGCGCAAAACTGCAAGGCGGCGAAGGGTGTTAACTACGAAATACGCGAAAGGCGCGAAAACGGGGAGAAGGTAAGAGAGGCGGGGAGGTTTCTGAGCCAATCCTTTTCGCCTCTTTCGTAGTTGACTCTGCTCTAGAGCAGTGCCTATACTTCGCGACGGTGTGGCAATGCAAGGGACAGGAGCCGAGGGAGGCTGGAAGTGACCGACGAAGGCATCAATTCAAATGCGCAAGATAGCGACCACCCGGCAAGCTGCCTGCTGACTCGCAGATTCCAGAAGCTTGCGGTATGGGTTGGCGTCTTGGTGGGAATCGTCGCCTTTTTTCTCTGCGTGCTACAGAGGGGGTCTCCCTCGGGCATCAGCACAATCTGGGCCGGAAGCTCCTGGGAATTGGATATCGTCACAGGGTTGCTCAGCCTCTTGCTTGCCGGCCTTGTGGGATGGCTCTTCTGGGGGATGGCGCTCGCCATTGGTGGGATGGCATGTGATTATCGGAATGGGACGCGCCTTCAAAAGGCATTCATACTGGCTGCCATATTCGCCGGGCTCGCCTGTTTTGTGGCGTCCATGTGCCCGGTACAACGTGGATGGCCTGTCAATGCCGGAATCGGTCTCCTCATGGGTGCGCTGGTTTGCGTGTTTGTTCTAGCCCTGGGACAGGCGGTCGATTGGGTTCTTGAAGGCTTCCGACTAGGCATGGGCTTTCGGCGACTAACAATTCCGGCGGCTATTTTCGGGGCTCTTCTGATTCTTGGCTGCATCTTTGGCGTGGAGCATACGGGTGGCCTTGCGTTCGCAATTGCGGTTGTTTGGTGGTTGTGTGGCATCCGGCGTGACATGGCAGGGCGACTGCTGGCAAGCCGCGTCGGCTGGTTTGCGGGAATCACGGCGTGGCTGATAGTCCTGCAGGTGGTTCTGCACGGTGAAGCCCGCGCTTCCCGCGAAGCTGGATATCCCTGGATTATACTTGTCCCCATTGGCACGGGGATTATTGCGTGGATCATCACGCTGATTATCGGACAAGTCCGTGGGCGCAAGAACAGCAGCAAGCTCTAACTACGAAACACGCGAAAGGCGCGAAAGTGGAAGAGAGGATTATTTTTAAGGACGAGAGCTACAAAATCATCGGGGCATGCTTCGAGGTGTACAAGGAGAAGGGGAACGGCTTTTTGGAGGCGGTGTACCAGGAATGCCTGGGCATCGAGTTCGCGGCACAAGGCATCCCCTTTGCCGAAAAGCCGCGACTGCGATTGGCTTACAAGGGACAGGAACTCAGGCAGGAATATGAACCCGATTTCCTATGCTTTGACAAGATCGTCGTTGAGATCAAGGCGGTGAAGTTGCTGGCCGATGAACACCGCGCGCAGGTCATCAACTACTTGAAGGCGACTGGGAAGCAACTGGGGCTGCTGGTTAACTTCGGCCACTATCCAAAGATCGAAATGGAGCGCTTTGTAAACCAGCCTCTTCCGCGCGCATCGCATGCTCTATAGGTGGGTGCGCCCACTAAGGCAACGCCGGATTTTAACTACGAAACACGCGAAAGGCGCGAAAATGGAGGAGTGGGGAAGTTTCAAGAAGGATATTGGGGACGTGTCAGGGCGGCATGCGAAGATTGAGTGGGAACGTTTTGAACACCAATCTCTTTCGCGTATTTCGCGTGTTTCGTAGTTAACACCCGTTGTTCACTTGTTCCGTCTGCGCAGGAACCTTGCCGGGACGCCGGCGGCGACGCAGCCGGGGGGCACGTCCTGGGTGACGACGGAGCCGGAGATGATGATCGCGCCCAGGCCGATGCGCCGTCCGGAGAGCACCACCACGCCATCGCCGATGTACGCCCCCTCCTCGATGCGGCAATCCGCGCCGATGTTCGCCCCCGCGCCGACCGTCACGTGCGCGGCGACCTGGCTGTCGCGGTCGATCAGCGTCCCCATCCCGATCAGGCAATTTTCCTGCAGCGTCGCCCCCACTCCCAGCAGCGCGCGCGCGCCGATGACGCAGCCGCGGCCCAGCGTCGCCTCCTGCAGCACCGTCGCCGTCGGGTGCACCAGCACCACCGGCTTCAGTCCCGCTTCCTGGCAGGCGTGGAACAGCCGTTTGCGCGCCGCCGTGGCGCCGGAGACCAGCACGAACTCGCGGATCCCCATGCGCTTGAGCCGGGGCAGTTCCTGCTGTCCTTCCAGTTTCACCACCGGCAGTCCGGCCCAGGAGTCCCCGCGGAATTTTCCCTGCGGGTCGACGAAACAGACGACATCGCGGCCGTTGGCCCGGAAGTTTTCCAGGATCATTCGGCCGGAGGAGGTTGGGCCCAGTATGCAGACGCTGCCGCTCCCGTGGCGGCCGGAGATCAAGCGATGCAGTTTCACTTCAGCGACTCCTTGCGGGCGCGCCGAGTTGCGCGCACTGAGATTATGATAGCAGCGGCGACGGAGTGTTTCAAGTAGAGGGGCGTTGGCGGTCGAGGCAGACGAAGTGGCGCGGGTTATCCAACCCGCGATCATGGTGCATTCCTTCCGCTTTCCTCCTCTCGCGGGCCGATGGCCCGCGACGCGGACTGGATAGTCCGCGCCACTTACGACGGCCGCGCCACAGCCCCTGTGATTGGCCGACTGCCGCACAAGTTGACTGTCTTCTCAGCCCCTCCTATAATCGGCGCCATGAACACAATGGAAGAAGCGATTCGCAAGGCGGCGGCGCTGATCGAGGCGCTGCCGTACATACAATCTTTTCGCGGAAAGAACTTCGTCGTGAAGTTCGGCGGCGCCGCTATGGAAGACCCGGCCACCCTGGACTGCGTCCTGGATGATGTGGTCTTCCTCCAGGCCGTCGGCATCCACCCCATCCTCGTTCACGGCGGCGGGCCGGAGATCAGCCGCGAGATGAAGGCGCGCAATATCCAGCCGAAGTTCATCCGCGGCCACCGCGTCACCGATCAGGCCACGCTGGAGATCGTCCGCGACGTGCTGGCCAACCGCATCAACGCCGGCATCTGCAAGCATCTCGAACAGCTCGGCGGGCGGCCGATTCCCTTCGCCGACCCGTCGCGCGGCCTGCTCAAAGGGCGCAAGCGCCTGGCCCGCCTCGAAGGCCCCGACGGCAAGGTGGAGGAGGTGGACCTGGGCTTCGTCGGCGACATCACCGGCATGGATGTCGACGCCTTCACGCGCGCGATTCAGGCCGGGCAGGTGCCGATCGTCGCCAGCCTCGCCCTCGGCGAGCAGGGGGAGGTGCTTAACGTCAACGCCGACATCGCCGCTGGCCACGTCGCCGTCGCGCTCAAGGCGGAGAAGGTGGTCTTCCTCACCGACACCCCCGGCATCATGACCGAGCCGAAGGACAAGAACTCGTTCGCCGGCACGCTCACGGAAAGCCACATCGACGACCTGATCCGGCGCGGCGTGATCGACGGCGGCATGCTCCCCAAGGTGGAGGCCTGCCTGACGGCGCTGCGCGCGGGCATCCGCAAGACGCACATCATCGACGGGCGCATCAAGCACTCCCTGCTGCTGGAGATCTTCACCGATCAAGGCATCGGCACGCAGATCATTCCTTAGATCAATGGTCAATAGGCAATGGTCAATGGTCAACGGTCAATGGTCAATGGGCGGCAGCGTCGTTCCGTTGCCGTCGTTGACAATGGCCCATTGAGAATTGCCCATTGCCCATTGCTCCGTTTCCTCCCCGCGTTCCTCCTGACGGCGTTGCTGCTTCTGCTGACCGGCTGCGTCCATGGCGGGCCGTACAATCCCGATGTGGACCTCTGGCCGGTCATGCGCACCTGGACCGATCCGGCGCAGAACGCCGCCGGGCTGGAGGCGCTCGGCCCCCTCATCGAGTGGGAACGCGGCCCGAAGGGAAGCCATTTCGATTTTCGTCCTCTTTACTCCCAGGGCTATGACCCGCTGACGAAAATCACCGAAAGCGACAAGCCCTGGCCGTTCGGCTTCGGCACGAGCCGCCCCGACCTGGAACGCACTTTCGTCTTCCCCTTCTATCTGAAGGACCACGAGACGCTCGCCGACGGCGCCACGCAGAACACCGTCGTCATCCTGCCGCTTTGGTATTCCAAGTCCGCGCACGGCGAGGATCCGGCCAGTTGGCTGTTCTTCCCGTTCGCCGGCTCGCTCCATCACGTCTTCCAGCGCGACCGCGTCATCATCATTCTGTGGCCTCTCTACATCTATCAGGCCAGCTATAAGCCCGGCGATGAAGCGAAGCACTGGAGCTTCATTTATCCCATCTTCGCCTACGTCCGCTGGGCGGATGGCGGGCGCGGCTACAAGTTCTGGCCGCTGTACGGCATGAATCGCCGCCCCGAGCCGAAGAAGATGATCAACAACTTCGTCCTCTGGCCGATCTGGCAGTACCAGTACAAACGGATCGAGCAGGGAGAGATCAAGCGCTGGTGGGTCTTCCCGCTCGTCGGCCACCTCGATGAGCCCCGGGGGTATGAATGGGCCTTCCTCTGGCCTTTCTTCGGGAAACGGGTGGACCGCAACCTGGATCAAACGACCTGGTGGTATCCCTGGCCGTTCCTGGGAAATCGCACCGGCGGCAGCGTCTTCGGGTGGACTGTTTGGCCGCTCTGTACGTATGAACGGCGCGGTCAGACGCGCAGCGGCCAGTACCTCTGGCCGCTGGGGTGGTACCGCGCCGAGGACCATCCGCTGGAAAGCAATCGCAGCATCCGCCTGATTCCGCTTGCCTTCCGCGAGAAGGAGACCTGGCCCCAGGGGCCCGACACGGGGGCCTGGCAGTTCTGGCCGCTGATGAAGTGGCGCAACGAGAAAGAGTTCAACCAGTTCGAGACGCTCAGCCTCTTCCCCATGCGCAACTACGTCCCCTGGGAGCGGCATTTCGCTCCGTTCTTCCGGATTTTCGAGTACCGCCGCGACAAGGAGGAGCAGATTCGCTCCTGGCGGTTCCTCTGGCGCGTCGTGCGGGTGGACTCTGGGCCGAACCTTCGCTATGCTGAGGTCACGCCGCTGTTCGATTTCCATCGCGCGACCGGGGAAAAGCCGGAGGCGCAATGGAGCATCCTCAAAGGGCTGGTCGGCTACGATCGCACTCCGGAGCGCCGCCGCCTTCATCTGTTATACTTCGTGCGGATCGGCCTCGGTCGCGGAATGCAGGAGACTTCGTCGCAATGAACATGGATGACTTGCCCAACTCCTTCCTGGTGTTCGTGGGAACGAAGGTGCTCGACGGCTGCAATGAGGCCGGCGCCATGCTCATTCTGCTGGTCCAGTGCGTGCGCGAGGCCCCGCAAGCCATGCGCCGCAAGCATCGGCTGATCATCCAGATGAAACGCGTGGGGCCGGACTCCCTGTTCATCGCCGGCGCCCTCGCCCTGTTCATCGGCATGGTGCTGGCGCTCCACAGCGGCTACAGCCTGCGCCAATTCGACTTCGAGGAGGCGCTCGCTCCGATCGTGGCGCTCAGCATGGTCAAGGAAATGGCCCCGGTCATCACCGCGCTGCTGCTTTCGGGGCGCATCGGCGCGGCCATTGCCGCCGAGATCGGCACCATGCAGGTCAATGAGGAGATCGACGCGCTCCACACCCTGGGCATCAGCCCGGTCCGCTACCTGGCTATTCCCCGGCTGATCGGCTGCGTCGCCATGCTTCCGCTGCTCACCATCTACGCAGGCATCGTGGGAATGTACGGCGGCGCCCTCGTGGCCGCCACCTACTTCGATATCAGCTACACGGTCTATTTCCAGCGGGCTTTTGACTCGATGGAGATGAAGGACGTGATGGAAGGACTGCTCAAGGCCTTGCTCTTCGGCGCGATCATCGCGATCGTCGCCTGCCATCGCGGCTTCAGCACGCGCGGCGGCGCGGAGGGGGTCGGGCGCGCCATCACCACGTGCGTCGTCACCAGTTTCATTGCCATCATCATCTGCGACTACTTTGTGACCAGGTTCATGATGTGAGCGAGAACGCAGGAAAAACCTACGATGTGATCGCCGAAAAGCTCAACAAGAGCTTCGGGGCCAACCACGTCCTCAGGGACTTCACCCTGAGCGTGGAGAAGGGGCAAACCTTCGTTATTGTCGGCCCCTCCGGCTCCGGCAAGAGCGTTTTTCTCAAGCACCTCGTCGGCCTGATCACTCCGGACTCCGGCGAGGTCGTCGTCCTGAGCAAGAAGATCAACGAGCTTCCCCCCGAGGAACTGCTGGCGCTGCGCCGGCGCATCGGCATGGTCTTCCAGTCCAGCGCCCTGCTCAACAGCCTCACCGTCGAGGAGAACGTCGGCCTGGGATTGACCGAGCATGGCCTGATCGGCCAAGAGGAAGTGCTCAAGATCGTCAATGAGAAACTGGCCCTGGTCGAAATGTCCGGCAAGAACCAGCTGCTCCCCGAGGAGCTCAGCGGCGGCATGCGCAAGCGCGTGGCCGTGGCGCGGACGCTGGCGCTCGGACCCGACATGATCCTCTTCGACGAGCCCACCGTCGGCCTCGATCCGCTGCTCTCCAGCAACGTGGATGAGCTGATCCTGGGGCTGAAGAAGAACGTGAAATGCACCAACATCGTCGTCACGCACGACCTGATCACCGCGTTCCGCGTCGCCGACCGCATCGGCATGTTCCACGACGGCAAGATCGTCGCCATTGGCGCCCCCGAGGAGTTCCGGCGCAGCCAGGACAAATCGGTGCAGGAGTTCATCGCCCGCAATAGAGACTGGAGAATCTGAAATGAAACTCAACACCGAAGGCAAAGTCGGGCTTTTCTTCCTGGTCGGCCTGGCGATCCTGGGGGTCATCACCTTCAAGGTGGAGAACCTGGGCGCCCTGATGCACCGGACCACCATGTACACCGTGGAATTCCCCCACGCCGCCAATATCAAAGCCGGCGACACGGTCTCCATGGCGGGAGTCAAAATCGGCGAGGTCAAGCAGGTCAAGCTCACCGACAGCGCGGTGCGGTTCATCCTGGCCGTCGAGAGCAACGTCCGCATCCACAAGGACAGCGTGGCCAGCATCGCCTGGGGCGGCCTGCTGGGCAACCGCTACATCGACCTGACCATCGGCACCTCCGCCTCCGGCGTCCTCTCCCCCGGCGAGGCCATCGTCAACACCACCCCCACCGTGGAAATCACCGAGGTGCTCAAGAAACTGGACCTGGCCGCCACGTCGCTCCAGGAGATGTTCAAGGGCGCCAATTTCGGGCCGAAGTTCTCCAACCTCTTGGACAACCTCAACAAGATCAGCGAGGACATCAGCCAGCAGAAGGGGACGCTGGGCAAGCTGGTCGGGTCCGACGAGATGTACAACAAGGTGGTCTCCATCGCCGACGACCTGAAGAGCACCTCGGAGCGCATCAGCAAACTGGTCAAGGACAACGACCAGCGCATCAACTCCATCATCGAGAACCTCGACGCCGCAATCCCGGAGGCCAAGGACGCCTTCGCCGCCATCAAGAAGCTCGGCCAGCAGGCCGATACCGGCAAGGGGCTGCTGCCGGCGCTGCTCAACGACGAGCAGATGTACAAGGACTTCAAAGACTCCCTGGCCTCGCTGCGCGGCTCGCTGGACAAGATCGAATCGGTCGCCACCGCCATGAAGGATGGCAAGGGGCTGATCGGCAAGCTCTCCAATGACGAGCAACTCGCTAAGGATTTCAGCGACACGATCACGCACGTCAAGAACATCACGCAGCGCATCGACAACGGGGAGGGGACGCTGGGCAAGCTGACCACCGACGATACCCTGTACAAGCAGGCGCAGAAGGTTCTGGATGACGTGCGCGAGGCGGTGCGCAGCATGCGCGAGCAGGTGCCGGTGGGGACGTTCGCAAGCCTGCTGCTCGGCGCGTTCTAACGAAAACGGAACGGCAACAGCGGGAACCGCCGATCCTTCGACAAGCTCAGGACCGCGAGCTATGTCGAGCGGTGCACGCAGATAAACGCGGATACGAGCAATAAGGCCAGGAAACAGCGCGCTTCGGAATTTTCTGCCTTATTTCCGATCTGCGTTCATCCGCGTTCATCGGCGGTTTCAATCTCTTTGTCGTTCTCTGTGGTGAAAAAAGGAAAGCGAATGACCAGCAACGAAACGATCAAACTCTACGAAAAGTATGTCATCAGCAACTACACCCGCCTGCCCATCGTCTTCGTCCGGGGCGAGGGGAGCAGGCTGTGGAATGCGGAGGGGCGCTGCTACCTGGACCTGTTCCCCGGCTGGGGAGTGGACGGGCTGGGGCATTGCCACCCGCGCGTCGTCGAGGCGATCCGCGCGCAGGCGGGGAAACTGCTGCACGTCGCCAACAACTACTACATGGAGCCGCAGGGGGAACTGGCGCGGCTGATCGCGCAGCGCTCCTTCGGCGGGAAATCCTTCTTCTGCAACAGCGGCGCGGAGGCCAACGAGGGAGCGCTCAAGCTCGCGCGCCTCGCCACGCCCCCGGGCAAGCACAAATTCGTCACCTTCACCAACAGCTTCCACGGGCGCACCCTCGCCGCCATCAGCGCCACCGCCCAGCCGAAGTACCACCGCGGGTTTGAACCGATCTTCCCCGGCTTCTCGTACGCCCCACTCAACGACCTCGCCGCCGTCGAGAAGCTCGTGGATGACGAAACCTGCGGCATCATGGTCGAGCCGATCCAGGGGGAGGGGGGCGTCAACATCGCCTCCGACGACTTCCTGCGCGGCCTGCGCGCGCTGTGCGACCGGCGCGGCATGATCCTCATCTTCGACGAAGTGCAGACCGGCTGCGGACGCACCGGCAAATGGTTCGGCTACCAGCAGAGCGGCGTGACGCCGGACATCATGACGCTGGCCAAGGCGCTGGGCGGGGGCGTCGCCATCGGCGCGCTCGTCGCCAAGCCCGAGGTGGCGGCGAAGCTGGTCCCCGGCACGCACGCCAGCACCTTCGGCGGCAACCCGCTGGCCTGCGCCGCGGCCATTGCCACCTTCCAGGCCATCGAGGAGGAAGGGTTGCTCGATCACGTCACGCAGATCGGTGAATACATCCAGGGCCGGCTGACCGCGTTGCGGTCGAAGTTCGACTTCATCCGCGACGTGCGCGGCAAGGGAGTGATGATCGGCATGGAGCTGGCGCACCCCGGCGCGAAACTCGTCGAGCGTTGCCTCGCCGCCGGCCTGCTCATCAACTGCACCCACGACACCGTCATCCGCATGCTCCCCGCCATGAACATCACGCGCGGGGAAGTGGATGAGGCGCTGGGGATACTCGAAAAGGGGATGGGGGAGGAGTAGGGGGGGGACTTCGAAGGGAGATGAATTATGGCGTCCACGAGTCGGAACTTCCCATTCTTGACGGGCAGTCCCATGCAGAGGAGCCTCAGATGGGTCTGCGGATGCTTCCTGGCCATCATCATATTGATTCTCACGAGCGTGGGCTTTGCTCGCTTCGTCCATTACCATGCGCAGAACACTCTCCTGGGACCCGGTGACTACACAGTCGAAGTGCTTACGGCGGCAGACTATCAAAGACTTGCCGATCCCAAAGTGCGAGTGGTGACACTGACCAGCGGGATGACCATCGCAAAGGGTGATGCGTTCGATGTGAAACGCTACCAGCCTGTTGGCGATGGCAACCACTATGTCTTCGTTATGTTGACCGGAACGGCCCCCATGATGCCGTTGCTCTATCGAACGCTATTCCCGCTGCTCGTGCTGGCTGTCGTCGGGATTTTCGCTGCCTCTGTAGCGCTCAAACATTGCCCGAAAGGGGAAACTGAGACGGAGACATGAGGACGAAATGAAAAGGGGTCAGGCTGGAGATGAAAAGGGGGTCAGGCTGCTTTTCGCCGTTGCGAAAAGATGCCTGACCCCCTTTTCCCCGCTAACGGCAAGAGAAGCGCACCACCGGCCCCTCTTGTCCGCCAGCGTTCGATGATTGGTCATTGCGAACCGTTCGACGTTGCTCACGGCCCTGAGCTTGCCGAAGGGGGAGGCGCGTCACGGAAGGTTGGGCGCTCTGCGGGGTAACCGCGCCGACTGCGGCAATCTTCCGGTTTCAACACCCGTGACGCGGAAGAATAGCTTCCCCTCTGCGCGGGGGTGTGGAACTCCGGGGAGGCACGAGTTATCCTAAGGCGGCCTGACAACGCGCTCGGGGCCAGAACACGGGAGGGCATTCCGATGAATGAGGAACAGGGAAGCGGCAAGCCGCAAGAAACACTTGTCACCGACCGGCAAATGTACAACCTTGTCACCGATACCGTTGCCGGTCCGAACATCCGCCTGAAGGATAACCTCATTCAAGGGATTTCCATCTTCGCGAGCCTGCTCCTCGGCGCCGGCATCGGCGCGCTTGTGATACATGATCGGCTCGCGGGGGCGCTGGTGGGCGGATTTGTGGGTCTTGTGCTCGGCCTTCTCGGCAGCGGCATCGTCCTGATGATTTACCGCATCATCAGGCATGCCCAAGGGCGGCACGACTGACGGGAATCCCCTGAAATCGGGAAATCGGAGGTCACACGCCCCATTTCTCACCCGACGGTCGCTGGGCGGCCTGAGGAACCGTGCTTCAGGGTTACGGCCACGGGGCTCACGCAAAGACGCGAAGGCGCAAAGAACGGCGAATGCGAAGCACAGACATCCTTTCCTTTGTCGTTCTTTGCGCCTTCGCGTCTTTGCGTGAGCCCGCCGTCAATGCCGTATCCGTTCGTTTCACGCTGTGCGTGTGTGCAGGTCGAGCCGTTTCAGCAGGTACGCCTTCAGGTAATCCTGGAACGAGCTCCAGCCGCTGCAGTTGTCGAAGGCGTTCTTGAGGTGGCCCGGCTTCCAGCCGCGCTCGGAGATCTCGAACCCGGTGAGCTTCCCCTTCCGCTTCAGCACGAACGTCACCGTCGTCAGGTACGTCCCCTGGTGATTGGTCCAGCGGAACTCCAGCTTCTTTCCCTTCTGGAAGCGGGTGGGCCAGAGCGTGTAGCTGCCGTAGTCGTTCCAGGTGAAGATGACGGGGGCCAGCTTCGGCGTGAAGTCGCCCGCCACCTTGTCCACGAAGAAGCGCTGGATATGCCGCGCTTTCGTGATGGCATCCCATATCTTCGCCGGCGACGCGGAGTACGTGTTCGACACCGTGAACCCGAGCTTCCCCTTCCCCACCGGCAGTGGCTTCGCCTTCTTTGCGGCCATGGTGCATCCCCCCACAAATGGTGACAGTGCGCGCCTCCACGGCGCTCTTCCGTGCCTCATTGGATGCTACTCCGGGTCTCCCGGCGGATCAATATCCTTTCATTTTCCGGTGCGCTCCAGTCCATGCGCGCACAGCGTCGTTTCCCTCGCCGCCAATAGAAAGGGGAGGCCGAGTGGCCTCCCCTCTTTCGTCTCATGCGCGCGCGGCGGTGTTAGGGCAACGGAATCACCGTGATGCCGCGATTCGCGAACAGGGCTGTGCCGCTGGTGGTTTTGTACTTGAGCGTGAAGGTGTTCGACCCCGGAGTCAGCGCGACGAGGAATGACGAACTGGCGGTTACTCCCCATTTGGGAGCGGTGGCGAGAGCGTCCAGGTTGGAGAACAGGAGCGCCGTGGCGTCGCTCGGGGGGAGGGTCGTGTCGCCGGAGACCTCGAACCCCACGAATGCAGTTGCGGCAAAGTCGGGCACGGCGAAAGCCTGGATTGTAACCAGGGCGTTTGCGCCGGTCGTGACCGTGACCGTGGGACCAATCGCGTCGCCGGGCAAATCCGGGGCGAAGCCGGGTTCTCCGGTCGGTCCAGTTGCGCCGGTTGGGCCGCCAAGGCCAAGGTCGGCCCATGCCGTGCTGATCGTAACGCCAGGGGACACGATTGTGTCGGCATTGACATTGACCGGGCCGGTGGGGCCAACAGAACCGGTTGCGCCTGTGGCTCCGGTTACGCCAGTTGCGCCAGTTGGGCCCGTGGCGCCCATTGCGCCGGTTGCCCCCATGATGCCGGTGGGGCCTGTTGCGCCGGTCGCGCCGGTTGTGCCGGTTGCGCCTGTGGCGCCGGTTGTGCCTGTGGTGCCTATTGCGCCGGTCGCACCCATGACGCCGGTTGCGCCTGTTGCGCCGGCGGGGCCTGTTGCGCCGGTCGGGCCCGTGGCCCCGGTCGCGCCATCCGAGCCATTGCTGCCGGATTCGCCGTCAGCGCCTGTCGCACCGATTGGACCTTGCGGGCCGGTCGCACCCGTGGGGCCCGGCGCTCCCACCAGGTCGCTGGCATGGAGTCCGTCCACGGTGTCCGCGTCACCCGCGGAGGCGGCGTAAAGGCTCAGCGTGGCCGGAATCAAAGGCCGCCGCGTGGAAAGCGTTTGATACGTCCCTTTGCCCGCCGGGCTGCGCACCTCAATCTGAAGCCAGTGGGAGGCTCCGTCGAAGGGTGCGCTGCCGAAGTCCAGCACCACCGAATAGTTGCCGTTATCCGTGAGCTTGGTCGACGCCGTCTGAGGTGAGCCCACTTGATTCCCGGCGGTCGCAGCGTCCCACAAGGCAAACCTCAGGTCCACTGCCCTGTTCAAAGTGCCGCGATATTCCGCCCTGCGGATTACATCGTTGAACGGGAACGCGGTCCCCAGCGGCTGGCTCGCAGGCGCCCCCCCCGCGAAGGCCGTCCCGACCAACCCGACCGCCAGTATGGTTGCCAGAACGATCGACGCAAGACGGCTCGTATGCTCAGGATTCATGCGGCCTCCTTCCTCTTATAGACATGCGCCCTTGTGCGATGATGGGGCAGCCATCAATTGAGGCCGCGATTGTGGCCTCAAGGCTGGTTGCCATCATACACTGCGGCGCGGTAATGTCCAAAGAAGTGGCGGAAGAGAGGGTCAGGTCTCTCTTCGCAACGGTGAAAAGAGGCCCGCCCGCTTTTCACGCTGAATCAAGCGCGGGCGGATTGCTCTTTCCCCGCTTCGCGCCTACAATACCACCTTGCGGAACAGGGCGCGTGCCCGGGCGCGCGCGCCGCCGCGGAGAGCGAAATTGTTCTTTGAAGAGAAGGCGATAACATGAAGAAGCTGAGCCTGCTGGCAGGCGTGTTGGCATTGGTGGTGATGGTCCCGGCTTGTGTGTGGGCGGATGCTCCGGCAAAGGCCCCGGCGGTCGCTCCGGCAAAGGCTCCGGCGGTTGCCCCGGCGCTCGCCCCTGCGGCGGCTGCGAATGCGCCCAAGGACAGGGCGGCGTATTCCATTGGCGTCGCCATTGCCCGGAACATGAAGAGCTCCGGGACGGACGTGGATCTGGATTCGCTGAAACAGGGGCTGGGCGACGCCATGAGTGGCGGCAAGCTGGCGCTGTCTGACGAGGAGATGCAGGCCGCGATGGAAGAATTCCGGCGCGTGGCGGTGGAGAAGAACACGCAACGCATAAAGGAGCTGGGCGCGGCGAACAAGGCGGCCGGAGAGAAGTTCCAGACCGAGAACAAGGCCAAGGAGGGGATCGTCACCCTTCCCGACGGCTTGCAGTACAAAGTCATCACGAAGGGGGAGGGCAAGCTGCCCCAGAGCACCGATACGGTGACGGTGAACTACCGCGGCACGCTCCTGGATGGCACGGAGTTCGACAGCACCGCCAAGCGCGGCAAGCCGGCCGAATTCCCGCTGGCGCCGGGCATGCTCGTCAAGGGGATGACCGAGGCGCTGCTGCTGATGCCCGTCGGCTCCAAGTGGACGGTCTACATTCCCGGCCCGCTCGCTTACGGTGAGAACGGCCGCGGCCAGCTCATCGGGCCGAACGCCACGCTGGTCTTCGAGGTGGAGGTGCTGGGAATCAAGGAAACCGCGGCCGCGCCCGCCGCGCCGACCACGCCGGCCGCGCCGAAGAAATGACGGAGCCGCAGTCCGTTGGCCCGCGACGCGGGCGCGCCGTTCGACGTGGCTCATCGCTCGACTGGGAGGCTCTTGGCAGGCGGCCCTGAGTTGCTATCGCAGAGGAATGTCCGCGCTACATTAGTTCAGGAGAGATGCATGAAGAGCAAGCATTTCGTCAGCATCGCGACCACGCCGCTGGAAGATGTGCTGGAGATCTTCGACACGACGGAACGTCAGAAACGCACGCTGGCGACCGACGGGCTGCTCGGCCCCATCGCATACGGCAAGACGCTGGGGATGCTTTTCGAGAAGCCCTCGCTGCGCACGCGCGTGAGTTTCGAAGTGGCCATGACGCAGCTCGGCGGGCGCTCCATTTTCCTGGGGCAGAACGAAGTGCAACTCGGCGGGCGCGAGGCGATGTGCGATTTCGGCCGCGTGCTGAGCCGCTACGTGGACATCATCATGGCGCGCGTCTTCAAGCACCACCACGTCGAGGAACTCGCCGCGAACAGCCGCGTGCCGGTGATCAACGGGCTGAGCGACTACTCCCATCCCTGCCAGGCGCTGGCCGACCTCTGGACGGTCAAGGAGCGCTACGGCAAGTGGGAAGGGCTGAAGATGACCTTCGTCGGCGACGGCAACAACGTCGCGCGGTCGCTGGGGTTCCTCTGCGCGCGGCTCGGCATGAAGTTCGCGCTGGCGGGACCTTCCGGCTATGGTTTCGACGATGCATACCTGAAGACGCTCGACACGTGCGTGGATAACAGCAACTTCTCGCTGGAGGTGGGAAGCGACCCGAAGAAGCTGCTCAAGGGCGCGGACGTCGTCTACACCGACGTCTGGGCGAGCATGGGGCAGGAAGCGGAGAAGGAGGCGCGCAAGAAGGTGTTCCTGCCGTACCAGGTGAACAACGCGCTGCTCAAGTCCGCCAAGCCCGGCGCGCTGGTGCTGCACTGCCTGCCCGCGCACCGCGGCGAGGAGATCGCCGACGCGGTGATGGACGGCCCGCAGGCGGGGATGTATGACCAGGCGGAGAACCGGCTCCACACCGAGCGCGCGCTGATTACCTTGTTGCTCAAGAAGTGAACGGACAGTGGGAACCGCCGATGAACGCAGATGAACGCCGATAGGGATTCAAGAAGATGAATTCGGAGGCGTTGTTTATGTAGGCTTGTCTCTCGTATCTGTGTTTATCCGCGTTCATCGGCGGTTCCCTGCGTTGTTTTGCTTCGCAGGATGGAGGAGGACGCTTGAAAACAACCCGCCGCTCGGACGGCCGCCGCCCCGGCGACCTGCGCCCGATCACGATCGAGACCGGCTGCCTCAAATTCGCCACCGGCTCCGCGCTGATGCGCGCGGGGGATACGCACGTGCTGTGCGCCGCCTCGGTGCAGGAGGGCGTCCCGGACTTCCTCAAGGGGAAGGGGACCGGCTGGCTGACGGCCGAGTACGGCATGCTCCCGGCGAGCACGCCGCAGCGCAAAGCGCGCGAGACGTTCAAGCCCGACGGGCGCAGCATCGAGATCCGCCGGCTCATCGGGCGCGCCCTGCGCATGGCGGTGGACCTGAAGCAACTGGGGGAGCGCACGCTCTGGCTCGATTGCGACGTGCTCCAGGCCGACGGCGGGACGCGCACACTGGCCGTCACCGGCGCGTGGGTGGCCCTCGCACTGGCGGTCCGCAAGCTGCAAGCCGAAGGCCGTCTCGCCTCGGACCCGCTGCGCGAGCAGGTCGCCGCTGTCAGCGTGGGCATCGTGGATGGCGTGCCGGTGCTGGACCTGCCGTACGTCGAGGACTCGCGCGCCGAGGTGGATATGAACGTCGTCATGACCCGCGCCGGGCGCTTCATCGAGGTGCAGGGGACGGCGGAGAAGCAGCCGTTCGACGAAGCGCAACTCGCCCGTCTGCTCGCGCTCGCGCGCAAGGGATGCAGCGGGTTGATGAAGATGCAGAGCAAGGCGGTCAACGGCAAGTGAACGGCAGCAACGCAAGCGTCCAATGAATGATCATTGCGAGGCCCGCTGCTGCGGGCCGTGGCAATCTTCCGGTTCTCCGTTGTCGTCGGCTGGCAATGTCCGCTTCCTGCCGGGACGCACTCGCTGCGGCGAACGGCCTGACGGAAAAGCGGAAGATCGCCACGTCGTCCCCGCGTTGCGGGGCCTCCTCGCGATGACCACGAATACGTTGAACGTTGAATCCGTTAAGCCCCGAATGCAGAGGAACCATTGTCTGACTCAGCCGCTCAATTCATCGTAGTAGGCTCCTTCAACCAGGCGAAGGCCGCGGAGATGGCCGAACTGCTGGAGGGGCTCCCGGTGAGCGTGCGCTCGCTGAAGGAATTCCGCGGCGTCCACCCGGTTCCCGAGGAAGGGGACACGTTCGCCGAGAATGCCCGCTCCAAGGCGCTCGGCCTGGCGCGGCAGATTCCCGACGAGGCGCTGCTGGGGCTGGTCGCGGATGACTCCGGCCTGGAGGTGGACGCGCTGGGCGGGAGGCCCGGCGTCTACTCCGCGCGCTACCTGGGGGAGCAGGCGACGGACCCGGACCGCGTGCAGGGAATTTTGCGCGAATTGGGAGACCTCCCGCCGGAGAGCCGCACGGCGCGCTTCCGCTGCCACGTCGCCTTTGCCGACGCGCGCCACGTGCTGCTGGAGACCGAAGGAGCGGTGGAGGGACGCATCAGCTTTGCCGCCGCAGGGGAGTTCGGATTCGGGTACGACCCGATTTTCGTCCCGCTCGGGTTCGACAAGAGCTTCGGGGAGTTGGGCGCGGAGGTGAAGCACCGCATCAGCCACCGCGCGCAGGCGCTGCGGCTTTTCCGCGAGCGGCTGGCGCGCCTGCTGGCCTCGCGGTGATTTAAATGATAGATTCACCACGGAGAAGAGAATGCAGAGCGCAGAACGTGTCGCGTGCGGTACGCCGCGCACTGCCGGTGGAGCGCGCTGTCCCCAGCGCGCTTAACGTTGTTGTCGTCAAATCGAACCTCAGTAATGAGGGGCGCGCAAGCGCTTTAGGGAAATCAGCCGTTCGACGTTGCTCACGGCCCCGAGCCTGTCGAGGGGTAATCGCAAATCGTCCGTTTCCGCCCTTCGTGGTGAAGAGATAGTTCGAGGATCGAATGACCAAGCGAGCAGTCGGCGTGGACCTGGGCGGCACGTTCATCAAGGCGGGGGTGGTGGACGACCGCGGGCGCATCCTCAGCCGCGTCAAGATCGACACGCAGTACGCGCGCGGGCCGGACATGGTGGTGGCGCGCATCGCGCTGGCGGCGTCGAAGGCGGTGGAGCGCGCGAAACTCACCTGGGCGCGCATCGGCGCGGTCGGACTGGGCTCGCCGGGCATCTTCGAGCCGAGCACCGGCATCGTGAGCATGTCCCCGAATATGCCCGAACTGGCCGGCCTGGAACTGGCCAGCCTGGTGCGCGAGCGCATCGGGCGAAAGCACATCAATGTCTTTCTCGATAACGACGCGAACCTGGCCGCGTTCGCGGAGTACTGGGTGGGCTCCAGCGGCGACACGCGCGACCTGGTGCTGTTCACCCTGGGCACCGGGATCGGCGGGGGGATCGTCCTCAACGGCGACATCTGGCGCGGCGCGTGGGGCGTGGCCGGCGAGGTCGGCCACATGAACCTCTTCCCCGACGGCATTCGCTGCGGCTGCGGCAACCACGGTTGCCTGGAGGCGTACGCCTCGGCGCCCGCGCTGGCGCGGAGGTTCAGGGAGGCCGTCACCGCCGGCCGTCCCAGCAGCATGGCCCCGCTGCTGGCGCGCGGGGTGAATGTCAGCGCGCGCGACATCGCCCGCGCCGCAGGGGACGGCGACCGCACCTGCCGCGAGCTCATCGAGGAGACCGGGCACTATCTGGGGATCGGCGTGATGAACATGCTGCACATCCTCAACGTCGAGCGGGTCATCTTCGCCGGTGGGATGAGCGCCGCGGGGGACCTGCTGCTCGAACCGATCCGCGCCGAGGCGCGCCGCCGCACCATGCCGCTGGCCATGCGGAACGTCGAGATTGTCTTCAGCAAACTGGGGAACGACGCCGGCCTCATCGGCGCCGGAGGTTGGGCGATGAGGGCCGCAAAGTGAACAGCCCCAGCGCCCCCGCCCAGCCCCTCCGACCCCGCCGCCGCCACCCCTGGCGGGATACCATCGAAGGCATCCTCAGCGCCTTGGCGCTCGTCCTGATCATCCGCCACTTCGCCTTCGAGGTCTTCAAGATCCCCACCGGCTCCATGGCCCCCACGCTCCTGGGGCAGCACCGCGATGTCGTCTGCCCCAACTGCGGTTATCCCTATATCCTCGACAACGGCGAGGGGACCATTGCGCAGTACGACGCCCGATGCCCGAACTGCTGGTACCAACTGACGCTCGCGGAGATCCAGCGCGATTACTGCAGTTGCTTCCCCGCCTGGCCGCCGCGCCTGTTCTGGCGCGGGGGGAATCGCGTCATCGTCAACAAATTCCTCCCGCAGATCCGCCCGGTCGGTCGGTGGGATATCGTCGTCTTCAAATACCCCTATGTGCTCGTTCACTGCAAGCGCTGCGCCGACGTCACCCGGGTTCCGCAGGACCGGCCTCTGCCCACGCAATGCCCCGACTGCGGCGGTCCCGTGACGTACGAGCGGCAGAACTTCATCAAGCGGCTCGTCGGCCTGCCCGGAGATGAACTCCTTGTCCGGCACGGGGACATTTACATCAACGGCCAGATCCAGCGCAAACCCCCCGACGTGCAGGAGGCCGTCTGGCAGCACGTCTATGACAGCCGCTACCAGGCGAAGGAGCCGGTGCGCGACGACCTCACGAGCCCCGACGGAAGCATTCCGCTCACCCCGTGCTGGAAAGCCGAAACGGGGCGCTACGAAGTGAAGGGGGCGCAGCTCGACCTCATTCCCGTCGGCAACTCCCCCGCGCGCCTGCGCTACGCCGCGCCGATCACCGACTATCCCGCCTACAACCACTGGCCGCCGAACGAGCGGCTTTTCCCCGTCGGCGACATGCGCTGGAGCGTGGAGGCGCGCCTCGACGCCCCCGGCCTCCTCCGCCTCGGCATCGAGGAGGACGACCAGACGTTCACCGCCGCCATCCGCTTCGGCAATGCCTCGGGCCAGACTTCGCTGAACCTCGGCGGCAAGAGTGTCGCGAAGAGCGATTTCACCGCCGAACCGGGCCGGACGGTGTGCATCAGCTTCGCCAACGCGGACGACCGGCTTGAGTTGAGGGCGGACGGGCGGCTGCTTTGCTCGTACGACATCACCGCGCCGCTCGCCGGGGTTCCCGATCGCGCCCGGAGCAACGGCGCTTGGCTCGAAGCCGACGGCGCCCCAGTCGACTTCGACCGCGTTCGCCTCCAGCGCGACCTGTACTACCTTTCTTCGGGCGTTGATGGCTCGCGCGACGGCTACCATGTTCCCGCCGGCAACTACTTCGTCATGGGCGACAACACCCGCAACAGCGCCGACAGCCGCAGTTGGGGGCCCTTCCCCAAAGAGAACCTCATCGGAATCGGATCCGTCGTCTGGTGGCCGCTCAACCAGATCCGGCCCTGCCGCTGAGGCGAGGCAAGCGCCGTGGCAGGGGCAAGGCATGCCTTGCCCTGTAGTGGGGAGTGTGGCCTTCGCATCTCAGATGCTCCCACGCAACAGCGCCGCAATCCAGCGATCCCTGCAAAATGACGCCGGACAGTTCAGCGTCGCCCCGCGCCAGCGGTCACGGAATGTTTGCACGCGTGGGGAGATGCAAGCGCCGTGGCAGGGGCAAGGCATGCCTTGCCCTGCAGTGGTGAATGTGGCCTTCGCACCTCAGATGCTCCCGCGCAACAGCGCCGCAATCCGGCGATCCTTGCAAAATGACGCCGGACAGTTCAGCGTCGCCCCACGCCAGCGGTCACGGAATGTTTGCTCGCGTGAGGAGATGCAAGCGCCGTGGCAGGGGCAAGGCATGCCTTGCCCCTACATCTGAGAATAGCCCCGCCTCTCAGATGCCCCCGCCGATTGACCAGAGCGCCTTAACGTTCCATGCCTACGTCGCTGTGTAGGGGCGCAGCATGCTGCGCCCATCTGGCGACCGGCCTGCCGAGGCTAGCGCTCCTCGCCACTAGAGCGCTTTTATTTTTTATAGCTACGATGTATAATGTTGGTCATGAGACCCACATCCATAGATCTTCGCAAGCGAATTGTGGCGGCGCGCCTGAAGGACCACCA